>Ga0154536_1015_pt1 | contig 13687 bp, 12 predicted proteins | sample RifGroF1_FD_105679 | JGI IMG/M metagenome (GOLD analysis project Ga0154536, IMG submission 105679) | Xanthomonadales bacterium GWF1_69_6 | reverse complement strand
CGAAATAAAAGGCTCCACTGAGCGGGAATCGACCCTCGCCTTCGCGGTGGGGCCGGCGCCAGTTCGGTGGACAGAGAATAACCGGCCAAGTCATCCCGGACTTGGGAGAAGAACCAAAGAAAAGGCCCGCACTTGTGCGGGCCCTTTTGTTTTCCGGCGGCGCTTCGGGTCAGACCGAGAAGGCGGCGGCGTAGTTCGAGGAGACGACGGCGCGCTGGAGCACGTCGCTGATCTTGAGGTTGCCGGCGATGATCTGGCCGGACATGAGCAGCTTGTCGGCGCCGCCGCGGAAGTCGCAGACGCGGCCACCGGCCTCGCGCACCAGCAGCAGGCCGGCGGCGATGTCCCAGGGCTTCACGCCCGCCTCGAAGTAGGCGTCGGCGCGGCCGCAGGCCACATAGGCCAGGTCCAGCGCGGCCGAACCCGTGCGGCGGATGTCCTCGGCCTCGGCCAGGGTCGCGCGCAGGGCGTCGAGGTGCGGGGCCAGGCGGGCGCGCTCGCGCGGAGGGAAGCCGGTGACGAGCAGGGCGCCGCCCAGGTCCTTGCGCTCGCCGATGCGGATCTTCTTGTCGTTGAGCAGGGCGCCGGCGCCCTTGGACGCCGTGAACAGCTCGTTGCGCAGCGGGTCGAAGATGACGCCGTGCACCGGCTCGCCGTTCTCGACCAGCGCGATCGACACGCAGAAGTGCGGCCAGCCCCGGAGATAGTTCGAGGTGCCGTCCAGCGGATCGATGACGAAGGTGTAGCGGCCCTTGCCCATGGCGCCCGACTCTTCGCCCAGGATGGCGTAGTCGGGGAAGGCCCGGCGCAGCTCGCGTATGATCTCCGCCTCGGCCTGGGAATCGACCTCGCTGGCGTAGTCCTGCTTCGATTTCTCGAAGACGTTGAGGGCGTCGAGCTTGCCCATGTGGCGCAAGATCAGGTTGCCGGCCGAACGGGCCGCCTTGACCATGACGTTGACGACAGGTTTCTGCATATTCCCGTCCGATTGACCGCTGGATTGTGTGAAGAACAAGGGGCCGGTCGTTGCCGGCGCCGCGCAAGGATAACAGGTTGGAAAACGAAAATATCCGCATCGTGCTCGTGGGCACCCAGCACCCGGGCAATATCGGCTCCGCCGCGCGTGCCATGAAGACCATGGGCCTGTCGGCCCTGCACCTGGTCGCGCCCGAGCGTTTCCCCGACCCGGAGGCCGTGGCCCTGGCCGCTGGCGCCGACGACCTGCTCGATGCCGCCCCGGTCCTGTCCGACCTCGACGCCGCCCTGGCCGGCTGCCGGCTGGTGGTGGGCACCAGCGCCCGCCGCCGCACCGTGCCCCTGCCCGAACTCAGCCCGCGCGAAGCCGCCCGCCAGCTGGTCGCCGCCGCCGCCGAGGGCCCGGTGGCCCTGCTGTTCGGCCGCGAGCGCACCGGCCTGGAGAACGAGGAGCTGCAGCGCTGCCACGCCTCGGTCTGCATCCCGACCCACCCGGGCTTCAGTTCGCTCAACATCGCCGCGGCCGTGCAGGTGCTGGCCTACGAACTGCGCCTGGCCGTGCTCGAGGCCGCCGGCGGCGAGCTGCCCAGCGGGCGTCCGGTGCCGGGTCCGGGCCCCGAGGCCGAGCCCCCGGCCACGGCCGACGAGCTCGAGCGGTTCTTCGGCCACCTGGGCCAGACCCTGGACGAGATCGACTTCCACAAGGGCAGGGCGCCCGAGATGGTGATGGCCCGGCTGCGCCGCCTGTTCCTGCGGGCGGCCATGGACAGCCGGGAAGTGAAGATCCTGCGCGGCATCCTGTCCGAGGCCCAGCGCATGGCCCGGCTGGCGCGCGGCCCGGGAGCCTAGCGCCGCCCCCCTCCGGCCGAATACAGTAGGCCGGCATTCTTCACACGCCCTGGACCGCCCCCTTCGTGACGCCACCGTCCACCAGCGACCTTTCCGGCGGCCTCTTGCGTCTGGCGTTCCTGCTCCTGCTGGGGCTGGCCGGCCTGGCCCAGGCGGCCGACGGCGTGCTCGTGCTGGGCCGCATCAGCGACGACCCGCGCCGCCATTACGAACAGCTCAAGCCGTTGATCGACTACGTGGTGCCGCGCATGAAGGACGTGGGCATCACCGAGGGCCGCGTGCTGATGGCGCGCGACCCGCAGCAGATGATGAGCTACCTGCGCCGCGGCAAGGTCGACTGGGTCACCGAAACCCCGGGCACCGGCCTGCTGTTGGCCGACAAGGCGGGCGCGCGGCCGCTCCTGCTCACCGAACGCAGCGGCTCGCGCGAATACCGCAGCGTCATCTTCACCCACCGCGACAGCGGCATCACCGAACTGTCGCAGCTGCGCGGCCGCACCATCGCCTTCCAGTCGCCGTCGTCCACCAGCGCCTACCTGGTGCCGGCCATGGTGCTGCGCGCGCAGGGCCTGCCGATGAGCCTGATGGTGTCGCCGCTGGACGAAGCCGACCCGGGCAGCGTGGGCTACGTGTTCGCCAACACCGACGCCAACCTCGGCGCCTGGGTGCACAAGCGCCTGGTCGACGCCGGCGGCTTCAGCGACCAGGACTGGGAGTCGCTGCAGCGCGTGTCCGAAGCGGCGCGCCGCGACCTGGTGGTCATCCACACCACCGGGCCGGTGCCGCGTGCGATGGAACTGGTCAGCGCCGGCATGTCGCCCGAGGTCGCCGCCCGGCTGAGGCAGGTGCTGCTCGGCGCCAGCCAGGACCCGCAGGCGCGCGAGGCCCTGCGCCAGTTCTTCCGCACCACCGGCTTCTACGAGCCCGACGAACAGACCCGGGAGTCGCTCGAAGTCCTGCGCCGCGGCGCCCGCGACGTGCGCGAGGCGCTGGAATGAGGCTGCCGTTCCGCCTGGGCCTGCGCGGCGAACTGCTCTGGCTGGTGGCCGGCGTGATGCTGGTCGTGGTGGGCTTGTTCTCGGCCCTGTGGCTGCACACCCGCCGCAGCAACGAGGACGCCCGCCAGCTCAGCGCCGGCGCCGTGCGCGAACTGGCCCGCGAGGGCCTGCTCAGCCGCGGCCACACCCTGTCGAGCCAGCTGGCCGACGCCGCCACCAACCCGCTGTACTACCTCGACCTGGCCAAGCTGGGCGAACTGGCCCGCGCCACCCTGCGCCAGCCCGACGTGGTGTACGTGATCATCCACGACGCCCAGGGCCAGGTGCTGCACGACGGCTCCGGCGACATCCCGGCCTTCGGCCAGCCCATGTCCGACCCGATGGCCTACGAGGCGCTGCAGGCCGAAGGCCCGCACGGCCAGTGGAGCGAGAAGCTGCTCGACGTGGCCAGCCCGATCCGGATCGGCGGCGAGCGCATCGGCGGCGTGCGCGTGGGCCTGTCGCGCGACAACGCCACCCGCCGCGAAGTGGAAGTGCTGGGGCCGCTGCAGGCACGCCTGCAGGCCGCCAGCAGCGAACACCTGGCCTGGATACTCACCCTGCTCGCGGCCATGTTCGGCATCGCCGGCATCGCGCTGTGGCTGCTGCAGCGGCGCATCGTGCAGCCCATCACCGAGCTCGCCGAGGCCGCCGGCCGCATCGAGCAGGGCCGCTACACCGAAGTCACCCTGCACTCCGAGCGCCAGGACGAGATCGGCGAACTGGTGCGCGGCTTCACCCGCATGAGCGAAGCAGTTGCGCGGCACGACCGCGACATCCGCCGCATGGCCTACACCGATTCGCTCACGGGCCTCTCGAACCGCCTGGCCTTCCGCGAGGCGCTCGACGACCGCCTGCTCACCCTGCAGGCCAGCAGCGGCGAGCTGGCGCTGCTGTTCGTCGACCTCGACGACTTCAAGCGCGTCAACGACACCCTCGGCCACGAGGCCGGCGACGAGGTGCTGGGCCAGCTCTCGGTGCGCATCCGCCTGGCGGTGGAGCGCCTGGGCGGGCAGGGCGCCGAGATCGCGCGCTTCGGCGGCGACGAGTTCATCGTGCTGTTCCTGGCCGACGACATCCGCGCCAGCTCGGGCCGCCTGGCCGAGGCGTTGATCGAGGAAATCCAGCGGCCGCTCATCCTGCACGGGCGCCAGGTGTTCCTGGGCGCCTCGGTGGGCATCACCCTGTTCCCCTTCGACGCCGCCAGCGCCGGCCAACTGCTCAAGAACGCCGACATCGCCATGTACCAGGCGAAAGTGGCGGGCAAGGGCTGCTACCGCTTCTATTCCAAGGCCATGGACCAGGCCGTCGAGCGCCGCGTGCAGCTCGAGGAAGAGCTGCGCGGCGCCTGGGAGCGCGGCGAGCTGAGCCTGCACTACCAGCCCATCTACCGCCTCGCCGACGGCCGCCCGATGGGCGCCGAGGCCCTGTGCCGCTGGGAACACCCGCGCCTGGGCGTGGTGCCGCCGTCGGTGTTCATCGAAGTGGCCGAGCAGAGCGGCCTGATCGAGGCCCTGGGCCGGCACGTGCTGGTGCAGGCCTGCCAGGACGCCGCCACCTGGCAGCAGCCGGGCCTGGAGCCGCCCTTCGTGTCGGTGAACATTTCGCCGCGCCAGTTGCGCACCGGCGACCTGCCCGACGTGGTGGCCAGCGCCCTGCAGGCCACCGGCGTGGCGCCGCAGCAGCTGCACCTCGAACTCACCGAAACCGCCGTGCTCGGCGACGAGGCCCAGGCCAGCGCGCTGCTTTCGCGCCTGCGCGCCACCGGCGTGAAGGTGTGGCTCGACGACTTCGGCACCGGCTTCTCCGGCCTGAGCCACCTGCGCCGCGTGCCGGTGGACGGCGTCAAGATCGACCGCAGTTTCGTCGCCGACGTGCTGCGCGACCCGGACGACCTGGCGCTCACCTCGGCCATCATCGCCATGGCGCATTCGCTGGGCATCACCGTGGTGGCCGAAGGCATCGAGGCCGAGGGCCAGTACGCCGTGCTGCGCGAGCGCGGCTGCGACCAGGGGCAGGGTTTCTGGCTGGGCCGGCCGATGCCGGCCAACGACATGCGCCGGGCCTTCCGCGACGCCTCAGGCCAGTAGGCCGGCGATCCACCCGGCCACGTGGCCGGAGAACACCACCATCACCACGATCTCGGCGATGCCCAGCGCCCAGGCGGCCAGCATCAGGCGGCCGTCGCGCTCGATCAGGGCGATGGCGAAAGCCAGCAGGATCAGGCCGAAGGGATAGTTGGTGGCGGGGATGGGCAGCGCCAGCAGGCCGCCCAGCAGCACCAGCAGCAGGCCGGTGAACAGGCGCGCGGCCGGGTGGTCGATCACGCCCTCGGCGCGCGGGCGGCTGAGCTTCTCGAGCTTGCGCAGCAGGCCCGAGGTGCGGTCGCGGAACTTCGCCATGCTCTCGCGCGAGAGCGGGCGGCGCGACAGGAAACCCGGCACCCAGGGGTGGGCCATCAGCACCAGCAGCTGCAGGCCGGCCAGGCTCACCAGCGGGCCGCTGATGGCGCCGGCGCCCACCGGCAGCGGCACGAAGGCCGGCAGCACGCCCAGCAGCAGGAAGATGCCGAAGGCGCGGGCGCGGAACTGGTCGAGCACGCCGCCGAGCGTCAGCGGACCGGCGTCGCCATTGCCCTCGGCGAGGGCGTCGAGCAGGGCGCGGGTGCTGATTTCAGCGGGGGTCATGGCCCGGAACTATGGGGCGCGGCGGCTTTATCCGGTCTAAATCCCATCTTCGCGCTCGGGCTCGGGCAGGCGCGCCACCAGCAGCTTGTCGATGCGCGCGCCGTCGAGATCGACCACCTCGATGCGCCAGCCGCCCCAGTCGAAGTGTTCGCCCGCGTGCGGGATGCGGCCGAAGCGGGCGATCACCATGCCGGCGGCCGTGTGGTAGTCGCTGTCCTCTTCGTCGGGCAGGCTGGTGAGCGACAGCAGCTCGCGCAGTTCCTCGGTGGAAAGGCGGCCGTCCACCAGGTAGGAACCGTCGGTGCGGGTGACCACCAGCGCCTCGGCTTCCGGCGTTTCGGTGGTCTGCACGCGGCCCAGCACGGCGTGCAGCAGGTCGTTGGCCGAAACCATGCCCTGCACGTCGCCGTATTCGTCCACCACCAGCGCCAGGGTCTGCTGTTCCTCGCGGAAGATCTCCAGCAGCTTCATGGCCTGGGTCGATTCGGACACGAACAGCGCCGGGCGCAGCTCGCGGAACAGGTCGGCCTTGGCACCCTCGCGGCCGATCATGCCGGTCAGCGACTTCACTTCCAGGATGCCCAGCACCTCGGCGTCGGAGCCGCGGTAGACCGGGTAACGGGCGTAGGGCGTCTCGCGCATCACCGCCAGGTTCTCCTCGGCGCTGGCGGCGGCGTCGAGCCAGACGATGCGCGTGCGCGGCGTCATCAGGCCGGCGCTGCTGCGGTCGCCCAGGCGCAGGACGCGGTTGATCATGTTGCGCTCGTCGGCGTCGATCACGCCCTGCTCGTGGCTCTCGGCCACCAGCATGCGGATCTCCTCTTCCGTCACCTGGTCGGCCTGGCCGCGGTCGAGCCGCATCACGCGCATCAGGGTGCGGGTGCTCAGCGACAGCAGCCAGACGAAGGGCGTGGCCGCCAGCGAGATCCACTTCATCGGCAGCGCCACGGCGCCGGCGATTTTTTCGGGCGCCAGCAGGGCGATGCGCTTGGGCACCAGCTCGCCGATGATGATGGAGAAGTAGGTGATCAGGGTGACGGCGACGCCGGTGCCGATGCCCTGCGTGAGCTCGGGGTCCAGCCCCAGCGGCGTGATGGCCTCGGCCACCTGGTTGCCGATGCTCTCGCCGCCGAACACGCCGGTGAGGATGCCGATCGAGGTGATGCCCACCTGCACGGTGGACAGGAAGCGCTCCGGGTGCTCGGCCAGTTCCAGGGCGGCCTTGGCGCGGCGGCTTTCGGCGGCCTGCTGCTTCAGGCGGGCCTTGCGGGAGGTCACCACGGACATCTCCGACAGCGCGAAGAAGCCGTTGCAGAGGATGAGGAACAGGACGAGGGCGAGTTCTAGGGTCATGGGCTACCGGACGGGGCCGGCGTGAAGCTCCGGAAACAGGGGTGGGGACGATGCCGGCAACTATGCCATACCGCCCCCCGCCGACCGGGGATGCCGGCTGTCACGCCGGTGTAACATATGCGCCATTCGAAGGCCGGGCAGCCCGGCCAGACAGAGGATTCCGCATGTTTTCCCTCCAGACCATCTTCGGCAAGGGCGACAAGTTCTACGGCCTGCTCGAGTCCAGCGCCGCCGCCGCCCGCGAGAGCGCCCGCGCCCTGGGCGAGCTGCTGGCCACCCCGCCGGCCCAGCGCTCCCTGGAGAAGTTCAAGCTGGCCCGCCAGCGCGAGAAGGACCTGGCGGCCGAAATCAGCCAGGAGCTGGTGAACACCTTCGTCACGGCGCTCGAGCGCGAGGATATCGAGGCGCTGTCGAACGCGCTGTACAAGATCCCCAAGGTGGTCGAGAAGTTCGCCGAGCGCTACGGCATGGCCTCCGAGCGCGTGGCCGACGTGGACTTCATCCCGCGCGCCGCCATGCTCGAGCGCGCCTGCACGGTGCTCGAGGAAATGGTGGGCCTGCTGCGCAAGGGCATGGCGCTGGAAACCACCAAGCAGCTCAACGACAAGCTGCAGGCCATCGAGGCCGAGGCCGACCGCCTGATCCTCGAGCTCTACCGCGACACCTACCTCAACGAAACCGACCCGATGCGCTACCTGATCCTCAAGGACCTCTACGAGATCCTCGAGAAGGCGATCGACCGCTGCCGCGACGCCGGCAACGTGATCTACGGCATCGTCCTCAAGAACGCCTGAGCCGATGACCACCGCCCTAGTCCTGGTGCTGGCCGTCATCCTGACGGCCCTGGTGTTCGAGTACATCAACGGGTTCCACGACACCGCCAATTCCATCGCCACCGTGGTGGCCACCAAGGTGCTCAACCCGACCCAGGCCGTGGTCCTGGCGGCGTCGATGAACCTCATCGGCGCCCTGGCCGGCACCGCGGTCGCCAAGACCATCTCCTCGGGCCTGATCGACGCCGAGGTGGTGGTCGTGAGCTCGCAGCTGATCATCTGCGCGCTGTCCGGCGGCATCGTCTGGAACCTGATCACCTGGTGGTTCGGCCTGCCGTCCTCGTCCAGCCATGCCCTCATCGGCGGCCTGATCGGCGCCGCGCTGGCCGCGGCCGGCAACAACTTCGACGTGCTCATCTGGTCGCGCGTGGCCGAAGACTGGACCAAGAGCCAGGGCATCTTCTGGAAGGTGATCGTGCCCATGATCAGCTCGCCGGTGGCGGGCTTCTTCCTGGGCCTGGTGATGATGGGCACCCTGATGGCCGTGATCAGCGCCATGAACGGCGCCGGCGGCTGGATCGCCCGCATCTCGCGCCCGCGCTGGGTGAACGCGCTGTTCGGCAAGGCGCAGATCTTCTCGGCCGGCTACATGGGCTTCGCCCACGGCACCAACGACGCGCAGAAGACCATGGGCATCATCGCCCTGGCGCTGATCGGCGCCGAATCGGCGGGCACGCTCGACAACCTGCCATCCTGGCTGGCCTTCATGCACCCGGGCGACAGCGAGGGCATCGAAACCTGGATCGTGGTCACCTGCGCCCTGGTGATGGCCGCGGGCACCGCCGCCGGCGGCTGGCGCATCATCAAGACGCTGGGCCACAAGATGGTGAAGCTGCATCCCATCCATGGCTTCGCCGCGGAAACCAGCTCGGCCACCATCCTCACCCTGGCCGCGCATTTCGGCATGCCGGTGTCCACCACCCACAGCATTTCCACCGCCATCATGGGCGTGGGCGTGGCCAAGAACCCGCGCGCGCTGCGCTGGTCGGTGATCCAGAAGATCGTCTGGGCCTGGATCCTGACCATCCCGGCTTCGGGTGGCCTGGCCTGGCTGATGTTCAAGGGCCTCGAGGCCCTTGGCTGGACCTGAAGAATAGGGGTCAGAGTACTAATTCGTCTTCGACGAATTAGTACTCTGACCCCCAATTTTCCCCAATTTTCAGAGCAGGTCGCCGCCGGCGGAGAGCATGCGCTCCATCTGGTCGCCCAGGCCGCCGATCTCGAGCACCAGGCGGTCGATCTCGGCTGCGTTGAGGGTGTCGTAGGGACGGTTCTCGCACAGCTGCAGGTAGGGCACCGAGTCGAGTTCGCCGATGGCCAGGTAGCCCACGCGGCTCTCCCAGTTGAACGACAGCATGCGGCGGGCGTCGATGCCGGTCATCGGCGCGATCACGGTGCTCACGCGCAGGTAGGGCCGCTCGTCCTCGCCCACCATTTCCGACAGGAAAATGCTCTGGTGGCGCTTGCCCTTGTCCAGCGACAGCTGCACGCAGGCCAGGTAGGGCTCGCTGGCGGTGAGCTTGTACTTGCCCTGGAGGTGGCCGCGGATCTGTTCGAAGTTCTGCATGTCTGGACGGTTCTAACGGGGGGAGCGTTATCCTAAACCCCCATGCCCGGAAAACCCACCGAAACCCCGGCCGAAAAGCATCGCCGCCTGATCCTGGCCGCGGTGCGCGCGGTGCCGCGCGGGCAGGTGGCCGGTTACGGGGAAATCGCCCGCCGCGCCGGGCTGCCGGGCCGGGCCCGGCTGGTGGCGCGCATCCTGTCGGCCGGCGACGAGCCCGGGCTGCCCTGGCACCGCGTGCTGCGCTCCGACGGCCGGGTGGCCTTCCCGCCCGGCTCGGAGGGCTTCGACGAACAGGTGCAGCGCCTGCGCGCCGAAGGCGTGGTGGTGGAAGGCGGGCGGGTGCGCGGCCAGCGCGCCGCGGCCACGCTGGACGAGATGCTCTGGGCGCCGCCGCCGCGCTGAGCCGCCTGCACGAAGCCTTCCGGCGTGGCCGGGTATGATGCCCGGCAACCCCACGGAGCCCGGCCCCGCATGCGCCTTCCCCCGACCACCACCGCCCTGCTCTGGGCCCTCGGCATCGGCTTCCTGCTGCAGATGTTCGGCGGCGACGCCATGGTGCGCTTCTTCGCGCTGTGGCCGCTGGGCCAGTACACCGCGGGCGTGTCGGCGGAGGGCGACATCATCACCGTCGGCTTCCTGCCCTGGCAGGTGCTGAGCTACGCGTTCCTGCACGGCGGCTTCGGCCACCTGTTCTTCAACGGCCTGGCGCTGTACATGTTCGGCGCGCCGCTGGAGATGACCTGGGGCCGCCAGCGTTTCCTCACCTATTTCCTGGTGTGCGTGGCCGGCGCCGGCCTGATCCAGCTGCTGGTGGCCACCAGCGGCGTCACCGGGCAGGGCATCTACCCGACCATCGGCGCTTCCGGCGGCGTGTTCGGCCTGCTGCTGGCCTACGGCATGCTGTTCCCGAACCAGCGCGTGATGCTGCTGATCCCGCCGATCCCGATGAAGGCGCGCACCTTCGTGATCGTGTTCGGCGCCATCGAGTTGCTGCTGGGCGTGTTCAGCAGCAACTCGGGCATCGCCCACTTCGCGCACCTGGGCGGCATGCTGTTCGGCTGGCTGATGATCCGCTACTGGCGCGGGCAGCCGCCGTTCAAACCGCGCGGGCCGCGCCTGGTCCGCTGAGCCCGCGCGCCGCTTTTTTCGCACGCCCGGCGCCCTGCTTCTGTTGTAGGAGCGGCGGTGTGGGCGGGGAGGCCGCCAGGCGCAGGCCTAGCGGCGCAGCTGCAGGAAGTCGGTGCTGGCCACCAGGCGCAGGCTGTCCAAGCGCGGGCGGGCGGTGGGCAGGGCGGCCAGCACGGCCTCGCGTTCGGCTTCCAGCGCGGCGATCTCGGACGGGCGCACCGCCGGGTTCACCCGCGCCAGCGCGCGCAGTCGGGTGATTTCAGCACCCAGCCAGGCGTCGGCTTTCGCCACGGCCTCGTCGATGCGCACGCGCGCGGCTTCGTTGGCCGCGTCGCGGGCGCGCTCGAGCATGGGCGGCACCAGCGCCGCCAGCACCTTGCGCTGCGGGCCCAGGTCGAACACGCGGTCGCCGGCGCGCAGCCGCGCGCGTTCGCCCGGGGCGAAATCGGGGCGCAGCTGCAGGCGCGTGTCCACCGCCACCGACAGCGGCGCCGGCGGCAGCCAGCGTTCGATGTCCAGGCCGCGTTCGGCCACGCACTCGAGCACGTTCACCGCCTCCATCACCACGGTGCGCGGCGGCAGGCTGTCGTCCACCAGGAAGGCGGCGTTGCCGCTTTCGCCGGAGACCAGCAGGTCGAGCGCCGACAGCACCAGCGGGTGGTCGGGGCGCAGGTAGAGCAGGTCGTCGCGCGACAGGGCGGTGGCGCGGTCGGTGGTGCAGGCGCGCGGGCCCTGGCGCAGTTCCTCGAAGCCGTCCACGGTGAGGTGTTCCGGGTCGAGCAGCCAGGTGTTGGCCGACAGCGGCTCGTTGTGCACGCCGAAGCTTTCCAGCAGGCGCAGCGCGAAGTCGTCCATGGCGGCGTGCGCGTCGTCTTCGGCCAGCGCGCGGCGCAGGCCGTCGTGGTCGCCGTGGCCGCGGCTGCCGAGCTCGAGCAGGCGGTCGCGACCCTCGGCGATGATGCGCGCCAGCTCGGCGTGTTTGTCGCGGCTGCGGGCGATGAGTTCGCCCAGCGCCGGCTCGCGCGCGTCGGCGTCGAGCGTGGCCAGCTGCAGCAGTTCGGCGCCGAAGGCGCGCAGCAGTTCGCGGCCGTCGGCCAGCACGCCGCGGAAGGCGTCCAGGCCTTCGTGCAGCCAGCGCTGCAGCACTTCCTGGGCGCTGCCGGCCACGGCGGCCACGTGCAGGTGCACGTCGCCACGCTGGCCGATGCGGTCGAGGCGGCCGATGCGCTGTTCCAGCATGTCCGGGTGCAGCGGCAGGTCCCACAGCACCAGGTGCTGGGCGAACTGGAAGTTGCGGCCCTCGGCGCCGATTTCGCTGGCCACCAGCAGGCGCGCGCCTTCCGGGTCGGCGAAATAGGCGGCGTTGCGGTCGCGCTGGAGCAGGTTCATGTCTTCGTGGAAACGCGCCACGGCGATGCCGCTGCGCAGGCGCAGGGCTTCCTCCAGCGCCTGCACCTTGGCGCGCGAACGGCACAGCAGCAGCACCTTGCCGGGCGCGACCTCGTCGAGCACGCGCAGCAGCCAGTCCAGGCGCGGGTCTTTCGCGTAATCGTGTTCGGGTTCGTCGTCGGTGTCGCCCACGTCGTGCGCGAATTCGGCGCGCAGGCGGCCGAGCAGGGTGGGGTCTTCCGGCGCGTCCAGCACTTCCACGTGCGGGAGGCGGGTGGGGAAACCGCCGACGGCGGCGCGGCGGTTGCGCACCATCACGCGGCCAGTGCCGTGGCGGTCGACCAGGTCGGCCAGCAGCGCGTCGCGCTCGCCGTCGTCGCCTTCGGCGATGCGGCCCAGGCGGCGCGCCAGGTGATCGTCTTCGCCCGGGAACAGTTTCGCCAGGGCCTGCACGTCACCGGCGGTGAGCGCCTCGCGTTCGAGCAGGCGCTCGGCCAGCGCCGACAGCGCGACGTAGCCGCGCGATTCGGCGCGGAAGGCATCGAGGTCGGTGTAACGCGCCGGGTCGAGCAGGCGCAGGCGGGCGAAGTGGCCGCCCAGGCCCAGCTGCTCCGGCGTGGCGGTGAGCAACAGCAGGCCGGACGTGCGCGCCGACAGCGCTTCCACCAGCGCGTAACCGGGACTGGCGAATTCCGGCGTCCACACCAGGTGGTGCGCTTCGTCCACCAGCAGCAGGTCCCAGCCGGCGGCCAGCACCTGGCGCGCGCGTTTTTCGTGGCTGGCCAGCCAGTCCACCGAGGCGATGACGCACTGCTCGTCCTCGAAGGGATTGGCCTTGGGCTCGGTCATCTCCAGCGATTCGCAGCGCTCCTCGTCGTAGATCGAGAAGGCCAGGTTGAAGCGGCGCAGCAGCTCGACGAACCACTGGTTCACCAGGCTCTCGGGCACCAGCACCAGCACGCGCCGGGCGCGGCCGCTGGCCAGCTGCTGGGCGGCGATGAGGCAGGCTTCGATGGTCTTGCCCAGGCCCACTTCGTCGGCCAGCAGCAGGCGCGGCGGGCGGCGCGCGGCGGCGGCTTCGGCCACGCGCAGCTGGTGCGGCACCAGGTCGATGCGCGCGCCCAGCACGCCCCAGCCCGGGTGCGCGCGCGCTTCGGCGCGGCGCTGCAGGCATTCGCGGCGGAATTCGAATTGGTCGTTGCGGTCCACCCGGCCCGAAAGCAGGCGCGAATCGGCCTGCGACACCGGCTGTTCGGCGTCGAGCTCGCCTTCGGCGTGGCAGTCGTTGCCGCAGACGTAGTGGATCAGCTGCTCGCGCAGCTCGGCGCGTTCGACCAGCTTGTCCTGGCCGCCAACGCGGATGCGCTCGCCGGGACGGAACACCGCCCGCAGCAGCGGCGCCGAGCCCAGCGCGTACATGCGCACCACGCCCGAGCCGGTGAAGACGATCTGCACCTGGCGTCCGGCCAGGCGAAGCACGGTGCCGAGCCCGAGCTCGGGTTCGGCGCTGGAGAACCAGCGCTGTCCGGGGAAAAAGGGATTCACGTCAGCGCCACAGGGAAACCTGCTCCCTGGCCGGTTTTTGCATCGCCACGCGGCCCTTGCAGGCGAAGGCCTGGCCGAAGGCGGGGAAGTTGGCCAGCGGGCCGTTGACGCGCCACTTCGCCGGCGCGTGGTTGGCCGTGGCCTGGGCCGCGGCGAGCGCGGTGGCCTTGTCCTGGCGCGCCCACAGGCCGGCCCAGCCGGTGAAGAAGGCCTGCGCGGCCTTCGCGTCGGGCGTGCCCTGCGCATTGAGCGCGTCCCAGGCGAACTCCAGCCCGGCCAGGTCGGCCTGGTTCTGGGCGAAGCTGCGGGTGCCGTTCACGCGGG
>Ga0154536_1042_pt3 | contig 13887 bp, 11 predicted proteins | sample RifGroF1_FD_105679 | JGI IMG/M metagenome (GOLD analysis project Ga0154536, IMG submission 105679) | Xanthomonadales bacterium GWF1_69_6 | reverse complement strand
ATGATCGGCTGCGGCGGCTGCCAGCTGCCCATCGGCGAGCGCGTCTCGTAACGCCGCTCGCAGGCGACGCCCTTGGCGGTGTCCACCAGCGGCAGCCGCTGCACGCTGCCCTGGGGCAGGTCGCCGGTGCCGGGCAGACGGTAGGCGTGGTACTCGCCCGAGGCCTGCGGCGCCGGGGCGGCGTCGGCCACCATCATCACCGCGCGCTCCGACTTCGCGGCCATGGGAACGCCGTAGCCGCCGCCGGACACGCGGTTGGGTTCGCCCGCCACCAGCGTCAGCGCAACGCCGGTGAAATCGCTGCCCGAACGGTTGGCCACCATGGCGGCGCCGTCGAGCGTCATGCGGCAGGCCTGGCCCTGGCCCGACAGCGTGGCCTGGTACTCGGCGCGCCAGGCCAGGCCGGCGGTCGCGAAGGACAGGTCGAAGGCCTGGCGGCCGGCGCGCGGCGCGGCGAGCGTCCAGGACAGCGTGGGCTCGCTGGCCACGCCTTCGGGCAGGCGCGGCAGTTCGAAGCTGGCGTAGTTCGAAAGCACCTTCACCCGGCCGTCGGCGAGCTTGAGCGTGAGGCCGTTGCCGGCCGAGAGCAGGGTGCCGGTGTAGGTTTCACGGCCCGGGCCGAGCGCCTGTTCCACGCTGACCCGCTGGCCGATCGCGCGGCGCAGCAGTTCGTCCTGGTCGGCCAGGGCGAAATCGAAGCGCTGGCCGCGCACGCTGGCGTCGCCGGTCGGCTGCAGGCGCACCGAGCTGGCGTCCAGCGCCGCCGGCAGGCCACCGCGCTGCACGCGGTTGTCGCCGGCCTGCAGGTCGAATTCGATGCGGGTGTCGTACAGCGCGAAACCCGGGCCGCCGGGCTGGCCGGCGCCGCGGGCGACGGCGTCGAAATCGCCGCTGTAGACGGTGAGCTTCGGCGCGGCGGCGAGGGTGGGGGAGGCGACGGCGCCGGCGATGGCCAGGGCAAGCAGGGAACGGTTCATTCATGGCTCCTGTGCGTTCGTGGGACTACTATAGGCCCATGAACGTATTGCGCCTTTTGCTGGGGTCCTTCCTGTTCGCGCTGGCTTCAGTCGCGTCCGCGGCCACTGCCTGCACGCCCACCATCGAAAAGCCCTGGGTGCGCTCGGCGCCGCCGGGGGCGAAGTCGCTGGCCGGTTACCTGGTGCTGCGCAACGGCTGCGACGCGCCGGTCACCGTGGTGGACGTCGAGAGCCTGGATTTCGGCATGCCCATGATCCACCGCACGGTGGAAGAGGGGGGCGTGAGCCGCATGCGCCCCGCGGGCAAGCTGGAGATCCCGCCCGGCGGCGAACTGCGCTTCGAGCCAGGCGGCCTGCACCTGATGCTGATGCGCCCGCTGCGGCCGCTGGCCGACGGCGACGTGGCGCGCGTGCGGCTGGTGCTGGCCGACGGCCGCCGCGTGTTCGCCGAATTCCCGGTGCGCCGCGCCGCGCCCTAGGCGCAGGCCGCCCGCACGTTTTCCGGCAGCGGCACCGACTGGCCGCCGCGGTCCACCCACACCAGCACGGTGTGGCCGTCGCAGTAGAGCGTGGTTTCGTCGCCGGCCGCCACGATGCGGTGGCCGAGCGTCAGGCTCTTGCCGCCGATGCGCTCGGCGAACAGTTCGACCCGCACGGTTTCCGGCCAGTTGATCGGCCGCCGGTAGTTCACCGTCACCGCCGCCATGATCGGCGCCGCGGTTTCCGCGGCCCAGTCCTGGCTGAGCGACTTGAACCAGCGCACGCGCGCTTCCTCGATGTAGCCGAGGTAGCTGGCATTGTTGACGTGGTTGAAGGCGTCGAGGTCGCGCCAGCGCACCTCAAGCACGGTTTCGAAGACGACGCGGCTCATGCGCTTTTCTTCCGGCTGGACTTGCGCGGCGCCGGCGCGGCGCCGTCCAGCATCTTGGCCAGGAAACGACCGGTGTGCGAACCCGGCGTCGCCGCCAGCTCCTCGGGCGTGCCCTGGGCGATGATCATGCCGCCGCGATGGCCGCCCTCGGGGCCGAGGTCGATGACCCAGTCGGCGGTCTTGATCACGTCCAGGTTGTGTTCGATGACGACGATGGTGTTCCCGTCGTCGCGCAGCTTGTGCAGCACGGCCAGCAGGTGCTCGATGTCGTGGAAGTGCAGGCCGGTGGTGGGCTCGTCGAGGATGTAGAGCGTGCGGCCGGTGTCGCGGCGGCTGAGCTCCTTCGACAGCTTCACGCGCTGGGCCTCGCCGCCCGAGAGCGTGGTGGCGGACTGGCCGAGCTTGATGTAGCTCAGGCCCACGTCCATCAGAGTTTCGAGCTTGCGCGCAAGGGTGGGCACCGGCTCGAACAGGCGCAGCGCGTCTTCCACCGTCATTTCCAGCACGTCATGGATGGAGTAGCCCTTGTAGAGGACCTCCAGCGTCTCGCGGTTGTAGCGCTTGCCGTGGCAGACGTCGCAGGGCACGTACACGTCGGGCAGGAAGTGCATCTCGACCTTGATCAGGCCGTCGCCCTGGCAGGCCTCGCAGCGGCCGCCGCGCACGTTGAAGCTGAAACGGCCCGGCGAATAACCGCGGGCGCGCGCTTCCGGCACCTGCGCGAACAGCTCGCGCAGCGGCGTGAACAGGCCGGTGTAGGTGGCCGGGTTCGAGCGCGGCGTGCGGCCGATCGGGCTCTGGTCGATGTCCACCACCTTGTCGAACAGCTCCATGCCGAGCACCTCGCGATGCGGCGCCGGCGTGTGCGAGGCGCCATTGAGCTCGTTGGCGGCCAGGTGGTAGAGCGTGTCGTTGATGAGGGTCGACTTGCCCGAGCCGGAAACGCCGGTGATGCAGGTGAACAGGCCCGCCGGGATCGACAGGTCCACGTCCTTGAGGTTGTTGCCGCTGGCGCCGCGCAGCTCCAGCATCATCTTCGGGTTGGGCTTGTGGCGCTGCTTCGGTATTTCGATGCGGCGCTTGCCCGACAGGTAGGCGCCGGTGAGCGAACGCGGCGCCTTGAGGATGTCGGCGTAGCTGCCCTGGGCGATCACCTCGCCGCCGTGCACGCCGGCGCCGGGGCCGATGTCGACGATGTGGTCGGCCAGGCGGATGGCGTCTTCGTCGTGCTCGACCACGATCACGGTGTTGCCGAGGTCGCGCAGGCGGGTGAGGGTGCCCAGCAGGCGTTCATTGTCGCGCTGGTGCAGGCCGATGGACGGCTCGTCGAGCACGTACATCACGCCGACCAGGCCGGCGCCGATCTGGCTGGCCAGGCGGATACGCTGGGCTTCGCCGCCGGAAAGGCTGTCGGCCTTGCGCTCGAGCGTGAGGTAGTCGAGGCCCACGTCAACCAGGAAACGCAGGCGGTCGTGGATTTCCTTGACGATCTTGGCGGCGATCTCGCCGCGCCAGCCGGCCAGGCTCAGGTGCGAGAAGAACTGCAGCGACTCGTCCACCGGCAGCTTGGTCAGCTGCGACAGGTTGCGGTCCGCCACGAACACGTTGCGGGCCGAGCGGTTCAGGCGCGCGCCGCCGCAGTCGGGGCAGGGGCGGTCGGAGATGAACTTGGCCAGTTCCTCCTTCACCACCTGCGATTCGGTCTCGCGGTAGCGGCGCTCGAGGTTGGGCACGATGCCCTCGAACTTGTGCTTGCGCTGCGTGCGGCCGCCTGATTCGGTGAGGTAGGTGAAGGTGATCGCCTCCTCGCCGCTGCCGTAGAGCACGGCCTGGCGCACCGGCTCGGAAAGCTCTTCCCAGGCCATGTCCGGGTCGAAGCCGTAGTGCTTGGCCAGCGAGGCGATCAGCTGGAAGTAGTAGGCGTTGCGGCGGTCCCAGCCGCGCACGGCGCCGGCCGCGAGGCTGAGCTCGGGGTGCACGACCACGCGCGAGGGATCGAAGAACTGGGTGATGCCCAGGCCGTCGCAGGAGGGGCAGGCGCCCACCGGCGAGTTGAACGAGAACAGGCGCGGCTCGAGCTCGGGCAGGGCGTAGTCGCAGACCGGGCAGCTGAACTTCGAGGAAAACAGCAGGGGCGGCGCCGCCGGGTCGTCCAGGTCCTGCACCTGGGCCAGGCCGTCGCCCAGCTTGAGCGCGGTTTCGAAGCTTTCGGCCAGGCGCTGCTTGAGGTCGGCGCGCGGCTTGAAGCGGTCGATCACCGCCTCGATGGTGTGCTTCTGGCGCAGGGCCAGGGCCGGCACCGCGTCGAGCTCGTGCAGCACGCCGTTCACCCGCACGCGCACGAAGCCCTGGGCGCGCAGCTGGTCGAAGACCTGGGCGTGTTCGCCCTTGCGCTCGCGCACCACCGGGGCCAGCAGCATGTAGCGGCGGTCCTCGGGCAGCGCCAGCACCTGGTCCACCATCTGGCCGACGGTCTGGGCCTCGAGCGGGTACTGGTGGTCGGGGCAGCGCGGGGTGCCGACGCGGGCGAACAGCAGGCGCAGGTAATCGTAGATCTCGGTGATCGTGCCGACCGTGGAGCGCGGGTTGTGCGAGGTGGACTTCTGCTCGATCGAGATGGCCGGCGACAGGCCCTCGATGTGGTCCACGTCGGGCTTTTCCATCACGCTCAGGAACTGCCGGGCGTAGGCCGACAGGGACTCGACGTAGCGGCGCTGGCCCTCGGCGTAGATGGTGTCGAAGGCCAGCGAGGACTTGCCGGAGCCCGACAGGCCGGTGATGACGATCAGCCGGTCCCGGGGCAGGTCCAGGTCGATGTTCTTCAGGTTGTGGGTGCGGGCACCGCGGATGCGGATCGTATCCATGCGCCGGAAGCGGGTCCTTTTGGGGCAGGCGGAAGCGGGAACCGGGCAGTCTAGCAGGGCGCGCGGGCGCGGCCGTGACCTCCGGGTGGAGGAAGGCAAATCCCAGCCGGATCAGTGGCTTGGCAATCGAACCAGGTTCATTTTCCGGCCGTCGTCCCTCGGGGCTGGCGCGAGCGACGCCCGGAAAATGAACCTGGTTCGAAGGGTTTGACGCAAAAGGGGTTTTTGACCTAGAATTCCGCTTCTGTCCCGTTGACCGCGGGCAGGTTTGTCCAAAATAACTACAGAGGAATCCCGGTCATGTATGCAGTCATTGTCACCGGCGGTAAGCAGTACCGCGTGATGCGGGGCGAGACCCTGAAGGTCGAGAAGATCGACCTCGAGGAAGGCAAGAGCTTCGAGATCGACAAGGTCCTGATGCTCGGCGACGGCGAGAACGTCAAGGTCGGCGCCCCGACCGTCGACGGCGCCAAGGTCACCGCGACCGTCAAGTCGCACGGCCGCCTCGACAAGGTCCGCATCGTCAAGTTCCGTCGCCGCAAGCACCATCGCAAGCAGATGGGCCACCGGCAGTACTTCACCGAAATCGAAATCACCGGCATCGCCGGCTAAGCCAGAGGAGACAACGTCATGGCACAGAAAAAAGGCGTAGGCTCGTCCCGCAACGGCCGCGACTCGAACCCGAAGTACCTGGGCGTCAAGATGTACGGCGGCCAGGCCATCGAGGCCGGCAACATCATCGTGCGCCAGCGCGGCACCGAGTTCCATCCGGGCGCCGGCGTCGGCCTCGGCCGTGACCACACCCTGTTCGCCCTCGTGGACGGCGTGGTGGATTTCTCGGTCAAGGGTCCGAAGAAGCGTCGCACCGTGAGCGTGGTCCCGGCGGCCTGATCCCCGCCCGGTTCCGCCTGAAGGCCCCGCTTCGGCGGGGCTTTTCGTTTCTGACACCGGCCCTGCGCGGCCCGCCCTTCACGGCGCGGCGCGGACGGCCCACAATCGTGGCGGATGGCCGAAGCGCCCCGCCTGGGAAGTGCCCTGTGAAATTCGTTGATGAAGCCCAGATCCTGGTCAGCGCCGGCAGCGGCGGCAACGGCTGCATCAGCTTCCGGCGCGAGAAGTTCATCCCGCTCGGCGGGCCGGACGGCGGCGACGGCGGCAATGGCGGCAGCGTCTGGCTGCAGGCCGACGAGAACCTCAACACGCTGATCGACTTCCGCCACCAGCGCCAGTACCGCGCCCAGCGCGGCCAGAACGGCATGGGCCGGCAGATGTTCGGCAAGGCCGGCGAGGACGTCGTCATCCGCGTGCCGGTCGGCACCGAGGTCATCAACGTCGAGACCGACGAGATCATCGGCGACCTGACCCGCCACGGCGAGCGCCTGCTGGTGGCCCAGGGTGGCGTCGGCGGCAAGGGCAACGTGCACTTCAAGAGCTCGGTGAACCGCGCGCCGCGCAAGGCCGGGCAGGGCACGCCCGGCGAGGAGCGCGAGATCCGCCTGGAGCTGAAGCTCCTGGCCGACGTCGGCCTGCTCGGCTTCCCGAACGCCGGCAAGTCCACCTTCATCCGCGCCGTTTCCGCGGCGACGCCGAAGGTGGCCGATTACCCGTTCACCACCCTGTACCCGAACCTGGGCGTGGTCAGCGTCGAAACCGACCGCAGCTTCGTGATCGCCGACATCCCTGGCCTGATCGAGGGCGCCGCCGACGGCGCCGGCCTGGGCGCGCAGTTCCTGCGCCACGTGCAGCGCACCCGCCTGCTGCTGCACCTGGTGGACCTGGCGCCGTTCGACGAGCAGGTGGACCCGGTGCAGCAGGTGCGCGCCATCGAGGCCGAGTTGCGCAAGCACGACCCGGCCATGCTGGAGAAGCCGCGTTGGCTGGTGATGAACAAGGCCGACCTGCTGCCCGAGGACGAGCGCCAGGCGCGCGCCCGGGCCGTGGTGGAGGCGCTGGACTGGAAGGAGCCCTGGTTCCTGGTGTCGGCCATTGGCCGCGAGGGCACCTGGCCGGTGGTCCTGAAGGTGCAGCAGTTCTTCGACGACCAGAAGGCCGCGGCCCTGGAGGCGGCGCAGGACGTCGCCGCGCGCGCGGAGATGAGCCGCAATGCCTGAGCCGGTCGTCGCGTTCGCGCGCCTGCCGGCCGGCGCCGGCAAATCCCGGGCAGCAAAAAGGCCGGCTTGCGCCGGCCTTCTTTCGCCGATCGGCGGGGCGCCCGGGGGCGCCGCCGGATCAGGCCTGCTTCAGGGCCTTGATGTGGGCCGTGATGCGGCTCTTGTGGCGGGCAGCCTTGTTCTTGTGGATCAGGCCGCGGGCCGAGTAGCGGTCCAGGATCGGCTGGGCGGTCGCGAAGGCGGCCTCGGCGCCGGCGGCGTCCTTGGCTTCCAGGGCCTTGATGACCTTCTTCACGGCGGTGCGCAGCATGGAGCGCTGGCTGGCATTGCGGGCGTTGCGGACGACGGTCTGCTTGGCGCGCTTCTTGGCGGACTTGATGTTGGCCACGGAGGGCTCCTGAAATCGTTGGACGAGGGCCGGGGTGCGAATTCCCGGCCGGGATTCGGGGGTGGTGCTGGAAAGACCCGAAATTATGGGGGATTCAGTGGCTTGAGTCAAATCCCCCTTGCCGCCCCGGGGGTGGGGGCATGAGCGGGGCCGGCCAGGGCAAGTCGCGGGGCGGCCTGCTGCGGTCCACCGCGGTGTTCAGCGCCATGACCCTGCTGTCGCGCATCGCCGGCTTCGTGCGCGACGTGGTGCAGGCCAGCTTCTTCGGCGCCGGCGGCATCGTCGACGCCTTCGCGGTAGCCTACCGCATCCCCAACTACCTGCGCCGCATCTTCGCCGAGGGCTCGTTCGCCTCGGCCTTCGTGCCGGTGCTGTCGGAGCTGCGCCAGAAGGGCGACGAAAAGGCGCTCAAGGACTTCCTCGACCACGTGGCCGGTGCCCTGTGCGCCACCGTGCTCGTGGTCAGCGGCCTGGGCATGCTGGCGGCGCCGGTGGTGGTGGCCCTGATCGCCCCGGGCAGCCTGGACGACCCGGAGAAGTTCGGACTCACCGCCGACATGCTGCGCATCGTCTTCCCCTACCTGGCCCTGGTGTCGATGACCGCGCTGTCGGGAGCAGTGCTCAACAGCTTCCAGCGCTTCGCCCTGCCGGCCGTCACCCCGGTGTTGCACAACCTGGCCGTGATCGCCGCCATGTATGGTCTGGCGCCTTTCCTTGACGTACCGGTGAAGGCCCTGGCCTGGGGCGTGCTGGCGGCCGGCGCCCTGCAACTGGCGCTGCTGTGGCCGGCGATGGGCCGCCTGGGGCTACGCCCGCGCCTGCGTCTGAACCTCCGGCACGAGGGCGTGCGCCGGGTGGGCCAGCTGATGCTGCCGACGCTGTTTTCGTCCTCGGTGGCCCAGCTCAACCTGATCGTGGGCACCATGTTCGCCTCGCTGCTGGTGGATGGCAGCCCGAGCTGGCTGTATTACTCCGACCGGCTGGTCGAATTCCCGCTGGGCATGTTCGGCGTGGCCCTGGGCACGGTGATCCTGCCGCACCTGGCGCGCCGCCACGCCGACGCCGACACGGTGGGCTACGCCGCCGCGCTCGACTGGGGCCTGCGCACGGTGCTGCTGCTGGCGGTGCCGGCGGCGCTGGGCCTGGCATTGCTGGCCGAGCCGCTGGCGGTGGTCATCTTCGAGCGCGGCGAGTTCGTGGCGGCCGACAGCCGCATGACCTCGCTGAGCCTGATGGCCATGAGCCTGGGCATTCCCGGCTTCATGGCAAGCAAGGTCCTGCTTTCGGCCTTCTACGCCCGGCAGGACACGAAGACGCCGATGCGTGCCGCCGTGGCCACGGTCTTCATCAACGTGGGCCTGACGGCCGCCATCACCACGCCGCTGTGGCTGGGCGCCGTGCCCGGGGCCCATGCCGGCATCGCGCTGGCCACGGGCCTGGCCGGCCTGGCCAATGCGCTGCTGCTCTGGTGCTACCTGAGCCGCGACGCCGGATTCACGCTGTCCCCGGGCTGGGGCCGGCACCTGCTGCGCATCGGGCTGGCCAGCCTTGCCCTGGCGGCCGCCGTGCTGCTGGCCGCCCACGCGGTGGGTGACTGGCGCGCCTGGGGCGGCGTGGCCCGCTGGCTGCTGCTGCTGGGGGTGGTGGCGGCGGGCGCAGGCGCCTACGGCCTGGCGCTGCTGGCCACCGGCTGGCGCCCGCGCGAGCTGCGCGGCGGATGAGCGCTGCCGGCTATAATTTCCGCATGAGCAAGCTGTTCCGGGACGTGGTGGGCAACCAGGATTGCCCGCAGGGCAGCGTGGTTTGCATCGGTGCCTTCGACGGCCTCCACCGGGGGCACCAGGCCCTGGTCGGCCACGTGCGGGCGCGTGCGCGCGCCGCGGGCCTGGCTGCCGTGGCGCTGAGCTTCGAACCGCTGCCGCGTGAATTCTTCGCCCCGGCCAACCCGCCGGCGCGCCTGCTGCTGCCGCGCGCCAAGTTCGAAGGCCTGCGCGCGGCGGGCATGGACGTGGTCGGCCTGCTGCGCTTCAACGCCGCCATGACGGCGATGAGTGCCGAGGAGTTCGTCGAGCGCGTGCTGGTGCAGCGGCTGTCGGCGCGCGAAGTCTGGGTGGGCCCGGGTTTCCGCTTCGGCCATGGCCGCAAGGGCGACCTGGCGCTGCTGCAGGCGCTGGGCAAGGTGCATGGCTTCGCAGCAGGGGAGATCGAGCCGGTGGTGGACGCCGACGGCCGCGTCTCCGCCAGCGCGGTGCGCGCGCACCTGGCGGCCGGCAACCTGGACGCCGCGGCCCTGGCCCTGGGTCGGCGTTATGCCATCAGCGGAAAGGTGGTGCGCGGCAAGCAGCTCGGCCGCCAGCTCGGCTACCCTACGGCGAACCTGCGCCTGGCCGGCAAGCGCGCCGCGCTCGGCGGCATTTTCGCGGTGTGGGTGCATGGCATCGGGCCCGGGCCGCGCGCCGGTGTGGCCAGCCTGGGCACGCGGCCGACGGTGCAGGGCGTCGAGCCCTTGCTCGAGGCGCATGTGTTTGATTTCGATGGCGACCTGTATGGCCGCCGCATCGAAGTGGAGTTCGTCGCCAAGCTGCGCGACGAGGAGAAGTTCGACGACCTGCCCGCCCTGGTCCGACAGATGGACCGGGACGCCGAGCAGGCCCGGCGCGCCTTGCGCCAAGACAGGGAAGAAGGCGGAGTGACGGCGTGAGCGAGAACGGCAGCAAGGATTACAAGCACACCATCAGCCTGCCGGAGACGGCGTTCCCGATGCGCGGCGACCTGCCCAAGCGCGAGCCGGGCATGCTGACCGGCTGGCAGCAGCGCGGGCTGTACGCGCAGGTGCGCGAGAAGGCCAAGGGCCGCCCGCGCTTCGTGCTGCACGACGGCCCGCCGTACGCGAACGGTTCGATCCACATCGGCCACGCCGTGAACAAGGTGCTCAAGGACCTGGTGGTGAAGTCGAAGCTGCTCTCGGGCTTCGACGCGCCCTACGTGCCGGGCTGGGACTGCCACGGCCTGCCGATCGAGCTGGTGGTGGAAAAGAAGTTCGGCAAAGTCGGCGACAAGCTCGACGCCGCCGCCTTCCGCGCAAAGTGCCGCGAATACGCCGCCGAGCAGATCGCCGGCCAGTCCAAGGATTTCCAGCGCCTGGGCGTGCTGGGAGACTGGGAGCATCCCTACCGCACCATGGACTTCGCCTTCGAGGCGGACATGCTGCGCGCGCTGGCCCGCATCATCGAGAACGGGCACCTGAGCCGCGGCGTGAAACCGGTGCACTGGTGCTTCGACTGCGGCTCGGCGCTGGCCGAGGCCGAGATCGAATACGCCGACAAGGTCTCGCCGCAGATCGACGTGGCCTACGACGCCTTCGAACCCGCCGCGCTGGCGGCGAAATTCGGCGCGCAGGCGGGCGACGCCGTCGTGGCGGTGCCGATCTGGACCACCACGCCCTGGACGCTGCCGGCCTCGCTGGCCGTCACGCTCGGCCCGGAAGTGGACTACGTGCTGGTCGAAGGCCCGGTGCGCGAGGGCAAGCGCGTGCTGCTGGTGCTGGCCGAGGCACTGCACGAGCCGGCGCTCAAGCGTTACGGCATCGACGCGCCCGTGGTGCTCGGCCGCGCCGCCGGCGCCGCGCTCGAGGGTTTCGAGCTGCGCCATCCGTTTTACGAGCGCCGCATCCCGGTCATCCTGGGCGAACACGTCACCACCGACGCCGGCACCGGCGCGGTGCACACGGCGCCCGGCCACGGCCAGGAGGACTACCAGGTCGGCGTGAAGTACGGCCTGCTCGAGAAGTACAAGACGCCCGAACTCAACCCGGTCGGCGGCAACGGCGTGTACCTGCCGGGCACGCCGCTGGTCGAGGGCCAGTTCATCTGGAAGGCGAACGATTCGATCCTCGAACTGCTGCGCGCGCGCGGCGTGCTGCTGGCCGCCGGCAAGCTCGAGCACAGCTACCCGCACTGCTGGCGCCACAAGTCGCCGGTGGCCTTCCGGGCCACGCCGCAGTGGTTCATCTCGATGGAACAGAAGGGCCTGCGCAGCGACGCGCTGGCCGCCATCAAGCAGGTGCAGTTCGTGCCCGACTGGGGCCAGGCCCGCATCGCCGGCATGGTGGAAGGCCGCCCGGACTGGTGCATCAGCCGCCAGCGCACCTGGGGCGTGCCGATCGCGCTGTTCATCCACAAGGTCAGCGGCGAACCGCACCCGCGTTCGGTCGAACTGATGCGCGCCGTGGCCGACCGCGTGGCGCAGCAGGGCGCCGACGCCTGGTACGCGCTCGACGCCGCCGAGCTGCTGGGCGCCGAGGCGGCCGAGTACGACAAGGTCACCGACATCCTCGACGTCTGGTTCGATTCCGGCGTCACCCACGAGGCGGTGCTGGCGGCGCGCGCGGCCGAGGGCCTGGGCAAACCGGCCGACCTCTACCTCGAAGGTTCCGACCAGCATCGCGGCTGGTTCCAGAGCTCGCTGCTCACCGGCGTGGCCATGGACCGCGCGGCGCCCTACAAGGCGGTGCTCACCCACGGTTTCACCGTGGACGCGCAGGGCCGCAAGATGTCCAAGTCCATCGGCAACGTGGTGGACCCGCAGAAGGTGAACGACGCGCTGGGCGCGGACGTGCTGCGCCTGTGGGTGGCCTCCACCGACTACCGCAACGAGATGTCAGTGTCCGACGACATCCTCAAGCGCACCGCCGACGGCTACCGCCGCATCCGCAACACCGCGCGCTTCCTGCTGGGCAACCTGCACGGCTTCGACCCGGCGGTGCACCTGCTGCCCAACGACCAGCTGCTGCTGCTCGACCAGTGGGCCGTGCACCGCGCCCACGAACTGCAGGGCCGCATCCAGGCCGCCTACGCCGCCTACGATTTCGCCGCCGTGGTGGCCGCGGTGCAGAACTTCTGCACCAACGACCTGGGCGCGGTGTACCTGGACGTCACCAAGGACCGCCTGTACACCATGCCGGTGGACAGCCACGGCCGGCGCTCGGCGCAGAGCGCGATGTTCCGCATCGCCGAGGCCTTCGTGCGCTGGGTGGCTCCGGTGCTGAGCTTCACCGCCGACGAGATCTGGCAGCACCTGCCGGGCCAGCGCGAAGGCCACGTGCTGTTCACCACCTGGTACGACGGACTGGCGCCGATGCCGGCGGATGCGGCGCTTTCGGCGGCGGATTTCGACCGCCTGCTCGAGCTGCGCGAGGCGGTGAGCAAGGTGCTCGAGCCCATGCGCGCCAACGGTGCCATCGGCGCCTCGCTCGAGGCCGAGGTGGATGTGTACGCTGACGAAGCCACGCTGGCGCGTTTCGCCCCGGTGGCGGACGAATTGCGCTTCTTCTTCATCACCTCGCGCTTCGACCTCAAGCCCGTCGCCGGCCGCCCCGGCGCGGAAGGCGAGGGCGCCGGCCCTTGGGTGCACGCGGTGTCCACCGGCCACGGCAAGTGCGTGCGCTGCTGGCACTACCGCGCCGACGTGGGCAGCCATGCCGACGACCCGGAGCTGTGCGGCCGCTGCGTCGAAAACGTTTACGGCGCGGGCGAAACCCGCCGGTGGTTCTGATGGCCGGCCCGCGCCCGAACGCGCTGGCCTGGCTGGGCCTGTCGGCGTTGCTGGTCGCCATCGACCAGTGGACCAAGGCGGTGGCGCTGGGCTCGCTGGAATACCTCAAGCCGGTGCCTTTCATCGACGGTTTCTGGAACTGGACGCTGGTGCACAACTACGGCGCCGCCTTCAGCTTCCTGTCCGACGCCGGTGGCTGGCAGCGCTGGTTCTTCACCGGCCTGGCCATCGTGATCAGCCTGGGCCTCACGGTGTGGCTGGCGCGCACGCCGCGCGGCGACTGGCGCACCGCGCTGCCGTTCGCGCTGGTGGTGGCCGGCGCGGTCGGCAACGTGATCGACCGCATCCGCTTCGGCTACGTGGTGGACTTCGTCGACTGGTACGTGGGGCGGCACCACTGGCCGGCCTTCAACGTGGCCGATTCGGCCATCGTGGTGGGCGCGGTGCTGCTCGTGCTGTTCAGCTTCAAGGCGTCGCCGGCGCCTGGAAAGGGCGGATAATCCCGCCATGGACGTCCTGCTCGCCAATCCCCGCGGCTTCTGCGCCGGCGTCGACCGCGCCATCGAAATCGTCAAGCGCGCCATCGAATCGCTGGGCGCGCCCATCTACGTGCGCCACGAGGTGGTGCACAACCGCTTCGTGGTGGACGACCTGCGCCAGCGCGGCGCAGTCTTCGTCGAGGAGCTCGATGAAGTGCCGGCCGGCGCCACCGTCATCTTCAGCGCACACGGCGTTTCCCAGGCCGTTCGCGCCGAGGCCGAGCGTCGCGGACTGAAGGTGTTCGACGCCACCTGCCCGCTGGTGACCAAGGTGCACATCGAGGTGGCGCGCCACTGCCGCGCCGGCCGCGACGTGGTGCTGATCGGCCACGCCGGCCACCCGGAAGTGGAGGGCACCATGGGCCAGTGGCGCCGCGAGCACGGCGAGAACCACATCCACCTGGTGGAAGACGTGGCTGGCGTGGCCACGCTGCAGCCCACCCAGCCCGACAACCTGGCCTACACCACCCAGACCACGCTGTCGGTGGACGACACCCGCGAGATCATCGCGGCCCTGCAGGCGCGTTTCCCGGCCATCCAGGGCCCGAAGCACGACGACATCTGCTACGCCACCCAGAACCGCC
>Ga0154536_1018_pt1 | contig 14082 bp, 17 predicted proteins | sample RifGroF1_FD_105679 | JGI IMG/M metagenome (GOLD analysis project Ga0154536, IMG submission 105679) | Xanthomonadales bacterium GWF1_69_6 | reverse complement strand
CGATCTGGGCGCGGTCGATCACGATGACCGGCACGGCGCCTTCGATGTCGGCGCGCTTCAGGCGCGAACCGGTGACTTCGATGGTGTCGAGGGTGGCGGCGTCTTCCGACTCCTGCGCGAGTGCGCTGGTGGCGGACAGCGCGCCGGCCGAGACCGCCGCCATGGCCAGCAGCGCGCGCTGGATGGACGCGGAAAGCGTACGGGATTGCATCTTGCGTTACTCCACTACTCAAGGCCGGATGGCCGGAGCAGTGATGTTTACAAGTGCTTAACAATATGACAGTAGCCTGCGTTCGCAGTTGCCGTGTGCTGGCTTGGCAATTCGATGTGCAGGAATTCGCATCGGCGGATTTCAGCCCTGCGGTAACCGCCCTGCCTTCAGTCGACGGTAGAGCGTGCGCTCGCTGATCCCGAGCCGGCGCGCCTGCTCGCGGCGGCGCGCCGCGCCGTCCTGCGCCGGCACGGCACCGTCGAGCTCCTGCTCGAGGGCCAGGGCCTCGTCGAGGTGGCGGACATCGAGCACGGCACCGTCGCAGAACACCAGCGCCCGCTCGACCAGGTTGCGCAGTTCGCGGATGTTGCCTTCCAGCGGCAGCTGGCGCAGGCGCTCGATGGCTTCCGCCGACAGTGCCACGTCCCGCCGGCCGCGGATGCGGTCGAGCAGGGAGCCGGCCAGCAGCGGGATGTCCTCGCGTCGCTCGCGCAGGGGCGGGATCCGCAGCGGAAACGTGGCCAGGCGGAAGTAAAGGTCCTGGCGGAAGCGGCCATCGGCCACCATGGCCGCCGGGCTCCGGTGCGTGGCGCTGACGATGCGCACCTGCGCCCGGCGCCATTCATTGCTGCCGACCCGGCGGAAGGTGCCCGACTCCAGCAGGCGCAGCAGCTTCACCTGCATCGCCAGCGGGATGTCACCCACCTCGTCGAGGAAGAGCGTGCCGCCGGCCGCCGACTCCACCAGGCCCGGGCGCACGCCCGACGCGCCGGTGAACGCGCCGCGTTCGTGACCGAACAACTCGGACTCGAACAGGCCCTCGGGCAGGGCCGCGCAATCCACCGCCACGAACGGGGCGCCGGCGCGCGCACTGGCCTGGTGGACGGCCTTGGCCGCCATCTCCTTGCCCGAACCGGATTCGCCCAGCAACAGCACGCTGGCCTCGGTGGGCGCCACCCTGGCCACCCGCTCCATCATCTGGCGGAAAGCCGGGGAACGCCCGACCAGGCCGTCCGCCGAAGGCTGCGCGCTGGCCGCGGCCATGCCCTGCAGCCGCTCCAGGTAGACCCGGCGCCCGTCGGACAGGGTGATGGGCACGAGGTCGATCTCGACGTACTCGGCGCCATGGCGGTGGTGGTGCAGGTGCACCACCTTCTCGCGCAGCCCCGATTGCCGGACGCGCGACAGCGGGCAGGTCTCGCCGGCCTGGTCGCAGGGCACCGGGCTGTCATGCGACACCTTGTGGCAGGTGCGCCCCACCAGCTGCGCCCCGCCCGGGAACGCGGCGCGATAGGCGGCATTGGCGGCCAGGATGCGGTAGTCGTCGTCGATGACGATGTGGGGCTCGGGCAGGGCCGCGAGGTAGCTCTCGAGTTCCTTGGGCAGGGTCACGCCGCGCTCCTCATGTCATGCCATGACACTGCCAACAACTGCCATCTGGTGCCAGTGCCTGTGGCAAGCCATTGATTCAACAGCGCCCGGGCCTTGGCATGGAGCATGCAGAGAGTGTCCCGAGTCCCACCGAACCCCGACCCGATGCGCGACCCCAACCAGAAATTGCTGCGGGAAATCATCGTCGTCGTGGTCCTGAAGCTGGTGGCGCTGGTCGCGCTGTGGATGGCCTTCGTGCAGGACCGGCAGGTGCCGGTCTCTGGCGAGGAGGCCGCCGGGCGCCTGTTGATGGACCGAGGAACCCGCCAATGATCTCCGAGGAACTGGTTGACCTTTCCCGCCTGCAGTTCGCCGTCACGGCGATGTACCACTTCCTGTTCGTGCCGCTCACGCTCGGCATGGTCTGGCTGCTGGTGGTGATGGAAAGCGTGTACGTGATGACCGGCAAGGTCATCTGGAAGGACATGACCCGGTTCTGGGGCAAGCTCTTCGGCATCAACTTCGCCCTCGGCGTCACCACGGGCATCACCCTCGAGTTCCAGTTCGGCACCAACTGGGCCTACTACTCGCACTACGTCGGCGACATCTTCGGCGCGCCGCTGGCGATCGAGGGCCTGATGGCCTTCTTCCTCGAATCCACCTTCATCGGCCTGTTCTTCTTTGGCTGGGACCGCCTGTCCAAGGGCCAGCACCTGCTGGTGACGCTGCTGATGGCGGTGGGCACCAACCTCTCCGCGCTGTGGATCCTGATCGCCAACGGCTGGATGCAGAACCCGGTCGGTGCCGAATTCAGCTTCGAGACGATGCGCATGGAGATGACCGACTTCTGGGCCGTCGTGTTCAACCCCGACGCCCAGGCCAAGTTCGTGCACACCGTGTCGGCGGGCTATGTCACCGGCGCCATGTTCGTGCTGTCGATCTCGGCCTGGTACCTGCTCAGGGGCCGGAACGTGGAGTTCGCCAAGCGCAGCTTCCGGGTCGCCGCCGCCTTCGGCCTGGCTTCGGTGTGCTCGGTGATCGTGCTGGGCGACGAATCCGGCTACACCGTGGGCGAGGCGCAGCAGACCAAGCTGGCGGCGATGGAGGCCATGTGGGAAACCGAGCCCGCGCCGGCCGGCTTCAACCTGGTCGCCTGGCCCAATGAACAGGCCGAACGCAACGACTGGGAAATCAAGATCCCCTACGTGATGGGCCTGATCGGCACCCGCTCGATCAGCGAGGAAATCCCTGGCATCCACGAGATCAAGGCGCACAACCGCACCCGCATCGAATCGGGCATCCACGCGGTGTCCGCCCTGGAAGCCCTGCGCGCCGATCCGTCCGACGCCGAAGCGCGGACGACCTTCGAGGCGCACAAGGCAGACCTCGGCTTCGGCCTGCTGCTGCGCAAGTACGTGGTCGACGTGCGCGAAGCCACGCCGGCGATGATCGACCAGGCCACCGACGACACCATCCCGAGGGTGGCGCCGATGTTCTGGAGCTTCCGCATCATGGTGGGCCTGGGCTTCCTGATGCTCGCCCTGTTCGCGCTCTCGTTCTTCATGACCGTGCGCGGCGACTGCGTGCGCTGGCGCTGGGTGCTGCACTGGGCCGTGTGGATGCTGCCCGCGCCGTGGATCGCCTCCGAGCTCGGCTGGTTCGTCGCCGAATACGGCCGCCAGCCCTGGACCATCTATGGCGTGCTGCCGACCCACCTGTCGGTGTCCACCCTGAGCGTGGGCAACCTGTACGGCTCGCTGGCCGGTTTCATCGGCTTCTACACCGTGCTGCTGGTGGTCGAGATGTACCTGATGGTCCGCTTCGCCCGGCTTGGTCCCGCCAGCCTGGGCACCGGCCGCTACGAGGGCGAAGCCGCTTCGCCCGCCCACGCCTGAGGACACCGCCATGTTCGACTACGAGACGCTGAAGATCATCTGGTGGCTGCTGGTGGGCGTGCTGCTCGTCGGCTTCGCGGTGATGGACGGCCATGACATGGGCGTCGGCACCCTGCTGCCCTTCGCCGGCAAGGACGACGTCGAGCGCCGCGTCATCATCAACACCGTCGGCCCGCACTGGGACGGCAACCAGGTCTGGTTCATCACCGGCGGCGGCGCCATCTTCGCGGCCTGGCCACTGGTCTACGCCACCGCGTTCAGCGGCTTCTACTGGGCCATGCTGGCGGTGCTGTGGGCGCTGTTCTTCCGGCCCGTCGGTTTCGACTACCGCAGCAAGATCCACAACGCCACCTGGCGCAAGGTCTGGGACTGGGGTCTGTTCATCGGCGGCGCGGTGCCGCCGCTGATCTTCGGCGTGGCCTTCGGCAACCTGTTCCAGGGCGTGCCGTTCCAGTTCGACAACTTCCTGGTGCCCACCTACACCGGCAGCTTCTGGGCCCTGCTCAACCCGTTCGCCCTGCTGGCGGGCGTCGTCAGCAGCGCCATGATCACGGCGCATGGCGGCAACTACCTGGCGCACCGGACCGAAGGCGACATCCAGCGCCGCGCCAGCCGCGCGGCGGTGGTGGCGGCGATCGTGGCCGTCGCCGGCTTCATCGCCGCCGGGCTGTGGCTGCACCTGGCGATTCCCGGCTACCGGATCAGCTCGGTGGTCGACCCGGGCGCCATGCCCAACCCGCTGGCCAAGGACGTGGTGGTCGCCGCCGGTGCGTGGTGGGGCAACTTCGCCGCCCAGCCGTGGCTGCTGGCCGTGCCCGCGGTCGGCGTGGCTGGCCTGCTGGCCGGCGCCCTGCTGGTGTCGCGCGGCCGGACGCTGGCGGCCTTCGTCGCCTCGGCGCTGGGCATGACCGGCATCATCGGCACCGCCGGCGTCACGCTGTTCCCCTTCATCATGCCCTCCTCTTCCATGCCCCAGGCCAGCCTGACGGTGTGGGATGCCGTCTCGAGCCACCTGACGCTGGGCATCATGTTCTGGGCGACGGTGATCTTCATGCCGCTGATCGTGGCGTACACCAGCTGGGCCTACCGCGTGATGCGCGGCAAGGTCACCGCGGCCTACGTCCGCGAGAACTCGCATTCGGCTTACTGAGCCATGGCCCGCACCGTCGCCCTCGCCATGCCCGCGCAGCCCGGACCCACCACGCGCCTGGCCGGCTGCCGCCGCTTCCTGGTGGCCGACCTGGCCGGGGACGGCGCACGCCGGATGCGCTGGGTGGAGCTTTCCGAAGAAGACGCCGTCAGCTGCCAGGCACCGCTGCCGGCGGCGCTGGCCGACGTCGACTTCATCGTGGCGTCGGCGATCGGCCGGCGCCTGGCCCGGCACCTCGCCGCCCAGGGCGTGCAGGTGGCCGTGGCCGGCGCAGGCGAACCCGCGGCGCTGATGGCCGACATCCTTGCGGGCAGGCTCCCCGCGCTCGACCCCGAACGGCTGGACGACGGCTGCTGCCGCGCCCGCCATCGCACCCGAAGGAGGCAATGACGATGTGGTACTTCACCTGGATGCTGGGCGTGGGCTTCGCCGTGCTGCTGGCGATCCTCAACGCCATGTGGGGCGAAAACGAGGCCGCGCGCCAGGCGGGCCGCGACAAGCCGGACGAGGCGGAATGAACGCCATGGCGGAACGCGGCGACACGCGCATCCACTGGCCTTCACTGCTCGCGGCGATGCTGCTCATGCTCGGCGGCACGGCCGCGCCGCTGCTGTTCGCCGACGCCAGCGGCGCGGCCGACCACACGCTGGCCATGCTGGTGTTCTGGGGCATGAGTGCCGGCTTCGTGCGCGGCGTGGGCTTCATCCCGCGGCATGCCGTGTTCCGCTGGCTGTTCTCGGGCTGGGCGGTGCTGGCGGCGATCGGCCTGACCGTGCTGCACGTGGGGTTGCGATGAAACGCCGCCTGCTCGCCGGCCTGCTTGCGGCCGCCGGCGGCTGCAGCGTCGCCGCGGCCATGCCGGCCGACGACGCCGATCTCGCCGCGGCCCAGGTCCAGGCCGAAGCGGCCGCCGCCGATTTCTCCGGACGGCTGCGGCAAACCCTTGGCGCCGCCATGGCCGAAGGCGGCCCGGTGGCCGGCGTGCGCACGTGTCGCGACGAGGCGCCCCGCATCGCCGCCGACGTCGCCGCCGCGCATGGCGTCCGGATCGGACGGGTGGGCGTTCGCGTCCGCAACCCGGCCAACGCCCCGGGCGGCTGGACCGCAACCGTGCTCGAAGACTTCACCCGCCGCGCCGCCGCGGGCGAAGCGCCCGCCACCCTGCTGCATCGCGGGCTCGACACCGGCTCGGACACCCTCCGCGTGGCGCGCGGCATCGCCACCGAACCGGCCTGCCTGGGCTGCCATGGGCCGGCCGTACCCGACGTCGTGGCTGACGCCGTACGCGCGCTCTATCCGCAGGACCGCGCCACCGGCTTCGAAGCGGGCAGCCTGCGCGGCCTGCTCTGGGTCGAGGTGCCGGTGCCGCGCGGCGTCGCCCGCGCCGGCGATGGCCGCGCCGCCGTGACCCTGACGCCACGCCAGTCCGACGCACTGCGCCGGGAGATGCGCGGTCAGCTCGAGCGCATGGAGTCCGCGCTTGCGGCCCTGGGCACGGGCGATTGGCCGGCGCTGGCCGCCGCGGCCGCCACCCCGCCCGATGTGGTGGCGCCCGGCGAAGGCGCTGATTTCAGGCGCCGCCTGCCGCCGCGCTGGTTCGCGCTGGTGCGGCCGATGAACGAAGCCTTCGCGGCGGCGGCCTCCGAGGCCGGCGAAGGCCGCCGGGCCGACGTGGCCGGCCGCCACCTCGCCGACGCCATGGCGCAATGCAACAGCTGCCACGCCGCCTTCCGGGTGCGCGAAGACACGCCGGCCAGGCTGGCCGCCGACGACGTGCGCGAGCTCTTCCCGACCGCACCCTGACGCCGCCCGGGCTCAGTGGCCCAGGCGGAAGAAGGCGATGGTGGCGATGCCCAGGCCCAGCAGGGAAACCTGCCAGGCCGTTTCGCCCCGCGCCGACTTGCGGTGCAGGTGCGGGATGAGGTCGGCCGTGGCCACGTACAGGAAACTCGCCGCGGACAGCGCGGGTGAGCTCAGCGCTCAAGCATGCTGCGCAGCATCCAGGCGGTCTTCTCGTGCACGGCCAGGCGCTGGGTGGCGATGTCGGCGGTCGGCTGGTCGTCGGCCTTGTCGGCCAGCGGCAGCAGCGCCCGCGCGGTGCGCGCCGTGGCTTCCTGCGCGCGCACCAGGTGGCGCAGCATGTCGTCGGCCGAGGGCACGCCCTCCACTTCGCCGAAGGTCGCCAGGCCCGCGAACTGCCGGTAGGTGCCCGGCGCCGGGAAGCCCAGCGCGCGGATGCGCTCGGCGATGTCGTCGAGCGCGTTCCACTGCTCGGTGTACTGGCCCATGAACATCATGTGCAGGCCGTTGAACTGCGGGCCGGTGACGTTCCAGTGGAAGTTGTGCGTCATCAGGTAGAGCGTGTAGCTGTCGGCGAGCAGCACCGACAGGCCGTGCGCCAGCGCCTTGCGGTCCTTCTCGCCGATGCCGATGTCGATCGCCGGGCCCTTGGCCTTCTTCGCGGGTTTGTCCTGCTTTGCCATGTCGGTTCTCCTTGGTGGCGGGCCGCGGTCAGCCCAGGCTGGTGTCGAGGAACATCATCAGTGCGAATCCGGCCATCAGCCCGAGCGTGGCGGGCGTCTGGTGGCCGTTGCGGTGCGTTTCGGGAATGAATTCGTGGGAAACGACGAAGACCATCGCCCCCGCGGCGAGCGCCAGCCCGATCGGATAGGCCAGGGCGAAACCACTCGACAGGCCTACGCCGAGCAACGCGCCCACGGGCTCCATCAGGCCGCTGGCGACGGCAACGGCCACCGAACGCCCGGCCGGGAAACCCGCCGTGCGCATGGCCAGCGCCACGGCCAGGCCTTCCGGGATGTCCTGCAGGGAAATCGCCGTGGCCACCGGCAGGCCCACCGACAGGTCGCCCTGCGAGAAAGCAACGCCGATGGCCATGCCCTCGGGCAGGTTGTGCAGCGCGATCGCGAACACGAACAGCCAGATCCGGCCGCAATAGGCGTGGCCGGGGCCGCAGGGGCCGGTCTTGTCGTGCTCGTGCGGGGTGAAGGCGTCCAGGCCCAGCATCAGCATCACGCCCAGCGCGATGCCCAGCACCACCACCAGCCCGGCGCCCGGGCCCTCGCCGAGCAGAGCCGAGGCGGATTCCAAGCTGGGCAAAAGAAGGGAAAAGGCCGAGGCGGCGAGCATCATGCCGGCCGCGAAACCCAGCAGGCTGTCTTCGATGGCCTGCGGCAGGCCACGCATCGCCAAGGCCGGCAAGGCGCCGATGGCCGTGGCGGCGAACCCCGCGGTGCCACCCCACAGCGCCATCGACACGCCGGCGCCGCCGCCCGTCTCCAGCAGGTTGGCCAGGCTCTGCAGCAGCAGCCACAGCGACACCGTCGCCGCGACCAGCAGGCCGGCCGCGGCCCAGGCGTGTTCGCGCGCGTGCCGGAGCACGATCGTCTTCCACGCGATGCCGGGCACATGCACCTGCAAGCGGAGCCTCCTTGGGGCGACCGTGGCCGGGATCATACCCAGCCCCGTATGCGTCGCACTATCACAGCGGGCCCGCGGCAGGGTTCGCCTGTCCGCGGGCCCGGGTTGGTTCCTCGATCAGCCGAGCGACTTCATCGAGAAGTACCAGTCGGTCGTCTCCAGGCCTTCCTTCAGGCGCGCGTCGACTTCCTTGACGGTCTTGGGCGCACCGGCCAGCACCTTGTCACCCGGCTGCCAGCCTTCCGGCGTGGCGACGCCGTTGGCGAGGCTGGTCTGCAGGCCGCGCACCAGGCGCAGGATCTCGGCCACGGAACGGCCGTTGGTCATCGGGTAGTACACCATCGCGCGCAGGATGCCCTGCGGGTCGACGATGAAGGTGGCGCGCACCGCCGACGTGTCGGACGCACCCGGGTGGATCATGCCGTAGGCACGGGCCACGTTCATCGACAGGTCCTCGATGATCGGGAACGGGATCTCGACGCCGAACTTCTCCTTGATGTTGCCCACCCAGGCCAGGTGCGAGTAGATCGAGTCGATCGACAGGCCCAGCAGCTCGCAGTTGGCGTCGGCGAAATCACCCGCGGCCCTGGCGAAGGCGGTGAACTCGGTGGTGCAGACCGGGGTGAAGTCGGCCGGGTGCGAGAACAGCACCAGCCACTTGCCGCGGTAGTCCTCGAGCGAACGGTCGCCGTGGGTGGTCTTGGCCTTGAAGGCGGGCGCCGGCTCGTTGATGCGCGGCAGGCCATAGGCCGGCTGCGGCGCGGCGAACACGGCTTCGACGGTGGCGTTGGGGGCGGCGGCCTTGTCGGCGACCGGAAGGACGTTGGAATCGGTGCAGCTCATGGTGTTTCTCCTTTGGGGGTGCGTGGGTTCAGAGCGAATCGAGCGGAACCTTCAGGTAACGGGTGCCGTTGTCCTCAGGTTCCGGGAGGGCGCCGGCTTTCATGTTCACTTGCAGGGACGGGATGATCAGGCGGGGCATGGCCAGGGTGGCGTCGCGGGCCTGGCGCAGCGCCACGAAGCTGTCCTCGTCCATGCCGTCGCGGACGTGGATGTTGCGGGCGCGCTGTTCGGCCACCGTGCTTTCCCAGCGGATCTCGCGACCGCCGGTGCCGTAGTCGTGGCACATGAACAGGCGGGTGGCCGCGGGCAGCGCCAGCACGCGTCGCATCGAGCGGTACAGCACGCGGGCGTCGCCGCCGGGGAAATCGGCGCGGGCCGAGCCGGAGTCGGGCATGAACAGGGTGTCGCCGACGAAGGCCGCGTCGCCGATGACGTGGGTCATGCAGGCCGGCGTGTGGCCCGGCGTATGCAGCGCCACCGCCTGCAGGCCACCGATGGCGTAGGTGTCGCCGTCGGCGAACAGGCGGTCGAACTGGCTGCCGTCGCGGCGGAAGCGCGTGCCTTCGTTGAAGACCTTGCCGAAGGTCTCCTGCACCACGGTGATGTTCTCGCCGATGCCGATGCGGCCGCCGAGCTCTTCCTTCAGGTAGGGCGCGGCCGAGAGGTGGTCGGCGTGCACGTGCGTTTCCACCAGCCACTCGACCCGCAGGCCGTGCCCGCGCACGTGGCGGATGATGGCGTCGGCCGATGCGTAGTCGATGTGGCCGGAGGCGTAGTCGAAGTCCAGCACCGGGTCGATGATGGCGCAGGCGTCGCTGCCCGGGTCCTTCACGACGTAGCTGATGGTGTTGGTGGCCGGGTCGAAGAAGGGGGTCACGTCCGGCGCCGGGCCGGCGGGCAGGGTCTTGGGCAGGGGCAGGTGGCTCTGGGTCGTTTCCATGGGGCTACTCCTTGGGGAGCGCGTTTCGTTGGAAGCGAATCTAGGCGCTTGATCTATCCAATGGAAATGAATAGTTTTGAATCCTGTATCCTGAAAAAGCGAACACATGAAACCCCTGCCCAGCCTCCGCCACCTCGAATACCTTGCCGCGCTGGACGAGCACGGCCACTTCGGCCGGGCGGCCGCCGCCTGCGGCGCCTCGCAGTCGGCGTTCAGCGCCGGCATCGCCGAACTCGAGCAGCAGCTGGGAACCCGGCTGGCCGAACGCGACCGGCGCCACGTGCTGGTCACCGCGGCAGGCAAGCGGCTGGCGGCCCGCGCACGCACGCTGCTGGCCGATGCGCGTGCGCTGGTGGAGCTGGCCGGCGCGGACGCGCGCCCGATGTCCGGCGAGATCGTGCTGGGCAGCATCCCGACGATCGCGCCCTTCGTCATGCCGCGGCTCCTTCCGGCGCTGCGCAAGCGTTTCCCCGAACTCGACCTGGTGCTGCGCGAAGACAAGACGCCCGCGCTGCTCGAACAGCTGGCGCAGGGCCGGCTCGACCTGCTGATGATCGCCTTCCCGTATGACACCCCCGGCTGCGAAACGATGATGCTGTTCCGCGACGCCTACCTGTTCGCCTGCGACCGCGGCAGCCCGCTGGCGCGGGTGGACTCGGTGAAATCGCGCGACATCGGTTCGCAGCCGCTGATGCTGCTCGAACCCGGCCACTGCCTGCACAGCCACGCGCTGCCCGTGCTGGAGACGGCCGGCAACGCCCCGGAAACCACCTTTTCCGCCACCAGCCTGCAGACACTGGTGGCCATGGTGGCGGTGGGCATGGGCACCACGCTGCTGCCGCGGCTGGCGGTGGACGGCGGCCTGCTGCAGGGCAGCCAGGTGGTCACCCGTCCGCTGGGTTACGAAGGCGGCAAGCGCACCATCGGCCTGGCCTGGCGCCGCAACAGCGCACGCGCCGGCGAGTTCCGCCAGCTTGGCGAGGCGATCCAGGCCTGGGCGGATTCGGCGGGCGTCGGCGAAGCGCTCGGCGGCCCCGCCGCCGCCAGGACCGGCAAGGCGCGGAGCAAGCGATCCCGCCCGGCGTGAAGTTGACGGCGGTCAAGCGTCCGTCTTTCCGGCGATATACCGTGGGGAGTATCAGGGCCCGCCTGCCCGCGCGGCCCGGCCACCCCGACCGGAGGACTCCATGAAACTGCCGCTTTCCACCCTCGCGCTGGCGCTGGCGATCGCCCTGCCGGCCGTCGCCAACACTCCCGCCCTGCGCTCCGAGCCGATTGCGCCGCTGGCCGCGCCCGAAGTGAAGGAGCCGGCCAAGGCCGAGCTGGGCAAGAAGCTGTTCTTCGACCCTCGCCTGTCGCGCTCCGGTTTCATCTCCTGCAACTCCTGCCACAACCTTTCCATGGGCGGCAGCGACAACCTGCGTACCTCGATCGGACACAACTGGCAGCAGGGGCCGATCAACAGCCCGACCGTGCTCAACTCCAGCCTGTCGGTTGCGCAGTTCTGGGACGGCCGCGCCGCGAACCTGCAGGAGCAGGCCGGCGGCCCCATCGCCAACCCGGGCGAGATGGCCTCCACCCACGTGCTGGCCGTGGACGTGGTGCACTCGATCCCCGGTTACGTCGACGAGTTCACGTCGGTGTTCGGCAGTGGCGAGGTCACCATCGAGCGGATCACCGCCGCCATCGCCGAATTCGAGAAGACCCTGGTGACGCCAGGCTCACGCTTCGACCAGTGGCTGCTGGGCGATGATGGCGCGCTGAGCGAACAGGAGCTGGCTGGATACACCCTGTTCAAGCAGAGCGGCTGCGTGGCCTGCCACAACGGCGCGGCCCTGGGCGGCAACTCGTTCCAGCGCATGGGCATCGTCGAGCCCTACCAGACCGACAATCCCGCCGTGGGCCGCGCCGGCGTGACCGGCAAGGACGCGGACCGGTTCACCTTCAAGGTGCCCACGCTGCGAAACATCGAGCTCACCTATCCGTACTTCCACGACGGTGCCGCCGAGACGCTGGAAGAGGCGGTGCAGTTGATGGGACGCCTGCAGCTGGGCCGCACCTACAGCGAGAAGGAGACGGCGGACATCGTCGCGTTCCTGCACTCGCTGACCGGCAAGCAGCCCGACTTCAAGCTGCCGATCCTGCCACCGTCGTCGAACCAGACTCCGGCGCCGGAGCCGTTCGGCAAGAAGTCCTGAGGATCGCCGGGCGGGCCTTGCAAACAATATTCGGGCAGACTAAATTAGTAATTACTAATTCTTAGATCTGCCCGGAGTTTCCTGCCATGCCCTTTGCCCGCGCTCTACCCGGGGCCCACCCATGATGTGGCTCGCGCTTCTGGGCGCGGTCGCCATCGGCCTGTCCCTGGGGCTGCTGGGCTCCGGCGGTTCCATTCTCACCGTGCCGGTGCTGGTCTACCTGGTGGGCCAGCCCGAGAAGATCGCCATCGCCGGGTCGCTGGCCATCGTCGGCGGCGTGGCGCTTGCCGGTGCCATCCCCTGGACGATCAAGCGCGAGGTGGATTGGCGCAGCGTGGTCTGGTTCGGCATCCCCGGCATGGCCGGCACCTGGCTGGGCGCCGCGGTTTCGCCCTGGATCCCGGGGCCGGTGCAACTGTTCCTGTTCGCGCTGGTGATGCTGATGGCGGCCTGGATGATGTTCCGGCCGGCGAAGGTGCGCCCCGAGGGCTACGTCCACGTGCCGCGCTCGCGCACCCTCATCATCCTCGACGGCCTCGGCGTGGGCGTGCTCACCGGCCTGGTCGGCGTGGGCGGCGGCTTCCTCATCCTGCCGGCGCTGGTGCTGCTGGGTGGCCTGGCGATGCACCGCGCCATCGGCACCAGCCTGTGGATCATCGCGCTCAAGTCCTTCAGCGGCTTCGCCAAGTACGTCAGCGTGCTCGGCGCCGCCGGCATGGTGCTTGACTGGCGCCTGATCGGCATCTTCACCGCGGTCGGCGCCGGCGGCAGCCTGGTCGGCCAGCAGCTGGCCGGCCGCCTGCCGCAGCAGAAGCTCAGGAAGATGTTCTCGGTCTTCCTGGTGCTGATGGGCCTGTTCATCATCGCGCGCACCGCGCCGGGCCTGTTCGGCGCCTGAGCGCGACCACGCATACCCGCTACGGTATGCTCGACACCACCGCCGACACCCTGGAGACACCGATGAAAACCGTTCAGGACATGGTCGCCGAAGCCAAGGCGAACATCCGCGAGATCGACCACGAACAGCTGCTCGAACTGCAGGCCAGGGGCGTGCCGGTGGTGGACGTGCGCGAGCCGGCCGAGTTCGCCGACGGCGCCATCCCCGGCGCGGTGAACATCCCGCGCGGCGTACTCGAATTCGAGGTGGACGGCCACCCGGCCGTGAACTGCGTGAAGGACCCGGCGCTGGGCCATCGCGAGTCCACCATCATCCTCAGCTGCCGCAGCGGCGCCCGCAGCGCGCTGGCGGCCGATGCGCTGCGCAAGCTCGGCTTCCGCGACCCGGTGTCGCTGGCCGGCGGCTTCAATGGCTGGGCCGCCGCCGGCCGCCCCGTCGTCAAATAAGGAATGACCATGACCGACAAGACGCAAACCGGCCGCCGCGGCCTGCTGGGCAAGCTGGCCATGCTGGGCCTGTCCCTTCCCGCGCTCGCCGCCGCCCGGCCCGCCGCGGCCGAGGCCTCGCCGGCGAAGCCGAAACACCGCACCGCCGCGTACCACATCAGCGACCACACCCGCGCCATCAAGATGATGCGCAACCTGGGCGCGCACCGCGCCGCGGACGCCAACGCCGAACTGGTGGTGGTGGCCTTCGGCGGCGGCGTGGATTTCCTGCTCAACGGCGCCATGGACGAGCACGGCAATTCCTACGAATCCATCGTCGACACCCACGTCGCGGCCGGCGTGAAGTTCCGGGTCTGCAACAACACCCTGGTGGCGCGCCAGATCAGCCGCGAACAGCTGCTGCCCGACGTCGAGGTGGTGCCTTCCGGCGTGGCCGAACTCACCCGCCTGCAGTGCGACGAGGGCGCGGCCTACATCAAGCCCTGACGCCGCCATCTCGGGCGCAAAGAAGGGTTCTTCTCCCAAGTCCGGGACCGGCCGGCATGGGCGCCCAACGGAGGGCGGGCGGGGGTGCGCTCCGATGCTTGCGCGTCACGCTCGGGGCCCGGGTGAATCATCTTTCCTGCCGATCCGGTGGGTTGAACCGGTCCACGCGCTTGCTGCCAGCGCGTGTGCGCCTGCGTGTCCCTTCG
>Ga0154536_1155_pt4 | contig 14318 bp, 13 predicted proteins | sample RifGroF1_FD_105679 | JGI IMG/M metagenome (GOLD analysis project Ga0154536, IMG submission 105679) | Xanthomonadales bacterium GWF1_69_6 | reverse complement strand
GCAAGCCGCCGCGGCGGGCCTCACTGGGCCGCCAGGGCCCCGCGGTAGCGGTCGGCCAGCTGGCCGACGCGTTCGACGTAGCGCTGGGTCTCGGCGTAGGGCGGCACGCCGCCGTGGCGGTCCACCGCGCCCTCGCCGGCGTTGTAGCCGGCCGCCGCCAGGGTCAGGTTGCCCTGGTAACGCTTGAGCAGCCACGCCAGGTACTGCACGCCGCCGCGGATGTTCTGGGCCGGGTCGAACACATCCGAGACGCCGAAGCGACTGGCCGTGGCCGGGATCAGCTGCATCAGGCCCTGGGCGCCGGCATGGGACACGGCGTTCGGGCGGAAGGCCGATTCGGCGTGGATGATCGCCCGCACCACCGCCTCGTCCACGCCGAATTCCTGCGCGGCCGACTTCACCTCGCCCGAGTAGGCCTCGAGGTTGAGCCGCACGGTGCCGAAATCCACGCCCGGCAGCAGGCCGCAGGCGTAGCAGGTCTCGACGTAGCTGAACAACATTTGCGCACCGCTGCCGGCCGGGCGGACATTGGTGTAGTGCGTCACGCCGTCGCGCTCGTATTTGTAGACGGCGCCGCGCGTGACCCGGGCGCCGGCGGAGGCGTCGGCCGCCGCCAGCGACTGGCCGGCGCTGGCGGTGCGGAAACTCACCCGGGCCTGGCCCGGCCGGCTGCCACCCCCTCCGCCGCTGGGCGCGGCGGCCGCCGGCGCCGCGGCGCGGGGCCGGGCATCGGCCTGGCTGAAGGTGGACACCACCTTGCAGCTGGCCCCGGCGATCTTCTGGCCGGTGTAGTTGGGGATGCCGTCGGCGCCGGTGCAGCGGTACAGCGTGCCCGCCGCAGCCGGGAAGGCGGCGGCGGCCAGCAGGCAGGCCAGCAGGGCGGGACGGAGGTTCATGGGCGCGAGGTTTACTCCTGCCGGGGCCGCTTGCCAAGTGGCGCCCCGGCCCCGCGCTACACTATCGCCCCCTCCGGAACGGATTAACCGCCGCCATGCCCGGGACTTCGCCTGCCAAAGGCAAGCTCTACATCAAGACCCACGGTTGCCAGATGAACGAGTACGACTCGGCCCGCATGGCCGACGTGCTCGCCGCCGAACACGGCCTGGAACTGACCCAGGACGAGGCCGAGGCCGACGTCATCCTGGTCAACACCTGCTCCATCCGCGAAAAGGCCCAGGAGAAGGTGTTCTCCCAGCTGGGCCGCTGGAAGCACCTGAAGAAGGACAAGCCGGTGCTGATCGGCGTCGGCGGTTGCGTCGCCAGCCAGGAAGGCGAGGCCATCCTCAAGCGCGCACCCTTCGTCGACCTGGTGTTCGGCCCGCAGACCCTGCACCGCCTGCCCGGCATGATCGACGCCCGGCGCGACAGCGGTCGCCCGCAGGTGGACGTGAGCTTCCCCGAGATCGAGAAGTTCGACCGCTTGCCCGAGCCGCGCGCCGAAGGACCCACGGCCTTCGTCTCGATCATCGAGGGCTGCAGCAAGTACTGCTCCTTCTGCGTGGTGCCCTACACCCGCGGCGAGGAAGTGAGCCGCCCCTTCGACGACGTGCTGCTCGAATGCGCCCAGCTGGCGGCGCAGGGCGTGCGCGAAATCCATCTGCTGGGCCAGAACGTCAACGCCTACCGCGGCGCCACCGCCGACGGCGACGAGGCCGACCTGGCCCTGCTGGTCCGCGCCATCGCCCAGCTCGAGGGCGTGGGCCGCATCCGCTACACCACCTCGCACCCGGTCGAGTTCACCGACAGCCTGATCGAAGCGCACCGCGACGTGCCGCAGCTGGCCAGCTTCCTGCACCTGCCCGTGCAGTCGGGCTCGGACCGCATCCTGGCGGCGATGAAACGCGGCCACACCGCGCTCGAATACAAGGCCAAGATCCGCCGCCTGCGCGAGGCCAAGCCGGGCATCGTCATCAGTTCGGATTTCATCGTCGGCTTCCCCGGCGAGACCGAGCGTGATTTCGAAGCGACGATGAAGCTCATCGAGGACGTCGGCTTCGACCAGAGCTTCTCCTTCGCCTATTCGCGCCGCCCCGGCACGCCGGCCGCCAACCTGCACGACGAGGTGCCGGCCGAGGTCGCGAATGCGCGCCTGCAGCGCCTGCAGGCGGCGATCAACGCCAACGCCCGCAGGATTTCCGAGGCCATGGTGGGCACCATCGAACGCGTGCTGGTCGAGGGCCCCAGCGCCAAGGACCCGGCCGAGCTCACCGGCAAGACCGAAAACATGCGCAACGTGAACTTCCCCGGCCCGCGTCGCCTGGTGGGCCAGTTCGTCGACCTGCGCATCACCGAGGCCCGCACCAATTCGCTGCGCGGCGAAGTGGTGGCGGTGGCCGGGGAGGCGCTGGCATGAGCAAGCGCGGTCAGCGCGATTTCGCGCTCGAACCCGAGGACAACGTCCGGCTGGCGAACCTGTGCGGCCCCACCGACGAGCACCTGCGCCTGGTCGAACTGCGCCTGGGCGTGGAAGTGGCCAACCGCGGCCACGTGTTCCGCGTCACCGGCGACGAGGCGGCGGTGGAAGCGGCGGAAAAACTCCTGCGCGCGCTCTACGAGGAAACCGCCTTCGAAACCCTGGACCCGCACAAGATCCATCTGCGCATGGGCCAGGCCAACCTCGAGCGGCTCGACCAGGGCCACTCGCCGCAGGAAGTGACCATCCGGGTCAAGCGCGGCACCGTGCGCGGCCGCGGCGCCAACCAGGCGAAATACCTGCACGCCATCGCCACCCACGACATCAACTTCGGCATCGGCCCGGCCGGCACCGGCAAGACCTTCCTGGCCGTGGCCATGGCGGTCGAGGCGCTGAACGAAAGCCGCGTGCAGCGCCTGCTGCTGGTGCGCCCGGCGGTGGAGGCCGGCGAAAAGCTCGGCTTCCTGCCCGGCGACCTGAGCCAGAAGGTCGACCCCTACCTGCGCCCGCTCTACGACGCGCTGTACGAAATGCTGGGCGTGGAGAAGGTGGCCAAGCTGCTCGAGCGCAACGTCATCGAGATCGCGCCGCTGGCCTACATGCGCGGCCGCACGCTCAACGACGCCTTCGTCATCCTCGACGAGGCGCAGAACACCTCCATCGAGCAGATGAAGATGTTCCTGACGCGCATCGGCTTCGGTTCGACCGCGGTGATCACCGGCGACCTGAGCCAGATCGACCTGCCCAAGCACCAGAAATCCGGCCTGCGCGACGCCATCGACGTGCTGCGCGGGGTGGAGGGCATCAGCTTCACCTTCTTCACCGCCCACGACGTGGTGCGGCATCCGCTGGTGGCGCGCATCGTCCGGGCTTACGATGCCCGGGACGGGAAGGAGTCGCAGGAATGACCAAGGGTCCGGTGCAGCTCGATGTCGGCGTCAGCTACGGCCTGCCCCGCAAGGGCCTGCCCAGCGCCGCCAGTTTCCGCAAATGGGCCGCCGCGGCCGCCGAAGGCCGCATCCGCCGCGCCGACCTGGCCATCCGGCTGGTGGACGCCAAGGAAGGCCGGGCCCTGAACCGGCACTACCGCGGCAAGGACTACGCCACCAACGTGCTCAGTTTCCCGGCCGACCTGCCCGAGGGCGTCGACCTGCCCCTGCTGGGCGACCTGGTCATCTGCGCCCCCGTGGTGGCCAAGGAAGCCCAGGACCAGGGCAAGCCCCTGGCCGCCCACTACGCCCACCTCACGGTTCACGGCGTGCTGCACCTGCTGGGCCTGGACCACGAGGACGAGCGCGAGGCCGAGGCCATGGAACAGCTCGAGCGCGAGATCCTGGCCAGCCTGGGCCTGCCCGATCCTTATTGAGGCAGGAACCAGGTTCATTTTCCCCTGCAGGAAGGCGGCTGATCGTCGCGCCCGGCAAGGGAAAATGAACCTGGTTCCCTCGCTTTGCCGGGCGTTCCCCCGGGAAAATGAACCTGGTACCTGTCTCGGGTAGAATCGGGAAACCCGCCACCCGTGGCGCCTGCCCTACCGAGATGTCCGAAGATTCCCCTAGTAGCCCGCCGGAACGCCGCTCCTGGCTTGATCGCCTGAGCCTGGCCTTTTCCGGCGAACCCCGGACCAGGGAAGACCTGGTCGAGATCCTGCGCGAGGCCCAGGCCAACGGCCTGCTCGGCGCCGATACCCTGAAGATGCTCGAGGGCGCCCTGTCGGTGTCCGAGCAGCAGGTCGGCGACATCATGGTGCCCCGCTCGCAGATGGTGTCCCTGCCCGTGGACGCGAAGTTCATGGACCTGATGCACATGGTGGTCGAATCCGGCCACAGCCGCTTCCCCGTGCACGGCGAAGACCGCGACGAAATCCTCGGCATCCTGCTGGCCAAGGACCTGCTGCGCGGCATGGTGGCCGACGGCGGCCCCGGCAGCGTGCGCGAACTGCTGCGCCCGGCGGTGCTCATCCCCGAATCCAAGCGCCTGAACGTGCTGCTCAAGGAATTCCGCCTCTCGCGCAACCACATGGCCATCGTGGTGGACGAACACGGCGGCGTCGCCGGCCTGGTCACCATCGAGGACGTGCTCGAGCAGATCGTCGGCGAAATCGACGACGAACACGACGACGCCGACGAGGCCAAGCTCATCGCCGCCCAGGCCGACGGCCAGTTCATGGTGGACGCCCTGACCCCGATCGGCGACTTCAACGACCAGTTCGGCGCCGACTTCCCGGACGACGAATACGACACCATCGGCGGCCTGGTCACCGCGGCCATCGGCCACCTGCCCGAGGCGGGCGAGGAACTGGCCCTGGGCCGCTTCCACTTCCGCGTCGGCCGCGCCGACCGCCGCCGCGTGCATACCTTCGTGGTGAGCGTGCATGCGGAAGCCTGAGCGGCGCCGCGGCGCGGCCGCGCTGTTTCTCTTTTTGTGCCTGGCCTGGCTGCTGCCCGGCCTGGCCGCGGCCGCGCCGCGCATCGGCGTGCTCACCATGGAGCCGGGCGAGATCTTCTGGGAACGCTTCGGCCACAACGCCATCGTCGTCGACGACCCGGCCGGGCCCGGCCCCCTGTCCTACAACTTCGGCTTCTTCGACCTCGACGAGCCCGGCTTCCACTGGAACTTCGTGCGCGGCCGCATGGAGTACCGGCTGGAAGTGCTGGCGCTCGACCACGACCTTTACGGCTACGAGCGCGCCGGCCGCGGCGTGGTGGTGCAGTGGCTCGACCTGGCGCCGGAACAGGCGAAGGCGCTCGCCGCCGCGCTGGCCGTGCACGCCCGCCCGGAAAACGCCCGCTACACCTACGACTACTACACCGCGAACTGCTCCACCAAGGTCCGCGACGCGCTCGACCAGGCCCTGGGCGGCGCGCTCAAGGCGCAGCTGTCGGGCCGCTCGCAGGGCAACACCTTCCGCAGCGAATCGGTGCGCCTGGCCGCACCGGCGCCGTGGATGGCGGTGGGTTTCCATGTCGGCCTGGCCGGTTTCGCCGACCGACCGCTGTCGCGCTGGGAAGAATCCTTCATCCCCATGCGCCTGCGCGACGCCCTGCGCGAAGTGAAGCTCGACGGCGGCCGCCCGCTGGTGGCCAGCGAAGAGCCCCTGCTGCCGCACCGCATCGGCCAGCCGCCGGTGGAAGCCCCGCGCCTGCGCGGCGAAGCCTTCCTGGCCGGCCTGGCGCTGGCGGGCCTGGTGCTTTGGTCGGGCCGCCGCGCGCCGCGTGCGCTGGCCGCCGGCGCCCTCGCCTTCTGGCTGGTCGCCGGCCTGGCCGGCCTGACGCTGGCCTTCCTGTGGCTGGGCACCGCGCACGTGGCCGCGCACGGCAACGAAAACCTGCTGCTGCTCAGCCCGCTGTGCCTGGCCCTGCTGCCGGGCGGCTGGGCGCGCCTGCGCGGGCGCGAGCCTTCGCGCCGGTTCCGGCCGCTGCTGTGGGTGGTGGCCGGCGGCGCCGCGGTGGCGGGCTTCATGAAGTTCCTGCCCTTCCTGCCGCAGCAGAACGTGGAATGGGTGCTGCTGCTGTTGCCGCTGCACTGGGCCCTGCTGCGCACCTTCGACCCCAAGCGCTGACCTTGCCCGCGCGCCCATGCCGGCCGATGATGCCGGCATGGAAAACGCCCAGAAGCCTTCGCCCGCCTGCGTCGTCAACTGCGTCCGCTACGGCCGCGACGGCGCCCGCCGCGACATCACGCTCGACGAAATCAGCGACGTTCTGGCCGTGGACGACGGCAGCTTCGTCTGGGTGGGCCTGTACGAACCCGAGGAATCGCTGCTCGACAAGCTGCAGGAGGAATTCGACCTGCACGACCTGGCCATCGAGGACGCCCACCACGCGCACCAGCGGCCCAAGATCGAGGCCTACGGCAATTCGCTGTTCATCGCCGTGCACACAGCGCAGGCGCTGGAAGGCAAGGTCTCCTTCGGCGAAACCCACCTCTTCGTCGGCCCGCGCTACCTGGTGACGGTGCGCCACGGCACCTCGCTGTCCTACAACGCGGTGCGCGCCCGCTGCGAACGCGAACCCGAGTTGCTGGCCATCGGCCCCACCTACGGCCTGTACGCCGTGCTCGACTTCATCGTCGACAACTACCTGCCCATCGTCGACGACTTCCGCGAGAAGCTCAACGCGCTCGAGCAGGACATCTTCGCCGAGAGCTTCAGCCGCGAGACCGTGCGCAAGCTCTACGACCTCAAGCGCGAACTCACCCGGCTGCGGCTGGCGGTGGGCCCGATGCAGGACATCACCGGCCAGCTCACCCGCGTGCACACCAACCTGGTGGGCGAGGAAATGCGGCTCTACCTGCGCGACGTGTACGACCACACCCTGCGCGTCAACGACGCCACCGACACCCTGCGCGAAATGCTCACCGCGGCGATGTCGGTGAACCTGGCCCTGGTCACCGTGGCCCAGGGCGAAGTGGTGAAACGCCTGGCCGGCTGGGCCGGCCTGCTGGCCGCGCCCACGCTCATCGCCAGCTGGTACGGCATGAATTTCCGGCACATGCCCGAGCTCGGCGGGCGCTACAGCTACGCCGTCCTGGTGGGCGCCACGGTGGCGGTGGTGGCCGGGCTGTTCGTCGTGCTGCGCCGCGCCAAATGGATCTGAGCGCACACCGCGGCTTGACCGGTGTCAAGGACGGAGTCAGCGCGGGCCGCTAGTCTGCCTGCCATGGCTGCCATCCCCCCCTTCGACGCCGACCTGCTCCGCCGCTACGACCGGCCGGGTCCCCGTTACACCTCCTACCCGACCGCGCCGCAGTTCAAGCCGGGCTTCGGGCCGGCGGAATTCGCGAAGGCGGCCAGGCTGAGCAACGACGACCCGATCCCGCGCCGGCTGTCGCTGTACGCGCACGTGCCGTTCTGCTTCAGCCCCTGCTTCTACTGCGGCTGCAACCGCATCATCACCCGCGACCTGGCCCGCGCCGAAACCTACCTCTCGCGCCTGGTGCGCGAAGTGGCCATGCTCGGCCCGCTGTTCGACCGCGACCGCGAGGTACTGCAGATCCACCTCGGCGGCGGCACCCCGAACTTCTTCAGCCCCACCCAGATCGGCGAGCTGCTCGAGAGCCTCAATACCCACTTCCGCTTCAGCCAGTCGCCGGCGCGCGATTTCTCGATCGAGCTCGACCCGCGCTTCATCAACAAGGGCGACATCGAGGCCCTGGCCTTCATGGGCTTCAACCGCGCCAGCCTGGGCGTGCAGGACTTCGACCCGGCCGTGCAGGCCGCGGTGAACCGCATCCAGTCGGTGGAAGAAACCCAGGCGGTGATCGACGACTGCCGCAAGCACGGCTTCCGCTCGGTCAACGTGGACCTGATCTACGGCCTGCCGCGCCAGACCCGCGAGGGCTTCGGCCGGACCCTCGACACCGTGGTGGCCACCCGCCCCGACCGCCTGGCCATCTACAGCTACGCGCACATGCCGCAGCTGTTCCGCCCGCAGAAGCAGATCGACGAATCCCTGCTGCCGAGCGCCGAGGACAAGCTGGGGCTGCTGCAGCTGGCCATCGAAAAACTCTCGGCCGCCGGCTACCGCTACATCGGCATGGACCACTTCGCCCTGCCCGGCGACGACCTGTCGGTGGCCCAGGAGAAGGGCGGCCTGCACCGCAACTTCATGGGCTACACCACCCACGCCGACTGCGACCTGGTGGGCATGGGCGTGAGCGCCATCAGCCACATCGGCGACACCTACAGCCAGAACCCGCGCGACCTGCCCAGCTGGGAGATCGCCATCGACAACGGCCGCCTGCCCACCTGGCGCGGCATGCAGCTCGACGCCGACGACGTGCTGCGGGCCGACCTGATCCAGCAGCTGATGTGCCAGGGCGAAGTGAACATCCCCGAGCTCGAGGAGCGCCACGCCATCGACTTCGGCCTGTATTTCCAGGACGACCTGGCCCGGCTGGTGCCCCTGCAGGCCGACGGCCTGGTCGAGGTCTCGGCCACCCGGATCACGGCGACCTCGCGCGGCCGGCTCCTGCTGCGTATCATCGCGGCATGTTTCGACCGCTACCTGCACCAGGCCCAGGCCGAGCCCGCCCGCTTCTCCAAGGCCATCTGAGCCTTACCGGGGTGTCGCCGTGAGCCCGCCGGCCCACCGCCCGCGGCACAACCCCATCGCCGACGACGGCGACGCCCTGCATTTCTGCAGCACCTGCGCGTTTTCGGACGCCTGCCTGTCGCAGGGTTACGACAAGTCGGCCCTGATGGACCTGCACGTGCTGGTCGAGCACATCGGGCCCTTCCACGAGGGCGAGCACATCTTCCGCGAGGGCGACGAGTTCAACGCCATCGCCGCGGTGCGCGCCGGCACGGTCAAGACCTACGTGCTCGACGCCACCGGCCAGGAGCAGGTGCTGGGTTTCCACCTGCCCGGCGAGATCATCGGCCTCAACGCCATTTCCGAGGCCCGCTACCCCTGCAACGCGGTGGCGCTGGACACGGTGATGCTGTGCCGGTTCTCGTTCCCGAAGATGGCCCTGCTGGCCACCCGCATGCCCGGGCTGCAGGCGCAGCTGTTCAAGCTGCTCAGCCAGGACATCGGCAAGGCCGCCCTGCTGGCCGGCGACTACAGCGCCGACCAGCGCATGGCCGCCTTCCTGGTGGCGCTGTCGCGGCGTTTCGCCCAGCGCGGTTTTTCCGCCACCCGCCTGCACCTGACCATGACCCGCACCGACATCGCCAACTACCTGCGACTGGCCCCGGAAACGGTGAGCCGCGTGCTGCGCCGCCTGCAGGAAGACGGCCTGGTGAAGGTGGAGCGGCGCGAGCTGGAAATCACCAACCCCGCGGGCCTGGACGAGCTGGCGCGGGCCGTGCTCCGCAGCTGACCCCGACTTCTCTGTAGGAGCGGCTTCAGCCGCGAAGCCTTTCGCGAAGACCTTCGCGGCTGAAGCCGCTCCTACAAGGGCGACAAGGCCTCTGCTTGACTTGGGTCAGTGACCCCGGCGGTCCCGGTGACGAGCATGGCGGCATCCTGTCAGGAGAGCCGTCATGAGCAGTACCCGCAAACTATGGACAGCACTCGCCGTCCTGCTCGCGGTCTCGTTCGCCGCCCTGCTTTGGGTTGGCAGCGAGATCCACCGTGTCATGCCCCCCATCCCCGAGAAGGTCGTCACGACCTCGGGCGAGGTGGTCTTCACCCGCGATGACATCCAGACCGGCCGCACCGTCTGGCAGTCCATCGGCGGCCAGCAGCTGGGCTCGATCTGGGGCCATGGCGGCTACGTCGCCCCGGACTGGACGGCCGACTGGCTGCACCGCGAGGCCGTGGACATCCTCGACCGCTGGGCCCGCGCCGACCATGCCGCGCCCGACTACGCCTCGCTGGGCAAGCCCGAGCAGGCCGCGCTCGAGGCCCGGCTGCAGGAAATGATGCGCGCCAACACCTTCGACGAAGGCAGCGGCACCATCACCATCGACGCCGACCGCCTGGCCGCCATCACCAACGTCTCGGCGCACTACCAGAGCCTGTTCAGCAACGACCCGGCCACCAAGGTGCTGCGCGAGGCCTACGCGATGAAGGACGACACCGTCCCGAACGCCGAGCACCGCCGCCAGATGACCGCGTTCTACTGGTGGACCGCCTGGACCGCCGTCACCGAGCGCCCGGGCAAGGACATCACCTACACCAACAACTGGCCGCATGATCCGACGGTGGGCAACACTCCGCCGCCGCACCTGCTGGGCTGGACGGTGTTCAGCGTGCTGTTCCTGATCGCCGGCGTGGCCCTGCTGGGCTGGCACTACGCCGTGAACCACGAGCGCGACGAAGACCCGAAGCTGCCGCTCACCGACCCGCTGGCGCAGGTGGTGGTGACGCCTTCGATGAAGGCCACGGCCAAGTACTTCTGGATCGTGGTGGCGCTGTTCCTCACCCAGATCCTGCTGGGCGCGGTCACCGCGCACTACCAGGTGGAAGGGCAGGAAGCCTACGGCTTCGCGCTGTCGGAGATCCTGCCCTACTCGCTCACGCGTACCTGGCATACCCAGCTGGCGGTGCTGTGGATCGCCACCGCCTGGCTGGGCATGGGCCTGTACATCGGCCCGGCCATCTCCGGCCATGAGCCGAAATACCAGGCGCTGGGCGTCAACGTGCTCTGGGTCTGCCTGATCATCATCGTGGTCGGTTCGTTCGCGGGCCAGTGGTTCGCGGTGATGCAGAAGCTGGGCCTGGAGAAGAACTTCTGGTGGGGCCACCAGGGCTGGGAATACGTGGACCTGGGCCGCTTCTGGCAGTGGTTCCTGTTCCTGGGCCTGGGCATCTGGCTGACCCTGGTGGGCCGCTGCCTGGTGCCGGCCATCCGCAAGGGCGGCGAATCGAAGTCCATCACCACCCTGCTCTTCCTCTCCACCGTGGCGATCGGCCTGTTCTACGGCGCCGGCCTGCTCTGGGGCGAGCACACCCACCTGTCGATGGTGGAGTATTGGCGCTGGTGGGTGGTGCACCTGTGGGTGGAGGGCTTCTTCGAGGTCTTCGCCACGGCGGTCATCGCCTTCCTGTTCACCAAGCTGGGCCTGATCAAGGTGAAGACCGCCACGGTGGCGGTGCTGTTCGCCACCATCGTGTTCATGGCCGGCGGCGTGCTGGGCACCCTGCACCACCTGTACTTCACCGGCACCCCGACGGCGGTGATCGCGCTGGGCGCCTCGTTCTCGGCGCTGGAAGTGGTGCCGCTGGCCTACGTGGGCTTCGAGGCCTACCACACCTACAAGCTGGGCCATGCCACGCCGTGGATGCAGCGCTACAAGTGGCCGATCCTGTTCTTCACCGCGGTGGCGTTCTGGAACCTCGTCGGTGCGGGCCTGTTCGGCTTCCTCATCAACCCGCCGCTGCCGCTGTACTACATGCAGGGCCTGAACCTGACCCCGCTGCACGGCCACACCGCGCTGTTCGGCGTGTACGGCATGCTGGGCATCGGCCTGATGCTGTTCTGCCTGCGCGGCATGAAGCCGAACGCGATCTGGCCGGAAGCGCCGCTGCGCACCGCCTTCTGGGCGATGAACATCGGCCTGGCGGGCATGGCGCTGTTCACCTTGCTGCCCATCGGCATCCTGCAGCTCAACGCGGCCATCGGCGAAGGCTACTGGTTCGCGCGCTCGGCCGAGTTCATGCAGCGGCCGATCATCGACATGCTGGTGTGGATGCGCGTTCCGGGCGACACGATCTTCAGCATCGGCGCGCTGTCGCTGGCCTGGTTCGTGCTGCGCCTCTGGGTCGCGCCCCGCACGGCCCCGGCCAAGGTGGAGGGAGGCGTCGAGTCTGCGCGCTAAGGATGGCGCATCCCCGGGTTCGACAACCCTCGACGGGGCCGCATCGCGGCCCCGTTTTTTTTCAGCCCAGCAACTTTTCCAGTGCCGCCCGGTAGCGCCGGCTTCCGTTCGCCTTGGCGCCGCTCTTGAGGATCACGACGAAGTCGCCGTTGAACAGTGGCTGCACTTCGCGGACGTGGCCGATGCCGATGATGGCGGCGCGCGAAATGCGGACGAATCGCGCGGGGTCGAGCCGCGCCCCGAGGCTGGCCATGGTCTCGCGCATCAGGTGCGGCCTGGCGCCGGCGTGGACTTCCACGTAGTTCCCCGCGGCGACGAGCCGCTCGACCTCGGCGACATCCACGAGCCGCACACGGCCTTCGGAACGGATCGCCAGGCGATCGGGATAACGGGGCGCCCCGCTACGGTCGATCTCGCCCAAGGCCAGCGCCACGCGACGCACGAAGTCGCCGTCCGGCCTGGCCAGGCGCTCCCGCGCACGCTGCAGGGCGCGACGGAAACGTTCCGGATCAATGGGCTTGAGCACGTAGTCGAGCGCCTGCGCATCGAAGGCGCGCACGGCATGCTGGTCGAAGGCCGTGACGAAGATGACCGCGGGCATGCGCTGGGTGCCCACCGCCTCGATCACGGCGAAGCCGTCGAGTTCGGGCATCTGCACGTCCAGGAACACCAGGTCCGGCGCATGCGTGCCAATTGCTGCAACCGCGCTGGCGCCGTCGCCGCATTCTTCGATGACGTCGATGTCCGCCTCCTGCCGGAGCAGCCGCAGGATGCCCCGGCGGGCGATGGGTTCGTCGTCGACGACCAGCACGCGGATGCTCATGGCCGGGTCGGCAGCGGAATGAGTATTTCGGCAATGACGCCGCCATCCGGCGCATTGCGCAGGTCGAAGCGGTGCCTGCCGGGGTACATCAGCGCCAGGCGCGCCCGCGTGTTGGACAGGCCCACGCGCTCGCTCGCCCCCGGGGGAAGGCCGCGCCCGTCATCGCTTACGAAGAGCTGCAAATCGTCGCCTCGCCGCAATGCCCTGATTTCGATTCGGCCCGGCCTGGCGCGCGCGGCAAGCCCGTGGCGCAGCGCGTTTTCCACCAGGGGCTGCAGGATCAGGTTCGGAACCCTGGCTTCGAGCAGATCGTCGGGCACTGCGATTTCGTAGTCCAGGCGCCCGTCGAAACGCGCCCGCTCGATCCCGAGGTAGCTCTCCAGGAAGCCGAGCTCCTCGCGCAGCGGCACTTCGTGCTCCTCGCCGCTGTCGAGCAGCCGGCGCAGCAGGGCACTGAGCTGCAGCAGGATGCGGTCGGCGGCATCGACATCCTCGCGCATCAGCACCGAGATGGTGTTGAGCGCGTTGAACAGGAAGTGCGGCTGCAGCTGGGTGCGCAGCGCCTGCAGCCTGGCGTCGGCCAGCTGCGCCTCGAGCTGCAGCTGCCGGCGGTCGTTCTCGCGCGCCGTCCGCACCAGCCGCTCCAGCTGCGCCGCGCCGACGACGAGCCAATAGACCGGGAGGTTCAGCAGGAAGGTCGTGCCCAGCAGCCGGCGGAAGGTGGCGAGCCAGGTGGGTTCGGCATTCGACGCGCCGACCAGCGGCGCCAGCAGGGCGAACAGCGCCAGGCTGGCCACGGCGAAGGCCGGTGCCGCGAGCGCATGGACCACGAGCGAAGGGAACAGTCGCGGCCGTTCCACCGGAATGCGCGCCGCCAGGCGCAGGGCGAGCGGCGTGAGCGCGGCCCACGTGGCTGCCCAGGCCAGCCACACGAGGCTGGCGCGCCCCCAGGCCAGGGACTCACCGCGCACGTTCGCGGCGAACCAGGCCTGGCCCGCCAGCAGCATCGCCACGAGCGTCCAGGCCGCCAGCACGGCAAGGCCCCGGTATTGCACCAGGGGCCCGCCCGAACTTCCAACTCGCTTGCCCATCACTGCCCTCAGCGGGTTCCACCCTTGGCGGCATTACCGGTCGCGGGTGCCGCGGCCGGTGCCGGCAGCATACCGAGTTGCCGCATCAGGCCAAGCGAGTTGGCGCAGGTCCACTCTTCGGCAATGCGCCCGTCGGCCATGCGGAACATCGTGGTGCCGTGGGTCTCCACGCTCCGGCCGGTGGCGGGGATGCCGTTGCCGGTGCCGGTGTTGGTCCCGGTCGCGGTCCAGCGCACCGCCACCATGTCGTTCTCGGCGACCATCAGGTCGATGCGCATGTTGAGGTCGGGGAAGGCATCGCGCCAGCCCCTGGCTTCGGCCATGCCCTGGGCGTGGGTGAAGGTCCGCGCACCGCCGTGGCCGACGAAGTCCGGCGCATAGGGCACGTCGAACCTGCCCTGGTTGAGGCCCTCCTCGTACACCCGGCGGGCGAGCGACTTGTTCTGTTCGGGCGTCGAAGGTTGGGCACCGTCGGAAGTCATGGCGCCGCACGGCACCACGCCGGTGAGCGCCGCGAACGCAGCAAGCGCGGACAGCAATATTTGTCGGAATTTCATGGCCAGCTCCCATACGCACAATTGCGTGGGGCGGATCATGGGCACGTCGCCGCCGCGCTGGCAGGCCTCCTGTGACGGGTGGTGGCTGCGGCGTGGCAAGCGGAGGCGGCGGTCACGTGCCCCCCGTGGACAGGGCCGTCCCGGGGGGCAGGCGCTCCGTCCCGTC
>Ga0154536_1029_pt1 | contig 14502 bp, 13 predicted proteins | sample RifGroF1_FD_105679 | JGI IMG/M metagenome (GOLD analysis project Ga0154536, IMG submission 105679) | Xanthomonadales bacterium GWF1_69_6 | reverse complement strand
GACATCGATCCCGGCCGCGTCGCCGTGGCCGGTTTGTCGTCCGGCGCCTACATGGCCACCCAGGTGCACCTGGCCCATTCCGACCGGCTGCGCGGCGCCGCGCTGCTTGCCGGCGGACCCTACGGCTGTGCCGGCGGTTCGCTGGAAACCGCGCTCGGCCCGTGCATGGTCGCCGAACCTTACGCGCCCGACCCGGCGCGGCTGGCCGGCGTCGTGCGCGAACGCGCCGCCGCCGGCGACATCGCGCCGGTGAGCGGGCTCGCCGGCGACGCGGTGTACGTGCTGCGCGGCCGCGCCGACACCGTGGTGGCCGAGGGCGTCACGCGTTCGGCGCACGACCTGTACGCGGCGCTGGCCGACGATGCCGGCGGCCTGTCGCTGCGCTACGACGGCGAGCGCGATTTCCCGCACCTGATGCCCACGCTCGATGCCGGCGTGGATTGCACCGCCGGCGGCACGCCTTATCTCGGCCGCTGCGGTTTCGACGCCGCCGGCGAGGCCATGGCCTGGCTGTTCGGCCCGGCGCCTTCGCCGGCGGCCGACGCCGCGGCGGGCGAACTGCGCCGTTTTGGCCAGGCAGCCTACGCTGCGCCCGGCACCGACCCGCTGCTCGCCGACGCCGGTTACCTCTACCTGCCGCCGGCCTGCGCCGCGGGCGAGCGCTGCGGCCTGCTGGTGGCCTTCCACGGCTGCGAGCAGAACGCCGACAAGGTGGGCGAGGCCTTCGTGCGCGACGCCGGCTTCAACCGCTGGGCCGACGTGCACCGCGTGGCCGTGCTGTATCCTCAGGTGCGATCAAGCTACCTGCCGCTGAATCCGAAGGCATGCTGGGACTGGTGGGGTTACACGGGCGAAGGCTACGACACCCGGCACGGCGCGCAGCCGCGCTGGCTGGCGGCGGCCATGACCGCGCTCGGCGCGCCCATGCCGTGACATTGCGGCCGCGCCCGTGCTGACCGACGCCCTCGTCGTCGGCGCGGGCCTGCTCTGGCTGGGCCTGCTGTTCGGCACCGCGCTCTGGGCCGAACGCCGCCCGGGCCTGCTGGCGCGGCAGTGGCCGGTGGTCTACAGCCTGTCGCTGGCGGTGTACTGCACCTCGTGGACCTTCTACGGCACGGTGACGCAGGCGCAGCGTTCGGGCTGGCCCATCCCGCCCACCTTCCTGGGCACCATCCTGCTGTACGTGCTGGGCTTCGGCTTCCTGCTCAAGCTGCTGCGGCTGGCGCGCGAGAACAATTCGACCTCGCTGGCCGACCTGATCGCCACGCGCCTGGGCCGCAGTTCCTGGCTGGCGGCGGCGGTCACCTTCGTGGCGGTGCTGGGCATCGTTCCCTACCTGGCGCTGCAGCTGAAGGCGGTGGCGATGAGCTACGGCCTGCTCACGCGTGCGTCGGAACTGTCGCCGCCGCCGTGGCAGGACAGCGCGCTTTACGTGGCGCTGGCGATGGGCCTGTTCGCCATGCTGTTCGGCACCCGGCGCGTGTCGGCGGCCGAACACAACCGCGGCCTGGTGCTGGCGATGGCGGTGGAGTCGCTGCTCAAGCTGGGCGCGATGCTGGCGCTGGGCGCCTTCGTCTGGTTCGGCCTGGACCTGCCCGACGTGCCCGCGGCGGCCCCGCCGGCCGACGGCGCGAACGGTTTCCCGGCGCTGGTGCTGCTGGGCGCGCTGGCCATGTTCACGCTGCCGCACCAGTTCCACGTGGGCGTGGTCGAGTGCCGTGACGAAGGCGAGCTGCGCACTGCGCGCTGGCTGTTCCCGCTGTACATGCTGCTGATCGCGCTGCCCATCCTGCCGCTGGCGCGCGCTGGCGACGCGCTGCTGGCGCCGATGGGCGTGCCGTCCGACCTTTACGTGCTGGCGCTGCCGTTGGCCCAGGGCCACGAGGGCCTGGCGCTGCTGGCTTTCCTGGGCGGCCTGAGCGCGGCCACCGGCATGGTGATCCTGGCCACGCTGGCGCTGAGCGTGATGATCGGCAACCACTGGCTGGCGCCGCTGCTGGTGCGCGGCCGCTGGGGCGGCGCGGGCGAGGGCGGCGACCTGCGCGGCGCGGTGCTGGCGCAGCGCCGCGTCGGCATCCTGGCTGTGGTGCTGCTGGCCTGGGGCTACAGCCGCGTGATGGCCGGCAACGACGCGCTGGCCGACATGGGCGCCATTTCCTTCTCGGCGCTGGCGACGCTGGCGCCGGCGGTGGCCTTCGCCGTGTGGCGGCCGCAGATGCCGGCGCGCGCGGTGCTGGCCGGCCTGGCGGTGGCGGTGGCGCTGTGGTGCTGGGCGCTGCTGGTGCCGGCGCTGGCCGAGGCCATGGGCGCGTCGCCGGCGTGGCTGCGCGAAGGGCCGCTGGGCTGGGCCTGGCTGGCGCCCGACACGCTGTTCGGCCTGGGCGACTGGAGCCGCATCGGCCGCGCCACCGTGCTGAGCCTGGTGGCCGGAGCGCTGTTGCCGTGGATGCTGGCCTCGCGCCTGGACGCGCGGCCCGACACCTTCGCCGCCGGCGCACTGTCGCGCGAGGCGCTGCGCGAAGTGGCGGTGCGTTTCCTGCCCGCCGCGAAAGTGGACGCCGCGCTGGCCACCGCACCGGCCGGGCAGGCGGTGCCGGCGGCCACGCGCCAGCGCATCGAGCGCGAACTCGCCGCCGTGCTCGGCGCCGCGTCGGCGCGGCTGCTGCTCGACGCCGCCCGGCGCGCCCAGGGCCCCGACCTCGACACCGTGGCCACCATCGTCGGCGAAGCCTCGCAGGCGCTGCGTTTCAACCAGCGCGTACTCGAGGCGGCGCTTGAGAACATGAGCCAGGGCATCTCGGTGGTGGATGCCGAACTGCGCCTGGTGGCCTGGAACCGGCGCTACGCCGAACTGTTCGACTACCCGCGCGAACTGCTGCAGGTGGGCGTGCCGGTGGCCGAGCTGGTGGCGCACAACGTGCGCCGCGGCCTGGCCGGCGCCGGCCGCGAGGAAACCGAGGTGCGCAAGCGCCTGGAGCACATGCGCGCGGGCACGCCCTACGTCGCCGAGCGGCACTTCGGCGACGCCGTGGTCGAGATCCGCGGCAACCCGATGCCGGGCGGTGGTTTCGTGGCCACCTTCACCGACGTCACCGCGTTCCGGCGCAGCGAATCCGAGCTCAAGTCGGTGGCCGAGACGTTGGAGCAACGCGTGGCCGAACGCACCGCCGAGCTGGCTGGCGCCAAGGCCGAGGCCGAGCGCGCCAACCGCGCCAAGACGCGTTTCCTGGCGGCGGTGAGCCACGACCTGGCGCAGCCGCTCAATGCCGCGCACCTGTTCGTGCATGCGTTGGCGCCGCAGCTGGCCGGCACGCCGCACCGCGAGGCGCTGGCGAACGTGGATGGCGCGCTGGGTTCGGCCGAGGACCTGCTCTCGGGCCTGCTCGACATTTCGCGCCTCGACGCCGGCGGCATGGCGCCCAACCCGCAGGCCTTCCGGCTGGACGAACTGCTGCAGCACCTGGTGGCCGAATTCGGCGTGCTGGCGGCGCAGAAGGGCCTGGCGCTCGACCACGTCCCCTCGCGCGCCTGGGTGCACAGCGATCCGCAGCTGCTGCGCCGCGTGCTGCAGAACTTCCTGGGCAATGCCGTGCGTTACACCGCGCGCGGCCGCATCGTGGTGGGCTGCCGCCGACGCGGCGACGCGCTGGCCATCGAAGTGTGGGACACCGGCCCGGGCATCGCCGAGGCCGACCAGAAGGCCATCTTCGAAGAGTTCCGCCGGCTCGACAAAGGCGGGCAGGGGCTGGGCCTGGGCCTGGCCATCGCCGAACGCATCGCGCGGCTGCTGGGGCATCCGTTGAAGCTGCGTTCCTGGCCGGGGCGCGGCACCGTGTTTTGCATCGAAGTGCCGCGCGCGGCGCCGGTGGCGGCGCGCCCGTCCGCGCCCGCCGCGCCCGTGCCCGAGCCGCCGCGCAGCCGCGTGCTGGTGGTGGACAACGACGCCGACGTGCTGCGCGGCATGCAGGCGCTGCTGGGCGGCTGGCAGTGCGAAGTGCTGGCCGCGCGCGACGGCGACGAGGCCCTGCGCCTGGTGGCCCTGGCCACGCCCGACCTGGTGCTGCTGGACTTCCACCTCGACGGCGGCCAGACCGGCCTGATGCTGCGCGAGCGCCTGTGCGCGGTTCTGCCGGCGCGGCCCTGCGTGGTGATCACCGCCGACCACAGCGCCGAAGTGCGCGACGCCGTCGCCGCCGCCGGCTGCACCCTGCTGCACAAGCCACTCAAGCCCCTGGCCCTGAAATCCGTCATGGCTCGCCTGCTGCAGCAGCGCCCCCTGTAGGAGCGGCTTCAGCCGCGAAGCTTTTCGCGAAGAGCTTCGCGGCTGGAGCCGCTCCTACAAGACAGCTGGCGGTGCGGCCAGGGCATCGCGCCGGAACAGAAGCTGGGGCCCGCTTACGGCATCGCGCCCAGGTTCTCGCGGGACAGCGGCGCCAGCGCGCCATCCTTGAACGCGCGCGGCGTGGTGGCGATGTCGGCGTCGCCCGGCAGCGGCGCGCCTTCAGCCACGTGCGCCCAGGCGGCGTCGAGCGCGCGGTAGCCGTAGGGCAGCATCGGCAGGTAGCGCATGCCCAGCACCGGCAGGCCCAGGAAGGCGTCGAAATGCTGGGCGTTGCGCACGCGCCAGTAGCTCACCGGCCGGCCCTGCGCCCCGGCCCAGCGCGCGTAAGCGCCGCCGCTGAAGGCTTCCGGCACCAGGCCGTCGTCGGTGCCGTGCACCACGATCACCGGCAGGCCGGCGCGCGGCGGCGCGGCACGGGTGGCTTCGATGCCCGCGCGCACGGCGCTGCGGGCGTCGTCCCACAGCGCGCGCAGGCAGGTGTTGCCCGGCTGGCTGGGGTCGGCGCCGCTGGCCAGGGCATCACGCAGGCCGACGCCGCTGCCCGGCGGGATGCCGCTGGCGTCGCTCCACCACGCGGCGCGCTCGGCGGCCGTGGGCGCGCGCGCCACGCCGTCGGCGCCCATCGCGGCGAAGGAATAGCCGCAGGGCATGTCGCCCGGGCCGGTGCGGGCGTAGGCGGAGGCGTAGGTGACGTTCACCGCGCGCCAGAGGTCGAAGTTGCTGCTCAGCACGCCGGCGGCGACGGCTGCGTCGGTCCAGCCGCCGGCCAGCAGGTGTTCGCGCGCGGCTTCGGCCTGGGCCTGCGCATCGTCGGCGTTGACCAGCCCCGCGGCCTTGAGCGAAGCGCAGCGGTTGGCGCCGGCCGGCGACTTCGCACCGCCCGGGCGCGCCAGCAGCACGCCGTCGTAGGCGGCGGCGTTGAGCGCGCAGGGCATCCAGAGCGCGGCATCGGTGCCGTAGTCGTAGAGCGCGCGGCCCTGGTCGCCGGCCAGCACGTTCGGCGACACGGCGACCACGGCGTCGAAGGTGTCGCCCGGCAGCTCGGCCGCGCGCAGCACCGCGCCGCCGCCATTCGATACGCCCACGGCGATCACGCGGGTGTTGTCGTGCGTCCAGGGGCCGGCCTGCGGGTGCGCCAGTTCGAGCACCTGGAGCGCCACTGCGGCGGCTTGCTCGACATGGCGACCCCAGTCGGCCTCGGGGTTGTCGCCGGAGTGCGCGTGTTTCACCGCGATGGGTGCGAAACCGTCGCTGGCCGCGGCGCGCGGGACCGCGAATTCCACCGGCTCGCCGGCCTCGGCCAGCTGGCCATCGAGCGCGAAGCCGCGGCCGTCGGCGGTGTCCACGTAACCGGTGCCCGCGCCCTTGTCGGTGTAGGCCACCGCGCAGCCGCGCGGCAGGCCCCAGGCGCCGGCCAGGGCGATGGCGCCGTAAATGCCGCGCGAGCCGGACGAGGCGGCGACCACCACGCAGCGTGCCTGCGCATCGAAGCTGTCGGGCAGCTGCACCATCACGCGGTGCGGCTGCTTGCGGCCGGGCAACCGCGCGAAGGCGTGGTATTCGCGGCCGGGCACCGGCGACAGCTGGCCGTAGACGCTGCCATAGCCGCCGCCGGGCGCGAGGTCGGCGATGCCGCGCCAGTTGGTCCACACCGCGCGGCGGCGCAGTTCCTGCGCAGTGGGCGCGTCGGGGTTGGCGAAGGCGGGCGGGGCGGGGCTGCGAAGGCCGGCTTCGCCGAGGCCGGCGGTGAGCAGGTCGTCGCCGTCGCGGTAGGTTTTCAGGTCGAGGCCCGCCTCGAGGTCGGGCGCGCGGGGCGCGACGCCGGCGCAGCCGGCCAGCAGGAGGGCGGCGGAGAGGCCGGCGAGCGGAAACAGGGCGGGGGATCTTTTCATGGCCAGACCTTAGCAATGGCGCCGGCGACCGGCATCGTACCTTGGTACGACGCGCCGGAAACACGCGCCTGCTAGGGTGGGGAATCGTTTACGAAACAAGGATCAAGGCCATGGGCGACACCTTCCTGCGCGGCCGCGTGGCGCTGGTCACCGGCTCCACCTCGGGCATCGGCCTGGCCATCGCCCGGGCGTTGGGCGCAGCTGGCGCGCGTATCGCGGTGAACGGCCTGGGCAGCGAGGAGCAGGTGGCCGCCGCGCTCGCCGCGGTGCGCGACGCCGGTGCGCCGGAAGCCCGCCATTTCGGCGCCGACCTGGCGGATGCGGCCGCGGTGGAATCGATGATGCGGTCGCTGGCCGACTGGGGCCCGGTGGACGTGCTGGTGAACTGCGCCGGCGTGCAGCACACCGCGCCGATCGGCGAGATGCCGGCCGCCACCTGGGACAAGCTGATCGCCATCAACCTCAGCGCCGCCTTCCACACCATGCGCCTGGCGATGCCGGGCATGGTCGCGCGTGGTTTCGGCCGGGTGGTGAACATCGCCTCGGTGCACGGCCTGGTGGCGTCGGTGAACAAGTCGCCCTACGTGGCCAGCAAGTTCGGCCTGGTGGGCCTGAGCAAGGTGGCCGCGCTCGAGGCCGCCGGCGCCGGCAGCCGCGCCAGCGGCGGCGTGACGGTGAACTGCGTGTGCCCCGGCTGGGTGGAAACGCCGCTGATCGAACCGCAGGTCGCCGCGCGTGCCGCGGAGCACGGCGGCGACCGCGACGCCGGCGTGCGCGCGCTGCTGGCCGAGAAGCAGCCCAGCGGCCGCATGTCGCTGCCCGAGGACATCGCCGCCACCGTGGTTTTCCTGTGCCGCCCCGAAGCGCACAACCTCACCGGCGCCGCCATCCCCGTCGACGGCGGCTGGACCTCGCAGTAGCCACGAACCAGGTTCATTTTCCGCCCCGCCTGCTCGGCGAAGCCAAATTGCCGGGGCGGAAAATGAACCTGGTTCGCTGGCTTCACGTAAAGTTGTCTGATGACGCGACTGCTGATCGCCGACGACCACCCGCTGTACCGCCTGGCGCTGACGCAGGCGGTGCGCGGCGTGTTGCCCGAGGCGGAGATTTCCGAGGCCGAGAACCTGCCCGGCGTCCAGGCCGCGCTCGCGCTGTACCCCGACACCGACCTGGTGCTGCTCGACCTGCACATGCCCGGCAGCCACGGCCTGGTCGGCCTGGCCTCGCTGCGCGCCGAACACCCTGGCGTGGCGGTGGCCATGATCTCGGCGCACGAAGACCCGGCCACCATCCGCCGCGCGCTGGCCTACGGCGCCGCCGGCTACCTGACCAAACGCGCCGACCTGGCCGAGCTGCAGGCCGGCCTGCGCGCCGTGCTCGCCTGCGAGGAATGGCTGCCGCCGACGCTGCGCGAGGCCGTGGCCAGCGCCTCGCCCGAACCCGGCGACCGCGAAACGGCGGCCCGGCTGGCCACGCTCAGCCCGCAGCAGTTCAAGGTGCTCACGCGCGTGGCCGAGGGCCGGCTCAACAAGCAGATCGCCGACGAGCTGGGTATCCAGGAGCGCACGGTGAAGGCGCACATGAGCGCCATCTTCGAAAAGCTGGGCGTGCGCAACCGCACCCAGGCCGGCGTGCTGCTCGGTTCGCTCTCGCTGGGCGACCCGGCGCGCGAAGCCTGATCAGCGCCAGAAGGGAATCACCCACGGCAGGGTGACGTGCTCGTCCTGCGCCCTCTCGTCGCCGGGCTTCGGCGGCATCACGGCCAGCTCGTGCCGGCCGGGCGCCAGCGTGGCCACCGGCAGCATGTAGAGCAGGCCACGCAGGTCGCGGCGCGGGTCGGCGTACCACTGTGGCGGCGGCGCGGGCTGGCCGTCGAGCGTCACGGTGAAGCCGGCGGCCACGCAGGCCAGCAGCTCGCGCCGTCGTTCGCGCTCGTCCGCATCGTGCTCGTTCTCCGGCGCGTCGCCCTTGCACTCCGCGAACAGCCGCCCGTGAAGCGCCGGCACGTAGGGCACCACCAGCGCCAGGTAGTCGCCCTTGGCCACCGGCGCCGGCACGAAGGGCGACGCCGGGATCACGCCCGGCTCGTGCATCGAGGCGTAGTTGCGGCCGTCCACGCTGTCGGCCATGCCGCGCTGCGGCGTCGGGAAAGCGGCGTAGCTGCCCAGGCCGAACTGGTTGCGCGTCAGGGCCAGGCCAGCGGTGCTGCCCAGCATGCCGGCGAGCATCACCACGAACACCACGGCCATGCCCTTCCTCTCGCCGACGTGGGTCTGGAACACCGCCACCATCGGGTTGGAATCGCGGCCCATGCCGACGCGCGAGTAGAACCCCAGGGTCCTTTCGCAGGCGCGGCGCAGCCAGCTGTCGGACGCCAGCTTGTCGCCGCGTTGTTTGTCCACGATGGCGGCGAGCAGCAGCGGCAGGAAGGTGGCCGCCGACAGGAGCGCGAAGAGGGTGGCGGTGTCGTCGGGCCGGTCGAGCATCCAGCCCACCAGCATTGCCAGCAGGAACAGCACCGACACCAGCACGGAAATCGGCACCAGGATCATCGCCAGCGAAATGCCCAGCGCGAACACCGTGGTGGCCAGGTTGTCGGTGGCCTCCACGCGCTCGGGGATCGGCTTCCAGCGGCGAATCATCAGCGCGCGGTGGATCGGCCCGCCGCGCAGGCGCTCGAAGCGCGGGCCGCCCGGGTACACCGAATCAACGCCCACCAGCGCCACCCACCAGGCGCGCAGCATCAGGTGCAGCGCGAACGTCATCGTCAGCAGCGTCAGGGCGCTGTTGCCGTAGGTGAACAGCACGCCGAAGATCATGCGCGGGTTTTCGGCCAGCCGCGGGATCAGGCCGCTGCCCCATTCGGTCATCGCCTGCGTGGCCTGGAACATCGCGAACACCGTGGCGCCCGAGAGCAGCAACTCCATCTCCCAGGTGGGCGTGGTGCGCTTGGGCAGGGCGGTCGGCGACGTGTCGGTCTCGGGGGTGTCCTGCATGGGCATCGGTGTTCGTCCTTCGGTATGCGGCCTAGCCTGTCAGACGCCCCGGGAGGGGACAAGGTGACGGTGTTAGCATCGCGACCGCCCGGGCCGGGGAGCCCGACGAGGAAAACGTGGATGAAGAACCTGCTGGTGCTTGTCGTGCTGGTGGTGCTTGGCGCCGTGCTGCACAAGGCCTTCCTGTCCGACCGGCCGCTGGTGCGGGTGAGCACCGGCCAGTTCAGCAACCCCTATCCGCCCTCGTCGGAACTGCATGCGCAGCACCAGGCCTTCGTGGACGCCGCCAACGCCGATGAAAAGGTGCGCGAGCGATTCGCCGGCACCTTCACCAGCAAGGGCCTGTACGCCGAGCTCAAGCTGGCCCTGGCGCGTGGCGCGCAGTCGCTGGACGCCGGCACCCTGGTCAACGCCACCCGCGCGATGGCGGCGGTCATCCCGCGCCTGCCCGAGGCCAGCTGTGCAAAGTTGATCCGCCCGGCCGACGACTTCGACCCCGAACTGGGCCAGGACGTGCGCGACGCCTTCGAACGGCTGCCGGCGCGGCACCACCGCAACTTCCTCGACTTCTACCTCAAGGCGCTCAAGGCCGAGGTGCACGGCGCGCCGGCGGTGCGCGTGGACAAGGAAGTCAGCCAGCGCGCCCTGCGCCACCTCGGCGAAGCCTACCCGGGCGATTTCGGCCGCCGGCTCGAAGCGGTGCTGCGCGATCCGGTGCGCGCCGCCGACGAGGACGCCTGCTGGGCCATCAATTCCATGACCCACACCTCCACCCAGCTCGACGACGAAAGCGCCGAGGCCCTGTCCCGCCTGATCTGGGGCGGGGGCGGCTGAGCCCCTGCGCCGGGCCGCGCTCGCGCTGGTGGTGGCCCTGGGCGTGGCCTGGGCCAGCCCGCTGAGCCTGGCCGGGCTGCTGGCGGGGCTGGTGGCGTTGCCCTTTGGCGCCCGGCCGCGCTGGTCCGACGCCGCCCTGGTGTTCCACCGCTACCCCTGGGGCCCGGGCGGGGCGCTGACCCTGGGCAACGTGATCCTGCACACCGGCCAGTCGCTGGACGAGAGCACGGTCACCTACGCCTGCGCCGCCCGCGGCGGCCGCGACGAGACCGTGCGGCTGGGTGACCACGAGCGCGCCCACGTTTACCAGGCGCTGGCGCTGGGGCCGCTGTTCCTGCCGCTGTATTTCGCCTGCGGCGGCATCAGCCACCGCAACCGCTTCGAACAGGCTGCCGACCGCTACGCCCGCAGCGGCCGCGGCTGGTGGCCCTGGGCGCGCGGTTGACGGCGCGCAAACCGCCCCGGGGCGACGCTGGTAGACTGCTTTCACGTTCCCGACACATGGTGCCGCCATGCAGGCCCTAGATTTCCCGGGTTGTCGCCAGCTGTTCGCGATGATCGACGACGCCGTCGCCACCGGCTGCGAGCGCGAGACCACCACCCGCATCCGCAACGGCCTGGCCGAACTCATCCGCACCCAGGCGGTGCAACTGCCGGCCTGCGTGCTCGAACCGGTGGCGGACCACTACGCCCGCCGCGAGCTCTACCGCTGCGAAGAGAGCGGCTACAGCGTGGTCGCCATGACCTGGGGCCCGGGGCAGGGCACGCTGATCCACGACCATTCGGGCCTGTGGTGCGTGGAAGGCGTCTGGCACGGCCAGCTGGAGATCACCCAGTATGAGCTGCGCGAGCAGGACGGCGAGCGTTTCCGCTTCGAGGCCGTGGGCACCAACATCGCCGGCGTCGGGTCGGCGGGCAGCCTGATCCCGCCGCACGAGTACCACACCATCCGCAACCCGAGCGCCAGCGGCGTGGCGGTCTCGCTGCACATCTACAAGCGCGCGCTCACCTGCTGCTCCATGTTCCACCCCGACCAGGGCGAGTGGTACACCCGCGCCGCCCGCCAGCTGGGGCTGGACGAGGCCGCCTAGGCTATAATCACCGCGCCCACGTGCCGGTGTGGCGGAATGGTAGACGCGGGGGACTCAAAATCCCTTGCCAGCGATGGCGTGTAGGTTCGAGTCCTATCACCGGTACCAAAAGACCCGCCACGGCGGGTCTTTTGCTTTCAGAGCCTGGCGAGGAAACCGCCGATGGCGGGGCCGAAGCGGGCGATGTCCACCAGGAAGGCGTCGTGGCCCTGGGGGGATTCGAGCGCCAGGAATTCCGCCTCGGCGCCGCCGGCGCGCAGGCCGTCGGCCACCTGCTCCTGCTGCTGCAGCGGGAACAGGATGTCGGTGTGCACGCCGATGGCCAGCGCCTTTTCCACCGTGATCGAGGCCAGGCCCTTCATCACGTCGCCGCCGCCGTATTCGGCCGCGTCGAACCAGTCCATGGAGCGGCTGAGGTAGAGGTAGCAGTTCGGGTCGAAGGTGCGCACGAAGCGGCGCGCGTGGCCCTCGAGGTAACGCTCGACCTCGAATTCCAGGCCGAAGGGGTCGTCTTCGCGGCATTCGCTGTCCAGGCGCACGCGGCCGAAGCGGCCGTCCCACTCCATGGCCGAGCGATAGGTCACCACGCCCAGCTTGCGGGCGATGCGCATGCCGTTTTCGGGGTAAGCGTGGTCGTCGTAGAGCCCGTGGTTCCAGTTCGGGTCGAGCCGGATCGCCTCGCGCTGCAGCGAGCGGATGGCGATGGAGAAGGGCAGGGCCTGGGCGCTGCCCGAAATATTGATGTGCGAACGCGCGGCGCCCGGGAAGAGAAGCAGGTAGGCCAGCGCGCTCATTCCGCCCATCGAGTTGCCGATGACGCAGGCCAGGGTTTCGATGCCCAGGGCCCGCACCACCACCTGCGCCGCACGCGCGCCGTCCTCGATGGACAGGTCGGGGAAGTCGAGCCGGTAGGGCTGCCCGGTGGCGGGGTTGACGGACGCCGCGCCGGTGCTGCCCTTGCAGCTGCCGAGCGAATTCACGCAAACGACGAACCAGTGGTCGGTGTCGATCGGCTTGCCCGGGCCCAGCATGGCTTCCCACCAGCCCGGATCGGGGTTGCCCGCGTTCGAGGCCGCGTGCGCGTTCGGCGACAGGCCGGTGAGGATGAGCACGGCGTTGTCGCGCGCCGGGTTGAGCCGGCCCCAGGTTTCATACGCCATTCGTGCGCCGGCCAGGGCGCCGCCGCGCTTGAACGGGAAAGGACTGGGCAGGTCGACGTAGCGGGTGCCGGGGGGAACGGTTTCGGTCATTCCACCACTTTACCAATCACCAGCGTCGCCGCGGCGCCGTCGGTGACCGCCAACTCCAGCGGCTCGGCCTCCAGGTCGCCCGGGGCCGCGCCGGCGTCGCCGGACTTCGACACGCGCGCCATCAGCCGCACCTTCGCCTGCATGGACAGCTTCTGCGCCGGCATCAGGCCGTCGGCGTCGGAGAGCGTGAGTTCAAGCGGAAAACCCGCGGCCGGCAGGCGCTTCACCGCCACCGGCAGGCCGGCGCCGTCGGTGGTGCGGGCGAACACGAACAGCGTGTCGCCTTCGGCCACCTTGGCCGCCAGCGCCGGGGCGAGTTCGATGGTGAGCGCCAGCGTGGGCCCGGCGGCGGCCGGTTCGGGTTCGGCCAGCGGCGGCAGGCCGGCCTGTTCGCGCGCCATGGCCAGCTGCGGGCGCAGGGCGTCGGCGGTCTGCGGGTCCACCAGCGGCAGCAGGCGGCCCCAGAACTCCGCGGCTTCGGCCGGCTGGCCGGCCTGCAGGCGCTGGGCGCCGAGGTAGAACAGGCCGCGCTGGTGGGTGGGCTGGCGTTCGACGGCGCGCTCGAGCAGTTCCACCGCCTTCGCGGGGAAGCGGCCGTCTTCCGCCGCGCGCATCAGCGCGTCGGCGTATTCGATCATCAGGTCGGCTTCGTCGGGCAGCAGGGCATGCGCCTTTTCGAAGGCCGCCACGGCCTGCGGCCAGGCTTCCTGCGAAGCGCGGCTGCGGCCCAGCAGCACCCAGCCCTCGACGCTGCCGGGTTCGTCCTCGAGCTTGCGCTCGAGCTGCACGATGGCCTGCTCCAGCGTCTTCGGCGCTTCCACCAGTTCCGGGTCGAGCGCGTCGGGCGTGCCCAGCAGCGCGTACAGGCCGGCCGTGCCGCCCAGCAGCGCCAGTGCCAGCGCCAGGGCGGTGGCTTTCGCGTCCTTCCACAGCGGGCGCAGCACGAAGGCCAGCACCAACACACCCAAGGCCAGCGAGGCCAGCAGCAAGTTGCCCATCACCACTCCTGCCCGTCGTCGGACGGGTTGGCCGCCGGGGCTTGGGCGGCGCGCCGGCGCACCACCACCACCACGGCGGCAAGGCCACCCAGCAGCACCAGGCCCGGGCCGAACCACAGCAGCCAGGTGGAGGGCCGCACGGGCGGGTTGTAAAGCACGAAATCGCTGTAGCGCGCGACCAGGTAATCCTTGATCTCGCGGTCGGTCTTGCCCTCGCGCATCAGTTCCAGCACCTGCAGGCGAAGGTCATGGGCGATCTGGGCGTTGGAATCGGCCAGCGACTGGTTCTGGCACATCACGCAGCGCAGTTCGGCGCTGAGCGCGCGGAAGCGGGCTTCCTCGGCGTCGTCGCGGAACACGATGGGGTCCATGGCGCCGGCGGCGGCCGACAGCAGCATCAGCAGGGCGAACAGCCAGGCCTTCATTCCAGCGTCTCCAGCGCGGGCAGCAGCTGCTGCTGCACCACTTCGGGCGTGATGGGGCCGACGAACTTCCAGCGGATCACGCCCTGGGCGTCCACCAGGAAGGTTTCCGGTGCGCCGTAGATGCCCCAGTCGAGCGCGGCGCGGCCGTCGTAGTCGGCGATGACCAGCGAATAGGGGTTGCCGAACTGCTGCAGCCAGCGTTGCGCGTCTTCGGGTTCGTCCTTGTAGTCGTAGCCGACGACCTTGATGCGGCCGCTCTTCGCGAGCTCGGTGATCACCGGGTGCTCGTCGCGGCAGGCGGGGCACCAGCTGCCCCAGACGTTGAGCAGGTAGGGCTCGCCGAGCAGGTCTTCGTTGCTGACCAGGCGCCCGGGTTCGCCCAGCACCGGCAGCGAAAACGCCGGCGCCGGCTTGCCGACCAGCGGCGAGGGGATGGCGCTGGTGTCCTTGCCGGAGTTGCGCAGCACGCCCAGGCCCAGCAGCACGGCCAGCAGCGCGAAGGCGAGCAGCGGCAGCAGGCGCTTGATCATGCCGGCACCCCCGCGGCCACCGGCCGGCGGAAGCGGCGGTCGAACACCACCACGAAGCCGCCCAGCGCCATCAGCAGCGAGCCCAGCCAGATCAGCCGGATCCAGGGCTTCACGTAAAGGCGCAGCGCCCAGGTGCCGTTGGCG
>Ga0154536_1006_pt4 | contig 14692 bp, 11 predicted proteins | sample RifGroF1_FD_105679 | JGI IMG/M metagenome (GOLD analysis project Ga0154536, IMG submission 105679) | Xanthomonadales bacterium GWF1_69_6 | reverse complement strand
GCCGCTCCTACAAGGCGTTCTTCGAGAGGAGAGGCAAGGAATGAAAAGCGTGTTTGCGATGCTGCTGTCCGGCCTGCTCGCCGCCGCCCCCGCCGCCGTGCGCGCCGATGCGGCGCCCGACGCCGCATCGCGCGCCAGCGAGGACGCCTGGCTGCGCTACCACCTCGCGGTGGCCGAATCGCCGGGCGACGCGCTGTCCGACGCCTACCTCGCCCGGTCCCTGGAGATGATGCAGGGCGACGAGGCCCGGCAGGCGGCGCTCGACCCGGCGCTGCTGGCGCGCGTGCAGGTGGTGCAGGGGCAGCTGGAGGCCCGCGCGGCCGCCGCCCGCAACGACGATGCCACGCTGCTGCTGAGCCAGATGCGGTGCCTGCCCGCGTCGCGCGCCAACGCCACCTGCGAAGCCGACCTGGCGCGCCTGGCCGAACTGGCCGGCGACAACGCCTACCACCACTTTGCGCTGATGGGACATGCCTGGGCGCTTGGCGATGCCGAGGGTTTCCTGCGCGAGGCGCGCCTGGCCGCGGAGGCGCCCGAATACCGGCACGACGTGCCGAAGGTTTTCGGTTCGCTGTACAGGCGCTACTCGCAGGTGCCCGCCCACGACCTCGCCCGGCCCGATCCCGGCAACCGCATCCCCGTGGCGGGCATGAGTGCCATGAGCCTCGCGGCCGCGCTGGCCCTGCCGGCCTACCAGCACTTTGTGCAGCCCTGCCGGGAAGCCGAAGGCGAACTGCAGGGCCACTGCCTCGCCATCGCGACGCGAATGCTAAGGGAAGGCCAGCTGGCGCTTGATGTTTCGATCGCGGCCGCCGTCATCGAAGTCCACGGCGACGAAGCCCTGAAGGCCGAGGCCAGGCGTCGCCAGCGTGAGATGGCGTGGCACTTCGAATCCCTGCGCGGCGCGGAGCTGCGGCTGGACGAGCGCCAGTGGCGGGAGTATCTCGATGCCTACGCCGAGGGCGGGGAGTTGGCCGCTTTCCGCGTGGCCCACGCCTACCTGGGCCGCCCGGCCCTGCCGCCGGACGACTGGAACCCGCCCGGCGAATCCGCCGGCGCGCGCTGACTCAGTCGGCGGGCACCGTGCGCCCGCGCGCCCAGTCGCGCAGGGCCTGCACCTGTTCGGCCATCAGCACGCTCAGCGGGCGGGTGTTGCGGATTTCCTGCACCACCCGCGCCTCGTCCACCGGCACGCCGTCGGCGTGGGCGGCGTAGAGCGCGCTGACGATGGCCTGCTCGATCTCGGCGCCGGAAAAACCGTCGGCGGCCTCGGCCAGGGCGCTGAGCGAAAAACCTTCCCAGGCCACCTCGCGCCGCGCCAGGTGCAGGCGGAAGATTTCCGCGCGGGCCGCGTGGTCGGGCAGGTCCACGAAGAAGATCTCGTCGAAGCGGCCCTTGCGCAGCAGCTCCGGCGGCAGGTCGTGCACCGCATTCGCGGTCGCCACCAGGAACACCTTCGACTTGCGCTCGGCCATCCAGGTCAGGAAATAACCCAGCACGCGGCGCGAGACGCCGCCGTCCTCGCTGCTGCCGCTGGCGGCCAGGCCTTTTTCCAGCTCGTCGATCCACAGCACGCAGGGCGCCAGCTGCTCGGCCGAGGACAGCGCGTCGCGCAGGTTCTTCTCGGTTTCGCCGTGGTACTTGTTGTAGAGCGTGCCGAAATCGAGCCGCACCAGCGGCACGTTGAAGCCGCCGGCCACGGCCTTGGCCGCCAGCGACTTGCCGCAGCCCTGCACGCCCAGCAGCAGCATGCCCTTGGGCGGGTCCAGGCCGGGCGGCAGCGCGTCGGCGGTGAAGGCGGTGCGGCGCTGGTTCACCCAGGCTTTCAGGCGCTCAAGGCCGGCCACCTCGGAAAAACGCGCGGTGTCGTATTCGAAGTGCAGGTGGCCGGACTTGTTGAGCAGCTCGAACTTGAGCTTGGCCAGCTCGGGCAGGTCGCCCAGGTGAAGGGCGCCGTCGCTGAAGATCAGGTGCCGCGCCAGCCGCCGCGCCTCGGTGAGCGAGAGGCCGCGCAGGTTGCGCACGATCACCTTCAGCGCCTCCTGGTCGACCTCGACGCGCTTGCCGCCGTGTTCGCGCATGTAGATGGCGGCTTCGTCCTGCACCAGCTTGAGCAGGGCGCGCTCGTCGGGCAGGCGCAGGCTGAAGCGCACGGCGTGGTGCTCGAGGTCGGGCGGCAGTTCGATCTTGGCACCCACCAGCACCAGGGTATGGGCCAGGCTGCCGCGGCGCTCGAGCGTTTCGCGCAGCAGGCGCTGGGTGGTGGCGTAGCCCAGGTAGGGGTGGAAATCGAGCAGCAGGCAGATGCTGCGCTGGTCGAGCTCGCGGATGGTGCGGAGCGTGGTGGTGGCGTCGGGCGGGGAGAGCGGCGCGTCTTCGCCGTCCAGGTCCACCCGGCGCAGGCCTTCGGTGATCGACCAGCGGTACAGCGGCCGCCAGACGTTCATCAGCAGGTGCCGGAACAGGTCCACCACCCGCGCCTCGTCGGGCGTCTCGATCACGAGCAGCGCGGTATTGGCCCGCACCAGCGACGTCAGGTCCTGCAACTCGCCCATCGAAACTCCCCTATCCCAAGCCCCCGATGATACCGGAGCCGGAAAATGGGGTCAGAGAACATATTTGTTTCAAACAAATATGTTCTCTGACCCCATTTTCCGGGCGATGGCGTGGGCGGCTTCGCGGCCGTCGTGCACGGCGGTGACGACCAGGTCGGCGCCGCGCACGTTGTCGCCGCCGGCGAAGACCTTGGGGTGGCTGGTGGCGCCCGATGCGCCGTCGGTGCGCACGCGGCCGGCGGCGTCGAGCGCGATGCCGTGTTCGCCCCACCAGGGCGCGGGGCTGGGGCGGAAGCCGAAGCTCAGGATCACCACGTCGGCGCCTTCGACCTGCTCGCTGCCCGGCACCGTTTCAATCGCGCCGGTGCGTCCGGCCGCGGCGCGGGTTTCGACCAGGCGCACGCCGGTGGCGTGGCCGGTGCCTTCGATGGCCAGCGGCTGGCGGTGGAACAGGAAACGCACGCCCTCGTCGCGCGCGTTTTTCACCTCCCGGCGTGAGCCCGGCATGTCGGCCTCGCCGCGGCGGTAGGCGCAGGTGACCTGCGCCGCGCCCAGGCGCAGCGCCGAGCGCACGCAGTCCATGGCCGTGTCGCCGCCGCCGAGCACCAGCACGCGGCGGCCCGCCAATTCCACCGGCGGATCGCCCGGGTGGCGTTCGCCGCGCTGCCGGCGCGCATTCGCCACCAGGAAGGGCAGCGCCGACAGCACGCCCGGCAGCGATTGCCCCGGCAGGCCCGCGTCCACCGGCGTGGTGGCGCCGGTGCCCAGGAACAGCGCGTCGAAATCGCGCAGCAGTTCGCCGCCCAGCGCCGCGTCCACTTCGGTGCCCAGGTGGAAACGCACGCCCATGCCCTCCAGCACCGCGCGGCGGACGTCCATCACCGACTTCTCCAGCTTGAAAGCCGGGATGCCGTAGCTCAGCAGGCCGCCCACCTGCGCGTGGCGGTCGAACACGTGCGCCTCGATGCCCGCGCGCACCAGCCGGTCGGCGCAGGCCAGGCCCGCGGGCCCGGCGCCCACCACCGCCACGCGGCGGCCGGTGGGGCGAACGGCGGAGAGATCCGGCCGCCAGCCCTGCCGGAAGGCCTCGTCAACGATGTATTTCTCGATCGAACCGATGGTGACCGCCTCGAAGCCGGTGTTGAGCGTGCAGTCGCCCTCGCACAGCCGGTCCTGCGGGCAGACGCGGCCGCAGACCTCGGGCAGCGGGTTGGTCGAATGCGCCAGTTCGGCCGCTTCGAACAGCCGCCCCTCGCGCACCAGCGCCAGCCAGTCGGGAATGGGGTTGTGCACCGGGCACTTCCATTCGCAGTAAGGGTTGCCACAGTCCAGGCAGCGCGCGCCCTGCTCGGCCGCACCGGCCGCGTCGAAGCCGCCGTAGATTTCCTGCCAGCCCAGCACGCGGACGTTCGCCGGCAGCTCCTTGGGCATTCGCCGGGGCACCTCGAGGAACTGGAAGGGCCGGGGCTTCATGCGGCGCTCCGCAGCTCTTCGGCCAGCTGGTCGAGCGAGGCGGCCTTGGGCTTGACCAGCCAGAACTTGCCGGCCACGTCGCGGAAATCCTCCAGCAACCGCGCGCCCCAGGCGCTGCCGGTGAGCTCCACGTGCGCGCGCAGCAGCCCGCGCAGGTGGTGGCGGTGGTGCTCCATGCCCTCGGGCGTGATGCGGTGCACGTCCACCAGCTCGTGGTTGTAGCGGTCGGCGAAATCGCGGTCGAGGTCGAGCACGTAGGCCAGGCCGCCGGTGAAACCCGCGCCGAAGTTCAGGCCGGTGCGGCCCAGCACGGCCACCACGCCGCCGGTCATGTATTCGCAGCCGTGGTCGCCCACGCCTTCCACGACCGCCTGCGCGCCGGAATTGCGCACCGCGAAACGCTCGCCCGCGCGGCCCGCGGCGTAGAGCTCGCCGCCCGTGGCGCCGTAGAGGCAGGTGTTGCCCATGATCGGCGCCTCGTGCGCGGCGAACGGCGCGTCCGGCGGCGGTCGAAGCACGATGCGCCCGCCGGCCATGCCCTTGCCGACGTAATCATTGGCGTCGCCGGTGAGGTGCAGCTGCAGCCCGCCGGCATTCCACGCGCCCAGGCTCTGGCCGGCGTTGCCGCGCAGGTGCACCGTGAGCGGCGAACCGGCCATGCCCTGGTTGCCGTGCACGCGCGCGATTTCGCCGGACAGCCGCGCGCCGATGCTGCGGTCGCGGTTGCGGATGGGATAGTGGAACTCGCCGCCCGCGCCGGCGAGGATGGCGGCGCGCATGTCATCGAGCATGCGCGTGGCCAGTTCGCCGGTGTCGCGCGGCGGATTGCGCGCCTGGGTGTTGTGGCGGTCGGCGTCGCCGGCGCCGCTGGCGGCGGCCAGCAGCGGCGCCAGGTCGAGCCGGCGCTGGCGTGGCGTCGTGCCTTCGGCGATCTCCAGCAGGTCGGTGCGGCCGATCAGGTCTTCCAGCCGCGCCACGCCCAGCCGCGACAGCCACTGGCGCACGTCTTCGGCGACGAAGCGGAAGAAGTTCATCGCCATTTCCGGCAGGCCGATGAAGTGGTGCGCACGCAGCCGCGGATCCTGGGTGGCCACGCCGGTGGCGCAGTTGTTGAGGTGGCAGATGCGCAGGTAGCGGCAGCCCAGCGCCACCATCGGCGTGGTGCCGAAGCCGAAGCTCTCGGCGCCCAGGATGGCGGCCTTCACCACGTCCAGCCCGGTCTTGAGGCCACCGTCGGCCTGCAGGCGGATGGCGCCGCGCAGGCCGTTCATCCGCAGCGTCTGCTGCACTTCGCTCAGGCCCAGCTCCCAGGGCGTGCCGGCGTGGTGGATGGACGAAAGCGGCGAGGCGCCGGTGCCGCCGTCGTGGCCGGAAATGGTCACCAGGTCGGCATAGGCCTTGGCCACGCCCGCGGCAATGGTGCCCACGCCCGCGTGCGAGACCAGCTTCACCGACACCAGCGCCTGCGGGTTCACCTCCTTGAGGTCGAACACCAGCTGCGCCAGGTCCTCGATGGAATAGATGTCGTGGTGCGGCGGCGGCGAAATCAGGCCGATGCCGGGCCGTGCATGCCGCAGCGCCGCGATCATGGCGTTGACCTTGTGGCCCGGCAGCTGGCCGCCTTCGCCGGGCTTGGCGCCCTGGGCGATCTTGATCTGCAGCACCTCGGCGTTCACCAGGTACTCCGGCGTCACGCCGAAGCGGCCCGAGGCCACCTGCTTGATCTTGCTGCGCTTCTCGGTGCCGTGCCGGGCCGGGTCTTCGCCGCCTTCGCCGGAGTTCGAGCGCGCGCCGAGCCGGTTCATGGCGATCGCCAGCGCCTCGTGCGCCTCGGGCGACAGCGCGCCCAGCGACATGCCGGCCGAATCGAAGCGGCGCAGGATGGCTTCCGCCGGCTCCACCTCGTCCAGCGGGATCGGCGACACGTCGGTGCGAAGAAGCAGCAGGTCGCGCAGGGCCGAGGGCGGGCGGCCGTCCACGTGCGCGGCGTAGGCGCGGTAGTCGGCGGCGTCGCCGCTGCGCACGGCGCGCTGCAGGCTGTTGATCACGTCGGGGTTGAACATGTGGCTCTCGCCGCCGACCACCAGCTTGTGGCGGCCGCCCGGGTCGAGCTCGGCCCCGGGCGCGGCGGCGCGCGCCGCCAGTTCCCGCGCCTCGGCCTCGAGTTCGGCGAAACCCGCGCCCTGGAGGCGGCTCACCATGCCCGGGAAACACAGCGCAATCACCTCGTCGGCCAGGCCCACGGCTTCGAACAGCTGCGCGCCGCGGTAGCTGGCGATGGTGCTGATGCCCATCTTCGACAGGATCTTGAGCAGGCCCTTCTTGATGCCGCGCCGGTAGCCGCGGCCCAGCTCGGCCGGCTCGTTGCCGATCTTGCCCTCCACCACGCCGGCGCGGCCCAGCGCCGACAGCGTCTGGTAGGCGAGATACGGATACACCGCCGTGGCGCCGACGCCGATCAGGCAGGCCACCTGGTGCGCGTCGCGGGCGCTGCCGGTTTCCACCAGCAGGTTGGCGCGGCAGCGCAGGCCGGTGGCCACCAGGTGGTGGTGCACGGCGCCCGTCGCCAGCAGCGCCGGCACCACGGCGCCGCCGGGCGCGGGGTAGCGGTCGGACAGCAGCACGATGACGGCGCCGGCGCGCACGGCTGCTTCGGCTTCGTTGCGCAGGCGGTGCAGCGCCTGTTCCAGGGTCTCGTCGTCATGCAGGTGCAGGTGCACCAGTGCGTTCGCCGACTCGAAGCGCGGCAGCGCCAGCAGCTGCCGCAGCTTGCGCTGCGAGAGCACCGGCGAATTCAGCATCACCTGCACCGCGTTCGCCGGCGTGGCCTCGAACACGTTGCCCTCGGGCCCGAGCTGGGTGGCCAGCGACATCACCACCTGCTCGCGCAGCGGGTCGATGGGCGGGTTGGTCACCTGGGCGAAGGCCTGGCGGAAGTAGTCGTACACCGGGCGGACGCGCGCCGACATCACCGCCAGCGGCGTGTCGTCGCCCATCGAGCCGGTGGCCTCCTGCCCGGTTTCGGCCAGCACGCGCAGTTCGGTTTCGCGTTCTTCGCGGGTGAGCTGGAACTGCACCTGGAAACGCCGCAGCGTCGGCGCGTCGAAGGGTTCGGCGGCCAGCGACGGGTCCACCAGGCTGGTGCTCAGGTACGACACGCCCTGCTTGAGCCAGGCCTTGTAGGGCGCGCGCGCCTTGTTGATGGCGTCGATGTCCTCGCTGCGCAGCAGTTCGCCGCGCACCAGGTCCACCGCCAGCATTTCGCCGGGGCCCAGCTTGCCCTTGGCCACGACGTCGGCGTCGGCCACGTCGTACACGCCGGTTTCCGAGGCCACCACCAGGGTGCGGTCGGCGGCGAGCAGCCAGCGCGCCGGGCGCAGGCCGTTGCGGTCGAGCGTGCAGGCGGCGTGGCGGCCATCGCACATGACGATGCCCGCCGGGCCGTCCCAAGGGTCGCAGGACAGGCCGTAATACTCGTAGAAAGCGGCGAGGTCGGGGTCCTTGTGTTCGAGCGAGGCGGTGGCCGGCGGCACCAGGATGCGCATGGCCTGCAGCAGGTCCATGCCGCCGGCCAGAAGCAGCTCGAGCATGTTGTCCAGGCTCTGCGAATCCGAGCCCTCCATCGTCACCAGCGGCTGCAGCGCCGGCAGGTCGAGCAGTTCGGAATGCCAGTGCGCCGCGCGCGCCCGCGCCCAGGCGCGGTTGCCTTCGATGGTGTTGATCTCGCCGTTGTGCGCCAGCACGCGGAAGGGCTGGGCCAGCTTCCAGGCCGGCGCGGTGTTGGTGGAAAAACGCTGGTGGAACACGATGACCGAGGAAGCCAGCTCCGGCCGCGCGAGGTCGGGGAAGACGCGCGGCAGCGCTTCGGGCAGCACCATGGCTTTGTAGCCGATCGTCGCCGCCGACAGCGTCACCACGTAGAAGTCCGGCGTCTGCGCCAGCGCCTGCTCGGCCGCACGCCGCGCCAGGAACAGCCGCCGCTCGAACGCCGCCGCGTCGCCGTCCCGCGGTGCCGCCACGAACACCTGGCCGATGCGCGGCAGCCCGCGCAGCGCGATTTCGCCGCAGTCGGCGCGCGACACCGGGACCTCGCGCCAGCCGTGCACGGCCAGGCCCTGGGCGCGCAGGGCGGCATCGAGCGTGGCGCGCGCTTCGGCGGCCGCGGCTTCGTCGTGGGGCAGGAACACCATGCCGCAGGCATCGCGCCCGCCGAACGTCAGGCCGGCTTCCGCCGCAATCGCCGCCAGGAAGGCCTGCGGGCGCCGCAGCAGCAGTCCGCAGCCGTCGCCGCTCAGGCCGTCGGCGGCCACCGCGCCGCGGTGGGCCAGCCGTGCCAGCGCCTGCAGGCCGGCGTCCACCAGCGCCCGCGACGGCCGGTCGTCGAGCTGCGCGATCAGCCCGAAACCGCAGCTGTCGCGCTCGAACGCCGGGGAGTGCAGGCCCGGGGCCGGGGGTGCTGGCATGCGCCCTCCGCGAGGTGGAATGGGGCCGGCGCGGGCTCGCCGCGGCCGGTCTCCGCACCGTCACACAGCGGGCTAGAGTTTCTGCTCGGCCGCCTTCCCCGCCCGCCGCCGGGCGGGGTAGAGTGCAAGGCAGTCCCGGCAGCGGAGGCACGGCATGCGCACGATCCTGGTCGCGAGCTCGAAGGGAGGCGCCGGCAAGTCCACGGTCGCCACCCACCTGGCCGCCCACTTCGCGGTGGAAGGAAAGGCCACGGCCATCCTCGACGCCGACAAGCAGAAGTCCTCGACCCACTGGTGCGAAAAACGCGCCCACCTGGAAACCGCCGTGCTGCCGCTCGACGGCTGCAAGCGCAACTGGGACAAACAATTGCCGGAAGGCATCCAGCGCCTGGTCATCGACGCCCCCGCCGGCGCCATGGCCGACGACCTGCAGGCTTTCCTCGACATGGCCGACGCCGTCGTCGTGCCGGTGCTGCCCTCGGCCATCGACCTCGAGGCCACGGTGCCCTTCCTCAACAGCCTGGTCACCCACCCGCGGGTGAAGAAGGGCAAGCTGCCGGTCGGCATCGTCGGCAACCGCCTCAAGCCCTGGACCGGCGCCTCCCAGCAGGCCATCGCCCAGCTCAAGTCCTGGCCCTACCCGCTGGTGGCCGAACTGCGCGACACCCAGGCCTACGTGCTGCTCTGCGGCCTGGGCAAGAGCATCTTCGACTACCACTCCGAACAGGTGCGCAGCCACCAGGAAGACTGGGCGCCGCTGCTTCGCTGGCTCAAGAAATCCCTCTGACGCGACAAGGAAGGTCATGCGCGAACTGATCCTGCTCCGCCACGCCCACGCCGAACCGCCCGCACCGGGCCTGGACGACCTGGACCGCCCGCTGTCCCTGCAGGGCCAGGCCGAGGCCGAAGCCGCCGGCCGCTGGCTGCGCGACCACGGCTACCTGCCCGACCGCGTGCTGTGTTCCCCGGCCCGCCGCACCCGCGAAACCTGCGAAACCGTCATGGCCGCGCTCGGTTACGTCGAGTGCAAGCAGGAGCCGCGCATCTACGACGCCACGCCCGGCCGCCTGATCCAGGTCGCCGACGAACACCGCGACCTGGCCCGTGTGCTCATGGTTGGCCACAACCCCGGCTTCGAACAGCTGGCGGCCCTGCTCAGCTCGGGCCAGTCCGGCGACTTCCGCGGCATGCCCGCGGGCGGCGTGGCCGTGCTGACCATGCCGGCCGACGCCGCGCTCGAGCCCGGCATCGCCCAGCTCACCGCCTTCTGGTGGCCGTGACCGGATGAGGTCCGCGCGGGCCGGTGCCTGGCTGGCCGTGCTGGCCGGCGGGCTGCTGGCCGCACCGGCCGCCCACGCGCAGGCGCCCGCCCCCGAAATCGACCCGCTCGCCTCGCGGGCCGCCATCACCGTGGACCTGCGCGTTGGCGGCCGGGTGCAGGGCCGCTTCCAGGATTTCGACGGGCGCCTCGAGCGCCACCCCGACGGCCGCCTGCAGGTGCACGTGCGGCTCGACGCCCGCCGGCTCGTGCTCGACGGCCCGGGCTGGATGGACCGCTCGATGCGGTCGGAAAAATTCCTGGACGTGGCCCACCACCCCGTCATCCGCTTCCGCTCCGAGCCCTTCGCGCCCGGCCTGTCGCGCGAAGGCGGCTGGATGGCCGGCGAACTGGAGCTGCGCGGCGTGGCCCGCCCGGTGCGCTTCCAGGTGGCGCCGGCCGAGTGCGGGGCGCCCGGCCTGGACTGCGACATCCACGTCTCCGGCGTGGTCAGCCGGCGCGAATTCGGAATGGTGGCTTACCGAGTGTGGCTGCAGGACGGCGTGGGCTTCGACTTCCGGGTGCGTCTGCGGCAGTCTGGGCAACCATGACCCCCCGCCTGCTCCTCCCCCTGCTCCTGCTGGCGCTGGCCGGCTGCACCACCCTGCCCAAGGCCGAAATGCGTGCCGCCGCCGGCCTCGCCGAGGCCGGGCGCGCCGCGGCCACGTCCTGCGGAGATTCGGCCGATCCGGCCTGCCAGGCCATCGCCTCGCCCCTGCTCGACCTGGGCGAACAGGCCCTGGCCGCGTCCACGCCGGAGGCGCCGCGCCACCACGTCACCCTGCTCGACCGCGGCCAGGACGCGCTCATCGCCCGCGTGCACCTGATCCGCGCCGCCCGCCGCAGCATCGACCTGCAGAGCTTCATCTACGACACCGACGACACCGGCGCGCTGGTGCTGGAAGAGCTGCTGGCGGCTGCCCGCCGCGGCGTGAAGGTGCGCGTGCTGCTCGACCAGCTCTACGGCCTGCCCGACCCGAACCTGCAGGCGGCCCTGTCCGGCGCGCACCCGAACTTCGAGCTGCGGCTGTACAACCCCACCTTCAACGAGGCGCGCACCCAGTCGCTGCAGTACGCGGCCGGCATCCTGTGCTGCTTCCGCAAGTTCAACCGGCGCATGCACACCAAGCTGCTGCTGGTGGACGGCACGGTCGGCGTCACCGGCGGCCGCAACATCCAGGACCGTTACTTCGACTGGGGCGAGGGCTACAACTACCGCGACCGCGACATCCTCGTCGCCGGGCCGGTGGCGCAGGCGATGGCGGCGAACTTCGAAGCCTTCTGGAGCTTCGAACGCAGCCGCCCCGCGCACACGCTCAAGGACGTGGCCCGGCGCCTGGTGCGCGCCGGCGGCGTACCGGCGCACCGCCTGCTCGACCCGGCCCGCGAACGCCCGCCGCGGGTGCTGGCCATGGCCGCCATCGCCGCCGACGGCGCCGCGGTGCACGAACGCCTGGCGCCGCTGACCCTGCCGGTGGGCCGGGTGGACTTCTTCGCCGACCTGCCGGAAAAACACACCGGCGAAACCACCGCGCACGAAGACGCCTCGCGCGCCATGCGCGACCTGGTCGCCTCGGCCGAGCGCGAGCTGGTGCTGCAGACGCCCTACCTGGTGCTGTCGCGGCCGGCCCGCCAGCTGTTCCGCGAGCTGCACCAGCGCGAAAACGCGCCGGTGATCGAGGTGTCCACCAATTCGCTGGCCGCCACCGACGCCTTCCCCGTGTACGCGATGAGCCACAAGTACAAGCGCATGTACCTGCGCGAAATGGGCTTCCGCATCCACGAGTACAAGCCTTACCCCACCGACGCGCCCATCGACGTGGCCGCCACCGGCGCGCTCGGCCCCGAGCGCGCCACGCTGCCGATCTTCGGCTCCGGCTCGGCCGGCTCGGCCTCGGGCCCGGTGCCGCTCAAGCGCGCCGGCATCCGGGTGGGCCTGCATGCCAAGTCCATGGTGCTCGACGACCGCGTCGGCGTGGTCGGCAGCCACAACTTCGACCCGCGCTCGGACAACCTCAACACCGAATCGATGGTGGTGGTGCACGACCGCCAGTTCGCCGGGGCCCTGCGCGCCAGCATCCAGCGCGACATGGCGCCGGAAAACGCCTGGATGGTCGCGCGCCAGGAGAAGCCGCCGGTGTTTTCGGGCCTGAACTACAGCCTGGGCAAGGCCTCGGAAAAATTACCGATTTTTGACCTCTGGCCCTTTCCCTACGCCAGCAGCTTCGAGCTTAAGCCGGGCTGCAACCCGACCGCGCCGCCCGACCCGGCCTTCTACCGTTGCTACGAGGACGTGGGCGCCTTCCCCGAGGTGGACCTGCCGCTCAAGACGGTCTACACGCGCATCCTGACCGCCTTCGGCGCCGGGCTGGTGCCCATCCTCTGAGCCGGGCGCGGGTCCGGCCCCGCGCTTCGATTGACGGGGAATCCGCCCCGGCCTAGGCTGCTCGTTCTCGTTACCGACCGCCGGAACCGCCCGCATGCCCCTTTCGCTCAGCTTCGAACTCTCCGACCGCGACCTCGCCCACTTCACCCAGGCCATGGAGTCGGCGCGCGCCGCCGCGGGCAACAAGAGCGCCGAGGAAATCATGTCGGCCGCCTCCGTCCTGCTCAAGGGCGCCGACCAGATCGAACTGCCGGACTTCATCGCCGAGCGCCTCGACCGCCTCGACGCCATGATCGCCATGCTGCGCGACGACGGCTGGCACCTGCCGGAGGAAGACCGGCAGCGCGTGCTGTCGGCCCTGGTCTACTTCGCCGACCCGAAGGACGTCATCCCGGACAACGTGCCGGTGCTGGGCTACTTCGACGACGCCATCGCCATCGAAATGTGCGTCAAGGACCTCAAGCACGAGCTCGACGCCTACGACGAGTTCTGCGAATTCCGCCAGGGCGAGGCCGAGCGCCGCGGCCTGGACCCGGCCAAGGTCGGCCGCGCCGACTGGCTGGAAGCCCGCCGCGACGAGCTGATCGACCGCATGCACCGCCGTCGCAACCGCCAGACCGGCAGCGGCTACGGCGACAGCTCGGGCTACGCGCGCCGCGGCTACACCACGGCCTACCGCCCGGGCATGATGCGCGTCCGCTGAGGCGGCGCGCTGCCCGATGACCGACCCGTTCAAGCACCGGCCCGGGCTGGAGCAGCTCAACGCCATGCTGTCCGGCACCGCGCCGGGCACGCTGGGCATCCGCATCACCGAACAGGGCCCGGATTTCCTCCGGGCCACCATGCCGGTGGACGAACGCACCAGGCAGCCCTTCGGCCTGCTCCACGGCGGCGCCTCGGTGCTGCTGGCCGAAACCCTGGCCAGCTTCGGCGGCTACCTGTGCCTGGATCCGGCGTCCGGGCAGCAGACCGCCGGCCTTGAAATCAACGCCAACCACCTGCGCGCCGTCACCGAAGGCGTGGTCACCGGCACGGCGCGGCCCATCCACCTGGGCCGAACCACCCAGGTGTGGGAAATCCGCATCGAAGACGAACGCGGCCGGCTGGTGTGCATTTCGCGCATGACCGGCGCCGTCGTCGGCCGCTGAGGCCAGCGTACCCCGGCGTCGGGTGTTTCCCGCCGCGCGCTGCGGCACAATGCAGGCAATGTCGAATCCCACCGAAGCGGCGCGCCCGTCGCGCGACTGGCGCCGCCCGTTGCGCTACCTCTGGCGTCTGCCGTTCCTGGCCCTGCACCTGGGCCTGGGGCTGCCGTTCACGCTGCTGATGATCAACCCGCTCAGCGCGCGTGTCGAACTGCGCGGCGAACGCCTCGACCACCGCGTGATCCGCTGGTGGTCGGGCACGCTGATGCGCATCTTCGGCATGCGCGTGCGCCGTTACGGCACGCCGCTGCCGGGCGCGGCGCTGTTCGTGGCCAACCACGTCAGCTGGATCGACATCGTGCTCATGCACAGCCAGCGCATGATGGGCTTCGTGGCCAAGGCCGAGATCGCCCGCTGGCCGCTGGTGGGCTGGGTGGCCAGCCGCGGCGGCACCATCTACCACCACCGCGGCAACAACGACTCGCTGCACGGCGTGATGCACCAGATGGTGCAGCGGCTCGAGGCCGGGCAGGCGGTGGGCGTGTTCCCCGAGGGCCGCACCACGCGCGGCGACGCCATCGCGGTGTTCCATGCGCGCATCTTCCAGCCGGCCGTGGTGGCCGCGGTGCCGGCGCAGCCGGTGGCGCTGAAGTACGGCGCGCGCGGCGACGCCCAGACCCTCGTGGCCTTCGGCGAGAAGGAAAGTTTCTTCGCCAACTTCGTCCGCCTGCTGGGCGAACCGGCGCGCCCGGCCGAGGTGCATTTCCTCGAGCCCGTGGCGGCCAGCGAAGACGGCCGCCGGCGCATGGCCGACACCTGCCGCGAGCGCATCATCGCGGCCATGGCGGGCTGAGGCCCGGCATGTCGCACCCGGCCGACTACCGCCCGCCGCGCTGGCTGCGCAACGCGCACCTGCAGTCGCTGCTGAGCTCGATGCCGCTGCGCCGCGCCGCCGGCGAGCGCGCGCTGCGGCGCCTTGGCGCGGTCACCACCGAACACGTCATCGAAGTCGAGGACGGCGTGCGCCTGCAGGGGTTCCACAGCGCCTTGCCCGGCACCGCGCCGCGCGGCCTGGCCCTGCTGCTGCACGGCTGGGAGGGCAGCGCCGCCTCGGGTTACATGCAGCACACCGCCGCGGCGCTGCTGCGGCGCGGTTTCGAGGTGTTCCGGCTCAATTTCCGCGACCACGGCGACACCCACCACCTCAACGAGGACATCTTCCATTCCTGCCGCCTGGCCGAAGTGGTGCAGGCCGCGGCCGAGGTGGCGCGGCGCTTCCCGGCGCGGCCGATGGTGGCGGCGGGGTTTTCGCTGGGCGGCAACTTCGCGCTGCGGCTGGCGCTGGCGGCGCC
>Ga0154536_1008_pt5 | contig 14979 bp, 12 predicted proteins | sample RifGroF1_FD_105679 | JGI IMG/M metagenome (GOLD analysis project Ga0154536, IMG submission 105679) | Xanthomonadales bacterium GWF1_69_6 | reverse complement strand
GCCAGTCCAGCCGGCCCGTGCGTACCTTTACCGTGGGTTTCGACGTGCCGGCAATTGACGAGGCGGACTATGCCCTCGCAACGGCCCGGTATTTCGGCACCCAGCACACCCAGGTAAACCTCCCGACGGGGGCGGCACTTTCTCTGGTGGGCCGCTTGCCCGAGATTTATGACGAGCCATTCGCGGATGCGGCGCAGCTGCCGGCTATGTTGGTCTCGGAAGCCGCTCGGCGGCAGGTTGTTGTGGCGCTGACCGGCGACGGCGGTGATGAGGTGTTCCACGGTTACCAGCGGTACCTTGATGCCGAACGCATCTGGGCGGGCGTTGGGAAGTTTCCCTACTCCATTCGTCGCGCCGTGGCCAATGTTTTTGGGCTTACGGGCAGGGCCTGTCCGGCCGGCGAAACGCGCAGCCGGATGCTTCGCCAGGCCGGCAGGATTGGAGTTCGCGATATTGAGGATTACGGCGCTGCGCTGATGCGGTTCCCAGGCGCCCGTGCCGTGGTGCGCGCGGTCGATCCCGCGTGGCCGGACTTGCCCGCCCCGCTGGCTGGCGCTGGAGTAGGCGAGCGGTTGCGCTTTCTCGACCAAGCCTTTTCCTTGCCCGAGGGAATTCATGCCAAGCTCGACCGCGCGAGCATGTCCGTCGGACTTGAGTTGCGGGTCCCTCTTCTGGATCCGCGATTGCTGGAACTCGCATGGCGCATGCCTTCGCACTGGCATGCGCGGGACGGGGTAGGCAAGCGGCTGCTCAGGCAGCTGGCGCGGGAATCAGTGCCGCCCGGCACGGCCTTACGAAGGAAGCAGGGCTTTGATGTGCCTGTTTCGGAATGGCTTCGTGGCCCGCTGCGCGAATGGGCGGATTCACTACTGTCACGGTCGGCGCTCGCGCGCGAACCCCTGCTCGATCCGATGTATGCGCGCTGGCTTTGGGATGAGCATCTTGTGCGGCGCGCTGACCATGGATACGCACTTTGGGCGTTGCTGATGTTCCGGTCATGGAGCGAGTACCATGCCTGACGCATTGCCGCGGATCCTCGTCTTGGCCAATCTGCCGTCACATGTGCTCGGCGGTGCCGAAATTCAGGTTGCTCGATTGGTCGGGGCGTGGCGCGCCTTGGGTGCTGATGTCGAGGTGGCTGGGCACAGAATCCCGGACGGCGTGCAGGAGATCGGAGGCTATCGCGTGCGTACGCACCACCTTCGGACATGGCCTCGGCTTGGGCGGATTGGTCGCGGACTCGGATATGCGCTCTCGCTTCTCAGGCTGGTGGTGTTGCGGCGGACGGACTTCGACGTAGCCTATTGTCGTGGGCTTGGTGATGGCGTCGTCGGCGTTGCCTTGTGGCGGTTCTTAGGTTTCTGCCACTGGAAGATCGTGGCCGTCCCGATCAATGCACGGGGGACGGGCGACGCCTATTTCCTGCGTTCGCTGCCGTTGGCGCGCGTATGGTTGAGGCTGCTTGACAGCGAGGTGGACTGCTTCAACCTGATCAATGCCGAGACAGCAGTGGATCTCGATGCCCTAGGGCTCCGCCGTGCTCGCAGGACGGCTATCCCGAATGGAATTCCCATCCTCCCGCCGATAGCACGCAGGGAGGTGGCCGAAGTCCGGCGACTGGTCTGGACAGGGCGCTTCGAGCCGCAGAAGGGGCTCGACCTGCTCCTGCCTGCACTGGCCGCGCGCCGGCGCGCAGGAGCACGCTTCCGCTTGACGCTCTGGGGCGATGGGGCAATGCGGGAGTCGCTCCGACGCCAGGTCGAGGCGCTCGGCATTGACGAAGAGGTCGTATTCGCCGGGGTCTGTCCGGCCAAGGGGATCCGGGACGCGCTCCGTGATGCGGATGTGTTTGTGCTGCCTTCGCGATACGAAGGTATGTCGAATTCTGCGCTGGAGGCCATGGAGGCGAGTTTGCCCGTGCTATGTACCCGCTGTGGGGGAATCGACAAGGAGATCGAGATGGGCGCGGGCTGGACGTGTGCGCCAGACGACAGTGGCTCACTTGATGCCGCGCTGGCCGAGATGTTTTCCTCGCCGGACTCGGATTGGTTGGCGCGAGGCAGGCGCGCCCGTGAAATCGTGGAGGCACATTACGCCATCGATGGAGTCGCAGCGTCCAATCTTGCGATGATCGCTTCCGTTGTGCACGAGACCGGAGCCGCCTAATGCGCGTTCTCATGTTATGCAAGCGCCAGTACACGGGTCGCGATTTGCTTGATGACCGATATGGGCGACTGCACGAGCTTCCCGCCGGGCTTGCCGCGCTTGGACATGAGGTCTTGGTCGTGGCGGCATCCTATCGGCGTCGTGGGGCAGTCGATCGATTTGTCGATGGCGTACATTGGCTTGGCGTCGACGTGCTGCCTTGGCCCGGTGCCCTCTTCGCCGCCTGGCGGGACGCGGCACGATCCTTTCGTCCGGATGTCATCGTTGCAAGCTCAGATGCGCTCCATTTGGTGGCAGGCGAACGCTTCGCACGGCATCTGGCGTTGCCGGTGGTGCTGGACCTCTATGACGACTATGAATCCTTCAGCCTCACCAGGCTGCCGGGTCTACGCGCGTCGCTGCGAGATGCCTGCATGCGGGCTGATGCCTTGGTTGCTGTCAGCAGAACGCTTGCGGCCTTGCTGGTGGGTCGGGGGGGCGCTGTCGGCCGGATTACGGTGATTGGCAATGGCGTTCCCGGTCATTTCGTCCCGAGCCTTTCCCGCGAACAGGCGCGCGCGGCATTGGGTCTTCCCGGGCAAGTGCCGCTGGTAGGCACTGCTGGCGCGCTTTCGATTGGCCGTGGTATCGGCGACCTGTTCTCCGCCTTCGAGCGCCTGCAGTCCTCGCGGCCAGAGGTTCGCTTGGTGTTGGCGGGGCCACGTGACCGCGATGTCGGTGCGGCCATTCCCCCGGCCACGCTAGACTTGGGCCATCTACCGCATCCGGAAGTTGGCCTCGTGTTTCGTGCGCTTGATGTTGGCGTGGTCTGCAATCGGGACGATGCGTTCGCACGGGCATGCCACCCGATGAAGTTGGTCGAGATGGCTGCGTGCGGGCTGCCGCTGGTGGCAGCCGACATAGGCGAGGTTTCGAGCCTCCTGGCGGATCGCTCGGATGCCCGCTACGTGGCCGGAGACGCGGAGATGCTGGCGCTTCGGATCGCTGCCCTTCTCGATTCGCCTGCACCGGTGGACTCCGGGCTGGCGGAACCTTGGACGAGCCTTGCGGGGCGCTACGCCGCTGTCCTTGATGTCGCGGTTGGTGCGCATCACTGAAGCGGGATCGAAAGGGCGCCCCCGGCGCGCTTCGGTGTTCGAGGGGTGGACTAATCGGTCTCAGTGTTCTGGCAAGGAAATGCCCAGCTCGTCGGCGCGCGTGAGCATCGCAGTCGCTTGGCGAACATGGCCCTCGCTCACCAGACTCGCAGCGACTTGGCTGATGTACCTGGGGTCCTCCCGGCTCAACTCGGCGACGCGAGCGAAGGCCTTGTCCGCCGAGTCCTGATCTTTCAGATAGTTGAGCAGGTGATCCCCATACTGCGCGTAGAGCTGGGCAGGCATTTCCCGGCGCGAAAGCAGGGTTCCATAAATCTCGGACAACCGTCGATCATCCAGTTCAATGCCCTTGTAGCGTTGGCCGAGCAGGCCGGTGACAGCCATCATTTCCTGGGGGCCGATCGGCTGCGTGCTTACCTTCTCATGCATCGAATCCCACCACTCATCCTTCACCGGCTGGCCCGTACTCGCAGCCATGAGGATTAGCCCTTGCTCCGGAAGCGGGGATGAGCCCGGCAGCTTTGATCCGCGCTCAAACTCCCGCATGCCGAACGAGTAGAAGGGGGAATCCGGATCGCCATGGGCCATGCCAACGTAGAGCGTGGCGAGATCGCTGCTTGCGCGCGGCGACCCGGGGTTTATGGCTACCAACTGTGACGCGAGGTGGAATGGGTCGCCCCAGGCGGCGCTACGTAGCAGCGTAAGGAGAATGGCGAAGCAAGTCACGGTGACGACGGCAAAGTGCTTGATCGCGGGTCCGTCCCGGGTCGGGATGATGCGTACCAGTTCGGTTGCGGCGAGGAGGAAACCAAGCAAGGCGAAATAATTCCTGTGTTCGAACACCAACTCGAGCGGGATCACGTTGCTGGTAAGCGCATGTGCGCAAAAGAACCAGAGTATGCCCAGGGAGAGCAGCGGGAGCTTGCTCCGCAGCCGCCATGCGGAGAATGCCAATGCTGCCAGCAGCAATCCGCCGAAGAGGGTCGTTGGCGGATCCAAGAGCCCCCGCGATACGGAATAGTTGTCATAGTAGAAAGTCAGGTTCTGGGGCAGCGGGAGCGCCATCCATTGCAAGTAGAGCGGCAGGGCCCGGAGCTGGGTCAAAAGGCGCTCAACGAGCGTGAAGTTGCGGCCTTCGTAGGCGGCTGGTTCCACGGCGGCTGGGAGAACAAAGCCCAAGAAGATGAGGAGCGCCGCCGCCACCGCGAGCGAGTAGGCGACGATCCAGGCCTTGCGGACCCTTCCGTCTCTAGCCTCAAATCCCAGGACCGTCAGCTCCAGTGCAAGGCAGAATGCCGGCACGAGCGCAGCGGTCTCTTTCGCCAGCAGTCCCAAGCTGGTCAATGGAACCACCGCCAGCAGCCAAGGCCACCCGGCGGCGCCCCTGGTCTGGGCGAGGCGCCCCTTTAGATAGGCGTTCAGGGCCAGCAGCGCAAACAGCAGGGAAAGCGTCTCCATGCGTTGCACGACATACAGCACGGTCGAGACTTGCAGCGGGTGCGCCGCCCACAGCAGCGCAACGATGAACGCAATCCGAGTGTGAGATGCGCTCGGTGTGCCCCCGGAGTCAAACAACTGGCGAACGAGAAGAAAAACGAGGATCGTGTTTAGCAGGTGGACCAGCAGTCCGCTTATCTTGAAGCCTCTCGGGTCCATGCCACCCATGGCGTGGTCGATTGCAAACGAAATGGTTGCGATTGGTCGACCATAGCTCCCCGGTTCATATGCGCCGGCCGCCCGCCGCATCGATTCCAAGTTGATTTCATCCGCGTGGATTCGCTCGTTGGTGACGATGTTGGGGTAGTCGTCGAACAGGAAATCCCCGCCAAGCCCCGGAAAATAAGCGGCCGACGTCAGCGCGAGCAAAAGGGCGGCCCAGAGCCACAGTGGGACTGGTCTTTTCGTCATGTTAAGGCTCTTGGGCTAAGACTTGTCGCGACCGATGTCTGACGAATGTTACATCGCGTCAGTGGGGAGCCAGCCTGGATCGGCCTGAATGGAAGCAATGAAGCTACGCCCCGTTCCTGCCGTGGCGGTCTATTGGGGCCGCTAGGGGCGATGGCCCGCCTAGGGCCTCGACGGCGGCTGCTTCGCTTACTGACAGCCCTCGGGCTTGTAGCGGTCTTCCGTCACGGTCGTGGTGCAGCGCCAAATGCCCGAGCTGTTGCGCTCGATTCGCACCACGAGCCCGTTGATCCGCGGGTGGCCGGCAAGCGTGCACTGGATGTAGCCGAGCGTCGGTGAGGGATCCATGCTCAGAGTGCTGCAGCGCGTGGTGGGGGAGCGAAGTCCGATGTCCCCGATCGCGAAGCTACTGGAGTTGTTGGCGATGACCTGCGACTCATAGAGCGCCTTACCGGCGGTGATGTCGGCCAAGCCTGCCGTAACCTGCGAGCGGATCGTGTAGTCCTGGTAGGCCGGGATGGCGATGGCGGCAAGAATGGCGATGATCGCGACGACGATCATCAGTTCGATTAGCGTGAAGCCTTTTATCTGGCGCATGCATTGTCCCCTTGCTGCAGCCGCATCGGTCACGAATCAGTTGCTTGACACGTTGCGGGAGGGGCTTTCACCCCTCCCGCGGTAACGCCTTATTGCTAGGGCCAAAAGTCTTCAGCAAAACCCTAATGGGCTGCATCGACTAGAGATCCTGTCACTCGCAGCCGCCCGGGATGTACTTGGCGTCGATGCCGGCGGAGACGCTGCAGATCCAGGCGCCCGAGGCATTACGGTCAAGCTGGATGGTCTCGGCGTCCACCTTCGGGTTGCCGGTCAGCGTGCACGCGATCGTGCCGGTCTCGCCAGCGGTCACGGTGATCGCCGAGCAGCGGGCGGTCGAAGTGGCCAGGCCGATGTCATCATTGTCGTAGGTGGCCGGCGTGCCCTTGTTGACGATCTCCTCAAACGCGGTCACGCCGCCACGGATGTCGGCCAGGCCAGCGGTGACCTGCGAACGGGCGATGTAGTCCTGATACGCCGGCAGCGCGATGGCGGCCAGGATGGCGATGATCGCGACCACGATCATCAGCTCGATCAGGGTGAAGCCTTTCTGGATGTTCTTCATGGGTGAATCCCCTAGGTGGATTGTGGTTGTCACGACTTCGAACGGTTATCCCGTCCTTGGGTAGCCGTGCCGAAGCACGTGCTATATCGGTGATGCATCAACTGTGCCAGCCGCCTTACGCGACCGTCACAGGCCGGAATATAGGCATAAGGTTGAACGCAAGGCCAGCCAAGAACGGGACAGGCGGCACGGTTTTCCGGGGGTAAGTCAGAATGTGACGCGGAGCGTCAGTTTGTGTCGCGGCAACCTGTGAACTGCATCACACAGTGACGCAGACGGCCGGCCGGATCACTCCATCCCCAGCTTCTTCAACTTGTACCGCAGCGCCCTGAACGTGATGCCCAGCTGCGCGGCGGTCTTGGTCTTGTTGTAGCGGTTCGCCTCGAGCGCCTTCTGGATGGTCTCGCGCTCCATCTGTTCGATGGCGTCGGGCAGGGCGGTGCCGTCGGCCAAGCCGGGCGGAACGGCGGGCGAGGGCGCCGCGGCGATGGGGCGCAGCGGCATGTCGGCCTCCTGGCCAATCAGGCTGTCCACCTGGGGCAGGTAAAGGTCGGCCACCTCGATGGTCTGGCCGTCGCACAGGGCCACGGCGCGCTCCAGGATGTTCTCCAGCTCGCGCACGTTGCCCGGGAAGGGGTAGGCGGACAGGGCTGCCTCGGCCTCTTCCGACAGGGCCGGCAGCTGTTCGGCCGACTCGCCGGCCAGGCGCTTGAGGATGGCCTCGGCGATCACCGGGATGTCCTCGCGGCGCTGGCGCAGCGGCGGCACCGCCAGCTCGATCACGTTGATGCGGTAGTACAGGTCCTGGCGGAACTTGCCGTCTTCCACCAGCTTGGCCAGGTTCTTGTGCGTGGCCGACAGGATGCGGACGTCCACGGGCAGCTCGGCTTGGGCGCCCACGGGGCGCACCGACTTTTCCTGGATCACGCGCAGCAGCTTCACCTGCATGTGCAGCGGCAGCTCGGCCACCTCGTCCAGGAACAGGGTGCCGCCGTTGGCGGCCTGGAACAGGCCTTCCTTGTCGGCATGCGCGCCCGTGAAGCTGCCCTTCTTGTGGCCGAACAATTCGCTTTCCATCAGTTCCGACGGGATGGCGCCGCAGTTCACCGGAACAAAGGTGCCGCCCGCGCGCGAGCCCTGCTCGTGGATCAGCCGGGCCACCAGCTCCTTGCCCACGCCTGATTCGCCGCTGATGTACACCGGCGCCTGGCTGCGCGCGACGCGCTGGATGGTCTGGCGCAGCTGCTGCATGCGCGCCGAGTCGCCCAGCAGGCGCGCGCTGGCCGGCGCCGCCTTGCGCTGTTCGTTGAGGTCGAGCGCGTGCTGCACCAGCCGGCGCAGCACGGCCAGGTCCACCGGCTTGGTGACGAAGTCGAAGGCGCCGGCCTTGAGCGCGTTCACCGCGGCTTCGACGTTGCCGAAGGCGGTGATCATGGCCACCGGGATGTCCGGGTAGCGCTGGGCGATGTGTTCGATCAGCTCCTGGCCGGATCCGTCCGGCAGGCGCATGTCGGTAAGGCACAGGTCGTAGGCGCCCTGGGCGAGCTGGGCCTTGGCCGAAGCCACGTCGGCGGCGGTATCCACCCGCAGGCCCATTCGGCCCAGGGTGAGGACCAGAAGCTCCCGGATGTCGCGCTCGTCATCTACTACCAGGGCGCTGCGGGGGGTTGCCATGCGGTCAGGAGGGGCTGGGGACCCCTACACATTAGCTGAACACGGCCGTCTCAGGCCAGATTGAGCCGGCCCGGGCTGGCCTCGTCCTTCATCAGGGTCATGCCCGGGGGCAGGATGATGCGGAAGCAACTGCCGCCGCCCGGCACCGGCTGGTAGCTCAGGGTGCACTGGTTGGCTTCGCACAGTTGCTGGGCGATGTAGAGGCCCAGGCCGGTGCCGTGTTCGCTGGTGGTATAGAAAGGCGTGAATATCTGGCTGGCCACGGCCGGCGGGATGCCCGGGCCGCGGTCGATGACATTCAGCTCCGGCGGGGCGCCCGGCGGGGCGGTGCGCACCGACACCGTCACCTTGGCCGGCTCGCCCGGCATGCGGCCGTAGGTCAGGGCGTTCTGGACGAGGATGGTCAGCACCTGGTGCAGGTGCCGCGGATCGGCCATGGCCAGCACGCTGCGCTCGCTCACCGACTGCAGGATGTCGGTTTCCAGCGGGTGGCTGGCCCGGTATTCGTCGACGAACTTGCGGGCGAACTGGCTGATGTCGATCGATTCGGGCTGGCTGCGCTCGCGCCGGGCCAGGCCCAGGATGTCCTGGACGATGCCGTTCATGCGGTGGCACTGGGTGTGGATGATCTCCAGCAGGCGCTTGTCGGCCTCGGGCAGCTCCGTGGCTTCTTCCAGCAGCTGCACCGAATACATGATGGCCGCCAGCGGGTTGCGGATTTCATGGGCGATGGACGCCGACAGCCGGCCCAGGGTGGCCAGGGTGAGCTCCTCGGCCCGGTCGGAAAACACCCGGCTGTCGTCGAGGAAGATCAGGAAGAGGTTGTCGGTGAGGCTCAGGGAGACGAAGCGGGGCAGCACCTCGGGGGTGCCGTCGCCCAGGGTCATGGCCTTGGGCGTTTCGCCGCGGCCCTGGCGCCAGGTGAGCAGGGCGCGGTGCAGGGGCATGGCGATGTCGGCCAGCTGCCGGCGGTCCGGCGAGGGTTTGCCCAGCAGGCCCCAGGCCGCCTCGTTGCACACCTTTACCAAGTGCTCGCCGTCCACCACCAGGATGCCGGTGCGCATGCGCCGGATCACCAGCTCGTTGATCTCGGCCTGGTTGGCCAGCTCCTCGCCGCGCTGCTCGGCCAGGGCCTGGGACTCGAGCACCTGGCGGCTGAGCAGTTCGCACAGCACCGCGGTGGCCAGATAGGTCACCGAGAACATCACCGATTCGGCCAGCGGGCGGGCGCCTTCCGAGCCGATCGCCCGCAGGTACAGGCTGTCGGCCAGCACCACCGCGCAGGCGGCGCCGGCGAAGCCCAGGCCGGCCTTCTGCGGCAGGATCAGCGCGCCCGCGCCCACGTTGAACAGCAGCAGCAGGGCCACGCCGCCCTGGCTGCCGCTGGTGGTGGCCAGCACCAGCGCCGCCACCACGATGTCGATGGCCAGGCCGATGCCGGCCTGGCGGGCGGCGCTGAGTTCGCTGCGGTAGCCGGCGATGAGCAGCGAGATCGCCGCCACCATGTACAGCACCACGATCGTCTGCAGCATCGCCGGTTCGCGGATCTGCAGCAGGAACTCCCCGGCCGGGCTGAAGGCCACCAGGGCCAGCAGGCAGGCTTCCAGCACGCGGTAGAGCGTGAAGAAGTACAGCTCGCGCCGCTGGGGGCTGGGATTGGCCGGTTTTCGGGGGGTGGACGCCATGGCCCCCAGTATGCCCTGTGGCCGGCTTGTCAAGGCAGGGGGCTTTTTGCGTTGGGTGGGCGCTGTCGGCGACAATACCGCCCCCGTTCGCGACCCCATCCCCATACAAGGTATCGGCATGAACTTCCACGAATACCAAGCCAAGCAGCTGTTCGCCGACTACGGCATCGCCGTCCCGGCGGGCCGCGTCGCCCGATCCCCCGATGAGGCCGTGGAAGCGGCCAAGGCCATCGGCGGCGATTTCTGGGTGGTCAAGGCGCAGATCCACGCCGGTGGCCGCGGCAAGGCCGGCGGCGTCAAGCTGGCCAAGACCCTCGAGGACGTGCGCAAGTACGCCGAGGGCATGCTCGGCACCAAGATGGCCACCTACCAGACCGCCGGCGTCGAGCTGCCGGTTGATTCGGTGCTGGTGACCCAGGCCACCGACATCGCCAAGGAGCTGTACCTCTCGGTGCTGGTCGACCGCGCCACCCGTTCCATCACCTTCATCGCCTCGGCCGAGGGCGGCATGGAGATCGAGCAGGTCGCCGCCGAGAACCCGGACGCGATCAAGTCGCTCAACGTGAACTTCGTGCAGGGCCTGCAGCCCTACCAGTGCCGCGAAATGGGCTTCGCCCTGGGCCTGAACGCCAAGCAGGTGAACCAGCTGAGCAAGATCATGCTGGGCCTGTACAAGCTGTTCAACGACAAGGACCTGGCGCTGGTCGAGCTCAACCCGCTGGCCATCCTCACCAACGGCGACCTGGCCGTGCTCGACGGCAAGATCAACTCCGACGACAACGCCACCTTCCGCCACCCGGAACTGGCCGCCATGCGCGACATCCGCCAGGAAGACGAGACCGAGGTGTTGGCCTCCAAGCACGACCTCAACTACGTCACCATGGACGGCAACATCGGCTGCATGGTGAACGGCGCCGGCCTGGCCATGGCCACCATGGACGTGATCAAGCTCAACGGCGGCGAGCCGGCGAACTTCCTCGACGTGGGCGGCGGTGCCAACAAGGAGCGCGTGACCGAGGCCTTCAAGCTCATCCTGTCCTCGGACAAGGTCAAGGCCATCTTCGTCAACATCTTCGGCGGCATCGTGCGCTGCGACATGATCGCGGAAGGCATCATCGCCGCGGTGAAGGAAGTGGGCGTCAAGATCCCGGTGATCGTGCGCCTCGAAGGCACCAACGTGGAGAAGGGCAAGGAGCTGCTGCGCAACTCCGGCCTCGCCATCATCCCGGCCGACGACATCAACGACGGCGCCAAGAAGTCCGTCGCCGCCGTCGCCGCCTGAGCCCACAAGGACATCCTCCATGAGCGTTTTGATCAACAAGAACACCAAGGTCATCGTCCAGGGCTTCACCGGCCAGCAGGGCACCTTCCACGCCGAGCAGATGGTCGAGTACGGCACCAAGGTCGTCGGCGGCGTCACCCCGGGCAAGGGCGGCACCACCCACATCGGCCTGCCGGTGTTCAACACCGTGCGCGAGGCCGTCGATGAAACCGGCGCCGACGCCTCGGTCATCTACGTGCCGCCGCCGTTCGCGGCCGACGCCATCCTCGAGGCGGCCGACGCCGGCATCCGCGTGATCGTCTGCATCACCGAGGGCATCCCGGTGCTGGACATGCTGCGCGTGAAGAACACCCTGCGCGGCTACGACGACGTCGTGCTGATCGGCCCGAACTGCCCCGGCGTCATCACCCCGGGCGAGTGCAAGATCGGCATCATGCCGGGCCACATCCACATGCCGGGCAAGATCGGCATCGTCTCGCGCTCGGGCACGCTGACCTATGAAGCCGTGAAGCAGACCACCGACGCCGGCCTCGGCCAGTCGACCTGCATCGGCATCGGCGGCGACCCGATCAACGGCACCAACTTCATCGACGCCCTGAAGCTGTTCCAGGACGACCCGCAGACCGAGGGCATCATCATGGTCGGCGAGATCGGCGGCAGCGCCGAGGAAGAAGCGGCCGAGTTCATCGCCGAGTACGTCACCAAGCCGGTGGTCGGCTTCATCGCCGGCGCCTCGGCCCCGGCCGGCAAGCGCATGGGCCACGCCGGCGCCATCGCCTCCGGCGGCAAGGGCACCGCGGCCGGCAAGTTCGAGGCCCTGGAAAAGGCCGGCGTCACCACGGTGAAGAGCCCGGGCGACCTGGGCAAGGCCATCGCCGCGAAGCTGGCCAAGTAATAAGATCGTGCCAACGCACGGAACCGAAGGGCCGCCTCGTGCGGCCCTTCGTTTTTCTGGGAACCCGACATGAGCCGCACCCTCCGCCTCGCCCTCGCCCAGTTCGACTTCCCCGTGGGAGCGGTGCAGGCGAACGCGCGCCGCATCGCCCAGCTCATCGAGGAAGCGCGCGACGAGCATGGCGCCGACCTGGTGCTGTTCCCGGAACTGGCGATCTCGGGTTATCCGCCGGAAGACCTGTTGCTGCGCCCGGCCTTCCTGGCCGCCTGCGAGGCGGCGCTGGCCGAGGTGGCGAAGGCCTGCACGGGCATCACCGCCGTGGTGGGCTGGCCGCAGGCGGCCGGCGCCATCGTGTACAACGCCGCCAGCGTGCTGCGCGATGGCCGGGTCGAGGCCACCTACCGCAAGCGCGAGCTGCCCAACTACGCGGTGTTCGACGAGCGCCGCTATTTCGACGTGGACCCGGACGGCGGCGCCTGCACCTTCGAGGTGAAGGGCGTCCAGGTCGGCCTGGTCATCTGCGAAGACCTGTGGTTCCCCGAGCCACTGGCCCAGACCGCCGCGCTCGGCGCCGAACTGGTGCTGGTGCCCAACGCCTCGCCCTTCGAGCGCGACAAGACCGCCCAGCGCGACATGCTGCTGGCCCAGCGCGTGCAGGAAACCGGCGTGGCCGTGGCCTACCTCAACGCCGTCGGCGGCCAGGACGAACTGGTGTTCGACGGCGCCTCGGTGCTGGCCGACGGCGACGGCGGCGTGCACCCCGCCGCGCGCGCCTTCGAGGACCACTGGCTGGTGGCTGATTTCGACGCCGGTGCGCGACGCTTCACCCGCGTGCACTGGCCGGAGGAAGACGACGAAAGCCACGCCTCGCTGGCCTACCGCGCCATCGTGCGCGGCATCCGCGATTACTGCGGCAAGAACGGCTTCGACCGCGTCTGGCTGGGTCTTTCCGGCGGCATCGATTCGGGCCTGGTGCTGGCGCTGGCGGTGGACGCGCTCGGCGCCCGCAACGTCAACGCCGTGCGCCTGCCCTCGCGCTACACCAGCGACCTGAGCAACGACCTGGCCGAAGAGCAGGCGCGCCTGCTGGGCGTGCGGCTCGAAACCGTGGCCATCGAAACGCCGTTCGAAGGTTTCCTGCAGGCGCTGGCGCCGCTGTTCGACGGCCTGGCCCCCGGCATCGCCGAGGAAAACCTCCAGTCGCGCAGCCGCGGCGCGCTGATGATGGCGCTGTCGAACAAGTTCGGCGGCCTGCTGCTCACCACCGGCAACAAGAGCGAATACGCGGTGGGTTACGCCACCATCTACGGCGACATGTGCGGCGGCTTCGCGCCCATCAAGGACCTGTACAAGACCGAGGTCGTGGCACTGTGCCGCTGGCGCAATGCGCGGTCGCCGGCCATCCCCGAACTGGTCATCACCCGTCCGCCCTCGGCGGAACTCCGCGAGAACCAGACCGACCAGGATTCACTGCCGCCCTACGACGTGCTCGACGGCATCCTGCTGCGCTACGTCGACCAGGAGCGTTCCCCGGCCGAGGTCATCGCCGAGGGCTTCGATGCGGCCACCGTGGAGCGCGTGCTGCGCCTGGTGCGGGTGAACGAATGGAAGCGGCGCCAGGCCGCCCCGGGCCCCAAGCTGTCGCGCCGCGCCTTCGGCCGCGAGCGCCGCTACCCCATCACTTCGGGCTGGCGCGACTGATTATTTGCCCGAGAACGGGTTGAGCTTGCCGAAGAAGCCCTGGCCGCGCGGCCAGTCGCCTTCCAGGTACGGGTGGTCGGCGTAGTTCTGCTCGAGCACCTTGCGGGCGTCGGCGGCCAGGTCGTCCTGGCCCAGGGCGGTGTAGGCCGCGGCCATCAGCGCCAGGGCGTCGCCCTCGTACTCGCTCTGCGGGTAGGTCTGGATGATGTACTTGCCGCGGTTGGCGGCGGCCACGAAGGCGTCGCGCTGCAGGTAGTACAGGCCGACGTTGAGCTCGTGGCGGGCCAGTTGGTTGCGCAGGTAGATCATGCGCTGGCGGGCGTCCGGGGCGTAGCGGCTGTTCGGGTAGCGACGCACGACCTCGGCGAAGTCGTTGAGCGACTGCGTGGTGGCGCCCAGGTCGCGCGAGGACATGTCCTGGCGGGCGATGCGCAGCAGCGTGGCCTTGTTGTGGTCGAAGTTGACCAGCGCCTTGAGGTAGTAGGCGTAGTCGATGTGGCGGTGGGTCGGGTAGGTGCGGATGAAGCGGTTGATCGAGGAGGTGGCTTCCTCGGTCTTGGCCTGGCGGTACTGCACGTAGGCCAGCTCCAGTTGCGCCTGCTCGCTGTAGGCGCCGTAGGGGAAGCGCGCGACCAGGCGCTGGTAGTACAGGGCCGAACGGTTGAAGTTGCCCGCCTGCAGCGCCGACTTGCCCTCGGCGTACATGGCTTCGACCGGCAGGGTTTCGGTCGGCTTCTCGGCGTCCTTGTCGAACAGGCGGCCCATGGTCTTGCAGCCGGCAAGGCTGGCGACGAGCACCAGGAGGGCGAAAAGTCGGAGCAGGCCGGTCGGTCGGGTCATCAGGAGGGCAGGTCAGGACGCTGCGGGCAGCAAGTTCGGGGATAATACCGGAAAGCCCGCTGTCGCCTCCATGAACCGGGGCCGGCCCCTTCCCAGGCCCCAGGAACCCCGCCCATGCCCCCGATCCAGACCCCCGACACCGACGATTCCGAGCGCGAACTGCTCGAGGCCAGCGTGCCCCTGGCCGCCGCCGGCCGCCGCTTCGACCAGGTGCTGGCCGAGCTCTTCCCCGACTTCTCGCGCTCGCGCCTGAGCGAGTGGATCAAGTCCGGCGACGCCCTGCTCGACGGCCGCCTGGTCAAGCCCAAGGAAGCGGTGCGCGGCGGCGAGCCCATCACCCTGTCGGTGCGCATGGAAGTCGAAACCGACGCCCAGCCCGAAGACATCCCGCTCGAGATCCTTTACGAGGACGAGGATGTGCTGGTGGTCAACAAACCCGCCGGCCTGGTCGTGCACCCCGGCGCCGGCAACCCGCGCGGCACCCTGGTCAACGCCCTGCTCAATTTCGACGCGCGCCTGGCCGAGCTGGCCCGCGCCGGCATCGTGCACCGCCTCGACAAGGACACCTCGGGCCT
>Ga0154536_1031_pt4 | contig 15042 bp, 13 predicted proteins | sample RifGroF1_FD_105679 | JGI IMG/M metagenome (GOLD analysis project Ga0154536, IMG submission 105679) | Xanthomonadales bacterium GWF1_69_6 | reverse complement strand
CGCCCTCCTTGTGTTCGCCGTAGCGCGCGTCGAGGCTGCCCTCGGCGCCGGCGCCCTTGAGCACGATGTTGATGACGCCGGCGATGGCGTCGGAGCCGTACTGCGCGGCCGCGCCGTCGCGCAGCACTTCGATGCGGGCGATGGCGTTGGCCGGGATGGCATTGAGGTCCACCGGCGAACTGCCGCGGCCGACGCTGCCGTTGAGGTTGAGCACGGCGCTGCGGTGGCGGCGCTTGCCGTTCACCAGCACCAGGGTCTGGTCGGGCGCCAGGCCGCGCAGCTGGGCCGGACGCACGTGGTCGGTGCCGTCGGTGATGCTGGCGCGCGGGAAGTTGTAGGAGGGAATCAGCCGGGCCAGGGCCTGGTTGATCTCGGTCGAGCCCTGGCGCTGCACCTCGGTGGCATCGAGCACATCGATGGGCGAGAGCGATTCGGCCACCGTGCGGTCGGTGCGGCGGGTGCCGGTGACGATGATGGCGTCGAGCACGGCGGTGTCGTCGGCCGCGGCTTCTTCGGTGGATTCGTCAGCAGGCGGTGCGTCCTGGGCGCTGGCCAGGGGCGCGGCCAGGGCCAGCGCGATGGCGACGAGCAGGGGCGAACGGCGGAGCGGTGAAACAGGCGTGCGGGGCAAAACGTTCATCGGGGTTCCTTCTTCTGGAGGTGACCGACACGACGACGTTGCCCTGGATCCGGAGTGCGAAGGCAGCGCCGTCGCGGTCCGGGGGCTATTGGCTCAGCCGTGTGTCCCTTTCCGCGCAGGCAAGACGCAACAGACCCGGCAACAGGTCTCGGCGGCGCTCGCGGTGGCGGTGCGGAAGTTCATGGCCCACCGAGCATGCCGCCCGCCGCGAGGGCCTGTCAAAGCACGTGGATGCAACGGTGAAGCACGTCATCGGGAACGATTCATGTTCCGCAACTTGCCGCCGGCAAAAGAAAAACCGGCGGATCGGCGGGCCCGCTAACCGAATCCCAACATCCGCTTCAGTGTTCGTTTCGACGGCGGCGGACAACCTCGGCCCCGCAGTACCCCCCAACGTTCGCAAGGAGACAAACCCCCATGAACGCACTCAAGGCTTCCCTGCTCGCCACCGCCATTGCCCTGGGCTTTGGCGCCGCCACCGCCCAGGCCGAGGACACCCCCCGCACCGCCGGCCAGGCCATCGACGATGCCAGCATCACCGCCTCGGTGAAGGCCAAGCTGCTGGCCGACGACCGCACCAAGGGCTTCGACGTGAACGTGGACACCCGCAACGGCATCGTCACCCTCAAGGGCGGCGCCGATTCCCAGGCCGCCAAGCTCGCCGCCGGCCAGCTGGCCGGCCAGGCCGAAGGCGTGGTGCTGGTGAAGAACGAGCTCATCGTCGCCACGCCCGACACCGAGGCGCGCCAGGACGCCAATACCGCCACGCTCTCGGGCGAGGTGCGCGAGAAGATGGACGAGGCCGGCGACGGCATCGACGACGCCTGGATCACCAGCAAGGTGAAGACCCAGCTGCTGGCCGACGACCAGGTGAAGGGCACGCAGATCAACGTGGACACGAAGGGCAACGTGGTCACGCTGACCGGCACCGCGCCCAGCGCCGAGGCCCGCGCCAAGGCCATCGAACTGGCGAAGGCCACCCGCGGCGTGCGCGGCGTGGTGGCGAGCGAACTGCGCGTGGCCATGGACTGAGGCCACGCGCGAAACTCCATGTCAGAGTGGACGGGAGCGGCCGGACCTTCGGGTCCGGCCGTTTTCGTTGGCGCGGGCGCGCGGCATGCGACACTCACCGCAGCCCACCGGGAGCTCCTGCATGCGCCTTGCCGCCACCGCCGCCCTGCTGCTGGCCCTGTCGCCGGCCTTCGCCGCGCCGCCCGCCACGCTGCGCGTGGACATCCAGCACGGCGGCGACGCCCGCACCGAACACTTCGCGCTCGAACGCGTGCTGGTCGAAGCCCTGCCCTGGCCCGGCAACCCCGCGCGCCCTGTCGACGACACCAACCGCGGCGTGAACCAGGTTCGCGTGCTCGACGCCGAAACCGGCGCGCTGCTGTATTCGCGCGGCTACAGCACGGTGTTCGCCGAATGGCGCAGCACCGCCGAAGCCGCCACGGTGCAGCGCAGCTTCCAGGAATCGTTGCGTTTCCCGATGCCGGAAAAGCCCGTCACCGTCCAGGTGCTCGCGCGCGACGCGGCCAACGCCTTCCAGCCCGTGTGGCAGGTGCGCGTGGACCCGGCGGCGCTGGACGTGGAGCGCGCGCCGGCGAAGGCCCCCGCCGAGCCCATCGCCATCCGCCGCAGCGGCGAGCCTGCCGACAAGGTGGACCTGCTGATCCTGGGCGACGGTTACGCGGCGAACGAGCTGGCGAAGTTCGAGGCCGACGCGCGCCGCCTGGCCGATGCGCTGTTCCGCGTGTCGCCGTTCAAGGAGCGCGCGGGTGATTTCAACGTGTGGGCGCTCACCGTGCCGCTGCCGGAAAGCGGCGTCACCCGCCCGTCCACCGGCCAGCACCGCGCCAGCGCCACCGGGCTGCGTTACGACATCTTCGGCAGCGAACGCTACGCGCTCACGCTCGACAACCGCGCCTGGCGCGACCTGGCCCAGCACGCGCCCTACGACGTGGTGGAAATCCTGTTCAACAGCGAAACCTATGGCGGCGGCGGCATCTTCGGCCAGTTCAGCACCGCCGCGGCCGGCAATGACTGGGGCGACTACCTGTTCGTGCACGAATTCGGCCACCACTTCGCCGGCCTGGCCGACGAGTACTACACCTCGCCCGTGGCCTATGAATCGGGCGGCGAGCGGCCCGAGCCCTGGGAGCCGAATGCCACGGCCGACCCGCGCGGCGGCAAGTGGCGCCACCTGATGAGCCGCGCCGTCCCGCTGCCCACGCCCTGGCCCGCCGCGCCGAGCTGCGCGCCCAGCGCCGCCCGGAAAGCGAAATGAGCCAGCTTTTCCGCGACGAGCAGGCCTTCGTGGACCGCCTGTTCGGCGCCGAAAGCCACCTGCACACCGTGGGCGCCTTCGAAGGGGCCAACTACCAGGCCACCGGCTACTACCGCCCGCAGATGAACTGCCTGATGTTCACCCGCCACGACGAGTTCTGTTCGGTGTGCAGCGAGGCGGTGTCGCAGATCATCGATCTCTACTCCCGCCCCGCCCCCGCTGTAGGAGCGGCTTCAGCCGCGACCCCGCCATGAACCAGAAAACCACCCCCCGTCTCGCCGACGACAGCCACCACCTCGCCGTCCTCATCGACGCCGACAACGCCCAGCCTTCCGTCATCGAAGGCCTGCTGGCCGAGGTGGCGAAGTTCGGCGTGGCCAGCGTGAAGCGCATCTATGGCGACTTCACCTCGCAGCGGCTGCAGGGCTGGAAGCAGGTGCTGCTCAAGCATTCCATCCACCCGGTGCAGCAGTTCGCCTATACCTCGGGCAAGAACGCCACCGACAGTTCGCTCATCATCGACGCGATGGACCTAATGTACACCGGGCGCTTCGATGGTTTCTGCCTGGTGTCCAGCGACAGCGACTTCACCCGCCTGGCCCAGCGTCTGCGCGAAACCGGGCTCACGGTGTACGGCTTCGGCGAGCGCAAGACGCCCGACCCGTTCGTGCAAGCCTGCGACAAGTTCATCTACACCGAAGTGCTGCGACAGGACGCCGCCGAGCCTGAGAAGGCCGAGCCCACGAAACCCGCGGCGGGCAAGGCGGCCGCGAAGACCAGCAACAAAGCCACGGCAGCGCCCGTTGCCCCGGAAAAGCCAAAGCCCGCGCAGGGCGCCCCGCGCAAGCTGCTCAACCAGGCTATCGAAGAAGCCAGCGACGAGGAAGGCTGGGCGCATCTGGGCGCCGTGGGCAGCTACCTCAACAAGCTGCGCTCGGATTTCGATCCGCGCCTGTATGGCCACCGCAAGCTCAGTGACCTGTTCAAGGCGCATCCGAAGTGGTTCGAGCTGAAGGAAGTGGCGAGCAGTGCGGGCGGTAAGGATCTTTACGTGCGCGCCAAGGCCTGACGGGAATTTCTCTCAGGGGTATTGGAATCCCCTGGCGCTGAACTATCCTGGGCCCTCGAACCCTCGAGGGCTCCCGTGAGGCTGATCGAGAACGCGACGCTGGGATTTGAGATCGGCGGGCTTTATTCCCGCCGCGACGATATCCATGGCCGATTCAATGGTCAGCGCCAAGGCGGCATATCCACGCCCTCGGAGCACCCCTACATTTTTGCTTTCACCGGCGAAGTCGGGCACAGCCACGGCTACCACGATTTTTGGGACACCGACGGGTACTTCCACTATTTCGGTGAAGGCCAGTCCGGAGACATGACTTATACCGGTGGTAACCGGGCGATCCTCCGTCACGATGTCGATGGAAAGCGCCTGTTCGTCTTCCAGATGATGGGGCATGGACGACCCTACCGGTTCCTTGGCGAATTCAAGCTCGAAAGGAGTTACGAGCAGCCAGGCGTGACGAGTCGGTCCGGCGAAGTCAGAAAGGCAATCGTCTTCGTGCTGAAGCCCGTAATGGAGCCCGGGGATCGCGAAGAACTTGCCGATGGTATTGCGGACTCAAAGGCGGATTATCCAGTGGGACCCGCCTCTAGGCAGAAGGTCGTGGAAATCAGGACGAGGCAGTGGCTTTTCAGGCGTCGCGTCGCCGACATGGAGAAAGGCTGCCGGTTGAGTGGCGTTAGCGACCTCAGGTTCTTGCGGGCAAGCCATATCAAGCCCTGGGCCAAGTGCGACAACGATGTCGAGAAACTGGATGGAAACAACGGCCTGCTTCTTTCCCCGAATGCTGATCTGCTATTCGATCGCGGTTGGATTTCTTTCGAGGAATCTGGCCGCCTAATCCGATCAGATGATCTTCCCTCGGAGGTCATCAGCCAAATAGGCATCAACCTTAAGCCCGGTCGGAAGTGTGGGAGCTTTCGGAGCGAGCAGGCGAGCTATCTGGAGTTCCACCGAAAATTCATTTTCGGCCGCAAGTACGCCGCGATGAAGGACCCGTTGGGCGATTTGCAGCCCGAACCCGATTGATCAGCCCTTGGGGCTCTCGCGCGGCCGCCAGAGGTCCACGGCGAAGTCGCTTTCGTAGGGCGGCACGTTGCACTCGATCACGTCGTCCGGGGCGATCTTCATGGTGATGCCGACGATGTCGGCGCGCAGCGGCATGCGGTGGCGCTGGCGGTCCACGAGCACGGCGGCGTGGACGTGGGCGGGCTTCTGGGTGCCCACCCATTCGAACACGCGCATCAGCGAATAGCCCTGGTACAGCACGTCGTCCACCACGATCACGCGCCGGTTCATCAAGTTGGCGCCGTTGGGCGCTTCGAGCGCGGTGTCGGGGTGCAGCAGTTCCAGGTTGTCGGCGTAGCGCTTCACCTTCAGGTCGAGCCGGCTGATTTCGGCCCAGGGCGCATGCACGCGGATGCGCGCCAGCAGCCGGTCGGCCAGCGGCGCGCCCCGCCGAAGCACGCCCAGCAGCACCGTCGGGGTGGCGTCGAGCAGCGCGGCGGCCTGGCGCGCCATGTCGTCGATCACCAGCTCGAGTTCGACGTCCGAATACAGGCGAAAACGATCGGCGGGCATGGCGGTCTCCGGCGGCGGTGGCCGGCCTAGCCTAGCGGTTTTGCGAAGCCGCGGCGCACCCAGCGCTCGTCCAGTCCCATGCGGCGGCAGGCGTGCTGGGCCGGACCGTCGCGCAGCCCGGCGCGGAACAGCGGCGCCATCGCCGCCAGCGTGCGCGCGCCCACCGCGGCCTGCAGGCGCTGGCGCGGCGTGCGCTGCAGCCGGGCCTCGGCCCAGTCGGGCAGCAGGGCGGCGCCGGCGCCCAGGAACACGTCTCGCGACAGGCCGGGCAGGGGCACGGGCAGGCGCATGGTGGCCAGCACGTCCAGCACGGTGCGCGAGCGGGCGGTGAACGCCAGGTGGCGCTGCACGCCGTGGAAGTAGTCGGCCACGTCGGCTTCGCTGCGTGGCACGTCGCGCGCGCCCAAGGCTTCGGCCACCACGCGGGTTTCGTCGAAGTAGCGGTCGGCGTCGGCCGCGGGCACCGGGCCGGCGTAGCGGCGGTAGCCCTGCAGGAAGCCGTAGGCCTCGGTGACGTGCACCCAAGTGAGCAGGGCCGGGTCGTCGGCCGAATAGGGGCGGCCGTCTTCTGCGTGGCCGCGCACCTTCGAATGGATGCGGCGCACGCGCTCGATGAGGCGCAGGGCTTCCCCGCGCGGCGCGTAGCTGGTGCCGGCCACGAAGTGGGTGGTGCGGCGCAGCCGGCCCACCAGGTCCTGGCGGAAGTTCGAGTGGTCCCACACACCGGCCAGCGCGGCGGGGTGCAGGGTCTGCAGCATCAGCGCGCACAGGCCGCCGGACAGCATGCCGGCGAAATCAGCGTGCACCTGCCAGGTGGCGCTGTCGGGCGCGAACAGGCCGGGGTCGTCAGCGGGGCTGTCGTAGTCAATGCCGCTCTCGCCGCGCGGGAAAGCGCGCAGCACCCAGGTCTGCAGCGGTCGGGCAAGCGGGGAAAGCATGCGGGCAGTGTAGGCAGCGGCCGTGAAGGGCCGGTGGTGCGGGATCGCCGCCGCTCGTCGGAAAGCCGGGAAACCCCGTGGTGCCGGCCTCCCGGCAAGATTAGTGTCACGTCCGCCGGTGAAAATCCGACGGCACTCTGGGGAGAACTCTTACATGAACTTCAAGAAGAACGGACTTCTGTCCGCGCTGTTGCTGTGTCCTGCGCTGGCCCACGCCGGTGTCTGGATCAACGAGATCCACTACGACAACGCCGGCACCGACACCGGCGAGCGCATCGAGGTCGCCGGCGACGCGGGGACGTCGCTCGCGGGCTGGTCGCTGCACCTGTACAACGGCGCCGACCGCAAGGTTTACGCCACCCGCAGCCTGTCCGGCACGCTGGGCAGCACCTGTGGCGCCTATGGCTTCGTGACCGTTGACGTCGCGGGCATGCAGAACGGCGCGCCCGACGGCGTGGCCCTGGTCAATGCCTCCGGCACCGTCGTGCAGTTCCTGAGCTACGAAGGCAGCTTCAAGGGCGCCGACGGCCCGGCGCGCAACAAGACCTCGGTGAACATCGGCGTGTCCGAAACCGAGGCCACGGCGGTCGGCCATTCGCTGCAGCTCAAGGGCACCGGCACCGCCTACGCCAACTTCAGCTGGGCGGCGGCTTCGGCCAGCAGCTTCGGCACCTGCAACGCCGGCCAGAACTTCCCGGTGCCCGACGCGGCGCCCACGGTCACCGCCACCTCGCCGGCCAACGGCAGCGCGTCGGTGGCGCTCGACGCCAACCTGTCGGTCACCTTCTCCGAGCCGGTGAGCCTGCAGGCCGGCGCCATCACCCTGGGCTGCGACACCAGCGGCAACGTGGCGCTGGCGGTCAGCGGCGGCCCGACCACCTTCAGCGCCGACCCGCAGGCCACGCTCGCGGCCCTCGAGGACTGCCTGGTGGACGTGGTGGCCAGCAAGGTCAGCGACCTCGACGGCGTCGCCACCCCGATGGCGGCCAGCTACAGCTTCGTGTTCACCACGGCGTCGGCGCCGGGCAACGACTATTACTCGTCGGCCAACGCCACCAGCGCCAGCGCCCTGCGCGCCAGCCTGCACGCCATCATCGACGACCACCAGCGCTTCCCGTACAGCTCCAGCACGGGCACCGACACCTGGGACGTGCTCGAGTTCGCCGACGAAGACCCGCTGAATCCGTCGCGCATCCTCGACGTGTACCGCAACGCCAGCTACCAGAAGTACAACGCCGGCAACACCGAGTACAACCGCGAGCACACCTGGCCCAAGAGCTACGGCTTCACCAACGACGGCAGCACGAACTACCCGTACACCGACACGCACATGCTGTTCCTGTCGGATTCGGGCTACAACAGCTCGCGCGGCAACAAGCCCTACGCCGATTGCATCACCGGCTGCACCGAGCGCGTGACCCTGGCCTACAACGGCAAGGGTGGCGGCAGCGGCGTGTTCCCGGGCAATTCGAACTGGTACGACACCACGTACTGGCAGACCTGGGGCGACCGCAAGGGCGACGTGGCGCGCGCGCTGCTTTACATGGACGTGCGTTACGAAGGCGGCACGCATGGCGTCACCGGCGCGGCCGAGCCGAACCTGATCCTCACCGACGACCCGGGCCTGATCCAGGCTTCCAGCAGCAACCTCAGCGTGGCCTACATGGGCCGCCTGGCCGACCTGCTGCGCTGGCACGCCGAGGACCCGGTGGACGACAAGGAGCGCCTGCGCAACGAGGCGGTGTATTCCTACCAGGGCAACCGCAACCCGTTCATCGACCACCCGGAGTGGGTGGGCTGCGTGTTCCAGAACCAGTGCAACTGACGCTGCCGTTCTGACGCAGCGACCGATCGGGCCCGGGCAACCGGGCCCGATTTTTTGGCCCCCGCCGCCACATAATGCGGGGATGGCCGAGCCGTTCAAGAATTTGATCAACGCGGGGCTGGTGCGCGCCTGCGGGCAGCACCTGCAGCGGGCATGGCGCGGCTTCGACCGCAAGGGCTTCGAGGCGCGCGCACTGCCCGGGCTCGACGCGCTGGAAATGAAGGCGCGCGCCATGCACATCGCCGATGCGCTCGAGGCCACGCTGCCCGACGATTTCGACCGCGCCGCCGGCATCATCGAAACCGCGCTGGCGCCGCCCGCGGTGGACGACACCCTCGCTTTCGGCATCAGCGACGCCGGCCTGGCCGGCTGGATCGGCTGGCCGCTGGGCGAATTCATCGCCCGCCGCGGCCACGCCGAACCGGAGCGCGGGCTGCTGGCCCTGCGCGAACTCACGCAGCGCTTCACCAGCGAATTCGCCGTGCGGCCCTTCCTGCTCAACCACCTTGCGCTGACCATGGCGCAGCTCCAGCGCTGGAGCGCCGACCCCAACCCGCACGTGCGCCGCTGGACCAGCGAAGGCAGCCGCCCGCGCCTGCCCTGGGGCCTGCAGGTGAAGGCACTCATCGCCGACCCCTCGCCCACGCTGCCGCTGCTGCGCGCGCTGCAGGACGACCCCAGCGCCTACGTGCGCCGCAGCGTGGCAAACCACCTCAACGACATCGCCAGGGACCACCCGTGCCTGGTGGCGGGCTGGCTGGAAGAACACCTGCCCGGCGCACCCGCCGAACGCACGGCGCTGCTGCGACACGCCAGCCGCACGCTGGTGAAACGCGGCGACCCGCGCGTGCTCGGCGCCTGGGGACTGGGCCAGCGCTTCCGGGGCGAGGCGACGCTGCAGGTTTCGCCCAAGCGAGCCGCGGTGGGCGGCAGCGTGACGCTGGTGGCCACACTGGTCTCTCCATCGCCGCGTGCGCAGGCGCTGGTGGTGGATTACGTGGTGCACCACGTGAAGGCGAACGGCAGCACCTCGCCGAAGGTGTTCAAGGGCTGGAAGCTGGAGCTGGGCCCGCGCGAGACGCGGCGGCTGGAGAAAACGCATTCGCTCAGGCCGATCACCACGCGGGTGTATTACCCCGGGGTGCATCGCGTCGAATTGCAGGTGAACGGCAAGGTCGTGGCCGAGGCGGCGTTCACGCTGTCCCGGCCCTCTCTGTAGGAGCGGCTTCAGCCGCGAAGCCTTTCGCGAAGAGCTTCGCGGCTGAAGCCGCTCCTACAGAGGCGGCGGGGCGTGCACTTGCGTGAGGTGGGCGAGCAGCTGCAGCAGGCTGCGCACGTCGGTGTGGTTGTGGGCGAGCACGCGGCGCAGGTCGGTGGCGGGGCCGCCCTGCAGGTAGTCGCGCCAGGCGCGCGGGGCTTCGCTGCCGGGCAGGTCGTCTTCGCGCAGCACGCGCAGCAGCTGGCGTTCGACGGTGGCCAGGCGGCAGTTCTCCCACTGGCCGCGGTAGCGCCGGCGCACCGGGTGCAGAAGGTCCAGGTGCGCCAGCGGCGTGATCGGGCAGGGCAGGCGCGCCAGCCGGTAGCGCGCCTTCAGCAGCGGCGCGTCGTAGCTGCGGCCGTTGTAGCTCACCAGCACCGTGCCGGGCGGCAGCCAGGCTGCGAACGCTTCCAGCATCGCGGTTTCCGCCGCCAGCGTGGTGGTCATCAGCTGGCGGATGCGCAGCTGGCCGTCCACCAGGTCGGAAGCGCCCACCATGAAGGCGCGCGTGCCGGTGCCGCCGGAGAGACCGGTGGTTTCGGTGTCGAAGCACAGCAGCCGTGCGGCCTCGACGGTGTCGAAGTCCTTGGCGAAGCTGGCGTCGAGCGTGGGGGGCAGCGCGGGCGCGTCGTGGCGGGATTCGAAGTAACGCAGGCCGGGGGCGATTTCTTCGCCGGGAAGGTGGCGGTCGAACACGCGTGGCGTGGTGGGCACGGCGGTGAGCCTGCGCGTGCGCAGCCCGAGCAGGCGGCGGATGTTTTCGGGAACCTCGGGGCGGGGAGGCGGTGGCGAGGGGTTGGGGAGAGGGGTCGCCTTGCCCGCCTGCCGCTGCAGCGCACGCAACCTGTCCGCCAGCGCCGCGCTCACGCCACGTCTCCCAGCAGCGCCAGCACCTTCGCCGCCAGCGACTTCGGCGTGTCGCCCGCCTTGCCCTCGTCGCCGGCCAGCACCGGTCCCACGCAGGCGGGGCAGCCGGCGCGGCAGTCGCAGGCGGCCACCAGGTCGCGCGCGCGCTGCACGAGTTCCGCCTGGCGCCGCCACAGCGGTTCGCTCAGGCCGATGCCGCCCGGGTAGTTGTCGTACAGGTACACGGTGGGCGTGAAGCGTTCGGCCGTCTCGGGGCTGGCGGTGTCGCCGCCGGCGCCGCGCAGCTGGCCGCGGCCACGGCCGTCGGCGTGCGCGAACCAGGCGCCGTCGCCGCTGCCCACGGCCTGGCGCAGGTCGCGGCCTTCGGCCATCACCGCCACCGTGGCCACCACGTGCAGCGCGTGCGCGGCGCCCAGGAAACCGTCCAGCGCGTCCTGGCGCGAACCGAAGGCCTGCTCCAGCGTGTCCTGCGGCAGCTGCCACCACAGCGAGGTGGTGTGCATTTCCTGGTCCGGCAGGTTCACCGGGCCGTAGCCGATGTTTTCGTGGGTGTAGTAGCGGATCTTCTTGTAGCCCGGCACGCGCCGCACCACGTGCACCTCGCCGTGCTGGGCGCTGCCGGCGCCGGCGCGCACGCCGTCGAAGCGTTCGAGCACCTTGAGCTTGGTGTAATCGATCGCGTCGGTGTAGTAATCGACGTGCGTACGCGTGACGTAGGCCTTGCGGCCCTCCCAGTCCAGCCGCTCCACCTGGAAGGGCACCGACTGCACCATGTGGATGGCGCCCTCGTACAAGGTGAGCGCGGCGGCGGAATAGTCGACTTCGGCGATGATCTTTCGTGCGCCATCGGTGCTGTCCACCACCACGAAGTTGCCGTCGGCCACCGAACGCAGCGACACCGCGTTGGCCGGGTAGCTGTCGGCGATCCAGTCCCAGCGTTCGCCCTCGGCGTGCAGCACGCCGGTTTCGGCCAGCACGTCCAGCCAGGGCGCGGGGTCCATCGGCCCGTAGGATTCGCCGCGCAGGAAGGGCAGTTCGAAGGCGGCGCAGCGCAGGTGGTCGAGCAGGATCAGCGGCTGGTCGGGCGCGATGCGCGCGTGCTCGGGGTTGGCCTGGGCGAAGAAGTCCGGGTGCCGCACCAGGTACTGGTCGAGCGGGTCGGACGACGCCACCAGCACGCCCAGCGACGGTTGCTGGCGCCGCCCCGCGCGCCCCACGCGCTGCCAGGTGGCCGCCACGGAACCCGGATAGCCGTTGAGCACCACCACGTCGAGCGCGCCGATGTCCACGCCCAGCTCCAGCGCGGACGTGCTGACGATGCCGTCCACCGTGCCCGCGCGCATGGCGCGTTCGGCCTCGCGGCGCTCGTTAGGCAGGTAGCCGCCGCGGTAGGCGCGGATGCGTGGCGGCTTGCGCGGGTCGTGGTCGAACACGTCCTTGAGGTACTTGGTGAGCACTTCCACCATCGTGCGCGACTGCGCGAACACCAGCGTCTTGAGCCCCGCGCGAATCGCCAGCCGGGCGATGCGGTTGGACTGCGACCGCGCCGAGGCACGCAGGCCGAGGTCCGGGTTCACCACCGGCGGGTTCCACAGCAGCAGGTGTTTTTCGCCCACCGGTGCGCCCGATTCGGTGATGGCCTGCACCGGCGCTTCCACCAGCGCTTCGGCGTGCGCGCCCGGGTTGCCGATGGTGGCCGAGCACAGGATGAACTGCGGCTTCGCGCCGTAGAACGCGCACACGCGCTTGAGCCGGCGGATGACATTGGCCAGGTGCGAACCGAAGACGCCCCGGTAGGTGTGCACCTCGTCGATCACCACGTAGCGCAGGTTCTCGAAGAACTGCGCCCACTTGGTGTGATGCGGCAGGATGGCCTGGTGCAGCATGTCGGGGTTGGACACCACCAGGTCGGCGTGCAGGCGCACGGCCTGGCGGGCGTCGCCGGGCGTGTCGCCATCGAAGGTGTGGCAGCGCAGGCCCAGGTTGCCGGCGCGGTTGAGTTCCAGCAGCTCGGCCACCTGGTCCTGGGCCAGCGCCTTGGTGGGGAACAGGAACAGCGCCTTGGCCTGCTGGCGCATGGCTGCCGACACCACCGGCAGCGTGTAGCACAGGCTCTTGCCCGAGGCCGTGGGCGTGACCACCACGAAGTGCTGGCCCGCCTGCGCGGCCTCCCAGGCCTCGGCCTGGTGGCTGTAGAGCTGGCCGATGCCGCGTTCGCGCAGCGCGCTGGCCAGGTTCGGCGGCAGGTCGGCCGGCAGCGGGGCGTAACGGCCGTCGCGCGCGGGCTGCACGAAGTGGCCGGTCACCCGGTCGCCGTATTTCGACTGCAGGCGGTCGGCCAGCTGGCGCGGGTCGCGGGCGCGCGGGCTGCCGGGCAGGTCGGGCGGGGTGGCGGGGTCGAGCGCGAGCGCGCGGGCGTCGTGGCGGGCGAGGGCGGTGGAAGGCATGCGGGCGGCGTCCGGGGCGGGACGGCCATTGCAGGCCCGGTGTGTCTCACGGCATGAGACGCCCGTCCGGCGTAGGCTTGACCGAGGTCAACGCAGCGCGCCCGCCGGGGCGTAGCGTGGCCGTATCGCGCCGCCTTGTGGCGTTGTCCCGAAGGCACTCCGGAGGAAATCCCATGATCCGCGACCTGTTCGTCTTCCTGCAGGGCACCGCCGCCGACGCCGGCGCGCTCGACGCCGCCGCCGCCTTCGCCAAGGCCCACGACGGCCACGTGGCCGCGCTGTCGGTGGTTCACACGCCGGTGCCCTTCGCCACCGAGTGGGGCATCACCGGCGCGGGCCTGGACCAGGCCGGCTACGACCTGCTGCGCAAACTGGCCGAAGACACCGCCCAGGCCGCGCGCGACCGCCTGGCCGCCGCCGGCGTGCCGCACGAGGTGCGCGTGGTCGATTCGCCGCTGGCCTGGCCCGAGGAAGTGGCGGCGCTGCACGGCCGCTACGCCGATTTGTGCGTGTACGGCGGCCCGGTGGCCGACGACCGCGGCTCGCGTTTCGCCGTGGGTTTCGACGCGCTGCTGATGCACAGCGGCCGCCCCGTGCTGATGGTGCCCGACCAGGTGAAGGCCATGGTGCCGCCCCGCCGCGTGGTGCTGGCCTGGCAGCCGCGCCGCGAGGCCAGCCGCGCCCTGCACGACGCCCTGCCCTGGCTGCCGCGCGACGCCCGCGTGGACGTGGTGGTGGTGGACCCGGAACCCACCGCGCTCGGCCACGGCGAGGCGCCCGGCGCCGACATCGCCCGGCACCTGGCGCGGCACGGCTGCCACGCCCAGGTGGCGGTGGTGGAGCGCGGCGTGCGCAGCACCGGCGAAGCCATCCTCGACCACGCCCGCGAGTGCGTGGCCGACCTGCTGGTGATGGGCGGCTTCAGCCATTCGCGCTGGCGCGAGCAGGTGTTCGGCGGCGTCACCCGCAGCGTGCTGCAGGGCGCGCGCCTGCCGGTGCTGTTCTCGCACTGACGCCGGGCCGCGGCCCGGCCTTCGCTCAGCCGCAGCGCACCGTCAGCACGCGGTTGTCGGCGTCCACTTCCAGGTTCAGGCGGTCTTCGCGCCAGTCCATGGTCACGGCCATGCCGGGGCGGATCACGCGCACGCGGTCGGAATGGGTGTCGGCGCGCACCTTGGCCACCAGCGCCTCGTCGGCGATCTGGCCGACGGCCCACTGGCCGGGGGCGGGGTCACAGGTCATCGGGGTCTCCTCGGGAGCGGGGGCGTCCATGGCCGGGGGCGGCGGGGCGTCGGCGAATTCCGGCGCGGCGGCTTGGTCGGCGGGCGGCGCGGTTTCCTGCGGCGGCGTGGCGCAGGCGGCCAGCGCGAAGCCGGCGGCAAGGGCAAGGCTCAAGGGGCGGAACAGGGACATGCGCGGGCTCCGGAGCGGGGGCTGGCCGCCAGACTAGCGCAGGCCCGGGCGGAGCGTCTTCAGCGCCGCGCGCCGGTTCCCGCGGCGCGGGCCAGCGCCGGCGTGGCGCCGAAGTGCGCGAGCACGGCCTCGGCCGTCGGCCCGGCGTGGGTTTCCATGGGGCAGTGGCCGGCACCCGCCACGGTGACGCGGCGCGCCGAGGGCAGGGCCGCCTGCAGGCGGTCGGCCACTTCGGGCTTCACCCAGGCGTCGTTTTCGCCCCACAGGATCAGGCTGGGCACGCGGTCGAGGTCTTCGCCGCGCGGCGTTTCCGGCCAGCGCGCGGCGTAGCCGTTCATGATCGCCAGCGCGGTGCCGGGCTTGAGCAGCGGCGCCAGGTAGCCTGCCACTTCTTCGGCGCGCGGCTCCCGGCCATACGCTTTCTCAAGCAGTTCGCCGATCTTTTCCTCCCCCAGGTAGCGGCGTTCCACCCAGCCGGCGAACCACTGGCGCAGCTTCGGGGAGCGGAAGCGCTCGCGGCCGCGCAGTTCGCGCGCGGAAGGAATGGGGTTGCCGGCCACGTAGGCCGCCGCCGCCACCTGGCCGGGCAGCGCCAGCACCAGTTCGGCCACCACCCGCGTGCCCATGGAATGGCCCAGCAGGCACCAGGCCTGGCCGTTGGCCTGCGCCTGCAGCCAGGGCGCCAGCGCGGCGCCGGCGGTGTCGGGGAAGGGGCGGCGGGCG
>Ga0154536_1010_pt1 | contig 15666 bp, 11 predicted proteins | sample RifGroF1_FD_105679 | JGI IMG/M metagenome (GOLD analysis project Ga0154536, IMG submission 105679) | Xanthomonadales bacterium GWF1_69_6 | reverse complement strand
CGAACTTTTCCTTGGACATGTCTGTCTGCCTCTAATCTGTAATCTGGGTTCTGGATGGATCAGGACTTCTTGATGACCTGTTCCGCGATATTGGCCGGGGCTTCTGCGTAGTGGTCGAATTCCATCGTGAAGGTGGCGCGACCCTGCGACATCGAGCGCATGGAGGTGGCGTAGCCGAACATTTCGCCCAGCGGCACCATCGCGTTGATCACCTTGCCGGACGGCGTGTCGTCGGAACCCTGCAGGATGCCGCGACGGCGACTCAGATCGCCCATCACGTCGCCCATGTAGTCTTCCGGAGTGACGACCTCGACCTTCATGATCGGCTCGAGCAGGACCGGGCTAGCCTTCTGGAAGGCTTCCTTGAACGCCATCGAACCGGCGACCTTGAACGCCATTTCGTTGGAGTCGACGTCATGGAACGAGCCGTCCACGGCCTTGATCTTGACATCGACGACCGGGAAGCCGGCCAGGACGCCATTCTTCATGGCTTCCTCGATGCCCTTGCCCGCGGCGGTCACGTATTCCTTCGGCACCACGCCACCGACGATGGCGTTCTCGAACGAGAAGCCAACACCGCGCTCCTGCGGCTCCATCTCGATGACGATGTGGCCGTACTGGCCGCGACCACCCGACTGGCGCACGAACTTGCCTTCCTGCTTGACCGCCTTGCGGATGGTCTCGCGGTAGGCGACCTGCGGCTTGCCGACATTGGCCTCGACGTTGAACTCGCGCTTCATGCGGTCAACGATGATGTCCAGGTGCAGCTCGCCCATGCCGGAGATGATCGTCTGGCCCGACTCTTCGTCGGTGCGCACGCGGAAGGACGGATCCTCCTGCGCCAGGCGGCCTAGGGCGATGCCCATCTTCTCCTGGTCCGACTTGGTCTTCGGCTCGACAGCCATCGAGATGACCGGCTCCGGGAAGGTCATGCGCTCGAGCACGATCGGCGCGTCCTGCGAGCAAAGGGTGTCACCGGTGGTGACGTCCTTCAGGCCCACGGCCGCGGCGATGTCGCCAGCCAGCACTTCCTTGATCTCGTCGCGCTGGTTGGAGTGCATCTGCAGCAGGCGGCCGATGCGCTCCTTCTTGCCCTTGACCGAGTTCAGCACCTGATCGCCGGCGCTGAGCGTGCCGGAGTAGACGCGGAAGAAGGTCAGCGAACCGACGAACGGGTCGGTCATGATCTTGAACGCAAGCGCCGAGAACGGAGCCTTGTCGCTGGATTCGCGGCTCAGCTCCTTGGTTTCGTCGTCGACGTCCACGCCGCGCACGGCCGGCACGTCCACCGGCGACGGCAGCAGCTTGACCACGCCGTCGAGCATGGCCTGGACGCCCTTGTTCTTGAAGGCCGAGCCGCAGAACATCGGCACGATCTCGGTCTTGAGCGTGCGCTCGCGCAGACCAGCGACGACCTCCTCCTCGGACAGCTCACCCTGCTCGAGGTACTTGTCCATCAGCTCTTCGCTGGCCTCGGCGGCCGACTCGATCATGAAGGCGCGGGCCTCGTTGGCCTGCTCCAGCAGCTCGGCCGGAATGTCGCGGTATTCAAAGTTCAGGCCCTGCGAGGCGGCATCCCAGTGGATGGCCTTCATCTTCAGCAGGTCGACCACGCCCTCAAAGCCCTCTTCGGCGCCGATCGGCACCTGCATCGGCACCGGGGTCGCGCCAAGGCGCGACTTCAGCTGGTCGCGGACCTTGAAGAAGTTGGCGCCGGTGCGGTCCATCTTGTTGACGAACGCGATGCGCGGCACGTGGTACTTGTTGGCCTGGCGCCACACGGTCTCGGACTGCGGCTGCACGCCGCCGACCGCGCAAAGCACGAACACCGCACCGTCGAGCACGCGCAGCGAACGCTCGACTTCGATGGTGAAGTCGACGTGGCCCGGGGTGTCGATGATGTTGAAGCGGTATTCCGGCATGGACTTGTCCATGCCCTTCCAGAACGCGGTGGTGGCAGCGGACTGGATCGTGATACCACGCTCCTGCTCCTGCTCCATCCAGTCCATGGTCGCGGCGCCGTCGTGCACTTCACCGATCTTGTGGCTCTTGCCGGTGTAGAACAGGATGCGCTCGGACGTGGTGGTCTTGCCGGCATCGATGTGGGCCATGATGCCGAAGTTGCGGTAACGCTCGATGGGGGTATTACGTGCCACGATTGAGGTCCTTCTCTATTACCAGCGGTAGTGCGAGAAGGCCTTGTTGGCCTCCGCCATGCGGTGCGTTTCTTCGCGCTTCTTGACGGCGCCACCGCGGTTCTCCGACGCCTCGAGCAGCTCGGCGGCCAGCTTGCGCGGCATGGTGTTCTCGCCGCGCTTACGCGCCGACTCAATCACCCAGCGCATGGCCAGCGCCATGCGGCGCGAGGAGCGGACTTCGACCGGCACCTGGTAGGTCGCACCGCCGACGCGGCGGGACTTGACCTCGACGGCCGGCGCGACGTTGCCCAGCGCCTTCTCGACCAGGCCGAGGGCGTCACTGTTCTTCTCGCCGATGACGTCCATGGCGCCGTAGACGATCTTCTCGGCGATCGACTTCTTGCCGGACTTCATGACCATGTTGATGAAGCGCGCGACGACTTCGCTTCCGTGCTTCGGATCCGGGAGGATCGAACGGGTACCGGGAGAACCTTTACGGGACATGATGCTTGCCTAAATAGTTTGATCGGGAATCAAGCGCTGCGGATGGAGCCGCGCACTCAGGACTTCGGGCGCTTGGCGCCGTACTTGGAACGGCTCTGGCGACGCTTCGCCACGCCGGCGGCGTCGAGCGAGCCGCGCACGGTGTGGTAGCGCACGCCCGGCAGGTCCTTGACTCGGCCGCCGCGGATGAGCACGACCGAGTGCTCCTGCAGGTTGTGGCCTTCGCCGCCGATGTAGGAAATGACCTCGAAGCCGTTGGTCAGTCGAACCTTGGCCACCTTGCGAAGGGCCGAGTTCGGCTTCTTCGGGGTCGTGGTGTACACGCGAGTGCACACGCCACGACGCTGCGGGCAGTTGGCCAGCGCCGGGGAGGCGCTCTTGTAGGTATTGGGCTGACGCGGCTTGCGCACCAGCTGATTGATCGTCGCCATGCGTTGGGGATCCTGAATGAAAAACAAGGCAGGCCGGAAACCGGCCCACCGAGAAGCGGGAGTTTACTTCGCGTTAAACGGACCTGTCAACGAGCGACAGGTCGCGTCATCTGGGTTTCCATCGTCCTTGAACCGGACACGAGGGGACGTCCTGTCCCCTCTTTCCGGATGTGGGCAAGCTATCGGCGAGCTTGCCAGCGCACTAGGTCAGCCTTCGGAGCCGGCTTCTTCGGTAGTCTCATTGGCCGTCGAGACGGCCCGCAAGGTCTCCAGTTCGGAATCGGACAGTTCGGGAACCGCGGCCTGGCGCCGCTTGTTGTGGTAAGCCAGACCGGTACCCGCCGGGATAAGGCGGCCGACGATAACGTTTTCCTTCAGGCCCCGCAAGCTGTCGCGGGTGCCGCGCACGGCCGCCTCGGTCAGCACACGGGTCGTTTCCTGGAAGGACGCCGCCGAGATGAACGACTCGGTCGCCAGCGAGGCCTTGGTGATGCCCAGCAGCACCGGGTCGAACTTGGCCGGCATCTCGTTCTTGGACACCGCCTTGGCATTGTCCTCGATGACGCGGATGCGCTCGGCCTGCTCGCCCGCCATGAAGCGGGTATCGCCGGCGTCGGTGATCTCGACCTTGCGCAGCATCTGGCGAATGATCGTTTCGATGTGCTTGTCGTTGATCTTCACGCCCTGCAGGCGGTACACGTCCTGGATTTCCTTGACCAGGTAGGCCGCCAGCGGCTCGACGCCCAGCAGGCGCAGGATGTCCTGCGGGTTCGGCTCGCCGTCCACCACGGTTTCGCCCTTGGCGATGTGCTCGCCCTCGTAAACGATGACCTGGCGGTACTTCGGGATCAGCTCTTCGTGCTCGTTGCCGTCGGCATCCTTGATGATCAGGCGCTGCTTGCCCTTGGTGTCCTTGCCGAAGCTGATGATGCCGGAGACCTCGGCCAGCACGGCCGGGTCCTTCGGCTTGCGGGCCTCGAACAGGTCGGCCACGCGCGGCAGGCCGCCCGTGATGTCGCGGGTCTTGGACGCTTCCTGCGGCACCTTGGTCACCACGTCGCCCACGCCGACGGCCGCGCCGTCCTGCAGGTTGACGACCGAGCGCGGCGGCAGCAGGTACTGCGCCGGCAGGTCGGTGCCCGGGATGGACAGGTCGTTGCCCTTGGCATCGACGATGCGGACGATCGGACGCAGGTCCTTGCCGGCCGAACCACGACGCTTAGGATCGGTGATCTCGCGCGAGGCCAGGCCGGTGAGCTCGTCGGTCTTCTCGATGACGGTGACGCCGTCGACGAAGTCGATGAAGCGCACGAAGCCCGCCACTTCCGACACGATCGGGTGGTTATGCGGATCCCAGTTCGCCACGACCTGGCCAGCCTTGACCGGGTCGCCGTCCTTGACGTTGATCACGGCACCGTACGGGAGCTTGTAGCGCTCGCGCTCGCGGCCGTGGTTGTCCAGGACCGACAGCTCGCCGGAACGCGAGACCGCCACCAGGTGGCCGTTCGCGTGCTGCACGTGCTTGAGGTTGTTGAACTTGATGGTGCCGGTGGTCTTGACCGTGATGTTGTCCACGGCGGCCGCACGCGAAGCCGCGCCGCCGATGTGGAAGGTACGCATGGTCAGCTGGGTGCCCGGCTCGCCGATCGACTGCGCGGCGACCACGCCGACCGCCTCGCCGAGGTTGACGATGTGGCCACGGGCCAGGTCGCGGCCATAGCAGTGGGCGCAGATGCCGAAGGCGCTGTCGCAGGTGATCGCGGAGCGGACCTTGATGGACTGGACGCCGGCGGCCTCCAGCTTGTCCACCCAACCCTCGTCCAGCAGGGTGTTGCGGGTGACGATCGGATCCTCGTCGTTGCCCGGCAGGTAGACGTCTTCGGCCACGATGCGGCCCAGCACGCGGTCGCGCAGCGGCTCGACCACGTCGCCGCCTTCAACGATCGGCGTCATGGTCAGGCCATTGGCCGTGCCGCAATCCGGCTCGGTCACCACGACGTCCTGGGCCACGTCGACGAGGCGGCGGGTCAGGTAACCGGAGTTCGCGGTCTTCAGCGCGGTGTCCGCGAGGCCCTTTCGGGCGCCGTGGGTCGAGATGAAGTACTGCAGCACGTTCAGGCCTTCGCGGAAGTTCGCGGTGATCGGCGTCTCGATGATCGAGCCGTCCGGACGCGCCATCAGGCCGCGCATGCCCGCCAGCTGGCGGATCTGCGCCTGCGAACCACGGGCGCCGGAGTCGGCCATGATGTAGACGGAGTTCATCGACTTCTGATCGATGGTCTCGCCCTTGGCGTTGAGCACCTTCTCGGTGCCGATCGCTTCCATCATCGCCTTGGCCACGCGCTCGTTGGTGCGCGACCAGATGTCCACGACCTTGTTGTAGCGCTCGCCGGCGGTGACCAGGCCACTCTGGTACTGCTCCTGGATCTCGAGGACCTCGGACTCGGCCTCGGCCAGGATGCCCTTCTTCTCGTCCGGGATGATCATGTCGTCGATGCCGATCGACACGCCCGCGCGGGTGGCGTACGAGAAGCCGGTGTACATCAGCTTGTCGGCGAAGATCACCGTGTGCTTCAAGCCCAGCATGCGGTAGCACGAGTTGATCAGGCGGCTGATGGCCTTCTTGGTCAGCTCGGTGTTGGCCAGCGCGAACGGCAGGCCGTCCGGCAGGATCTCGGCCAGCAGTGCGCGACCGACGGTGGTGTCGATGATGCCGCTCTTCTCGGCCTTGTCGCCGTTCTCGTCCATCTCGACGCGCTTGAGGCGCACCTTGACCTTGGCATGCAGCTCGACGACGCGGTTGTCGTACGCGCGCTTAACTTCGGCGACGTTCGCGAACACCATGCCCTCGCCCTTCTTGTTCTCGAGGGCGCGGGTCATGTAGTACAGGCCCAGCACGACGTCCTGGGTCGGCACGATGATCGGCTCGCCGTTGGCCGGCGACAGGATGTTGTTCGACGACATCATCAGGGCGCGGGCTTCCAACTGCGCCTCGAGGCTCAGCGGGACGTGCACGGCCATCTGGTCACCGTCGAAGTCGGCGTTGAACGCGGTGCAGACCAGCGGGTGCAGCTGGATGGCCTTGCCCTCGATCAGCACCGGCTCGAACGCCTGGATGCCCAGGCGGTGCAGGGTCGGGGCGCGGTTGAGCAGCACCGGGTGCTCGCGGATCACCTCTTCCAGGATGTCCCAGACCTCGGCGGACTCGCGCTCGACCAGCTTCTTGGCGGCCTTGATCGTCGTGGCGAGGCCACGGCGCTGCAGCTTCGCGAAGATGAAGGGCTTGAACAGCTCGAGCGCCATCTTCTTCGGCAGGCCGCACTCGTGCAGGCGCAGGGTCGGGCCAACCACGATGACCGAACGGCCGGAGTAGTCGACGCGCTTGCCAAGCAGGTTCTGGCGGAAGCGGCCCTGCTTGCCCTTGATCATGTCGGCCAGCGACTTGAGCGGGCGCTTGTTGGTGCCGGTGATGGCGCGGCCGCGGCGGCCGTTGTCCATCAGGGCGTCAACCGACTCCTGCAGCATGCGCTTTTCGTTGCGCACGATGATGTCGGGCGCGTTGAGCTCGAGCAGGCGCTTGAGGCGGTTGTTGCGGTTGATGACGCGGCGGTACAGGTCATTGAGGTCGGAGGTCGCGAAGCGGCCGCCGTCCAGCGGGACCAGCGGGCGCAGGTCGGGCGGCAGCACCGGCAGGACGGTCATGACCATCCACTCAGGGCGGTTGCCCGACTCCAGGAACGCTTCCATCAGCTTGATGCGCTTGGTGAGGCGCTTGAGCTTGGTCTCGGAGTTCGTCGAGGCGATCTCTTCCTTCAGGCGGAGCAGCTCGGCGTTCAGGTCGATGGTGCGCAGCAGCTGGTAGACCGCCTCGGCGCCCATCAGGGCGTCGAAGTCGTCGCCGTGCTCCTGGCGCGCGGTCAGGAACTGCTCCTCGTTGAGCAGCTGGCCGCGCTCAAGCGTGGTCAGGCCCGGCTCGATGACCACGTAGGCCTCGAAGTACAGGATGCGCTCGATGTCGCGCAGGGTCATGTCCAGCATCAGGCCGATGCGCGAGGGCAGCGACTTGAGGAACCAGATGTGCGCGGTCGGGCTGGCCAGTTCGATGTGGCCCATGCGCTCGCGGCGGACCTTGGCCAGGGTGACCTCGGTGCCGCACTTCTCGCAGACCACGCCGCGGTGCTTCATGCGCTTGTACTTGCCGCACAGGCACTCGTAGTCCTTGATCGGGCCGAAGATGGCCGCGCAGAACAGGCCGTCACGCTCCGGCTTGAAGGTGCGGTAGTTGATGGTTTCCGGCTTCTTGACCTCGCCGAAGGACCAGCTGCGGATCAGGTCCGGCGAGGCCAGGCCGATCTTGATGCCGTCGAAATCCAGCGACTGACGCTGCTGGTTGAACAGATTAAGTAGGTCTTTCATTTGATTCTCCTGTTCTCAGCGCCCGATCACTGCTCTTCCAGCTCGATGTTGATCGCCAACGAGCGGATTTCCTTGACCAGCACGTTGAACGACTCCGGCATGCCGGCGGTCATTTCGTGTTCGCCATCGACGATGTTCTTGTACATCTGGTTGCGGCCCTGCACGTCGTCGGACTTCACCGTCAGCATTTCCTGCAAGGTGTAGGCCGCGCCGTAGGCTTCCAGCGCCCAGACTTCCATCTCGCCGAAGCGCTGGCCGCCGAACTGCGCCTTGCCGCCCAGCGGCTGCTGGGTGACGAGCGAGTACGGGCCGGTCGAACGCGCGTGCATCTTGTCGTCGACCAGGTGGTTCAGCTTCAGCATGTGCATGTAACCCACGGTGACCGGGCGATCGAACGCCTCGCCGGTGCGGCCGTCGTGCAGGATGGTCTGGCCGCTTTCCGGGAGCTCGGCCAGTTTCAGCATGGCCTTGATCTCGGCCTCGCTGGCACCGTCGAACACCGGGGTGGCCATCGGCACGCCGTCGACCAGGTTGCGGGCCATGCCCAGCAGCTCAGCGTCGCTGAACTGGGTCAGGTCTACGCGCTCGGCCGCCAGCTTCTTGTCGTGGTTGTAGATCTGGTCGAGGAACTTGCGCAGTTCCGCCACCTTCTCCTGGGCCTCGAGCATGCGCTGGATCTTCTGGCCCAGGCCCTTGGCGGCCCAGCCCAGGTGGACTTCGAGCACCTGGCCGATGTTCATTCGGCTCGGCACGCCCAGCGGGTTCAGCACGATGTCGACGGTCTGGCCGTCGGCCATGTACGGCATGTCCTGCACCGGAACGATGGTGGACACGACGCCCTTGTTACCGTGGCGGCCGGCCATCTTGTCGCCCGGCTGGATGCGGCGCTTCACGGCCAGGAACACCTTGACCATCTTCAGCACGCCCGGGGCCAGGTCGTCGCCCTGGGTGATCTTGCCGCGCTTGTCCTGGAACCGCTTCTCGAATTCCTTCTCGTGGGCCTCGATCTGCTTCTGGGCGCGCTCGACCATCTCGGCCGCGTCTTCGTCCTTCATGCGGATCGAGAACCAGTCGTCCTTCTTCAGGCCATCGAGGTACTCGGCGGTGATCTCGGTGCCCTTCTTCAGTCCATTCGGGCCGCCATTGGCGACCTTGCCGAGCAGCTGGGTGCGCAGGCGCGCGTAAATGGCGCCCTCGAGGATGCGGAACTGGTCGTCGAAGTCCTTCTTGACGCGCTTGATCTCGGATTCCTCGATCTGGCGCGCGCGCTTGTCCTTCTCGATGCCGTCGCGGGTGAACACCTGCACGTCGATGACGGTGCCGTCCATGCCCGGGGGCACGCGCAGCGAGCTGTCCTTAACGTCGGAAGCCTTCTCGCCGAAGATGGCGCGCAGCAGCTTCTCTTCCGGGGTCAGCTGGCTCTCGCCCTTCGGCGTGACCTTGCCGACCATGATGTCGCCGGCGCGGACTTCGGCGCCGATGTACACCACGCCCGACTCGTCCAGGCGACCCAGGGCCTGCTCGGACACGTTCGGGATGTCGGCGGTGATCTCCTCGGGACCGAGCTTGGTGTCGCGCGCGACGCAGGTCAGCTCTTCGATGTGGATCGTGGTGTAGCGATCCTGTTCGACCACGCGCTCGGAGAGCAGGATCGAGTCCTCGAAGTTGTAGCCGTTCCACGGCATGAACGCGACCAGCATGTTCTGGCCGAGGGCCAGCTCGCCGATGTCGGTGGACGGGCCGTCGGCCAGCACGTCGCCGCGGGCGACGCGGTCACCCACGTTCACCAGCGGGCGCTGGTTGATGCAGGTGTTCTGGTTCGAGCGGGTGTATTTGACCAGCGTGTAGATATCGACGCCGGCGTCGTTGCCGTGGATCTCGGCCTCGTTCACGCGCACCACGATGCGGCCCGCGTCGACCTGGTCGATCACGCCGCCGCGGCGGGCGTTGACGGTCACGCCCGAGTCACGCGCCACGGCGCGCTCGATGCCGGTGCCGACCAGCGGCTTCTGCGACCGCAGGGTCGGGACGGCCTGGCGCTGCATGTTCGCGCCCATCAGGGCGCGGTTGGCGTCGTCGTGCTCGATGAACGGGACCAGCGCGGCCGCGACGGACACCGACTGCATCGGCGACACGTCCATGTACTGGATCTCGCTCGGCGGCTTGAGCAGGGTCTCGGCCTGGAAGCGGCAGGGCACGAACGGGGCCTGGAAGCTGCCGTCCTTGTTCAGTTCAGCGTTGGCCTGGGCGATCGCGAACTCATGCTCTTCGATGGCCGACAGGAACTCGACCTGGTCGGTGACCTTGCCGTCCACGACCTTGCGGTACGGGGTCTCGAGGAAACCGTACTTGTTCGAGCGGGCGTACACGGCCAGCGAGTTGATCAGGCCGATGTTCGGACCTTCCGGGGTCTCGATGGTGCAAACGCGGCCGTAGTGGGTCGGGTGCACGTCGCGCACTTCGAAGCCGGCGCGCTCGCGGGTCAAGCCGCCCGGGCCAAGGGCCGAAACGCGGCGCTTGTGGGTGACTTCCGACAGCGGGTTGTTCTGGTCCATGAACTGGGACAGCTGCGAGGAGCCGAAGAACTCCTTGATCGCGGCCGCCACCGGCTTGGCGTTGATGAGGTCCTGCGGGGTCAGGCCATCGGACTCGGCCAGCGACAGGCGCTCTTTCACGGCGCGCTCGACGCGCACCAGGCCCACGCGGAACACGTTCTCGGCCATTTCGCCCACCGAACGTACGCGGCGGTTGCCCAGGTGGTCGATGTCGTCAACCACGCCGCGGCCGTTGCGGATTTCGCAAAGGGTGCGGATGACGTCGAGGATGTCCGAGGTTTCGCCGAGCTCGGCGACCATGGCCTTGGCCTGCTCGTCGTTGCGCTCGCCGAAGTACTTCGAGTCGAACAGCACCGGCGCGCCGGTGACTTCCTTGCGGCCGACGCGGCGGTTGAACTTCATGCGACCGACGCCGGAGAGGTCGTAGCGCTCGAAGGTGAAGAACAGGTTGTAGAACAGGTTCTGCGCGGCGTCCTTGGTGGGCGGCTCGCCCGGGCGCATCATGCGGTAGATCTCGACCAGGGCCTCGAGCTGCGTCTTGGTCGGGTCGATGCGCAGGGTATTGGAAATGTACGGGCCGCGGTCGAGGTCGTTCACCCACAGGGTGCCGATGGTGTTGACGCCGGCCTTGCGCAGCTTGGCGATGTTCGCCTCGTTGAGCTCCTCGTTGGCCACGGCCAGCACTTCGCCGGTCTTGGTGTCGACCACGTCGTGGGCCAGGATGCGGCCGAACAGGTACTCGTCGGGCACGGCAAGGGTGTCGACCTTGGCCTGCTCGAGCTGCTTCACGTGGCGCGCGGTGATGCGCTTGCCGGCCTCGACGATAACCTTGCCGCCGACGATCAGGTCGAAGTTCAGGGTCTCGCCGCGCAGGCGCTCGGCGACCAGCTCCAGCTCCACGCCGTCCTGCTTGGCGATGTGGAAGGTGTTGATCTCGAAGAAGAGCTTGAGCATCTCTTCGTTGTTGTAGCCGAGGGCGCGCAGCAGGATCGAAACCGGCAGCTTGCGGCGGCGGTCGATGCGGGTGAACACGCAGTCCTTCGGGTCGAACTCGAAGTCGAGCCAGGAGCCGCGGTAGGGAATGATGCGGGCGCTGTAGAGCAGCTTGCCCGAGCTGTGGGTCTTGCCGCGGTCATGGTCGAAGAACACGCCCGGCGAACGATGCAGCTGCGAGACGATGACGCGCTCGGTGCCGTTGACGATGAAGGTGCCGTTGTCGGTCATCAGGGGCAGCTCGCCCATGTAGACCTCCTGCTCCTTCACGTACTTGATCGCCTTGGTGGACGATTCGCGGTCGTAGATGACCAGGCGCACGGTGACGCGCAGCGGGGCGCCATAGGTCAGGCCGCGGTTGCGGCACTCGCGTTCGTCGAACGGCGGTTCGCCGAGCTTGTAGCTGACGTACTCCAGGGCGGCGTTGCCGGAGTAGCTGGTGATCGGGAACACCGACTTGAGGGCGGCGTGCAGGCCGCGGTCTTCGCGCTTGGTCCCGGTGGCGCCTTCCTGCAGGAACTCGCGGTACGAGTCCATCTGGATGGCGAGCAGGTACGGCACGTCAAGGACGGCGCGGCGCTTGCCGAAGTCCTTGCGGATGCGCTTCTTTTCGGTGAAGGAGTACGTCATGGTGAGCTACCGCCTCGGGTATCTGTGGGCCGCGCGTCCGCGGTCCCGGGGGGAACATCAAACTGCCAGTGGGAAGTCGCTGGTATTGCCGGCACCAGCACGCCCTCTCCCGCTACTTCCGACTGGCAACTCTCAGGTGTTTTGCCTTGCTTGCCACGTGCCGTTCCAGGAACGGCCAAAGGCCGGGGGCTTTCGCCCCCAGCCTCAGGTGGTCGCCGATGAAAGCCGGCGACGCAATCCGACGCTTACTTGAGCTCGACCGTGGCGCCGGCCGCCTCGAGGTCCTTCTTGAACTTCGCGGCGTCGTCCTTCGAAGCGCCTTCCTTGACGGTCTGCGGGGCGCCTTCGACGAGGTCCTTCGCTTCCTTCAGGCCCAGGCCGGTGATGGCGCGAACGGCCTTGATGACCTCGACCTTCTTCTCGCCAGCCGACTTCAGCACGACGGTGAACTCGGTCTGCTCCTCGACCGGGGCGGCGGCAGCGGCCGGGCCGGCGGCCATCATGACCGGGGCGGCGGCGGACACGCCGAACTTCTCTTCGATGGCCTTGACCAGCTCCATCACTTCCATCAGGGTCTTGCCAGCGATGGCGTCGACGATCTGCTCGTTGGAAAGGGACATTGTGATTACCTCTGGATAATTATCTGGATTGGATTACTTCGAGCCGGGAAGGCGTCGAGCTTCAGGCGGTTTCCGCTGCGGCCTCGGCAGGGGCGGCTTCGTCGCCACCACCCTGCTTGTCGGCCACGGCCTTGACGGCGCGGGCGAACATCGTGGCCGGCTCGGCCAGGACGCGGGCCAGCATGGCCAGAGCCTGTTCACGGGTCGGCAGCGAAGCGAGGACCTCGACATGGCTGGCCGGATAAACCTGGCCACCCACGGCGACGACCTTGGCCTTCAGCTTGTCGTTGCCCTTGGCGAACTCCTTGATCAGGCGACCGGCGGCGCCGGGCTCCTCGGTAGAGAACGCGTAAAGCAGCGGACCCACGAGCGCATCCTTGGCGCACTCGTATTCCGTGCCTTCGACGGCGCGCGAAGCCAGGGTGTTCTTGACAACCTTCAAGAACACGCCGTTTTCGCGAGCCTTCTTGCGCATCTCGGTCATCTGGGCGACCGTGGTGCCAGCGTACTCAGCGGCGATCAGGGAGTGCGCCTTGGCGGCGATTTCTGCCAGCTCGGCGACAACTTCTTGCTTTTGGGACAGATTGAGAGCCATTGCACTCCTCCAATTGGACTCCACCCGCGGCTCCAGCCGCTGGTGGTCTTGGGCGGCGCCGTTCCCTCGGCGCCGGGGACGCGGGTTGCGTCCCGGTGGTGGCCTATCCAGATTTCTCCAGGAGGCGGCACCATCTACGCAGGCCCGGCTTCGTCAGAAGTCCGGATTAAGCGATCCCGCTTGTGGCGACGGCGAATCCATGCCTTTCGTGCATCCCTGCCCGACGTCGTCACGCGCAGACCGCACCTGCGGTCTTTGATGGCTACGCCCGGGGCAAGCCCCGGGCGTCGCCTTCAAAATCTTCCGGCCGGGGCGACACTCCCGGCCGTGCAAACGATTACTTCGCCAGCGACAGCGAGGACTGGTCGATGACCACGCCCACGCCCATCGTCGAGCTCAGCGAGACCTTCTGCAGGTACTGGCCCTTGGCGGCAGCCGGCTTGGCCTTCACCAGGTCGCCCAGCAGGGCGTGCAAGTTCGACTTCAGCGCCTCGGCGTCGAAGTTGGCCTTGCCGATGGTGCAGTGGATGATGCCGGCCTTGTCGGTGCGGTAACGCACCTGGCCCGCCTTCGCGTTGCGCACGGCGCCAGCGGCGTCCGGCGAAACGGTGCCGACCTTCGGGTTCGGCATCAGGCCGCGCGGGCCGAGCACCTGGCCCAGCTTGCCGACGACGCGCATGGCGTCCGGCGTGGCGATGACGACGTCGTAGTTCAGGTCGCCGGCCAGCATCTTGTCGGCCAGGTCGTCCATGCCGACCACGTCGGCGCCAGCGGCCAGGGCCTCGTCAGCCTTGGCGCCGGCCGGGCAGAACACCGCCACGCGCACCGACTTGCCGGTGCCGGCGGGCAGCACGGTCGAACCGCGCACCTGCTGGTCGGACTTCTTGGCATCGACGCCGAGGCGCACGGCCACGTCCACCGACTCCACGAACTTGGTCTTCGAGTTGGCCTGGATGAGCTTCAGGGCCTCGTCGATCGAGTAGGCCTTGCCCGGGGTGACCAGGGACTGCAGGCTCTTGTAACGCTTGGAAATCTTCGCCATGTCTTAGCCCTCCACCACGAGACCCATGCTGCGGGCGCTACCGGCGAGGGTGCGCACCGCGGCGTCCAGCGAAGCCGCCGTCAGGTCGGCTTCCTTCGCCTTGGCGATGTCTTCCAGGTGCTTGCGGGTCACCTTGCCCACCTTTTCGGTGTTCGGGCGCTTGGAGCCCGAGGTGATGCCGGCAGCCTTCTTGAGCAGCACGGTGGCCGGGGTGCTCTTGGTGATGAAGGTGAAGGTACGGTCCGAGTACGCGGTGATGATCACCGGCGTCGGCAGGCCCGGCTCGAGCTTGGAGGTCGCGGCATTGAACGCCTTGCAGAACTCCATGATGTTCAGGCCGCGCTGGCCGAGGGCCGGGCCGACCGGCGGCGAGGGGTTGGCCTGGCCGGCCTTCACCTGCAGCTTGATGTAACCAACTACTTTCTTAGCCATTGTCTTCTCTCCGGGTGCAAGCGCCTGTTGTCAGGCTCCCCATCGTGCCGGGTGGGAAACGTGCCCCGGCTTTCACGCTGTTGCCAAACTTCGCGTCAGGCCTTCTCGACCTGGCCGAACTCCAGTTCCACCGGGGTGGAACGACCGAAGATCAGCACCGCCACGCGCAGGCGGCTCTTTTCGTAATTGACTTCCTCGACCACGCCATTGAAGTCGTTGAACGGGCCTTCGGTGACGCGCACCATCTCGCCCGGCTCGAACAGGACCTTCGGCTTGGGCTTGTCCACGCCGTCCTGGACGCGGCGAAGGATGATGTCCGCCTCCTTGTCCTGGATCGGCAGCGGGCGCTCGGCGGTGCCGCCGATGAAACCCATGACCTTCGGGGTTTCCTTGATCAGGTGCCAGCTCTCGTCGTCGATGCGCGGGATGCCGGCGTCATCGGTGGTCTCGATCTGGACCAGCACGTAACCCGGGAAGAACTTGCGCTCGGACTTGCGCTTCTGGCCACCGCGCATCTCGACCACTTCCTCGGTCGGGACCAGCACCTGGCCGAACTTGTCCTGCATCCCGGCGCGCGCGATGCGCGTGTCGAGCGCGCGCTGCACCTGGTGCTCAAAGCCCGAATAGGCGTGGACGACATACCACCGCTTGGCCACGTTCTGAACTCCTTATTGACCCAGCAGGAGCCGGATCAGCCACGAAATCACGAAATCGAAGCCCGACAGGATCAGGCTGACGATGACCACCACGACCAGGATCACGCCGGTGGTCCGGGTGGTCTCCTGGCGGGTCGGCCAGACCACCTTGCGCAGCTCGAACATCGACTCGGAGAAGAACTCCCGAGCCTGGCGGCCCTTCGCCGTGAAGGACATCACGAACGCACCACCCACGACGCCGGCGATGGCCAGCAGGGCGCGCAGCAGGCCCGGCCACTGGCTGAACCAGTAGAAACCGACGATGCCGGCAGCCACGACCACGACGGCCAGGACATACTTCGCGACGTCGGCGGCACTGACCGCCTGTTCTGCTTGCTCGACCTTCGTGTTCATTCGGCTCTTGCCCGGCTCGGTGCCGGTTGGTGGCAACCTTCCCCGGGGGGATTGCTGCCTTGCGGATGGCGCGCCAGGTAGGACTCGAACCTACAACCTGCGGTTTTGGAGACCGCTGCTCTGCCAGTTGAGCTACTGACGCGTTGGCATTCTCTAAACGGGCGATGGCGGACCGCTTCCGGCCCGCCATTCCCGGGTTGCCCGACCGGCCTGGGCTGGCCGGGCAATGGGCTTACTTGATGATCTTGGCAACCACGCCGG
>Ga0154536_1152_pt1 | contig 15851 bp, 13 predicted proteins | sample RifGroF1_FD_105679 | JGI IMG/M metagenome (GOLD analysis project Ga0154536, IMG submission 105679) | Xanthomonadales bacterium GWF1_69_6 | reverse complement strand
GAGCCGCTCGCCGTTCGACCAGCGCGCGCCTTCCCGCAGGTGGAAGGTCCAGGTGCGGCCGTCGGGCGACACCTCCCAGCGTTCGGCCAGCCCGGGCACCAGGCGACCGCCGCCATCCTCGGCCACCAGGCCTTCGAACAGGTCGCGCAGCACGTTGCCGCAGGCCACTTCCGGGCAACGGTGCGGGTCGAGCGTGGACGGCTCCGGGCCGTTGCCGCGCTCGAGCCCCTGGGCCGCCAGCGGGCCGGAACAGAGAATCCCCGCCATCAGGACGCTGGTGACCGCGGCGCAGGTTAGGATTCGCATCCTTGCGATTGTAGGCCAGCGCCCGCACATCGCTTCCACCCCTTCAAGGCGCGCCCCGTGTCCGGACCGAGCAATACCAAGGAAACCCCGCTGGCCGACCGCCGCGAACTGGTCGAATACCTCGCCTCGGGCGGCCGGCCCGACGCCGAATGGACCATCGGCACCGAACACGAGAAGTTCGGCTTCCGCCTCGACGACCTGCGCCCGCCCACCTGGGACGGCGACCGCGGCATCGAGGCCCTGCTGCGCGGGCTCACCCGCTTCGGCTGGGAGCCCTACGAGGAAAAGGGCAAGCTGATCGCCCTGACCAAGGCCGGCGCCTCGGTCACGCTTGAACCCGCGGGCCAGCTGGAACTCTCCGGCGCCATGCTCGAGAACATCCACCAGACCTGCTGCGAAACCATGTCGCACCTGCGCGAGGTCAAGACGGTGGGCGACGAGCTCGGCATCGGCTTCCTGGGCATGGGTTTCCAGCCCAAGTGGCGCCGCGACGAAATGCCCTGGATGCCCAAGGGCCGCTACAAGATCATGCGCGAGTACATGCCCAAGCGCGGCAACCTGGGCCTGGACATGATGACCCGCACCTGCACCGTGCAGGTGAACCTGGATTTCCGCGACGAAGCGGACATGGTGAAGAAGTTCCGCGTCTCGCTGGCGCTGCAGCCCATCGCCACCGCGCTGTTCGCCGATTCGCCCTTCACCGAGGGCAAGCCCAACGGCTACCTCAGCTACCGTTCGCACATCTGGACCGACACCGACCCCGACCGCACCGGCATGCTCGACTTCGTGTTCGAGGACGGCTTCGGCTTCGAGCGTTACGTCGACTACCTGCTCGACGTGCCCATGTACTTCAGCTACCGCGGCGGCGAATACATCGACCTCAGCGGCCGCAGCTTCCGCAAGTTCATGCGTGGCGAGCTCGACGAGCTGCCGGGCCAGCTTCCGACAATGCGCGACTGGGCCGACCACATGACCACCGCCTTCCCGGAAGTGCGCCTGAAGAAGTACCTGGAAATGCGCGGCGCCGACGGCGGCCCCTGGAACCGCCTGTGCGCGCTGCCGGCGTTCTGGGTGGGCCTGCTCTACGACGGCGAGGCGCTGGACGCGGCCTGGGACCTGGTGAAGGACTTCAGCCGCGAGGAACGCCACGCGCTGCGCGACGGCGTGCCCAAGCACGCGCTCAAGCTGCCGTTCCGCGGCGCCACGGTGCGCGAGCTGGCGCTGGAGGCGCTGAAGATCTCGGGCCAGGGCCTGGCGCGCCGCAACCGCCTCAACGCCACCGGTGCCAGCGAGGCCGTTTTCCTCGAGCCGCTCATTGAATTCGCCATGGCCAACGAAACCCCGGCCGAGCGCAAGCTGGCCCTGTACCACGGCGCCTGGGGTGGTTCGGTGGACCCGGTGTTCCGCGAGTTCGCGTACTGACATGGCCACCGTGAAAGCCGACTGGTTCCGCGCCGACGACGCGCGCATCGACGAACTCGACCGCCTGCTCGAGCAGCGCGCCGTGCCCTTCGGCGGCTACGGCCTGGAGCAGCTCGACGGTTTCCTCACCGCGATCGCGGTCAGCCCGGGCACCGTGGCGCCGGAAGAATGGCTGCCGCTGGTCTGGGGCAAGGCGCCGCCGCGCTGGGAAGGCCCGGCCGACGAGGCCGCCGCCACCGCCCTGCTGATGCTGGCCTGGGAAACCGCCCAGCGCCGCGTGCGCACGCCCGGCGACGAACTCACGGTGGAAGGCGCGCTGTTCTGGTGGCTGCCCGACGACCCCGAGGCCGAACACGGCGACGAGGTGGACATCGGCGCCGCCTGGGCCGGCGGCTTCCTCGACGGCATGGCCCTGCGCGACGCCGAATGGGACGCCTGGATCGCCAAGGACGACTGGATCGGCGAGGTCGAGGACTACATCGAAGCCCTGGCCGTCGGCAGCTACCCGCCGGAAACCGAAGGCGGCGCGCCGGTGCCGCTGCCCTACCGCGAGCGTCTGGAAATCCACGCCAGCCTGCCGGACATGCTGCACGACCTGCACGTGCACCGGATCGAATCGCTGACTCCGCGCGAACCCGTGCGCCGCGCCGCCGCGCCCGAGCGCAACGACCCTTGTCCCTGCGGCAGCGGCAAGAAATACAAGAAGTGTTGCGGCGCCTGAGCCGGGCGTAGGATGTCCGCGCGGCCGCCCCGGCCGCCCGGAGACCCGCCATGAACGCCAGAGCCTTGCTGTTCGCCGCCGTGTTTTCCCTGCTCGCCCCGCTGGCCAGCGCCCAGCAGGCCGCTGTGCTTCGCCGCCCCGTCGAGCCCGTCGTCGCGCCGGTGCAGGCCACCGAGGTGGACAAGGACGCCGTCATCCAGCGCCTGCGCGAGAAGAACCGCGAGCTGCGCGAGGAAAACGCCCGCCTGCAGGCCCGCATCGAAGCCATGACCGCGCTCGGCGGCAGCGAAGTGCGCGCCTACTGCGCCTCGCCCTCGGAAAGCCGCACCACCGCCGGCGCCAGCGAATCCTGCGGTGCCTACACCTGCAATGCCACCAGCGGCCTGTGCCGCGACCGCTGCGCCAGCAGCGACCAGTGCGATTCCAGCGCCCGCTGCGACATCCCCAGCGGCACCTGCATCGCCGTCCCCCAAAGCTGAGCCAAAAACGGGGCCCCGAAAATGGGGTCAGAGAACATATTTGTTTCAATCCTTCGTTTGAAGCAAATATGTTCTCTGACCCCATTTTGTGGGTAGGGTTGGGGATGGCTGACGAAAACGAATCGCTGCGGGACATCGACCTTCCCCCCACCGACGCGCTGCTGCGCGACGACGTCAAGCGCCTCGGCGCGCTGGTGGGCGAGATATTGGCCGAACAGGTCTCGCCTGCCTTCCTGGCCGAGGTCGAGGCGCTGCGGGTGGCGTCCATCCGCCGTCGCGAGGCCGGCGCGCCCATCGAAGACGTGTCGGCCCGCCTCCAGGGCCTGCCCCTGGACCAGGCCGAACTGCTGGTGCGCGCCTTCGCCAGCTATTTCCAGGCGGTGAACCTGGCCGAACGCGTGCACCGCATCCGCCGCCGGCGTGATTACCAGCGCCTGGGCCAAGCGCCGCAGCCGGGCGGTCTCGAGGATTCCCTGCGCGCCCTGCGCGACGAGGGCGTACCGGTGCAGGACGTGGCCGCGCTGCTGCCGCGCCTGCGCATCGAACCGGTGTTCACCGCCCACCCCACCGAGGCGGTGCGCCGCGCACTGCTGGAAAAGGAAAGCGAGGTCGTGCGCTGCCTGGTCGAGGACATCGACCGCGGCCTCACCCCGCAGGAGCGCCGCGCCGACGTCGAACGCATGCGCCTGGCGCTCACCGCCAGCTGGCAGACCGACGAAACCCCGCCGGAAAAACCCACCGTCGCCGACGAGTTCGAGCACGTGGCGTATTACCTGTCCGACGTGCTCTACCGCGTGCTGCCGGTCTTCCACGAAGTGTTCGAGGACGCCCTGCGCAGCGTCTACGGCAGCGCGCCGGAAGAATTGCCGCCGCTGCTCGGCTTCGGCTCCTGGGTCGGCGGCGACATGGACGGCAACCCGAACGTGGGCGCGGCCACCATCGCCGCCACCCTGGCCGGCCAGCGCGCGCTGGTGCTGGGCAACTACCGCCGCGAACTGGCCAAGCTGGCCGACGTGCTCAGCCAGACCGAAGGCCGCGTCGGCATCGCCCCCGCCCTGCGCACGCGCGCCGACGACTACGCGCACCGCTTCCCCGAAGCCGCCGAGGCCATCAAGGCGCGCCACGCCGACATGCCCTACCGGCGCTTCCTAACCCTGGTGGCCGCGCGCATCGAAGCCACCGCCGCCGACGCGCCCGGCGCCTACGCCGACGCCAGCGAATTCCTGGCCGACCTGCGCCTGGTCGAAACCAGCCTGACCCGGCACCGCGGCGAACACGCCGGCGGTTTCGCCGTGCGCCGGCTGCTGCGCCGCGTGCAGGCCTTCGGTTTCCACCTGGCCGCGCTCGACCTGCGCCAGGAAAGCAGCCAGCACGACGCCGCCCTGGCCGCGCTGCTCGACGACCCGGACTTCCCCACGCGCCCCTGGGCCGAGCGCGCCCATCGCCTGCGCGAACTCGTCGCCGGCACCGACCCGGCGCCGGCCCCCGGCGCCGCCGATGCCACGCGCGTGCTCGACGTGTTCCGCACCGTCGCCGAATCGCTGCCGCGCTACGGCGCGCGCGCCATCGGCGCCTACATCATCAGCATGAGCCGCAGCGCCGCCGACGCGCTGGCGGTGCTGGCGCTGGCCCGCCTGGGCGGCTGCCTGGACGCCAACGGCGCCGTGCCGCTGGACGTGGCCCCGCTGTTCGAAACCGTGGACGACCTCGACGCCGCCGCGGCCACGCTGCGTTCGCTGTTCGCCGACCCGGTCTACCGCGAACACCTGCGCGAGCGCGGCGACCGCCAGGTGGTGATGCTGGGGTATTCCGACAGCGCCAAGGACGGCGGCCTGGTGGCTTCGCGCTGGGCACTGCAGCAGACCCAGGTGGCGCTCACCGCACTGGCGGCGGAAGCCGGCGTGCGCATCGCCTTCTTCCACGGCCGCGGCGGGTCGCTCTCGCGCGGCGGTGGCAAGACCGGCCGCGCCGTGGTGGCGGCGCCGCGCGGTTCGGTGGACGGCTACCTGCGCCTCACCGAGCAGGGCGAAGTCATCCACCGCAAGTACGGCATCCGCGCGCTGGCGCTGCGCAACCTCGAACAGGCGACCGGCGCCGTGCTGCGCGCCACCCTGCGCCCGCGCAAGCCCGAACCGCGCGAGGCCGCCTGGCGCGAGATGGCCGCCGCCATCGCCGCCGCGGCGCGCGCGCACTATCGCGGCCTGGTGTACGAAAGCGAAGGCTTCGTCGACTACTTCCGCGCCGCCACGCCCATCGACGTCATCGAGCGCCTGCGCATCGGCTCGCGCCCCAGCAAGCGCGGCAACGCCGGCGGCGTGAGCTCGCTGCGCGCCATTCCCTGGGTGTTCGCCTGGTCCCAGAACCGCTGCGGCCTCACCGCCTGGCTGGGCGTGGGCACCGGCCTGGCGCACGGCATCGAACGCTTCGGCCACACCGCCGTGGCCGAGATGGCGCGCGACTGGCCCTTCTTCGCCACCATGGTGGACGACGTGGAAATGGTGCTGGCGAAGTCCGACCTGGGCATCTTCGAGCGCTATTCCCGCCTGGCCGGCGACGACCACGCGCGTTTCTACCCGGGCATCGCCGCCGAGTTCGAACGCACGCGCGAATCCATCCTCGCGCTCAAGGGCACGACGCAGCTGCTCGAGGGCGACTTCCGGCTGCGCCAGTCGATCCGCCTGCGCAATCCCTACGTTGACCCGCTCAGCCTGCTGCAGGTGGACCTGCTGGCCCGCTGGCGCGCCGCCGGGCGGCCCGAGGACGCGCTGTTCCACGCCCTGGTCACCACCGTCAACGGCATCGCCGCCGGCGTGCAGAACACCGGCTAGCCGAAGCGCACGTCGCGCAGCTCCCACTGGTTGCCCGCCAGCAGCTTCATGCGGTGCCGGAACACGGCGCCGGGCAGGCTGGTGCTGGCCTCGAGCTCGATCTTCAGGTCCTTCTGCTCGCCGGTGACGCGGGCGGCGGGGTCGGTGGCGCCCAGGCTTTCGTCCACCTCGTCGGGTTCGTCCTGAAGCGCGCGCCAGCGTTCGAACAGCGCCGGCGTGCGCAGCGCGGCCTCGAGTTCGGCGGCCAGGCCCTCGGCGCCGTCGGAGCGGAAGGCCAGGGCCGGGTCGTCGCCGCGGGCGGTGGCCGGGTCGGGCAGGCGGATCAGGTATCGGACGGCCATCACGGTTTCTCCCTGGCGCCCTCACGACGGGCCGCCACCACGCTACCATCGGGGCAACTTCGGGGGAGGGTCAAGCGATGACGTTGAAAAAACTGTGCCTGGCGGCGGCGGTGATGCTGGCGCTGGCGCCGGCGGCGAATGCCGGGAAACTGGCGCTGGTGGGCGGCACCCTGGTGGACGGCACGCTGCGCGAGCCAATCCGGAACAGCGTGGTCATCGTAGATGGCGAGCGCATCGTCGCGGTGGGCAGCGTCGGCGACCTGCCGGTGCCGGCCGACGCGGAAGTGATCTCCACCGAAGGCATGACCGTCATGCCGGGCCTGTGGGACATGCACGTGCACCTGATGATCAACGGCCATGCCGACTACGATTATTGGGACAGGACCTACCTCGACAAGCAGCGCGACGTGATCATGCCGGCCTCGGCCGAGCAGCTGCTGATGGCGGGCATCACCAGCGCGCGCGACCTGGGCGGCCCGCTCGAGGACAGCCTGGCGGTGCGCGACGCCATCAACGCCGGCAAGATCCCGGGCCCGACCATGTACATGTCGGGGCCCTTCATCCAGAAGAAGCCCTACCCGGGCACCGAGGCCTTCCGCTGGGGCGTGGATTCGCCCGCCGACGCCCGCGCCAAGGTGCGCCGCCTGGCCGAGGCCGGCGTGGACGTGATCAAGCTCATCGACCAGGACCAGATGGCCGAGGCCGAGATCGCCGCCATCGTCGACGAGGCGCACAAGCACCAGCTGCCGGTGATCGCCCACGCGCACCGGCCCGAGGAAGTGCGGCGCGGCCTGCGCCACGGCGTGGACGGCTTCGAGCACACCGGCTTCGCCGCCGCGCCGGAGTTCCCGCCCGACGTGATGGAGGCGCTGAAGGAGCGCACCGCCAACATGGCGCTGGGCCCGCTGTTCTGGACGCCCACCATCGAGGGCCTCTACAACTTCCCGTACACGGTGCGCAACCACGAGTTCATCGACAGCGACTCCTGGCACCGCGGCCTGCCGCCGGAGATCGTCGCCGACATCCGCAAGTCGCTCGAGCACCCGGAGCGCATCAGCTACTTCCAGCAGACGCCGCAGCGCCAGCCCACCCTGCGCCGCAAGTTCGAGCAGCTGCGCCAGGCCGGCGTGCTGATGCTGGTGGGCACCGACTCGGGCATCCCGATGAAGTTCCACAGCCAGAGCACCTGGAACGAGCTGGACGTTTGGGTGAACCAGTTCGACGTGCCGGCGGTGGACGCCATCCGCGCCGCCACCTACTGGCCGGCCGTGGCCATGCGCGTGGACGACGAGTACGGCACCGTCACCGAAGGCAAGTACGCCGACATCGTGGCCGTGCGCGGCGACGCGCTGCGGCAGGTGGCCCTGCTGCAGCACATCGACCTGGTGATCAAGCACGGCAAGCGCGTCAAGTAAGCGCGTTTGGAACAACGCCCCGGCGCCGCGGCGCCGGGGCGTTTTCATTTCAATGCCGGTGCGGGTCCGACTTCGGGCAGTGGCAGGGCGCGGTCGGGCCGTATTCCACGCCGGTGGGCACGGCGTTGCCGTGGCGCTCCCAGAAGAAGGTCGGGGCCGGGCGCTGCTTGCCGCCGATTTCCGACATGTCGGCGGCGTTGAACAGGCGGCCGTTCACCATCACGTGCGTGGTGTCGTCGCTGGTGCGGATGTCGGCCAGCGGGTTGCCGTCCACCACCACCAGGTCGGCGCGCTTGCCGACTTCGATCGAGCCCAGCTCCTTCGACAGGCCCAGGTAGTCGGCGCCGTCGATGGTGGCCGCGCGCAGCGCCTCGAACGGCGTGAAGCCGCCCTGCGCCAGCGACCAGATCTCCCAGTGCGGCGCCAGTCCCTGCATCTGGCCGTGGCCGCCCACCTGGATGCGCACGCCGGCGTCGCGCATCTTCTTGGCCGCCTTGGCCACTTCCACGTGGTAGTAGTCCCACTCCGGGCCGGCCTCGCGGCGGATGGTGCGGGCGTCGAGCGACTGCTGCGGGAAGAAGCGGTTCAGGCGCGCGTTCTCCCACAGGTTGTCCTTGGCGTACCAGTAGTACTCGGCGTTGAGGCCGCCGTAGTTCACCACCAGCGTGGGGGTGTTGCGCACGTCGGTCTGGCGCCACAGCTCCACGACGTCCTTGTACAGCGGCGCTACCGGGATGTTGTGCTCCACGCCGGTCACGCCGTCCACCACCATCGTCAGGTTGTGCTGGAAGGTGCTGCCGCCTTCCTCCACCACCAGCATGCCCAGCTCGCGCGCGGCCTGGTTGATCTGCTGGCGCTGCTCGCGGCGCGGCTGGTTGTAGCTCTTCACCGAGAACGCGCCGTTGGCCTGCATGCGGCGCAGGTGGCGGCGGGCGTCGTCGAGCGAATTGACCTCGGCCTTGAAGTCGCCGTCGGCGCCGTAAAGGATGGTGCCGGTGGAGAACACGCGCGGGCCCACCATGCGCCCGGCCTTCACCAGTTCGCTCTGCGAGAACACGAACTCGGTGGTGGCCGAGGGGTCGTGCATGGTGGTGATGCCGAAGGCCAGGTTGGCGTGGTAGGTCCAGTTCTGCTGCGGCACCACGCCCTGGCCGAAGTGCGCCGCGTGTGCGTGCGCGTCGACGATGCCGGGGAACACGGTCTTGCCGGCCACGTCCACCTCGCGGGCGCCGGCCGGGATGGCCACTTCGCCACGCTTGCCCACGGCCACGATGCGCTCGCCGCGCACCACGACCACGCCGTCCTCGATCACTTCCTCGCTGTTTTCGGCGTCGCGCATGGTCACCACGCGGCCGCCCACCAGGGCGAAGGTGTCGGTGGGGCGGTCGCTGTCCACGCGCAGGCCCACCGGCAGACCGGCGTCGGCCTTGGCCGCGCCCAGGGCGCGGCTGTGGTAGCGGTCGCCCACCATCCAGTGCACCGACTTCGAATCGGCCGACCAGTGCAGGTAGCTGCCCATGTCGGTGCCCAACGCGGTCACCGGCAGGGCCTTGGTGTCCTTGTTGAGCTCGATCGGCGCACCGGTGGCCGGCAGCGGCGCGACGTAGCCGTTGAAGAGCTCCGTGAAGGCCACCGACTTGCCGTCCGGGCTGATCGCCACGTGGTCCACGTATTTGAGGTTGAACACCTCGCGCGGCAGTTCGCCGGCCAGGCCCACGCTCATCAGCTTCTTTTCCAGGCCGCCGCCGGTGAGGAAGTAGACGCGCTTGCCGTCGGCCGAGAATTGCGGGTCGGCGCCGTTCTTCGCCACCTGCACCGCTTCGCCGCCGGCCGCCGGCATCACGAACACGCCGCGCACGCCGCTCCACAGGCTGCCGGTGAGGCCGCTGCCGCCCTGGCGCGAGTACACGATGCGGCTGCCGTCCGGCGAATAACGCGGGCCGTAGTAGAAGCCCGGCTGCGTGGTGAGCGCGCGCGACTGGCCGCTGGCCAGGTCGAGCTCGCGGATCGCGCCCATGTTTTCATCCGACCAGGTGGTGTAGAGCAGCTTGCGGCCGTCGGGGCTGAAGCTGGGCTGGTACTCGAAATTGGCCGCATCGCCGGTGAGCCGGCGCGGTTCGCCATTCGGCAGCGCCTTGGTCCAGAGCTGGCCGACCGCGTGGAAGACCAGGGTCTTGCCGTCCGGGCTGGTGGCGACGTCGCGGATCATCTTCGGCGCGAACGAATCGCCGTCCAGCGGCTGGGCGAAACGCAGGGCCGGCAGCACGGTCTGCTCCACTTCGGCGGTGAACGGGATGTTCGCCGGCGCGCCGCTGGCCATGTCCACGCGCCAGAGCTTGCCCTGCGCCCACACCACCACGGCCTTGGAATCCGGCGTCCAGTCGAAGTTGGGGTAGGGGCCGAAGATGGCCCAGGCTTCCTGCTGGTCGTGCGAGAGGCCGTCCCACACCGGGCGCGCGTGGCCCGAGGCCAGGTCGAGCACGTGCAGCACGGACTTGTCGCGCACGCGCTTCACGAAGGCCAGCTGCTTGCCATCGGGCGACGGCTGCGGGCGCACCGCGCCGCCGGCGCTGCCGACCACGGTTTCGATCTCGCCGGTCTCGCGGTCCAGGCGCTTGATGGCGTAGATCACGCCGTGCACGTTGCGGTTGTATTCGAAGGCGCCGCCCGGGCTGACGTCTTCCGAGAAGTACACATAGCGGCCGTCCGGCGACACCGCCGGTTCGCCCAGGTCCTGCTGGTCGTTCTTGCGCTTGGTGAGCTGCAGGCCGGCGCCGCCGTCGCGGTGGTAGAGCCACAGTTCGCCGGCGCCCAGCGAGCGCTGGGAAGTGAAGTGCTTGCGGCCCACCAGGTACTGGCCGTCGGGCGTCCAGGCCGGGTTGTTGAGCAGGCGGAAGTCTTCCTTGGTCACCTGCGCGGCGCCGCTGCCGTCGGCCTTCATGCGCCACAGGTTGTTGCCGCCGCCGCGGTCGGAGGTGAAGGCGATTTCCTTGCCGTCGGGCGAGAAGCGCGGCTGGATGTCCCAGCTGGCGCCGCGGGTGAGGCGTCGCGCCTGGCCGCCGGCGGCGGGCAGCACGTACAGGTCGCCGAGCATCGAGAACACGATCTGTTGGCCGTCGGGGCTGACGTCGAGGTCGAGCCAGGTGCCTTCGTCGGTGCTGAAGCGCACCACCTTGCCCTTGGCGTGCGTGGCGCCGACGTCCCACTTGGTTTCCGCCGCGCCGGCGGTGGCGCCGGTGGCGAGGGCGAGGCTGAGTGCGAGGGCGAGCGGGCGAGGCGACAGCGACATGGACGGCTCCGGTGCAGGAAGGAAAGGCGGGAAATTCCCGATGCTAGGCCAATCATCGCCCGCGCTCCCCCGGCCAGAGGTAACGGCAGGGTGAAAGCGTGAGGTGCTTGGCAGCTTCGCAAGCCCGCGGCGGCCTTGGCTTGTAATGGTGGCGCGGCTGCCGGAGAGTGGCGCCATGCGTACCCCCCGACGCCCCCGACTGGCTGTCCCGGCTGCCCTGGCCCTGGGGCCGGGGGCGGCTTTGCCGGCGCTGGCCGCGGCGGGCGACTGGCAGGCGTGGTCGGCCTGGGGCCTGGTGGGCGCCACCGTCGGCGTCGCCGCCGCGATCGGCATCTGCGGCTACAACCTGCGCGGCCGGATCGCCGCGCACGGGCCGTGGTGGCGGCATGCCCTCGCGGCCCTGGCGCTGGCCTTGGCCGCGCCGTTCCTGCTCCGGGTCCAGCCCTGGCTAGTGGCGGCGGTGGCGTTGGGCTTGCTTTACTGGGGTTTGTGGCGCGCGCTGCGGCTTACCCGGCACATGCGCCAGTCCCTCGACGAACACGCCCACGCCCGCGCCGAAGCGCGCCGCGCCAAGGCCGATTCCGAACGCGATGCGCTCACCGGCGTGCTCAACCGCGGCGCCTGGCGCGCGCGGCTCGAGCGCCTGGCCGAAGACACCCAGCAGGACGGCCGGCCGCTGTCGGTGCTGTTCTTCGACATCGACCTGTTCAAGCTCATCAACGACAGCCTGGGCCACCAGGTCGGCGACGACTGCCTCAAGGCCGTGGCCAACACCGTGGCCGCCGAGCTGCGCGGCGGCGACATCCTGGGCCGCCTGGGCGGCGAAGAATTCGCGGTGGCGCTGCCCGGCGCGCGTCGCATCCACGCCATCGCCGTCGGCGAGCGCGTGCGCATGGCCGTGCAGAAACACTGCCAGGTGGTGGGCGAAGAAGTGGTGGAGCTGACCGTCAGCGTCGGCGCCGCTGAATACCTCGGGCCGGAGGAATCCTTCGACGCCCTGATGGACCGCGCCGACCGCGCCATGTACACGGCCAAGGGCTCGGGCCGGAACATGGTGGTGGCCGACGCCGCCACCCCGCCCGGCGCGCACTAGCCGCGCTCAGCCGCGGCGCGCGCCCTCGGGCAGCGAGGCCAGGCGGGCCATCTCGTGGGCGTCCAGCAGGCCCGGGTCGTCGAGGAAGGCCAGCGCGAAATCGAAGGCGTCGTTGCCCCAGAACACCTCGCCGTCCACCACCAGGCTGGGCACGCCGAACACGCCGGCGGCGATGGCGGCTTCGGTGTTTTCGCGCAGCCGCGCCTTCACTTCCGGCGCCGCGATCGCGGCCGCCACGTCGGCGATGCCCAGGCGCTGGCCCAGCGGCGCCAGCGCGGCGGCGTCGTCGGCCGCGCGGCCTTCGGCCCAGATCCAGTCGAACACCGCGGTGATGGCTTCCGGCGTGTTGCCCGCCGCCAGGCACAGCCGCAGCGCGGCCAGCGGGTTGAACGGGTGCGCCGGCGGGAACACCAGCGGCATGCCCTGCAGGCGCGCCAGCCAGGTGACGTGGCGGTAGGTGAAGAGCCGCTTGCCGGCAATCTCGGCCGGGCCCTTCTGGCCGTGGTGGCCCAGCAGTCCGGCCAGCAGCACCGGCCGGAAATCCACCGCATGCCGCCGCGCCAGCTCGCGCACGCGCGGCCACTGCAGGTAGGCGAAGGGCGAGATCGGGTCGAAATACCAGGCGATGCGGCTCATGCGGCCGCGGGCCCCGGCCACAGCGCCAGCACCAGGCCGATCAGGGTGAACTGCAGCGTGTGGTAGCCGGCGTTGATGGCGAAGAGCTTGAGCGACTTGCGCTCGAACAGGTAGTTGATGCCGAAGCTCGACGCCACCCAGAACAGCCCCGCCGACGCACCCGCGCCCACGCCCAGTTCCAGCGAGGGCCGCGGCCCCAGGAACAGCGCGAACACGAAGGCGGCCGCGAGGCTGAGCACGAAGGCCAGGCCGAAGATCAGGGCCATGTTGCCGCCGGCCAGGGTTTCATCGCTCAGGCCGGTCTCGCGCTGCCAGGCCTTGCCGAACAGCACCGGCGAATACCACAGCCCGCCCAGCACGAAACTCGAAACGGCGGCCACCAGGACCGCCCACACGTTGAACTCGGGCATCACGCTCCCTCCCCAGGGTGGACGGGCGAATCGTGAACCCGCGCCGCCACCCCGGCAAGTGCCCGGTCAGCCGCCCGGATAGGCGCGGGGCAGGGCGCCGGCGGGCGCGAGGTAGCGGTCGCGCAGTTCGGTCTGGCGCGAGCGCATCGAGGCCGGCTTGCCCTCGAACCACACCTGCTCGGCGAACGTCGACACCTCCAGCGGGTCGCCGCTCCACAGCACCAGGTCGGCCCGCTGGCCCACTTCGATGCGGCCGCGCTGCTGCAGCCCGAAGGCCTGCGCCGGCACCGAGGTCAGGCCGGCCAGCGCCGCGTCCCAGGGCAGGCCGTGCGCCACCGCGTTGCCTGCCAGCTGGCGCTGTTTGCGGGCGTTGTGGGTGGCGTCGCCGCGCTGCGAGAAGCCCACGCGCACGCCGGCCCGGTGCAGGCGCGCGGCGGTTTCCAGGCTCGAGCCCAGGCCGTCGAAATTGCCCGGCAGGTTGGCGAGCGCATCCACCAGCACCACCGCGTTCGCGGCCTTGAGCTCGGCGGCCACGCGCCAGGACTCGGCGCCACCCACGATCACCGGCGCCATGCCGTTCTTCTTCGCGAAAGCCAGCACCTGGCGGATGTCGGCGGCGCGGTCGACGTGGAACACCACGCGGCCGCCGCCGAGGTATTTCGCCACCGCGGCGCGGCCGGCGCGCGTGAGCAGGCCGTCCGAGGTACCGCTGCGCGCTTCGGTGACGGCCTGCTCGAGCAGCATCCACTGGCCCGCGCGGCTGCCGCCGGAAAGCGGCGAGCTGTCGCTGCCCAGGTTCACGAACAGGCTGCGCGTGCCCGGCAGCGCCGCGTCGTAGCGGCCATCGAGCAGCACCGCGCTGCCCTGGCCGGCGACGAAGCTGCCGCCCGGCAACGCCGACGGCGCCAGCACGGTGAAGGTGATGCCTTCCACGCGGTTCACGCCGATGGCGGCCGAGTGCGGGTTGAAGGCCACGTCCACGTCGAACTCGGGGCGCCAGGACGAACCCTCGTGCGCCGGCTGCATGGCGCCCAGCGCCAGGCCGCCATCCACGGTGGACGGTTCGCCCGACACTTCCTCGATGCCCAGGCCGGTGAGGCCGCCGAACAGGCCGGGCGTCAGCGGGCGGCCCTTGGCGTCCACCACGGTGACGCCCGCGGGCGCGGCCAGGCCGGGGCCGACGGCGCGCACCACGCCCCCCTGCGCCAGCACGTCGTGGTTCTTCAGGGTGCCGGCGGCGCCGGCGGTGTGCACGGTGGCATTGCGGACCAGCAGGTCCTGGGCGGCGGCCGGCAGCGTGGCCAGCAGCGCGATGGCGAGAATCAGGCGCTTCACGGCGACACCTCCTGGCCCAGCATGAAGTCGGACACCGGCTGGCGCGCCGGATCCTTGCGGTCGTAGAGCAGGGCGCCGTCCACGTACACCTTTTCGGCCAGCGCGTACACGGAGAACGGGTTGCCGTTCCACAGCACCACGTCGGCCATCTTGCCTTCGGCCAGCGTGCCGGTGACGCCGTCCACGCCGATCGCCTTGGCGGCGTTCGAGGTGAGCCAGCGGATGGCGTGTTCGGGCGGCAGCGACAGGCCCAGGCGTTCGCCGCGGCCCATCACCTTCGCCGCTTCCTGGTTCAGGCGCTGGATGCCTTCGGAGGAGTCGGAATGCACGATGGCGCAGCTGTTCTTCGGCCGGTCCACCAGCGCGATGTTTTCCTGGATGCCGTCGTAGGCCTCCATCTTGAAGCCCCACCAGTCGGCCCAGAGCGCGCCGCAGATGCCTTCCTCGGCCATGCGGTCGGCGAGCTTGTAGGCCTCGACGCCGTGGTGGAAGGCGGCGATCCTGAAATCGAACTCCTTCGCCAGGTCCATCATCAGCGCCATCTCATCGGCGCGGTAGCAGTGGATCTGCACGCTGATCTCGCCGCGCAGCACGCCGGCCAGGGTGTCCAGGCGCAGGTCGCGCGCCGGCGGCTCGCCGTTGCCGGCGCCCTTCTTCTTGCGGCCTTCGCTGCGCTGCGAAGCTTCGTACTTGTCCCAGGCCTGGCGGTACTTCTGCGCCTCGATGAAGGCGGCGCGGTAGCCGGCCAGGTTGCCCATGCGGGTCATCGGCGACTGGCCGCGGCCGCCATAGACGCGCTTGGGGTTCTCGCCGCAGGCCATCTTCACGCTGTGCGGCGCGCCCGGGAACTTCATTTCCTGCATGGTCACGGCGGGCACGTTCTTTAGCACCACGCCGCGGCCGCCGATCAGGTTGGCCGAGCCGGGCAGGATCATCATGGACGTGACGCCGCCGGCGAGCGCCGCGGCGAAGCCGGGGTCCTGCGGCCACACCGCGTGTTCGGCCCAGACCTGGGCGGTGACCGGCGCGGTCATCTCGTTGCCGTCCTGGTGCGCCAGCGCGCCCGGCGCCGGGTACACGCCCAGGTGCGAGTGCACGTCGATGATGCCGGGCGTGACCCACTTGCCGCGGCCGTCCACCACGGTGGCGCCCTCGGCCTGGAGGTCGGTGCCGACCGCGGCGACCTTGCCGCCCTGCATCAGCACGTCGGCGCCCTCCAGGCGCCGACCGTCGCCGGTGAGCACGGTGGCGTCGGTGATCAGCACCGGGCCGGACGCGACCGGCTGGTAGGTGCTGGGAAAGCTGGGCGCGGCCGCCGGCGACAGGGCCGGCAGGGCGAGCAGGGCGGTGGCCAGCAGGCTGGCCCGGAATCGTGGATGCATCGTGGTCTCCCCCGGTGAAGCAGCCACCCTAGCCTTGCCCGGCGCGGCTTGCCAAGGGGTCGGGGCCTGGGTTCACCGGCCGCGTGGCAGAATGGTGACGCAGTACGGATAAAAAGAACAAAACGGAGATCACGACAAGATGAAAGACAAGAACGAAATCGTCAGCAACTGGCTGCCGCGCTACACCGGCGTGC
>Ga0154536_1001_pt1 | contig 17465 bp, 13 predicted proteins | sample RifGroF1_FD_105679 | JGI IMG/M metagenome (GOLD analysis project Ga0154536, IMG submission 105679) | Xanthomonadales bacterium GWF1_69_6 | reverse complement strand
CGACTATGGCGACGACGGCGCCGACACGCTGGGCCACATCGCGCAGTGGTGCGCGCGCCCCGTGGCCGACGGGGGCCGCGGCCGCCCGCTGTCGCTGCCGAACCTGGTGGCCCTGGGCCTGGGCGAAGCGGCGCGCTGCGTCACGGGCCATACGCCGCCGGGCCTGTCGGGCCCCGTCGCCTCGCACGCCGTGCACGGCTGCGCGCGCGAACAATCGCGCGGCAAGGACACCGTGTCCGGCCACTGGGAACTGTGTGGCCTGCCCGTGCCCTGGGACTGGGGCCTGTTCCCGCGCCGCGAAGACACGCTGGCGCCGGAAGAACTCGCGCGCCTCGCCGCGGCCTGCGGCGTGCCGGGTTTCCTCGGCAACCGCCACGCCTCCGGCACGCAGGTGATCCAGGACCTGGGCGCCGAACACCTGCGCACCGGCCTGCCCATCCTGTATTTCTCCGCCGACTCGGTGATCCAGATCGCCGCGCACGAAGAAAGCTTCGGCGTCGGGCGTTTGCTGCAGGCCTGCGAAGGCGCGCGCCGGCTCGCGGACGAATGGCGCATCGGCCGCGTCATCGCCCGGCCTTTCCTGGGCTCTCCGGCGGAAGGCTTCCAGCGCACGCCGCACCGCCGCGACTACGCGGTGCCGCCGCCCGCGCCCACCCTGCTCGACCACCTGCACGATTCCGGCGGCGAGGTGGTGGCCGTGGGCAAGATCCGCGACATCTTCGCCGGCCGCGGCATCACCCGCGCGGTCAAGGCGCATGGCCTGGACGGGCTGGTGGACGCCACGCTCGCCGCGTTCGCCAGCGCGCGCGGCCCGGCCCTGGTGTTCACAAACCTCGTCGATTTCGACCAGGAATTCGGCCACCGGCGCGACGTGGCCGGTTACGCCGCCGCGCTCGAACACTTCGACACGCTGCTGCCGCGCCTGCGCGACGCGCTCGGCCCCGGCGACCTGCTGGTGCTCACCGCCGACCACGGCAACGACCCCACCTGGCCCGGCAGCGACCACACCCGCGAGCACGTGCCGCTGCTGGCCTGGGGCCCGCACCTGCGCGGCGCCGACGCCGGCGTGCGCGACAGCTTCGCCGACCTGGGCCAGTCGCTCGCGCACCGGCTCCGCCTGCCGCCGCTGGCCCACGGCACGGCCGCCTTCTGAGGACACCATGAGCCTGCACATCAACGCCGCCCCCGGCGATTTCGCCGCCACCGTACTGCTGCCCGGCGACCCGCTGCGCGCCCGCCACATCGCCCAGGCCTACCTTTCCGACGCGCGCGAGATCAGCAACACCCGCGGCATGCTCGGTTACACCGGCCAGTGGCGAGGCCAGCGCCTGTCGGTGATGGGCAGCGGCATGGGCATTCCTTCCTGCGTGCTCTACGCCACCGAACTGGTGCGCCAGCACGGCGTGCGCCGGCTGCTGCGCGTGGGCACCGGCGGCGCGGTGAAACCCGGCCTGCGCCTGGGCGACCTGGTGCTGGCCGTGGGCGCCAGCACCGATTCGCGCGTGAACCGCCAGCGTTTCGGCGGCCACGATTTCGCCGCCGTGGCCTCCTGGCCGATGCTGCGCACGCTGGCCGACACGGCCGCGGCCGCAGGCCTGGCGCTGCACGCCGGCAACATTTTTTCGAGCGACCTGTTCTACCACCCGGACGACATGCTCACCGCGCGCCTCGCGGCCATGGGCATCCTGGGCATCGAGATGGAAGCCGCCGGCCTGTTCGGCGTGGCCGCCGCGGAAGGCGTGGACGCCGCCGCGCTGCTCACGGTGTCCGACCACCTGCTCGAGCACACCGCCATGGATCCGGCCGAACGCGAACAGGGCCTGGACCGCATGATCCGCCTGGCGCTGGACGCCGCGGCGGCGATGGAATCGGCCGCCACCTGATGACGCGGGCTCAGCCCGGCGGCAGTTCGAAGGCTTCCGGCAGCAGCGCGCCGATGGCGTGCCAGGCGGACGTGCCGTCGCCGGTGCGCCAGCCCACCCAGGCGTCCTTACCGAATTCGTGGATCAGCTGGCGGCAGGCGCCACAGGGCGGGATGGCGCGCAGCTGGCCGCCAGCGTCACGGGCGGCGATGGCCACGGCCACGATCTCCATGCCCGGGCCTTCGGCCAGCACCGCCGCGGCGATGGCGTGGCGCTCGGCGCAGCCGCCCAGCGGGAAGGCCGCGCTTTCGACGTTGCAACCGGCGTGCAGGTCGCCACCGCGGGTCAGCACCACCGCGCCCACGCTCAGCCCGGACCAGGGCGCATGCGCCTGCGCCAGGGTGTGTTCGGCCATGGAAACCAGCACCTCGCGCTCCCGGGGATCGTGCATGGTGGCGCACCGTGTCGGCGCCGGATCGGCGCCCGCCCAGCATCACGCCTGCGCCCGGGGCGCGGATATGACGTGGATCAAGCGGGAAATGCCGATGGCCGCTTTCAGCGGCCGTCGACGGCGGCGCGGCCCAGGGCCGGGTCGTCGGTGAAAAAGGCGTCCAGGCCGGCCGAAAGATAGCGGCGGATTTCGCGCACCGAGCCGGCCTCGTTGCGGGCCGCCGGGCCGGCGTCGTCCTGGAAGCGCGGCTCCAGGAAATAGTTCTCGGGACGGAAGGTGTAGGCCACAACCTCCAGCCCGGCGGCGTGGGCGGCGTCCACGAGCGCGCTGCGCCAGCCGTCGCCCTGCGGCTGCAACTGCAGCATGGCGTAGGGCGGGCCGATCGCGTCGGCGTAGTCCGCCACCTCGCGCAGGCCTTCGGGCGACACCAGCCGCGCGTAGGGCACCGGCGTGCCGGCGGCCACCGTGTCGTAGGGCGCTGCGTCGGGCGCGCCCACCAGCTGCAGCAGGCGGATATTCCCGCCACGCGGCACCGCGGCGCGCAGCGCACGCAGGTTGGCGGTTTCGAAGGACTGGATCAGCACCGGCGCGCGGCGGGTGTAGGCGTGCGCGGCCAGCGCGTCGAGCAGCGGCTGCTCCATCGCCAGGTTGCGCTCGGCGAAATGGCTCGGGTGTTTGATCTCCGGCACCAGGCCGACCACCCGCCCGCGCTGTTCGGATTCCGCCGCCACCAGCGCCACGATTTCATCGAAGGTGGGCACTTCGAACCGGCCGTCGTTGGCAGTGGAGCGCAGCTGCGGCAGGCGTTCGCGCGCGCGCAGGGTCTTGAGCTCGGCCAGGCTGAAGTCTTCGGTGAACCAGCCTTCCACCCATTCGCCGTCCACCTGCCTGCGCGCCTTGCGGTCCGCGAATTCGGGGCGCGTGGCCACGTCGGTGGTACCGGAGATTTCGTTCTCGTGGCGCGCCACCAGCACGCCGTCGCGGGTCATCACCAGGTCGGGCTCGATGGCGTCGGCGCCGTCGGCGATGGCGCGCGCGTACGCGGCCAGCGTGTGCTCGGGCAGCCAGGCGCTGGCGCCGCGATGGGCGATGACCTGCGAACCTTGGTCGGATGGTTGCGGCATGGGAGTCGCTCCCTGGGTCGTCGGGTCCTGGAGCCAAGCCAGCAGAAGTAGGATGGAAAGCATTCTTGTAGAGTGCGAGTCGTTCCCCTTCCAGGCAAGAGGCCGCCCACGTGAAGCGCACCGTACTGTCCCACGCCCTGCTCGCCTGCCTGCTCCTGGCTCCCGCCAGCCAGGCGTCCACGCTGGACGCGCAGGCACTGGCACGCGACGCCATCATCGTCGACACGCACATCGACGCGCCGACGGTGCTGCTCTCGCGCTGGGCCGACCTGGGCCAGGCCGCGCCGGACCGCGAGTTCGACCATCCGCGCGCCAAGGCCGGCGGCCTGGACGTGGCCTTCATGTCCATCTACACCTCCGCCGCGCAGGACGCCGACGACAGCGCCTGGGGCGTGGCCAACCAGATGATCGATGCCGTCGAGGCGCTTGCGCACCGGCACCCCGGAAAATTCGCGCTCGCGCGCTCCCCGGACGACGTGGCGCAGGCCGTGGCCGAAGGGCGGGTGGTGCTGGCGCTGGGCATGGAAAACGGCGCGCCGGTCGGCGAAGACATCGGACAGCTGCGCTTCTTCTTCGATCGCGGCGTGCGCTACATCACCCTCGCCCACGGCGACAACAACGCGCTGGCCGATTCCGCCTACGCGGCGCAGCCCCGTTGGAACGGCCTCAGCCCGTTCGGACGCGAGGCGGTGGCCGAGATGAACCGGCTGGGCATGATGGTGGACGTGTCCCACCTCTCCGACGCCGCGGCGCGCCAGGCCATCGAGCTCTCGCGCGCGCCGGTGGTGGCGACGCACTCGGCCTTCCGCCACTTCACGCCGGGCTTCGCCCGCAACATCGCCGATGCCGAGGCGCTGGCGCTGGCCCGCAAGGGCGGCGTGGTGCAGGTGCCGTTCGGCACGCCGTTCGTGGACCCGCAGGCCGCCGCCGAAACCGCGGCCTATTTCGTGGCGCGGGCCGAACACGACCGCCGCGTGGCCGAACTTCGCGCGCAGGGCAAGCCGCTGCCCGCGGAGGATTTCGACGCCGCCTGGGACGCCGCGCACCCGCCCCGCTCCGTGCCCCTGGACCGCGTGCTCGACCAGGTGGACTACGGCGTGAAACTGCTGGGCATCGACCACGTGGGCATCGGCTCGGACTTCGACGGCGTGGGCGGCGCCCTGCCGGAGAACCTGCGCTCGGTGGCCGACTACCCGCGCCTGGTGGAAGGCCTGGCGGCGCGGGGCTACAGCGAACAGGACATCCGCAAGATCCTCGGCGGCAACCTGCTGCGCGCCTGGCGCGCGGTGCAGGACGCCGCCGCGCCCTGAGCCGGCGGCCCCCGCTTCAGCGCGCCGGCAGGATCTCCAGGTCCTGGTAGTTGTAGCTGAAGTCGGCGGTCGGCGAGACCGCCTTCATCGTGATGCGCGCGACCTTGCCCTCGGCATCCAGCGAGAACGTGACGTAGGCCGGCTCGATGGCCTCGTCGTCCCAGTCGGCGCGGAAGGTGTCGTGGCGGTGGTGGCTGAGCGTGGCCACCATGCCCGGCGACTGCGTGAAGTCCAGGCGCAGGCGCCCGCCCTCGAAAGCCACGCCGATGGGACCGTACCAGGCGTCGGCGTAGTCACCGGCGTAGGCGGCCAGCGGCAGCGAAGGCCGGCCACGCCCGCCCTTGTCGACGCCCGCCGCCGCGGCCGCCAGGGCATCGGCGCCGGCCTTCAGGCGCGCGGCGTTCCACTGCGCGAAGTCCGCCACCCAGTCGTGCTGCGCATCGGGCAGGCCGAGGTAATGGTCCAGCAGCTCGTTGCCGATGCCGCGCAGCACGTGCACGTCCTCGGAATTGATGGTGATGGCGATGCCGACGTCCTCCTGCGGCACCAGCACCACGAAGGTGAGCACGCCGAACACCGCGCCGCCGTGCTGCACCACCTTCACGCCCCGGTAGTCCTGCACGCTCCAGCCCAGCGCATAGGACTGGAACTGCGGCGTGGCGTCGGCGATGGGTTCGGGGAACGGCCGGATCGGCACGAGCACCTGCGGCGTCCACATCTCTCGCGCGGCGGCTTCGCTGAAGAGCCGGGCCGGGTCGCCGCCCTGCGCGCCGGGGATCGCGCCCTGCGCCAGCTGCACCTGCAGCCAGCGCGCCAGGTCGTTGGCGCTGGCGGCCAGGCCACCGGCCGGGGCCGCCGTCTGGCCCAGGCCGTCCTTCTCGTCCAGCACCTGCTGGCGCCCGAGCCCGCGCAGCGCGCCGTCGATGCGTGCGTGCGGCTGCGCGCGGTTGGCGTTGGCGAAGCGGGCGTCGAGCGTGGTGGTGGCGTGGCGCATGCCGGCGGGACGCAGCAGCCGCTCGAGCACGAAGTCTTCCCAGGAGCGGCCGCTGACGGCTTCCACCAGTTGGCCCGCCACCACGTACAGGATGTTGTCGTAGGCATAGCCGCTGCGGAAGCTGGTCTTGGCCTCGATGTGGCGCAGCGCCCGCACCACGTCGGCGCGGGAGCGCGAAGTGCGCGGAACGTAGAGCAGGTCGCCCGCGCCCAGGCCCAGGCCGCTGCGGTGCACGAGCAGGTCGCGCACCGTCAGCTCCCGCGTCACCCACGGGTCGGCCATGCGGAAATCGGGAAGGTGGTCGGCCACCGGATCGTCCCAGCCGAGCTTGCCCTCGTCCACCAGCACGGCCAGCGCGGCCGCGGTGAAGGCTTTGCCGGTGGAGCCGGTGGGGAAGATCGTGTCGGCATCAACGGGCTCGCGGCCGCCCAGCCTGCGCACGCCATAACCCCGGGCGAGCGCCACCTCGCCGTCTTCGACGATGGCGATGGCCAGCCCCGGTACGCCGTGCTGCTGCATGGCCGTTTCGATGCGCGCATCGAGATCGGCGGGAGGCGCGGCGGCGGCGCAGGTGGCGAACGTGGCGAGCAGCGGAGCGGCAAGACGGAACGGCCGGGACTTCATGTATGACGACTCCTGGGGCAACGGGATTCAGCGCAGGCAGGCGTCCACCAGGCGCTCGAAGGCGGCGCCGCCCCGCATCGGGTCGGCGACGGGCAGGCCGAGGCGCTGGCTTTCCGCCGCCATCAGCCGCCGCGCCTCTTCGGCCGGCAGCGCGCCGGTGTTGAAACTCAGCCCGGCACAGCGGATGCCGGGATTGGTGCGGCGGCCGAGGCGGATGGCCAGGTCGATCACCTCCTCCACGGCCGGGATCTCGAAATCGGGGTATCCGAGCATCCGGGTCCGTCCCGGCTCGTGGCACACCACGATCACGTCGGGCTGGCTGCCATGCAGCAGGGCCAGGGTCACGCCGGCGTAGGCCGGATGGAACAGCGAGCCCTGGCCCTCGATCACGTCCCAGTGCCCGGGCGCGGCGTCGGGCGAGAGCACCTCGGCGGCACCTGCGGCGAAGTCGGCCACTACGCCATCGAGTGGAATGCCGGCGCCCGAAATCAAAATGCCGGTTTGCCCGGTGGCACGGAAATCGGCGGCGTGTCCGCGCTCGGCGAAGGCACGGGCAAGCTTCAGTGCGGTGTACTTCTTGCCCAGCGCGCAATCGGTGCCGAGCGTGAGCAGGCGCTTGCCGGCGCGACGACGTCCGCTGGCGACCGGCAGGCCGGCGGGCGGCTCGCGCACATCCACCAACCGGCGTCCCAGTCTTGCCGCCACTTCACGCAGCGGCGCGATGGCCGCCAGGCGGGCATGCATGCCGCCCACCAGGTCCAGGCCGGCTTCCAGGGCTTCGCACAGCGTCGGCACCCAGTCCGGCGGAATCCGTCCGCCGGGCGTGGCGACGCCGATCACCATGGCCCGGGCGCCCGCCGCCTTCGCCTGCACCGGCGTGAGCAAGGGCAGGCCCGTGCTCACGCGAGCTCCCGGCAGAACGAATTCGCCGAGGCATCGCTCCGGCGCCCAGTCGCGCAGGCCAAAGGCCGTCTTGGCATAGGCCGGCTCGGTGATGTCGCCGAGGAAGAGCAGGTAGGGCTGCGGCAACGCGGTGGCTGGCGTGGCCACGGGCAGGGGGGTGTCGGTCATGGCAGGCCTGGGGCAAGGCCCGCCGGCCGGAGCCGGCGGGGTGGGAGGTCAGTCCCGGACTCAGAACCGGTAGTCGAACTGGAGACCGACCGTGCGCGGCTGGATCGGCACCGCGCGCAGCCAGGCCACCGCGCCGGTGAGCGCACTCTCGACGGTATCGATCGAGGAATAGCCCTTCTCGTCGGTGGCGTTGTTCAAGAACAGTCGCAGGTCCCAGGTGGTGTTGCCGACGCCGGCATACAGGTCCAGGGCGCCGTAGTGGCGCAGGTCCAGCGGCGCCGTCACCACTTCGTCGACGACCTCGCCGCCGACCAGCACGCGCTGGCGGTCGCTGGTCCCGGCCACGCGGTCGCCCACGTGGCGCCAGGCGCCGCCCACCCGTCCGGTCCATGCCTGGCCGACGTCGAACCGGTACTCGGCCGTGGCCGACCAGCTGATCTTGGGCACGTAGGGCATGCGGTCGCCGCCCAGGCCGCTCACCAGTTCGACGTCGAAGCCGGCCTGCGGCACCACCACGGGCTCGAAGTCGCTCTTGAGCTCGGCGCGGATCCACGAGGCGTTGAGGCCGAGGCGCCAGGCGTCGTTCGGACGGAATGCCAGGGCCATCTCGATGCCTTCGCTGGTCGCCTCGCCACCGTTGACCAGGCCGCCGACGCCGTTGACCGAGGTCGCGACCTGGATGTCTTCCCAGTCGATGGAATAGGCGGCGATGTCAATGAGGCCGCGGCCATCGGCGAAGCTGGCCTTCATGCCCAGCTCGGTGCTGGTGAGCATGGACGAATCCACGCTCGCCGGCAGGCCGACGACGGCGGCGTTGGGGCCGCCGGGCTGGTAGCCGGTGGCGACGCGGCCATAGACCATCACGTCGTCGTTGACCTGGAACTGCGGGCTCAGGCTCCAGGTGAAGACGTCCTCCTCGGACGTGCCACCCGTGGTACCCAGCGGCACCAGCAGTCCGGCGCTGACGTCCTGCACGTACTCCTGGTCATTGTTCGACTGGCGCACGCCGGCACCGAGCGAGAAGCGGTCGGTGAACTGCCAGCTGGCGTTCGCGAACACCGCCACTTCGGTGTAGTCACTGGGCAGGGAGAGGTCGGCCAGCACGCCGGCGATCTGGTCGAAGGGCGCCGGCAGCGGCGAACCATCGAGCTGGGTCAGGTCGACGAACTGGCCCTGGACGGCGTCTTCCTTGGTGTAGAACGCGCCGACCATCCAGGTCAGCGGGCCGTCGCCGGTCGAGACCAGGCGGAACTCCTGGGTGAACTTCTCGAGGTCCAGCGAATAGTCGACGCCCGAGGCGCCCGGCTCGGGCAGGCCGAGCAGCAGGTCGGCGACGCCGCCGAAGGGGATGGTGGCGTCGATCGCATAGAAGGTGTCCGTCTTGGACCAGCTGCTGGCGGAGACGAACGAGGTGGCGCCCAGGTCGACGTCGAAGGTCAGCGAGTACAGGTCGATGTCCTTGGAGAAGCCCGGCACCACCCAGTACTGGTCGGTGCGTCGCCCGAACACCAGGCCGCCGGTGTCGGCGTCCACCGCCTCGCCGGCGCGGCCGTCGATCGCCGTGCTCTGGCTGATCACCGACAGGCGCATGTCGACCTTGTCGCCGTCGTAGAAGAGCGCCGCGCGCGCGCTCTCCTGTTCGCCGGAGTCGATGTCCTCGCTGCCGTCGAAGGCGTTGTCGGTATAGCCTGCCAGGTCGTTGCGGGCGTAGCCGAAGGCCAGCCCCAGGCGATCCTGCTTGAGCGGCACGCTGCCGGTGAAGCGCACGTCCCAGCCATTGCCACCGTCGGCCACCGCATTGAAGCCGGCGCCGAAGCGGAAGGCGCTGGCGCCCAAGTCGGGTTCGCGGGTCACGTACTTGAGCAGGCCGCCCATGGTGCTGGCGCCGTAGAGCGTGCCCTGCGGGCCACGCAGCACCTCGATGCGGTCGAGGTCGAAGGGCAGGTAATCGAGCACCAGGGTGGTGGCGGCCTGGTAGAGGCCACTCGAACCCACCGGGACTTCGTCGATGTAGGTGCCCACCGTCGTGCCGGAAGACAGGGCGGCGATGCCGCGCATGGAGACCGACGTCAGTCCCGGCGCGCCGTTGTTCTGAACCTGCAGGCCGGGCACGTAGTCGGCGTAGTCGGACAGCTGGTTGGCGTTGAGGTTCTCGATCTGCTGCTCGTCGATCACGCTGATCGCGGCCGGCACGTCTCGCACGTCCTCGCTGCGTTTGCTGGCCGTGACCAGCACGGTGTCGAGCACGGTGGTCTCGCCCTCCTCCTGCGCAAGCGCCGGGGCGCCGGTGCAAAGCAGGGACAGGGCGATTGCCGCGACCAGGGGCTTGCGGGTGGTGGCAGGGTTGGAAGACCGCGTTTTCATTGGCCAAACTCCTCGTGGGCCGGTGGAACGGAAACCAGGGCCCGGGGCCCCGGTGGATGCAATGTCATGGGTGCACCGCCTGGGCGCCGGAAAGTCCGGGTTCGTGCCGGGCCACGCGCTCGACCGCGGGGTCCAGGCAACGCAGCAACAGCGCCGACAAGCCGGCGACGGCGGCGACCAGGGTGAAGAATCCGGCGGGGCCCATCGGCGTCCAGGCCATGCCCAGCACGCCGGCCAGCAAATTGCCGCCGAAGGCCGCGAAGAACCAGGCAGCGACGGTGGTCGCACGGTGCCGGTCCGGCGCCAGGCGGGCGAACAGGCCCAGGCCGACAGGCAGGATGAAAAGCTCGCCGATCGTGAGCAGCAGGAAGAACCCGACCAGCCAGGTCCAGTGGGTGCTGCCCTGCGCGCTGCCGGCCACCGCGGCCAGCAGGGCGTAGGCCAGCGCGACGCCAAGGGCGCCGGCGGCCATCCGGCGCACCGGGCGCGCGACCTGGCCGCGCTTTTCCCGGGTCGCCCACCACGCCAGCAACAGCGGCGTGAACAGGATCACGAACAGGGGATTGAGCGCCTGGAACCAGGCCATGGGAATCTGCGAGTCCGCGACCTGGCGGTCGATGCCGCTGGCTGCCCACAGCGCGATGGTGTTGCCCACCTGTTCGTAGGCGGCACGGAACAGCACCACGCACAGGCCGACGCCCAGCAGCAGCCGCAGTTTCGCCCGCAGGGCCAGGTCACCATCGGCCGTGGCAAGCGGCACCACCGGCGCCACGGCAACGGGCATCGCGTCGGGCAGGTGCCGGCCACCGGCCACGTAGATCGCGAGCCCGGCCAGCATGCCCAGGCCGGCGGCGCCGAAGCCATAGTGCCAACCGTAGATTTCGCCCAGCGCGCCGCAGACCAGCGGCGCCAGCAGGCCGCCGAGGTTGATGCCGAGGTAGTACACGTTGTACGCCGAGAAGCGGCGCGAATCCCCCGGCGGATAGAGCGCGTCGATCTGCGCCGGCAGGCTTGGCAGGAAAAGCCCGTTGCCCAAAGCAATGCAGGCAAGGGCCGGGAAAAAGAGCGTTTCGGACGCCAGCAGGAAGTGTCCCAGCGCCATGACGCTGCCGCCGATCAGCACCGCGCGGCGGCGCCCCAGCCAGCGGTCGGACAGGATGCCGCCCAGGATCGGGGTGAAGAACACCATGGCCGTGTAGACGCCATAGACCAGCGACGCCTTCTGCTGGCCGAACAGCAGCTGCTGGGTCATGTAATAGACCAGCAGCGCGCGCATGCCGTAGTAGGAGAAGGTCTCCCACATCTGGGTCAGGAACAGCACGGCCAGCCCGCGCGGCTGCCCGAACAGCGGCGCGGACGGCGCGGTGCTCACGAGCCCCACACCTCGTCGGCGCAGTGGATCAGCCCGTCGACGTAGCGCACGCCGGGTTCGCAGTCGCGGTCCAGGAAAGCCGCGCCGTCGAGGTCGACGATGTCGCAGTGCTGGCCGAGCACGAAGGCCGGCGCCATCGCCAGGCTGCTGCCCACCATGTTGCCCACCATCACGCGGCGGCCGAGTTCGCGCGCGCGACGCGCCATCAGCAGGCCTTCGGTAAGGCCGCCGCACTTGTCGAGCTTGATGTTCACCACGTCGAAGCGTGCGTGCCGTGCCTCGAGTTCGGCGAGGTCGAGGATGCTTTCGTCGGCCGCGACCGGGATGGGCCGTTCGACCTGGTCGAGCAGGGCTTCCTGGCCGCGCGAGAAAGGCTGTTCAAGCAGCGACACCTTCGCTTCCACCAGCACGGGCAGCAGTCTCGCCAGCCCGGCGGCATCGTAGCCCTGGTTGGCGTCCACGCCGATCCAGGCCGAAGGCAGGCGGGCACGGACCGCGAGCACGCGGGCGCCGTCCAGTTCCGGCTCGCCGGTGAGCTTGAGTTTGATCGCCCGGGCGCCGGCGTAGGAAGCCGCGCGCGCGGCCATTTTTTCCGGCGTGTCGGCGCCGGCGGTGAACGTGGTCAGCAATGGCCGGACGGCGTCGAGCCCGGCGAGCTGCCAAACCGTCTTGCCGCTGCGCCGCGCCTCGAGTTCCCACAGGGCGCAATCGAGCGCGTTGCGGGCGCCACCCGGGGGCAGCAGTTGCCGCAGGGCTTCGCGGTCGAGCCCGGCTTCGATCCGGCCCCGCAGCGCTTCGATGGTCGCCAGCATGTCGTCGGGCCGGTCGTCGCGGTAATAGACGCCCGCCGCTTCGCCGCGACCCACCACGCCGTCCTGGTGCAGCTCGACGCGGGTCACCGGCACGTGGTGGAACACGTGCCCGGTGATCACGAAGGGCTCCGCCAGCCGCAGCAGGTCGTTGCGGGCGACCAGCTGCAGGGATCCCGTCTGGCTTGCTGTCATGGCCGTCCCTGGCTCAGTAGTTGGCGCTGGCGCCGACCAGGTGGAAGGCCACGCCGATCCACAGCAGGTAGACGCACGAAGCCGCGAGCAGCAGGTTCCAGGCCTTGGCAAGGAGCGGGCGCGGGCCGCGCAGGGTTTTCCAGGCGCTCCAGAGCGCGCCCAGCGCAGCCAGCGGCAACGCGATGCCTGCCAGGATCCGAACCGAGATGACCAGCGCGTCCATGGCCGGGGACAGGCGCTCGAGGTCGCCCAGCAGCACGATCACGAGGCCGAAGCCGGCGGCGATCGCCACCAGCGACGCCAGCGCGGAGAGGCGGGCGATGCGGTGTGCGCGGGCCGCTTCACCCGACAGCCGGTAAGGCACGCGGTAATGGCGGCGCACCAGGGCGGACACCGGCCACGCCAGTACCGTCAGCAGCACCACCACGATGCCCGCGACCAGCAGCGGCAGCGTGGTCGCGCTGCGACGCTCGAACACCATGATCGCGGCATACGGCTCGATGCCGAAGCGCACGACCTTGCCGTCCACCACTTCCGCGGCGATGCGGTCGCCGCCGTCCACGTCCTGCCACAGCCACGGGCCGATGGCGCGCCACTTCTTCGGCGCGCCACCCGCGTCGACCATGGCCGGAACGGAAATCGTGCCATCCGGGTTCGCCACCACCGTGGTGCGGCCGAGCAGGTTGGCCAGGGCCATGAAGTTGCTGCCGGGGCGGCGGCTGCTGTCGTAGCTTCCGGCGATCTTCGCGGCCATCTCCTTGGCCATGGCCTCGTCGACGCCCGGGCCTTCCGGGTGCGGGCCCGGCAGGTAGCGGTCGGCGATGGCGCGCATCAGCGCCGTGCGCAGCTGCAGCGTGCTGCCGGGGCGGCCCGAGCTGTTGAAGGACACGAACACGCCCACGCCGTCGTCGGGGAACAGCTGCAGGTCGCTGTGGAACCACTGCGTGTCGCCGCCGTGGGCGATGGCGCGGCGACCGTTGACGCTGGTTTCGTAGAAACCCAGCATCATCTGGTTGAGCGGGCCGACGGTGGCCTGCCCGGTGCGGTGCATGGCCTCGGCCGTGGCCTCGGAGAGGATGCGGGCATCGCCATGCGCGCCCTTGCCCAGGTGCGCGAGCATGAAGCGCGCCATGTCCGCGCCGGTGGCGGCCAGGCTGCCGGCCGGGGCGAGGTTGATCAGTTCGTAGGGCTTGGGCTGTGCGTCCGACGCGCTGGCGTAACCCTGCGACATCTTCGCGAGCAGTTCGGGCTGCAGCGGCTGGCGGAAGCTGGACTGGCGCATGCCCAGCGGATGCAGGATGTGCTGCTCGACGTAGTCGTCGAACGACTGCCCGGACACGCGCTCGACGATGTAGCCGGCCAGGGCGGTGGCGTAGTTGGAATACGCCGGCGTGCTGCCCGGCACGTGGATGCGCTCGGGCACCCAGCGCTTGAGCGCGTCGCCCAGCGGCACCAGCTGCGAGGCGTCGGAACCGATCAGGCCGCGGATCTGCTCCTCCATGCCGGTGGTATGGGTCATGATCTGGCGCAGCGTCACGGGTTTGCCGTCGCGCTCGGGCAGCGTGAAGTCGACGTACTGGTTCACGTCGGCGTCCAGGTCGAGCTTGCCTTTTTCGACCAGCTGCATCACGGCTGTCCAGGTGAAGAGCTTGGACACCGAGCCGGGGCGGAACAGCGTGTCCTCGGGATCGACCGGCGCGCGGGCGGCCAGGTCGCGGTAGCCGTAGCCCTTCTGCAGCAGCACCTCGCCGTCCTTCACCACCACCACGACGGCGCCGGCGATGTCGCCGGTGTCGAGCGCCAACGGCATGAAACCATCCAGCCAGGCCTCGAGGTCCTGGCGGGCCGGCGACGGCCCGGTGGACGGGGCGTCGGCTTCGGCCGGGGCCTCGGCGGCCGCCGCGATGCCGGCGTCATCGGGAGGCGTCGCGCCCTCCTGTGCAGAAGCAGTGCCCAGCGCCAGCAAGCTGGCCAGCAGGATGGGACGGACGGAACGCAGCCGCATAGGGGAACCTCCGGAGACCAACAAGCAGGAATCGCAACCAGGCCAATCATGACCGTTTCGGGGCAAAAGCAGCCCTTTTGGAAAGAGTAGTCCTGATTGGAGAATTGTCAACCCGGTTCGAAATCGTGGACACTGGCGCAGTTTCCTGGAGGATTTCCCGGCATGAGTGCCCCCCATCCCACCATCGGCCAGCTCCTGCGCACCCTGCGGGCCCGCCGTGGCTGGACGCTCAAGGACATGAGCCAGCGCTGCGGCATCCCACTTTCCACCCTGTCCAAGGTCGAGCACGACCGCCTGAGCCTGACCTACGACAAGCTGCTGCAGATCAGCCAGCGCCTGGACATGCGCATGTCCGAGCTGTTCGCCGAACCGGAGGGCGAAGTCGAACGCCCCATCACCGCCCGCCGCAGCATCGGCCGCGAACAGGACGCCATCCGCGTCACCACGCCCAACTACGACTACTACTACCTGTGCCCCGAACTGCGCCGGAAACGCATGATCCCGGTGCTCACGCGGGTTCGGGCGCGCAGCCTGGAGGAGTTCGGCGACCTGATCCGCCATCCCGGCGAGGAGTACATCCACGTGCTCGAGGGCCGCATCGTCGTGCACACCGAGTTCTACGACCCGGTGGTGGTCAATGCCGGCGAAGGTGTCTACATCGACTCAAGCATGGGCCACGGCTACGTGGTGGCCGAGGGCTGCGACGAGGCCCTGCTGCTGGGCGTGTGTTCGAGCGCCGATGACCAGCTGATGCAGTCCCTGCTCAACCTGCACGAGCCCGCGCGCGAGCCGGGCCGGGAACCGACGCGCTGATTCCCTAGGCGCCCAGCGCCCGCGCCGCCCGCGCCTGCAGCCGCGCCACCAGCGCTTCGGGCGCGGCGCCGTCGCGGGTGAAGGCGAAGGCGTGTTCGGCATCGAGCCGGCGGTCGAGCCAGATGCCTTCCTCCGAGGCCAGCCGCGGCCGCGTGGCGGCCAGCCAGAGCGCGGTGTCGGCGCCCTCTTCCGCGGTTCGCAGCACGGGGCGGAAAAAACGCCGGAAACCCGGCAACGCGCTGCGCACGCCGTCGGTGTCCACCCAGCCCGGGTGCATCACCCAGGCGCGCGGGGCGTTTTCGCCCAGGCTGTTCCAGTAGTGCGTGAGCGCCACCTGCGCGCGTTTGTGCTGGGCATAGGCGACGAAGCCGTTGTGGCGTTCGGCGTCCGCGGCTTCCAGTGCGTCGAGGTCGAGCGCGGCGCCGTACATGCCGCCCGAGCTCATCGAAATGATGGCCGAGCGCGGGCCCAGCGCGCCGCCGCGGCGCAGCGCGGCGTCGAGCACCCAGTGACCCAGCAGGTTGGTGGCGAAACCGCGCTCCACGCCTTCGGGCGTGCGGATGAATTCGTGGCACATCAGGCCGACGTTGTGCACCAGCACGTCCACCGGGCCGGCGGCCGCGATGGCCGCGCCGGCGCGCTGCACGTCCTGCATCAGCGACAGCTCGGCCAGCACCGGCGTGATGCGCCCGCGGTCGAGCGCGCCCCCGGCCAGGGCCTCGAGCTTGCGGCCGTCGCGCGCCAGCGCCAGCACCTGCGCGCCGCGCGCCGCCGCGCCCAGGGCGATGGCGCGGCCGATGCCGCCGGTGGCGCCGGTGACCACCCAGCGCTGGCCGGTGAAATCGGCGTCGAGGCGCGCGTCGCCCACGCGCCGGCGGAAGCCCAGCCGCGAGAACGGCAGGGCGAAGCGGGCATAAAACACGAGGGCGCCGATCGCGTTTTTCATGCCGCCACTGTCCGCCATGCGCCGCCGTCAGCGGGTGAAGGCGGCCGGACGCGCGCCGATCGGCTCCAGCAGCAGCCGGCCGGGCTCGCGCTCCACCCGGAACCAGGCCTCGCGCAGCGCGCCGGCCAGGGCGGCGGGATCGTCGTACAGGCACTCGCCCACGCGTTCGCCCTCGATCTCGAAATAGCGCGCCACCAGCGTGTCCTGGCCCACTTCCAGCAGCACCGTGCCGTTGCGGCGGGTCTGGGCGTAACGCAGGCCGGGGTAGCCGGCGCGCAGCAGGCCGTCGAGGTGTTCGGCCAGGCGCGCGCCGGCGGCGCGGGTGGCCTCGTCGCCGCTGGCGTTTCGGGCGAGGATGGCGCCCAGCGGCTTCGACGACACCGCCGGCACCGTGAACTCCACCACCGACTTGCGGTGCTGGCTGGCGAAGCTGGCATGGATGTCGCCGCTGAGCAGCACCGCACCCGGGCCGGCGAAGCGGTCGAGCCAGGCCTCGCGCTCCACCGGGAAGCCGTCCCAGTGGTCGACGTTGAGCAGCACCTCATGCGCCCAGGCCGGCGGCGCCTGCACTTCCGGCCGGCGCAGGTCGAGCCGCAGCGGCGTGAACGACACCGAGCTGCCGATGAAGCGCCAGTCGGCGTCGGCGTGGCGCGCCAGCGTGGCGTCGAGCCAGGCCGACTGCACCTCGCCCAGGGCGCTGCCGATTTCCGCCGCGCGCAGGGCCGCCAGCAGGCCGTAACCCTCGGCCAGCACGAAATAGCGGCTGCCGACGGCGTCGAACAGGCGCGACTTGCCCACGCCGGCCCAGCTCAGGCCGCGCGGCAGGTCGGGCGTTTCCGGGATTTGCCCGGCGTCGAGGAAAAACGGCGCGCCGGCGTCGTGCCGGGCCAGGATGGCGTTGGCCACCGGCAGCGCGATGGGCGCGGCCAGGATGGCGCGCACGCGGCGGCGCACGACGTCGGTGGCCAGCCCTTCCGCGCGGTAGGCGCGGGTGAGCGCGCGCGCCAGCGGACGGCGCCAGCGGCGGTGGTCGGGGTCCGACAGGTGCACGTAGGGCTGCAGGCGCGGGCGCCATTCCTCGAAGGTTTCGCCGATCTTGGGCAGCGCCTCGCGCAGCGCCGGCTCGTCGTAGGCCAGGCCACCGGGGAAGGCGTCTTCCGGCACCAGGTGGTCGGGGCGCGCGCTGCGGTAGTCGGTGAAGGCCAGCGCGGCGCGCTTGCCGAAGCGGAAGTCGCGCCAGATGCGCGCGTTCGGGTGCAGCGCGCCGTCGTCCACCGAGGCGCCCTCGAAACCGCCGCCCAGGTCGGCCGGCATGTATTCGAACCAGGCCTGCTCGGCGGCGCGGCGGCGGGTGGCGTCGCGTTCGTCGCGGCGGCCGTCGTGGAAGGTGGCCACGTCCTGCCAGCTGTCGTCGGCGAATTCGTGGTCGTCCCAGATGGCGATCAGCGGCGCGGATTCGAGCAGCTGCTGCAGCACCGGGTCGGTGCGGTATTCACGGTGCAGCTGGCGGTAGTTGTCGAGGCTG
>Ga0154536_1003_pt2 | contig 17775 bp, 28 predicted proteins | sample RifGroF1_FD_105679 | JGI IMG/M metagenome (GOLD analysis project Ga0154536, IMG submission 105679) | Xanthomonadales bacterium GWF1_69_6 | reverse complement strand
GTCACGATCACGCCCGACGGCGCGCGCGTGCTGGTGAGCTGCGCCGAAGCCGGCCTGGTGCGCATTTATGACCGCGCCGCGCGCCGCCACCTGGCCGACATCCGCTTCGACCGCGAGGCCAAGGACGCCGAGGGTCGCCTGTTCGGCGACCGCTTCGGCAAGAGCCCGCTGCCCATCGGCATCGTGGTGCCGCCCACCGGCAACCGCGCCTACGTGGCACTGGCCAGCGCCGACGCCGTGGCCGAGGTGGATCTGGGCGATTACCGCGTGCGCCGCTGGCTGCCCACCGGCAAGGAGCCCGATGGCATGGCCTGGTCGCCGGTGGTGGTGAGCGACACCGCCAACGTGGTCGAGCTCGACATCGCCAGCGCGCGCGCCGGCTTCGAAGCAGGCACGCTCACCGCGGAGTCGCTGGCATCCGCCTACCTCGACCGCATCGCCGCCATCGACCGCGCCGGCCCGCGCCTCAACTCGGTGATCGAACTCAACCCCGCCGCGCTCGACGAGGCCCGCGCCCGCGACGCCGAGCGGGCCGCCGGCAAGGTCCGCGGCCCGCTGCACGGCATCCCGGTGCTCCTCAAGGACAACATCGACGTGGCCGGCCTGGTGAACTCCGCCGGCTCGCTTGCGCTTGCGAACCACCGCCCGAAGGACGACGCCTTCCTGGTGGCGCGGCTGCGCGGCGCCGGCGCCGTGGTGCTGGGCAAGACCAACCTGAGCGAATGGGCCAACTTCCGCTCCAACCATTCCAGCTCCGGCTGGAGCTCGCGCGGTGGGCAGACGCGCAATCCCTACGCGCTGGAGCGCAATCCCTGCGGCTCCAGCTCGGGCACCGGCGCGGCGATCGCCGCCAGCCTGGCCACCGTGGGCGTCGGCACCGAAACCGACGGCAGCATCCTGTGCCCGTCGGCGGTCAATGGCCTGGTCGGGCTGAAGCCGACGGTGGGCCTGGTAAGCCGCGACGGCATCATCCCGATCTCGGCGACGCAGGACACCGCCGGCCCGATGGCACGCACGGTGGCCGACGCCGCCGCGCTGCTGCAGGTGCTGGTGGCGCATGACCCCGCCGATCCGGCGGCCACCCGGCGTGCAACCGTCGACTACCTGTCCGCGCTCGACGCCAAGGCCCTCGCAGGAAAGCGCATCGGCGTGCTGCGCCAGGCCATGGGCCGCCACCCCGCCGTGGACGCCGCCACGGAGTCCGCGCTCGAGGCCCTGCGCATGGCCGGCGCCGACGTCGTGGACGTGACCGTGCCCACCTGGGGCCAGTGGGGCCAGGCCGAATTCGAAGTGCTGCTGCACGAGTTCAAGGCCGGGCTGGACGACTACCTGCGCGAGAGCGACGCACCCGTAGCCTCGCTGGAGGCGCTGATCGCCTGGAATGACGCCAACGCCGCGGCCGCCATGCCCTTCTTCGGCCAGGACCTGCTGGTGCTGGCGCAGGCCAAACCCGGGCTGGACGACAAGGCCTACCGGGAAGCTCGCGACACCGCCCGGCGCCTCGCCCGCGACGAGGGCCTGCTGGCCGTGCTCAATGGCCAGAAGCTCGATGCGCTGGTGGCGCCGACCACCGGGCCCGCCTGGCCCACCGACCACGTGCTGGGCGACCACTTCGTCAGCGCCGGCTATGGCATGGCGGCGGTGGCCGGCACGCCCAGCCTTACGGTGCCGATGGGCGACGCCAGCGGGCTGCCGCTGGGCTTGGCCTTCCTAGGCCGCCCGTATTCGGAGGCGGAACTGCTGGCGCTGGGTTACGCCTTCGAGCAGGCCACGCGGGCGCGCCGCCCGCCCGGCTTCGCGCCGGGCGCCACGCCCTGAGGCTCAGGGCGTGATCGGGGCCGCCAGGCTGGTTTGCTTGCGCACAATCAGCATGGCGATCTCGAGCGACTGCTCGTAGTTCAGGCGCGGGTCCACGGTGGAGCGGTAGGCGCGCGCCAGGTCGGTGTCGGTGAGTTCGCGGGCGCCGCCCGTGCACTCGGTGACGTTTTCGCCGGTGAGCTCCAGGTGCACGCCGCCCAGGCGGGTGCCGGCCGCGGCGTGCAGCTCGAAGCTGGACTCCACCTCGGCGCGGATGTTGTCGAAGCGCCGGGTCTTGTAACCGTTGCTGGTGCTCTCGGTATTGCCGTGCATCGGGTCGCAGATCCACAGCACGCGGCGGCCTTCGCGGCGCACCGCATCGAGCAGCGGCGGCAGCTTCTCGGCCACCTTGGCGGCGCCCATGCGGTGGATGAAACTCAGGCGGCCCGGCTCGTTCTCGGGATTGAGCGCGTCTGCCAGTCGGAGCAGTTGCTCCGGCGTCACCGAGGGACCGATCTTCACCGCCACCGGGTTGCGCAGGCCGCGGAAATATTCCACGTGCGCGCCATCGAGCGCGGCCGTGCGCATGCCAATCCACGGGAAGTGGGTGGAGAGGTTGAACCAGCCCCACTGGCGCGGGACCTGGCGCGTCAGCGCTTCCTCGTACGGCAGCAACAGCGCTTCGTGCGACGTGTAGAAGTCGGCGCGGTTGAGGTTGTGCAGCGCCTCGCCGGAAATGGTTTCCATGAAACGCACGGCGTCGCCCACGGCGGCCACCATGCGTCGGTATTCATCGGACAGCGGCGAATGGCCGACCCAGCCCAGATCCCAGTACTCCGGGTGGTGCAGGTCAGCGAAACCTCCGTCGATCAGCGCGCGCACGAAGTTCATGGTCATCGCGGAGCGCGCATGGCCCTTGATCATGCGGCGCGGGTCGGCGGTGCGCGCCTCGGCCGTGAACTCGGGCTGGTTGATGAAATCGCCGCGGTAGCTGGGCAGCGAGACGCCGTCCTTCTCCTCCATGTCGGCCGAACGCGGCTTGGCGTACTGGCCGGCGAAACGACCGACGCGCACCACCGGCAAGCGCAGGCCATGCACGAGCACCAGGCTCATCTGCAGCAGCACCTTGAGGCGGTTCGAGACCAGGGCAGATTCGCAGTCGGCGAAGGATTCGGCGCAGTCGCCGCCCTGCAGCAGGAAGCGCTTGCCTTCCTGTGCCTCGGCGAGTTGCTTCTTGAGCGCCAGGATCTCCCAGGACGTCACCAGCGGCGGCAGACGACCGAGTTCGCCTAGAACATCGGCAAGGGCGCGGGCATCCGGATACGTGGGCTGCTGGGCCGCGGCAAACGCCCGCCAGCTCGCCGGCGACCAGTCACCGGGAACGGAAACAGGGGTCAGGCTGCGGTCGGAGGCGTTCATTTCAGGGTTCCGTGGGGTCATCGCGGGAGGAAGTCGAAATCATCATGCCACAGGCGCCTCGCGGGCCCGTGCAGGCGACGCGATGACGCGGGAATTCAGCGGCGGCGCCAGCCCGCCCAGAGCGCACCGAGGCCCAGACCCACGAACCAGGCCAGGGTCCAGGCCGGCATGGACAGGCCCAGGAAGGTCCAGTCGACCTTGGCGCATTCGCCGGAGCCGGCGAGCACGCTGGAGAGCGCCTTCAACGGGCCCATGGCCTCGACCATGTAGTCCAGACCCATCGAGGTGCACAGCGGCACCTCGCTGGCCGGCAGCGACTGCAGCCAGACATGACGGCCGGCCACGCCAGCACCCGCAGCGGCCGCAGCGAAGGCCAGCAGGCCATACACGGCGCGACCCACCCGGCCCTTGGGCGAATGCAGCCCGCCGACCAGGAAGACGATGCCCATGGCGGCGAATGCCAGGCGCTGCAGGATGCAGAGCGGACACGGCAGCATCAGCATGCCGAACTGCACGTAGATCGCGTACGCCAGCAGCGCCGCGCAGAGCAGGAAACCGGTGAGGAACTGGGCCCGGAAGGTCCAGGCGAAGGGATTGGCGGTCATCGGCGCAGCTTCCGTGTGCAGGGTCTAGCGTACAGGACAGCGGCGCGGGCGCGAAGTTTCAGTGCCGGGAAAAGCAAGACCCCGGCGCGGGCCGGGGTCTTGGGTACCACGTCGGTGCGCCGGGATTATTCGGCGGCTTCGGTGGCCGCCTGCGGGCGGTCGACGAGTTCGACGTAGGCCATCGGGGCGTTGTCGCCCGGACGGAAACCACACTTGAGGATGCGCAGGTAACCGCCGGGGCGGGCCTGGTAACGCGGGCCGAGCTCGACGAAGAGCTTGCCCACCGCTTCCTTGTCACGCAGGCGGGACATGGCCAGGCGGCGATTGGCGACGCCATCGGTCTTGCCGATGGTGATCAGCGGCTCGGCGACGCGGCGCAGTTCCTTGGCCTTCGGCAGGGTGGTGCGGATCAGTTCGTGCTTGATCAGGGACGCAGCCATGTTGCTGAACATCGCTTCGCGATGAGCGCTGGTACGGCTGAACTTGCGTCCGGATTTCTGGTGGCGCATGGTCGTGGTTCCTTAGTGAATTCCGGGGCTCAGCCCAGCATGCCCTGCTGCAGGCCGGCCGGCGGCCAGTTCTCCAGCTTCATCCCGAGCGAAAGACCGCGCTGGGCGAGGACTTCCTTGATCTCGGTGAGCGACTTCTTGCCCAGGTTCGGGGTCTTGAGCAACTCGACCTCGGTACGCTGGATCAGATCGCCGATGTAGTAGATGTTCTCGGCCTTGAGGCAGTTGGCCGAACGCACCGTCAGCTCCAGGTCGTCGATGGGGCGCAGCAGCACCGGATCGATGCCCGTCGCGGAGGCCTTGGCCGGGCCGCGCTCGCGCTGGGTGAAGTCGCCGAACACCGACAGCTGGTCGGTGAGGATGTCGGCGGCCGTGCGGATCGCGTCCTCGGCATCGATCGTGCCGTTGGTCTCGATCTCCAGCACCAGCTTGTCCAGGTCGGTGCGCTGCTCGACGCGGGCGGCCTCGACAGCGTAGGCGACGCGGCGAACCGGCGAGAAGGTGGCATCAAGCACCAAGCGACCGATCGCACGGGACTCTTCGTCCGGGCGGCGGCGATCGGCGGCCGGCTGGTAGCCGAAACCGCGCTCAATCTTCAGGCGCATGTTCAGCGCCGTGTCCTTGGTGAGGGTGCAGATCACGTGGTCGGGATTGATGATCTCGACGTTGTGGTCGGTCTTGATGTCGCCGGCGGTGACGACGCCCGGGCCCTTCTTCTGCAGCGACAGCGTGGTGTGGTCCACGTTGTGCATGCGGATGGCAACGTCCTTGAGGTTCAGCAGGACCTCGAGCACGTCTTCCTGCAGGCCTTCGACGGTGGTGTACTCGTGGAGCACGCCGTCGATCTCGACCTCGGTGATGGCGAAGCCGGGGATCGACGACAGCAGGACGCGACGCAGGGCGTTGCCCAGCGTGTGGCCGTAGCCGCGCTCCAGCGGCTCGATGACCACCTTGGCGCGGTTGGAGCCGAGGCGTTCGATGTGCGGGCCGCGCGGGCGCAGCACCTGGGTGGCGGTAACCGTCATGGTCAAGGTGTCTCCTAAAGGATTACTTCGAGTACAGCTCGACGATCAGCGCTTCATTGATGTCCGAGGGCAGGTCGGCACGATCCGGGACGGCCTTGAAGACGCCGGCGAACTTCTTGGCGTCGACTTCGCACCAGCTCGGGACCAGGTCCATCTGCTGCGACAGGTTCACGGCTTCCTGGACGTTCAGGTGCTTCTGGGCACGCTCGGTCAGGGCGATGTTGTCGCCGGCCTTGACCTGGTACGACGGAAGGTTTACGGCCTTGCCGTTGACCAGCACGCCCTTGTGCGACACCAGCTGGCGCGCCTGCGGGCGGGTGACGGCGAAGCCCATGCGGTACACCACGTTGTCGAGGCGCTGCTCAAGCATCTGCAGCAGGGTCTCGCCAGTGTTGCCCTTCTTGGTCGAAGCCTTCTTGTAATAGTTGCGGAACTGGCGCTCAAGCAGGCCGTAAATGCGCTTGACCTTCTGCTTTTCACGCAGCTGGGTGGCGTAGTCGGACAGCTTGCCGCGCTTGGCGACGGCGCCGTGCTGGCCGGGCTTCTGCTCCAGCTTGCACTTGGAATCAATCGCGCGCGCCGGCGACTTCAGGCTGAGGTCGGAGCCTTCGCGGCGGGCGAGCTTACAGGTGGGACCGATATAACGAGCCATTTATGTAGTCTCCAGTTCCCGTTAGACGCGGCGCTTCTTCGGCGGCCGGCACCCGTTGTGCGGGATCGGGGTGACGTCGATGATGTTGGTGATCTTGTAACCGCACGCGTTCAGCGAACGCACGGCCGACTCGCGGCCCGGGCCGGGGCCCTTGATGCGGACTTCCAGCGTCTTCACGCCGTACTCCAGCGCAACCTTGCCGGCCTTCTCGGCGGCGACCTGGGCGGCGAACGGGGTGGACTTGCGGGAACCGCGGAAACCCGCGCCGCCCGAAGTCGCCCACGACAGCGCATTGCCCTGGCGGTCGGTGATGGTGACGATGGTGTTGTTGAAGGAAGCGTGGACGTGGGCGATGCCGTCGGTGACGACCCGCTTGATCTTCTTCTTCGTCTTAACTGCCGGCTTGTTCATTGGGCCAGGTCCTTACTTCTTGATGGCTTTGCGCGGACCCTTGCGGGTACGGGCATTGGTGCGGGTACGCTGACCACGCATCGGCAGGCCACGACGATGACGCAGGCCGCGGTAGCAGCCCAAGTCCATCAGGCGCTTGATCGACATGCCCACTTCACGGCGCAGGTCGCCCTCGACCGTGTACTTGGCCACCTCGGCGCGGATGCGCTCGATTTCCGGCTCAGACAGGTCGCGGATCTTCGTGGCCGGAGCCACGCCAGCCGCCTCACAAACAAGCTTCGACCGGGTACGGCCGATGCCAAAGATACTCTGCAGGCCCACCCAGACATGCTTCTGGACAGGCAGGTTGACACCCGCAATGCGCGCCATCAGGCGTTCTCCAAAACTAAATTGAGCGCAGTGAATCGGAAAGTATACAGCAGCTTGGGGTTCTATTGTAGCCCCCCGGATCCTGGGACCCGGGGAACCCGGCATGGGGAGTGTGCCCATGCTCCGGCGACGAACTGGCGCCTGCCCTCCCCTTCCCGGGTCGGACGCCCCGCGCTACTCCAGCGCAGGGACGGGTGCCGGCTCATCCGCGCGCCAAGCTGCCGCGCGGACCGCCCATTGTGCGTGGTTCTCAGCTGCGGGCGAGGCCGCCGCGGGAACCACCCTTCAAATTGGCCTTCTTCATCAGGCTCTCGTACTGATGGGACATCAGGTGAGCCTGGATCTGGGCGGTGAAATCCATCACCACCACGACCACGATCAGCAGCGAGGTGCCGCCGAAGTAGAACGGGACCGACCAGAACGACCGGATGACCTCGGGCAGCAAGCACACGAGCACCAGGTAGAGCGAGCCGATGAGGGTCAGGCGGGTCAGGACGCCGTCGATGTAGTCGGCGGTGGCCTTGCCCGGCCGGATGCCCGGCACCAGGGCGCCGGACTTTTTGAGATTATCCGCGGTTTCCTGCGAATTGAAAACCAGCGCGGTGTAGAAGAAGGCGAAGCCGATGATCATGCCGCCGTAGAGCAGCATGTGCAGCGGCTCGCTCGGGGCCAGGGCCTGGCTCAGGTTCTGCAGGAACAGGTTCAGCTGGTCCTTCCAGCCTTCGCCGGTCGGGCCGGTGCCCTGGCCGAACCATTGCACCATGGTGGCCGGGAACATGATCAGGCTGGAGGCGAAGATCGCCGGGATCACGCCCGCCATGTTCAGCTTGAGCGGCAGGTGCGAGCTCTGGTTCATGTAGGCCTGGCGGCCCCCCTGGCGACGGGCGTAGTTCACGGTGATGCGGCGCTGGCCGCGCTCCATGAATACCACGAAGTAGGTGACACCCAGCACCAGCGCGAGAATTGCGACCACGGCAAAACCACTAATTTCGCCGTTCGCGACCTGCTGGAAGGTACCGATGATGGCACCCGGCAAGCTGGCCACGATGCCGGCGAAGATGATCAGCGAAATGCCGTTGCCGATGCCGCGCTCGGTGATCTGCTCACCCAGCCACATCAGGAAGATCGTGCCAGCGGTGAGCGAAACCACGGCGGTGAGGATGAAGCCCGGGCCCGGCGCATAGACCACGCCACCCTGCCCCTGCAGCATCGAGGCGATGCTGCCGGCCTGCACGATCGCCAGGAACACCGCGCCAACGCGGGAGTACTGGGTAAGCTTGCGGCGGCCGCTCTCGCCTTCCTTCTTCATCTGCTTCCAGGGCTCGTAGATCTGGCCCATGAGCTGCACGATGATGGAGGCGGAGATGTAAGGAATGACGTTCAGCGCGAACAGGCTGAAGCGGTTGAGGGCACCACCGGAGAACATGTTGAACATGTCCACGATGGTGCCTTCCTGCTGTTCCATCAGCCGCAGCATGGCTTCCGGATCGATGCCCGGCACCGGGATGTAACTGCCGATGCGGTATACGATCAGGGCCAGGATCACGAAGACCAGGCGCTGGCGGAGCTCGGTGAACTTGCCGAGCCCGCCGAGGGCAGCTGCTGCGGAAGAGGACTGGGCCAAGGCTTTACTCCGCGACGCTGCCGCCGGCAGCCTCGATGGCGGCCTTGGCGCCGGCAGTGGCCAGCACGCCCTTGAGCACGAACTTCTTGCTCAGTTCGCCCTTCTTGACGATCTTGGCCTGCTTGGCGGTGGCCGGAACCAGCTTGGCCTCGCGCAGGGCGGCGAAGTCGATCTCGCCGGCCTCGAGCTTGTCCAGCTGATACAGCAGCACTTCGGCCGTATCGTTCTTCAGCTTGGAGCGGAAGCCGATCTTCGGCAGGCGGCGCTGCATGGGCATCTGGCCGCCTTCGAAGCCGGCCTTGATCTTGCCCTTGCCGGCGCGGGCAAAGGAACCCTTGTGGCCGCGGCCGGCGGTCTTGCCGAGGCCGGAGCCGATACCACGACCAACGCGGACGCGATCCTTGCGGGCGCCGTCGGCGGGCTTGAGAGAATTGAGCTTCATATGGGTTCTCCGCGGTGCGCTCAGGACTCGACGCGCACCAGGTAATGCACTTGGTTGATCAGGCCGCGGACGGACGGGGAGTCCTTGAGCTCGCGGACGTCATTTACCTTGTTCAGGCCCAGGGCGCGGACCGACACGCGGTGGCGCTCCTGGCAGCCGCGCAGGCCCTTGACCAGGCGGACTTTGACGGTCTTCTCAGCCATTGAGGATCTCCTCAAGCTTCTTGCCACGCTTGGCGGCGATGCGGGCCGGCGACTGGGTGGCAGCCAGGCCCTTCACGGTGGCGCGCACCAGGTTGATCGGGTTGCGGGAACCGACGGCCTTGGCCAGCACGTTCTTCACGCCCACGGCCTCGAGCACGGCGCGCATGGCGCCACCGGCGATCACGCCGGTACCCTCGGAAGCCGGCTGCATGTACACGCGGGCAGCGCCGTGGTTGGCCTTGACCGGGTGGAACAGGGTGCCGTTGTCCAGGTCAACGGAGACCATCGCCTTGCGGGCGTACTCCATGGACTTCTGGATGGCCACCGGGACCTCGCGGGCCTTGCCGTAACCGAAACCGACCTTGCCGGCACCGTCGCCAACAACGGTCAGTGCGGTGAAGGTGAACTGACGACCGCCCTTGACGGTCTTGGACACGCGGTTAACGGCGACCAGCTTCTCGATGAAGCCGTCGTCGCTTTCGCCGCGATTGCGATCGCGCTCGTTGCTGCTCATGTGGATTCCTGAGGTTGCTTACGGCACTTGGCCGCTTATGGTTGTGGTTGGATCTTGGAACTCAAGCCCGTGGGCTTAGAACTGCAGGCCACCCTCGCGGGCGGCGTCGGCCAGAGCCTTGATGCGGCCATGGTAGCGGTAGCCCGAACGGTCGAAGGCGACCTTGTCGATGCCCGCGGCCAGCGCCTTGGCGGCGATGGTGCGGCCGACCTTGGCGGCAGCCTCGATGTTCTTGCTGCCCTTGAGGCCTTCCTTGACGTCGGCCTGCACGGTGGAGGCCGAAGCCAGCACCTTGGAGCCATCGGCCGTGAACAGCTGGGCGTAGATGTGCTGGCCCGAGCGCAGCACCGACAGGCGGGCGACACCGAGCTTGCGGATGTGCGCGCGGGTGGTCTTGGCGCGACGGAGACGGGCGGTGTTCTTTTCCATGGTCTTTTACCTTTGGGAAGCTGAAGAGCCCGATTAGGCCTTCTTGGCTTCCTTCATGATGATCTTTTCGCCGGAGTAGCGGATGCCCTTGCCCTTGTACGGCTCAGGCTTGCGGTAGGCGCGGATCTTGGCCGCGACCTCACCCACCAGCTGCTTGTCGGCGCCGGTGACCAGGATCTCGGTCTGGGTCGGGGTGGCGAGGGTGATGCCCTCGGGCGCCACGAACACGACCGGGTGCGAGAAGCCCAGGCTGAGGTTCAGGTCCTTGCCCTGCATGGCGGCGCGATAACCGACGCCGACCAGCTCGAGCTTGCGGGTGAAACCTTCCGCCACGCCGGTGACCATGTTGGCCAGGATAGCGCGGGCGGTGCCGGCCATCGGGATGTTGGCGGCTTCGACGGCGGACAGCTGTAGCACGCCGTTCTCGACCTTGAACTCGACGCCGGCCGGCTTGGCCAGGCTCAGGGAACCCTTCGGGCCCTTGACGACGACCTGGTCGTTGGAAACGTTGAACTCGACGCCCTTAGGCAGGGAAATCGGCTTCTTGGCAACGCGGGACATGGGTCAGTCCTCCTTAGGCCACGAGGCAGATGACTTCGCCGCCCACGCCCGCAGCGCGGGCCTGGCGATCGGTCATCAGACCCTGGGAGGTGGAAATGATGGCGACGCCGAGACCGGCGAGCACCTTCGGGAGATCGCTCTTGCCCTTGTACTGGCGCAGGCCCGAACGGGAGACGCGCTCGAGGCGCTCGATCACCGGCTTGCCTTCGTAGTACTTCAGGGAGATCTCGAGCTTGGCCTTGGCACCCTCGCCGTTCACGCGGAAGTCGCCGATGTAACCCTCGGACTTCAGCACGTTGGCGATGGCCAGCTTCATCTTGGAGGCAGGCATGGAAACCTGCGGCTTGCCGACGGCGAGCGCATTCTTGATGCGCACCAGCATGTCGGCAATGGGATCAGTCATGCTCATTTTTGCTTACCTTGTTCCTAGGTGTGGGAGCACCGATATCCGCAAGCCCCCCGGAGGGGGCCGGCGATTACCAGCTGGCCTTGCGCAGGCCCGGCACGTCGCCACGCATGGTGGCTTCGCGCAGCTTGTTGCGGCCGAGGCCGAACTTGCTGTACACGCCGCGCGAGCGGCCGGTCAGTTCGCAGCGGTTGCGCACGCGGCTCGGGCTCGAGTCGCGCGGCAGCTTCTGCAGCTTGGTGGCGGCATCCATCTTCTCCTCGTAGGAGGCGGTGGTGCTGCTGATGATCTTCTTCAGTTCCGCGCGCTTGGTGGCGTGCTTCGCGACAAGCTTCTTGCGCTTGATGTCGCGGTTCACCATCGAAGTCTTGGCCATCTCGGTAATCCTCGGATCAGTTGCGGAACGGGAAGTTGAAGGCCTCGAGCAGCGCCTTGGCTTCCTCGTTGGTCTTCGCCGTCGTGGTGATGGCGATGTCCATGCCACGCATGGCGTCGACGGCGTCGAAATCGATCTCCGGGAAGATGATCTGTTCCTTGACGCCCATGTTGTAGTTGCCACGGCCGTCGAAGGAGCGGCCCGACACGCCGCGGAAGTCACGGACGCGCGGCAGCGAGACGTTGATCAGGCGATCCAGGAACTCGTACATCTTGGCGCGGCGCAGGGTGACCTTGCAGCCGATCGGCCAGCCGTCACGAATCTTGAAGCTCGCCACCGAAACGCGCGCGTTGGTGGTGATGGGCTTCTGGCCGGCGATCTTGGTCATGTCGGCGACGGCATTTTCCAGGATCTTCTTGTTGCCCACGGCCTCGCCCACGCCCATGTTCAGCGTGATCTTGGTGATGCGGGGAACTTCCATCACGTTCTTGTAACCGAAGCGCTCGATGAGCTTCGGCAGAACCTCTTCCTTGTAAATCTTCTCAAGCCGGGTCATGGCATCATTCCTTAGGCGTCAACCGCCTCACCGCTCGAGCGGAACACACGCACTTTGCGTCCATCCTCGAGCACCTTGAAACCAATGCGCTCACCCTTGCCCGAGGCCTGGTTGAACAGCATCACGTTGGAAATGTGGAGCGGCGCCTCGCGCTCGACGATGCCGCCGGCGATGTTCGCCTGCGGATTCGGCTTGGTGTGGCGCTTGATGATGTTGACGTTCTGCACGACGACCTTGTCGCCAGCGACGCGAACAACCTCACCCTTCTTGCCCTTGTCGGCGCCGGCGATCACGATCACCTGGTCGCCCTTGCGAATACGGTTCATGTCTGTTCCTTCCCTCAGATCACTTCGGGAGCGAGCGACACGATCTTCATGAACTTCTCGGAACGAAGCTCACGGGTCACGGGCCCGAAGATGCGGGTGCCAATCGGCTCCTGCTTGTTGTTGAGCAGGACGGCGGCGTTGCCATCGAAGCGGATCAGCGAGCCATCGGCACGGCGGACGCCCGAACGGGTACGGACCACGACGGCGTCGTAGACCTCGCCCTTCTTGACCTTGCCACGCGGGATCGCGTCCTTGACGGTGACCTTGATGATGTCGCCAATGTGCGCGTAGCGGCGCTTGGAGCCGCCGAGCACCTTGATGCACATCATTTCCTTGGCGCCGGAGTTGTCGGCGGCCTCGAGGTAGCTCTGTACCTGGATCATTTCCGGGCCTCCTTACTTACCGGCTCGCGTGATGACTTCCACCACGCGCCAGTTCTTGGTCTTGGAAAGCGGGCGGCACTCGGTGACGCGGACAACGTCGCCTTCGTTGCAGGCGTTGTCCTCGTCGTGCGCGTGCAGCTTGGTCGAGCGGCGGATGTACTTGCCGTACAGCGCATGCTTGACCTGGCGCTCGACGAGCACGGTGACGGTCTTGTTCATCTTGTTGCTGACGACGCGGCCTTCGACCGTGCGCAGCTGGTTGGCATTATCGCTCATAGCTCGCCCTTACTTCTTGTCGGTCAGCAGGGTCATCGTCTGCGCGATTTCGCGACGGACCCGCTTGATGTTGTGGGGCTGGCTCAGCTGGCCAGTCGCCTTCTGCATGCGCAGGGCGAACTGTTCCTTGTGCAGGTCCAGCAGATGGGCCTTCAGCTCGGCCGCCGACTTGTTACGCAGTTCCTTGAGTTCCATATCAGCGCACCGTCCGGGTCACGAAAGTGGTGGTGACCGAGAGCTTGGCGGCAGCCAGGCGGAAAGCCTCGCGAGCCGTCGCCTCGTCCACGCCCTCGATCTCGTAGATCATCCGACCGGGGGCGATCTGGGCCACCCAGTACTCGACGTTGCCCTTACCGGCGCCCATTCGCACTTCGATCGGCTTCTTGGTGATCGGCTTGTCCGGAAACACGCGGATCCACATCTTGCCGCCACGCTTGACGTAACGGCTGATCGAGCGGCGGGCCGCCTCGATCTGGCGCGCGGTCAGCTGGCCGTGCGAGGTGGCCTTGAGGCCGAACTCGCCGAAGCTGACGGCCGAGCCGTTCCAGCTAAGGCCGTCGTTGCGGCCCTTGAAGACCTTGCGGTACTTGGTTCGCTTGGGTTGCAGCATGGCGGATTACCTCGCTTCCTTCGCCGGACGGGACGGGCGCTCGGTGCGCTCTTCCACCTTTTCCTGGCCGACCTGGCTGAAGTCAAACACTTCGCCCTTGTAGACCCAGACCTTCACGCCAATGATGCCGTACGTGGTCGAGGCTTCGGCGAAACCGTAGTCAATGTCGGCGCGCAGAGTGTGCAGGGGCACGCGGCCCTCGCGGTACCACTCCGAACGCGCGATCTCGGCGCCATTGAGGCGGCCGGCGACGTTGACCTTGATGCCCAGGGCGCCAAGGCGCATCGAGTTGCCGACGGCGCGCTTCATGGCGCGGCGGAACATGATGCGACGCTCAAGCTGCTGCGCGATCGACTCGGCCACCAGCTGGGCGTCCAGTTCGGGCTTGCGGACTTCGGAGACATTGATGTGCGCCGGGACGCCCATGATATCCGAGACTTCCTTGCGCAGCTTCTCGATGTCCTCACCGCGCTTGCCGATCACCACGCCCGGACGAGCCGAGTGGATGGTGACGCGGGCGCTCTTCGAGGGACGCTCGATCAGGATCTTGGAAATGCCAGCCTGCGCGAGCTTCTTGCGCAGCATCTCGCGGACCTTGAGATCCGAGGTGAGGTACTGGGCGTAGTCGCGCTTGTTGGCGAACCACTTGGAATTCCAATCCTTGGCGATGCCCAGGCGGATTCCGGTCGGATGAACTTTGTGACCCATATTCGTCGTCCCTGCCTTACTTGCCCGAGCCCACAACCACGGTGATGTGGCTGGTGCGCTTGAGGATGCGGGTGCCGCGGCCCTTGGCGCGGGCCATGAAGCGCTTCAGGACGGGACCCTCGTCGACCATGATGGTCGAGACCTTGAGCTCGTCGATGTCAGCGCCGAGGTTGTTTTCGGCGTTCGAGATGGCGCTCCACAGGACCTTACCGATCATGTGGGCGGCCTTCTTGTCGGAGAACTGCAGCAGCTCGTAGGCGCGGGAGGCCTGCATGCCACGGACCTGGTCGGCGACCAGGCGGGCCTTCTGCGGCGAAATCCGGGCGGTACGGAGAATGGCTTTGGCTTCCATAGTCATATCCCCTTACTTGCCCGACTTCTTGTCGCCGCCGTGACCCTTGAAGGTACGGGTCAGGGCGAACTCGCCGAGCTTGTGGCCAACCATGTTCTCGTTCACGAGGACCGGGATGTGCACCTTGCCATTGTGGATGGCGATGGTGAGCCCGACCATTTCCGGCGAGATCATGGAACGACGCGACCAGGTCTTGATCGGCTTCTTGCTGCTGCCCTGGGCGGCCTCCACCTTCTTGACGAGGTGGTGGTCGATGAAGGGACCTTTCTTAAGAGAACGTGCCATGGCCTATCAACCCCTACGATCGCGCACGATGAACTTCTGGGTGCGCTTGTTCTTGCGCGTCTTGTAACCCTTCGCCGGGGTACCCCACGGGGACACCGGGTGCGGGTTGCCCTGGCCAGCCTTGGCCTCACCACCGCCGTGCGGATGGTCGACCGGGTTCATGGCCGCGCCGCGCACGGTCGGCTTGACGCCGCGCCAGCGAGCCGCACCAGCCTTGCCCAGCTTCTCGAGGTTGTGCTCGACGTTGCCGACCTCGCCAATGGTCGCGCGGCAGTCGGCCGGGACCTTGCGCATCTCGCCGGAGCGGAGGCGCAGCGTGGCGTAACCGCCGTCGCGGGAGATCAGCTGGGCGCCGGCGCCAGCGGCGCGGGCCAGCTGGGCGCCCTTGCCCGGCTTCATTTCGACGCAATGCACGGTCGAACCGACCGGCATGTTGCGCAGCGGCAGGCTGTTGCCGGTCTTGATCGGCGCATCCTTGCCCGCGATCACCTGGTCGCCCTGGGCCAGGCCCTTGGGAGCGATGATGTAGCGGCGCTCGCCGTCGGCATAGCACAGCAGCGCGATGTGCGCGGTGCGGTTCGGATCGTACTCAAGACGCTCAACGCGGGCCGGGATGCCCTCCTTGTCGCGCTTGAAGTCGATGATGCGGTAATGCTGCTTGTGGCCACCGCCGATGTGGCGAGTGGTGATGCGACCGTAGTTGTTACGGCCACCGGTCTTGCTCTTCTTTTCGACCAGCGATTCCAGCGGGCCGCCCTTGTGGAGGCCGGCGGTGGATACGCGCACCATGGCGCGGCGGCCAGGCGAGGTCGGCTTGAAAGTCTGTAGTGCCATGGGTTCCTACCTCAGGCCTTGGCCATCACGTCGATCGTCTGGCCATCGGCCAGGCGAACGTATGCTTTGCGCCAGTCGCCGCGGCGGCCGGCACGGTTACGGAAGGCCTTGGCTTTGCCCTTCACGTTCACCACGTTGACCGCTTCGACCTTGACGTTGAACAGCGACTCGATGGCGGACTTGACGTCGGCCTTGGTCGCGGTCTGCGCCACTTCGAAGACGTACTGGTTGCTCTGCTCCTGCAGGCGCGCAGTCTTTTCGGACACGCGCGGGGCGCGGATCACGGAGAGGATGTTGATGTTCATGCCAGCCACTCCTCGACCTTCTTGACCGCTTCGGCGGTCATGATCACGTTCTCGGCACCGACCAGGGCGACAGGATCCAAGCCCTGGACGTCGCGGACCTGCACGTACGGCAGGTTGCGGGCGGCCAGGAACAGGGCTTCGGTGCCGTTCTCGGTGACGATCAGCGGACGGGCAACGCCCATCTCGTTCAACTTGGCGATCAGGGCCTTGGTCTTCGGCTCGGCGACATCAAAGCTGTCGACGATCTTCAGGCGGTCCTGACGATTGAGCTCGGAGATGATCGCGCAGATAGCGGCGCGATACATCTTCCGGTTGACCTTCTGCGCGAAGCTACGCGGCTTGGCTGCAAACGACACGCCACCGCCGATGAAGATCGGGGCGCGGTAGTCGCCGTGACGCGCGCCGCCGCCCTTCTGCTTCTTGAACTTCTTGGTCGTGCCGGAGACTTCCGAGCGGGTCAGCTGGGCCTTGGTGCCTGCACGGCCGGCGTTGCGGAAAGCAACCACCACCTGATGCACCAGGTCCTCGCTGAATTCGCGGCCGAAGACGGCGTCGGAAACCGACAGCGCCTTACCGCTTCCAATGACGGCGAGTTCCATTATCTAACTCCTCAACCTTTGCTCGCGGGACGGACGACGACGTCGCCGCCCGGCGCACCGGGAACGGAACCCTTGACCGCGATCAGGCCACGCTCGGCGTCGACCTTGACCACTTCCAGGTTCTGCATGCTCTGGCGCTCGGCGCCCATGTGGCCTGCCATCTTCTTGCCCGGGAAAACGCGGCCCGGAGTCTGGCGCTGGCCGATGGAACCCGGCGAACGATGCGACAGCGAGTTACCGTGGGTAGCGTCGCCCATCTTGAAGTTGTGGCGCTTGATGGTGCCCTGGAAGCCCTTGCCCTTGGTGATGCCGGCAACGTCAACCAGCTGGCCAACCTCGAAGATGTCGGCCTTGATTTCGCCGCCCACCTGGAAGTTGCCCGCGTCCTTGTCTTCGATGCGGAACTCCCAAAGGCCGCGACCGGCCTCGACCTTCGCCTTGGCGAAGTGGCCAGAAAGGGGCTTGTTCACCAGCGCAGCACGCTTGGCGCCTGCGGTGACCTGCACGGCAGTGTAGCCGTCGGTCTCGGTGGTCTTGATCTGGGTGATGCGGTTCGGGCTGGCTTCGATCACGGTCACGGGGATGGAGCGGCCATCCTCGGTGAACATGCGGCTCATGCCCGCCTTGCGGCCCACGATTCCAATGTTTTTGGTCGTCATGGCGGTTGCCTCAGGTCAGCTTGATCTGGACATCGACGCCAGCCGCGAGCTCAAGCTTCATGAGCGCATCGACGGTCTTGTCATTGGGGTCAACGATGTCCAGCACACGCTTGTGGGTGCGGGTCTCGTACTGGTCGCGCGCGTCCTTGTCGACGTGCGGCGACACCAGCACGGTGTAGCGTTCGATCTTGGTCGGCAGCGGGATCGGGCCGCGCACCTGCGCGCCGGTCCGCTTGGCCGTCTCCACGATTTCGGAAGCCGAACGATCAATCAGACGATGATCGTAGGCCTTGAGCCGAATCCGGATCTTCTGGTCCGCCATGGCGATGTCCTTGTTACGGTAAAGAGCGTCGGAACCAGGGGCCTGGGGCCCTGCTTCCCGTGGAAAACAAACTCGGCGGACCAAGGAATGGTCCACCGAGCAAGAAAGTGTAGCTTGTGTTAACCCGATCTGTCAAACAGATCAGACCTTCACCAGCTTCGCCCATCCTGGGCGCGAACACGAGGGGCATCCTGCCCCTCATTTCGTATGTTGGCTCC
>Ga0154536_1038_pt9 | contig 18193 bp, 14 predicted proteins | sample RifGroF1_FD_105679 | JGI IMG/M metagenome (GOLD analysis project Ga0154536, IMG submission 105679) | Xanthomonadales bacterium GWF1_69_6 | reverse complement strand
CGCTCGGCAGCCTTTCGCCGGGCGACCGCCAGGTCGCCGCCTTGCTCGGCCAGCAACCGGGCGGCCTCCGCGGCCACCCGCAGGCGCCGCTGGCGGGCACCCACGGGCTCAGAAGATGTCGAACGCCTCTTCATTGCTCAGCACCGGGTCGAGGTCGAAGCCGGAGGCGCTGATCCGGTCGTAGTCTTCGCTCTTGAAGTAGTCGCGGATCGCACCGGGCGTGCCTTCCGGCACCAGGCGGCCGGACTCGCCGCTGACCCAGGCGGTGACCACGCCGGCCGGCACCTCGGGCTCGACCACGGGCACGTCCTTGAGCGCGGTGCGCATGTAGCCGATCCAGATGGGCAGGGCGGCCTTGCCGCCGTATTCGCCGCGGCCCAGCGTGGAGAAGTCGTCCTTGCCGACCCAGACCGTGGTCACCAGGTCGCCGCCGAAGCCGGAGAACCAGGCGTCGCGGTGGTCGTTGGTGGAGCCAGTCTTGCCGCCCAGGTCGTCGCGGCCCAGCGCGGTGGCGGCGCGGCCGGTACCGCGGCGCACCACGTCGCGCATCAGCGAATGCACCAGGAAAGCCGTGCGCTCGTCAATCGCGCGCGGGGCCAGGGCCCGGTCGGCCAGCGCCTGCGCTTCCTCGGCCCGGACCTCGGGCGTGGTTTCTTCGGCGGCCGGTGCCGCGGCCTGCGAGGGGCCGAAATCGAAACCGTCCACCACCGCGGGGTCGCGCTGGCCTCCCGGCGTGCCGGGCGTGCCCCGTCCCGGGCAGCGGCGGCAGGCATGCAGCGGCTTGGCTTCGCTCAGCACTTCGCCGTTGCGGTCGAGCACCTTTTCGATGAACCAGGGATCCACCAGGTAACCGCCGTTGGCGAACACCGTGTAGCCGCGGGCGATCGAGAGCGGCGTCAGCGAAGAGGTGCCCAGCGACATCGACAGGTTCGGCGGCAGGCTTTCCTGGCTGAAACCGAACTGGGTGATGTAGCGGCTGGCGAAATCCACGCCGATGGCGTCGAGCAGGCGCACCGACACCAGGTTGCGCGACTGCACCATGGCCTCGCGCAGGCGCATGGGGCCGGCGAAGTTTCCGGCGTCGTTCTGCGGCCGCCAGACGTTGCCGGCGCGGTCGCGGAACACCACCGGCGCGTCGAGCACGATGCTGGCCGGCGAGAAACCACGCTCGAACGCCGCGGCGTAGACGAAGGGTTTGAAGCTCGAGCCCGGCAGGCGCTGCGCCTGGGTCGCACGGTTGAACTTGTTCAGGCCGAAGCTGAAGCCGCCGACGAGGGCGCGCACCGCGCCGTCCTCAGGCTGCAGTGAGACGAGGGCCGCCTGGGCGATGGGCACTTGGGCCAGGCGCAGCTTGCCGGATTCGGCGTCCAGCGCCAGGCGCACCACGTCGCCACGCTTGAACAGCTGGGCGGGCTGCTTGCCGGTCCAGCGGGTGGCTTCGGCGTCGAGCTCCAGCGCCGTGCCGGCCGCCGTCAGCACCTGTGCCCTGCCGTCCGCCACGCCCGTGACCAGCACGGCCGACAGGCTGCCGACGGTGGGATAGGGGCGCAGGCGCTTGCGCAGGGCGTCCACGGATTCGTCGGCCGGCAGGTCGAGCTGGGCCTCCGGGCCGCGGTAGCCGTGGCGGCGGTCGTACTCGAGCAGGCCTGCCTGCAACGAGCGTACGGCCGCGGTCTGGTCCTCGGAATCGAGCGTCGTGTAGACCCGCAGGCCGCTGGTGGTGGCGTCGGCGCCGTAGCGCTGCTCCATTTCGGCGCGCACCATTTCGGCCACGTAGGGCGCCTCGACCTCGACCTTGGGCTCATGCGGGCTGGCGTTCATGGGCTCGGCCTGGGCCGCGCGCTCTTCCGCCTCGGTGATCATCCCTTCCTCGCGCATGCGCTGGATCACGTAGTTGCGCCGGATCAGCGCGCGCTCGGGATTGATGATCGGGTTGCCGCTGGAGGGGAACTTGGGGATGGAGGCCAGGGTGGCGGCTTCGGCCAGGGTCAGCTGGTCGAGCGGCTTGCCGTAGTAATACTCGGCGGCGGCGGCCACGCCGTAGGCGCGGTTCCCGAAGAAGCTCTTGTTGAGGTAGAGCTCGAGGATCTCGTCCTTGCTGAGCTCACGCTCCATCTTCAGCGCGAGGAAGATCTCGGTGATCTTGCGGGTGTAGGAGTACTCGGCGCTCAGGAAGAACTGCCGGGCCACCTGCTGGGTGATGGTGCTGCCGCCCGGGACGCGGCCGTCGGTCGTGGCCAGCAGCCAGACGGCGCGGCCGATGCCGCGCCAGTCCACGCCGGGGTGCTCGTAGAAGCGGGCGTCCTCGATGGCGATGAAGGTCTGCTTGACCCGTTCCGGCACGTCCTCGATCTCCACCGGGAAGCGGCGAGTCTCGCCGATCAGGGCGATCAGCTTGCCGTCCCGGGAATAGATGCTCAGGGGCACCTGGAGCTGGACGTTCCGCAGCTCCTGGACGTCGGGCAGGCGGGGGGAGATGAGCCAGTAGAGGACGCCGATGGCGACCACGCCCAGCACGGCCAGTCCGGCGAAAAGCATCAGTGCCCGGCGCAGCAGGCGTTTGAATCGGGCCATCCAGGGCCTCTCCCGAGGTTTACATCGACGTGGGGCAGGGAGTATAGAACGTGGCATGGTCGGGCTGCGCCGTGGGGGCGGCCGGTTCCCGGCCCCGATTGCGTCTTGATAGGGAAGCGTGGGGTCGGCCAGGGGACGGCGAGAGGCATCCGGTCCAGGGGGGCATTGCCATTTGGGAAATTTTCGTTATTTAATGTAATGGCGCACCATTCGTGTGTAAGCGCCCGTCGGAAGGGGAGAAACCGTGGGTCTTTTCGGAAATGCCAAGACACCGCTGGTCGGCCTGGACATCAGCTCCACGGCCGTCAAGCTTTTGCAGCTCACCGAGTCCGGCGGGCGGTATCGCGTCGAGCACTACGCGGTTGAGCCCCTGCCTCCCAACGCCGTCGTCGAGAAGAACATCGTCGAGGTCGAAGCCGTCGGCGAGGCCATCAAGCGCGCCGTCGCGCGCTCGGGCACCAAGGCCAAGCACGCCGCGGCCGCGGTGTCCGGCTCCTCGGTGATCACGAAGGTGATCCCGATCCAGGGCGACCTGGACGAGGACGCGCTCGAGGACCAGGTCCAGCTCGAAGCCTCGAACTACATCCCGTACCCGATCGACGAGGTCAGCATCGATTTCGAGGTGATCGGCCCGGTGCCGAACAACCCCGAGATGATCCAGGTGATGCTGGCGGCCTCGCGCACCGAGAACGTCGAGCTGCGCCAGTCCGCGCTCGAGCTCGGCGGGCTCACCGCCAAGGTCATCGACGTCGAGGCCTTCGCGATGGAAAACGCCTTCAAGCTGGTCGCCGACCAGCTGTCGGTACCCAAGGACGCGATCGTGGCCCTGGTGGACATCGGCGCCACGATGACCACGCTGAACGTGCTGCGCGGCCAGCGCAGCATCTACACCCGCGAGCAGGTGTTCGGCGGCAAGCAACTCACCGACGAGGTGATGCGCCGCTACGGCCTGAGCTACGACGAGGCGGGCCTGGCCAAGCGCCAGGGCGGCCTGCCGGAGAGCTACGAGGTCGAGGTGCTCGAGCCCTTCAAGGAAGCGCTGGTCCAGCAGGTCAGCCGCCTGCTGCAGTTCTTCTACGCCGGCAGCGACTTCAACCGGGTCGACCAGGTCGTGCTGGCCGGTGGCTGCGCCTCGATCGCCGGCATCGGAAACCTGGTCGAGGAGCAGCTTGGCGTCCCGACCGTCATCGCTAACCCGCTCGCCAACATGGCGCTCGGTCCCCGTGTCCAGGCCCATGCCCTGGCGCAGGACGCCCCCGCGCTCATGATCGCCTGCGGCCTGGCCCTGAGGAGCTTCGACTGATGGCCAGAATCAACCTGCTTCCCTGGCGCGCCGAGCGGCGCAAGCAGCGCCAGAAGGAATTCATGACAATGCTCGGCCTCGCGGCCGGCGCGGCGCTGCTGCTGAGCTTCCTGATCGTCATGTACTACAACGGTCAGATCGAAGGCCAGCAGAACCGCAACGAGTACCTGCGCGACCAGATCAAACTCGTGGACGAGCAGATCAAGGAAATCGAGACCCTCGACAAGAAGAAGGCCAACCTGCTTGCCCGCAAGCAGGTGATCGAGGAGTTGCAGGCCAGCCGCTCGCAGATGGTTCACCTGTTCGATCAGCTGGTCCGGACCATCCCCGAGGGCGTGCGCCTGAACTCCATCGCGCAGTCGGGCCAGTCCCTGACCCTGACCGGCCAGGCGCAGTCCAACGCCCGCGTCAGTTCGTACATGCGCAACCTCGAGGAATCCGGCTGGATGGCCAACCCAGACCTCTCGATCATCGAGGCCAAGGGCGACGACAAGGGCCTGCCGAATGCCTTCACCCTGAAGGTGAAGCTGCAGACCCCGAAGAAGGAAGGCGAAGAGGCTGATGCCGCCGCCGTGTCCGGAGGTGCGCAATGAGCAGCAAGAAGGTTGATCTCCGCAACCTTGACTTCAACAATGCCGGTGCCTGGCCCATTCAGGTGAAGCTCGGTGCATGCGTGCTGCTGGGCGTGGTCATCATCGGCATCGCCTGGTACCTGTTCGTCAGCGACCAGCGCGTGATGCTCGAGAAGGAAGAGCGCACCGAAGTCACCCTGCGCGAGGAGTTCCAGGGCAAGCAGGGCCGCGCCGCCAACCTTGAGCCGCTGAAGCAGCAGCTGGCGCAGATGGAGGTCATGCTGCAGCAGATGCTCCGCCAGCTGCCCAGCAAGAACGAAATGCCCGACCTGATCGTGGACATCTCGCAGACCGCCCTGGCCGCCGGTATCAACAACGAGCTGTTCCAGCCCGGTGCCGAGAGCCAGCGCGAGTTCTACGCCGAGAAGCCGATCCAGCTGCGCATGGTGGGCACCTACCACCAGTTCGGCGCTTTTGTCAGCGGCGTCGCCTCGCTGCCGCGCGTGGTCATCATGACCATGCACGACATCTCGCTACAGCCAAAGGCCGGTACTGACGGCACGTTGGTCCTCTCGGGAACGGTCAAGACCTATCGTTACCTCGACGACGAGGAATCGAACACCACCGCGGGAGGCGCCAAGTGATGGTCCCGTCCATGACCCGGAACGCCATGAGCGCCCTGCTCGTCGCCGCCGTGGCCCTGTCCCTCTCGGCCTGCACGCGCGGCAGCCGCGACCTCGAGGCCTGGGTGGCCGAGGTCAAGGCGCGCCCCGCGCCGCCGCTGGACCCGCTGCCGGTGATGAAACAGTTCGAGACTTTCGAATACGCCGCGCAGGACCTGCGCGACCCGTTCAGCCAGCCCACCGCCGACCGCGATGGCGGCAACGCCCTGCGCCCGGATCCGAATCGCCGCAAGGAGGTCCTCGAGGCCTTCCCACTCGACAGCCTCGACATGGTCGGCACGATCGGCGAGGGCAGTGGCGTGGTTGGCCTGGTCATGGGGCCGGACCGCGTGACGCACCGGGTCCGCTCGGGGAATTACTTGGGACTCAACGACGGTCGCATCACCGCGGTGTTCGAAGACCGCATCGAGATTGTCGAACTCGTACCGGATGGGGCAGGTGGCTGGCTGGAACGTCCGGCCAAGATCGCCCTTGAAGACAATTGATTGGGGGAATGCACGATGACCGCGAATAAAACGATCGGCGAGGGGATGGGCACCAAGCGTCATTGGGTGCTGACCATGGGAGCGCTCGCCGTCGGCCTGGCGACGTCCCTGTCCGCGATGGCGGCGAACGTCCTCCAGGACGTGCGTTATGCCTCGGCCCCCGGGGGCAAGGTGGACATCACGCTGCAGTTCGCCGAGCCGGTTGGCGACGTGCAGGCCTTCACCACGGACACCCCGCCGCGCATCGCGGTGGACATCCCGGGGACCACCAACGGGCTGAGCCAGCGCCGGGTCGTCATCGGCAGCGGCGCCACCTCGGCGGTATCCGCCGTGGAAGCCGGTGGCCGCACCCGCGTGGTCGTGGACCTCTTCCGCCCCGCAGGCTACACCACCCGCAGCGCCGGCAACCTGCTGGTCCTGACGGTGGACGCCGGCGCGCAGCCGAACAGCCTGGCCACCGGCTCCGACCCGACCAAGAAGGTTGCCTCGGACATCGAGGTCGCCAACATCGACTTCCGCCGCGGCGAGAACGGCTCCGGGCGCGTCATCCTCCGCTTCAGCGGTGATGGTGCCGCCGCCGACATGCGCAACGAGGGTTCGCGCGTCGTGGTCGACGTGGCCAACGCGAGCATCCCCGAATCGCTGCGCCGCCGCCTCGACGTCACCGACTTCGCCACCCCGGTCCAGAGCCTTGAGCCGAACGCGAATGCCGGCAGCACCCGCCTGGTGATCAACACCAACGGTGCGTTCGATTCGATGGCCTACCAGACCGGCAACGAGTACGTGATCGAGGTGACGCCCAAGCGCGCCGCCCCCACGGCCGTGGTCGCTGGCGCCCCGGGCCGTGCAGCGGGTGCAGTGGCCGGCGATGCCGAAGCCAAGCGCTACGCGGGCCGCCCGGTGACCTTCAACTTCCAGGACGTGCCGGTGCGCACGGTACTGCAGCTGATCGCCGAGGAGTCGGGCCTGAACGTCGTCGCCGCCGACACGGTACAGGGCAACGTCACGCTGCGCCTGATCAACGTGCCCTGGGACCAGGCGATGGACATCGTGCTGCGTGCCAAGCAGCTCGACAAGCGCCGCGACGGCAACGTCATTTGGGTCGCGCCGCAGAAGGAAATCGCCGACTTCGAGAAGGCGGTGGCCGACGCCCGCATCGCCAATGAAGAGCGCGAGCCGCTGATCACCGAGTACATCCCCATCAACTACGGCAACGCCGAAGAAATCGCCAGCCTGCTGACAGAAGACAGCAAGAGCGCTAGCGGCGCCGGCGGTGGCGGCGGTGGCGCCGGTGGCCAGCGTACCCGCGGCTTCCTCTCCCCGCGCGGCAGCGTCAGCTTCGACAATCGCACCAACACCCTGCTGCTGATCGACATCGCCAGCAAGGTGGCCGAAGTGCGCAACCTGCTGGCCACGCTTGACCGCCCCGTCGACCAGGTCCTCATCGAGGCGCGCATCGTGGTGGCGACCGAGGTGTTCGCCCGCGAACTGGGCGTGATCTTCGGCGTGCAGGACCGCACCGGCACGCTGGCCAACAGCAACGGAACCACCACCGACTCCGGCTTCGCGGTCGACCTGCCGGCCACGACCCCGGCCGGTGCCCTGAACCTGAGCATCCTGCGCCAGGACATCGCGCTCGAGCTCGAACTCTCTGCCCTCGAGGAAGAAGGTCGCGGCGAAGTGGTATCCAATCCGCGCGTCATCACCGCCAACCAGCGTGAAGCCGTCATCCGTCAAGGCGACGAGGTGGCTTACCTGACGATCCAGCCGGTCACCACGCCGGGTGCGGTCGCCACGGCCACGGTCGAGTTCAAGGAAGTGCTGCTCGAGCTCAAGGTCACCCCGACCATCACGCAGGACGGCCGCGTCTACCTGAACCTCGCGGTGAAGAAGGACGAGGTCAGCGAGCTGATCGCGAACCCGGCCGGTGGCTTCATCCCGCAGATCGCCAAGCGCGAGGTCAGCACCGCGGTGCTGATCGACAACGGCCAGACGGTCGTGGTCGGCGGCGTGTACGAGTTCAAGAGCCGCGACGACCTGCGCAAGGTTCCGTTCCTCGGCGACCTGCCGGTGCTCGGCAACCTGTTCAAGAACAAGTCCAAGGGCATGGAGAAGGCCGAGCTGCTTATCTTCGTGACCCCGCGCATCCTGCAGGTTGCGCACAAGGGCTGAAGCCCGAAGTCGGAAACGACAGGCTGACCGGACAGGGCCGCGCAAGCGGCCCTGTTTCGTTTCACGCCATCTGAATTGCCTGCGAGGCTACCTGCGGTAAGCTGGGGCCGACCCAAAAACAGGCCCCCCCGGTGACGAAGACGCTTTTGCGCCCCGCCGGCGCCCTGGCTGCCCTCGCGGCGTCCGAGGCCGCCGCCGCCCCCACGCTCGACGATCGCATCCAGTCGGTGTTCGGCCCCGTGGCCGACACCCTCTCGGCCTTCGTGTTCGTGGAGGTGCCGCTGCCCGGCGGCTTGAGTGCCCCGCTGATCGTGCTGTGGCTGGCCGCGGCAGCCTGCGTCTTCACCGTCTATTTCGGCTTCATCAACGTGCGTGGCTTCGGCCACGGCTTCCGCCTGATCCGGGGTGACTACGCAGAGCCGAGCGGCCCCGGCGAGGTCAGCCATTTCCAGGCGCTGACCGCCGCGGTGTCCGGTACGGTCGGCCTCGGCAACATCGCCGGCGTGGCCGTTGCGATCACGGTGGGTGGCCCGGGTGCCACCTTCTGGATGATCGTGGCCGGCCTGCTGGGCATGTCCACCAAGTTCGTGGAATGCACCCTGGGCGTGATGTTCCGTCGTCAGAACCCGGACGGCAGCGTGTCCGGCGGCCCGATGTATTACCTGCGCGACGGGCTGGCGAAACACCGGCCAGGGCTGGCGGGCGTGGGGCGCGGACTCGCCGTCTTCTATGCTGCCTGCATCGTCGCCGGCGCCGTGGGTTCCGGCGCCCTTTTCCAGGCCAACCAGACCTTCGCCCAGGTATTGAACGTGACCGGTGGCGCCGAAGGCCCCCTTGCCGGACGCGGCTGGCTGTTCGGCATCGTGCTCGCGGCCCTGACCGGCATCGTGGTCGTGGGGGGCGTGAAGCGGGTGGGCCAGGTCACCGCGCGCCTGGTGCCGGGCATGGCCCTGGTCTACCTGCTGGGCGGCGTTGCCGTGCTGCTGGTACACGCCGATCGCATCCCCGATGCGCTGCTGGCCATCGTGCGCGGCGCCTTCAGCGGCGAAGCCGCTTATGGTGGCGTGCTGGGTGCCATCATCGTCGGCTTCCGCCGCGCGGCTTTTTCAAACGAGGCCGGCCTGGGTTCCGCGGCCATCGCGCACTCCGCCGTGCGCACGCGCGAGCCGGTGACCGAAGGCTTCGTGGCTCTCTGGGAGCCGTTCATCGACACGGTGGTGATCTGCACCATGACCGCGCTGATCATCATCGTCTCGGGCGAATACCTGCAGCCCGGCCCTGACGGCGTGGCCCTCACCTCCGATGCCTTCGCCTCGGTGTTCGCGTGGTTCCCGTACGTGCTGACGGTGGTCGTGTTCCTGTTCGCCTACTCGACCATGATCACCTGGGCCTACTACGGCTCGAAAGCGATCGGCTATCTCACCGGCGAATCCACCCTTGCGCAGAACCTCTTCAAGCTTGCCTTCCTGGCCATGACGGTGGTGGGTTGCTCGATGCAGCTGGGCAGCATCGTCGGCATCGCCGACGCACTCCTGCTGCTGATGTCCGTCCCCAACCTCATCGGCGTCTATCTGCTGATGCCAGTGGTCAGGCGCGAACTCGAGAGCTACCTGGCGCGCCTGCGCTCGGGAGAGATCCGCCCGGCCGCCCGGCCATAACCGGAGTAAGCCCATGGCCAAGATGTCCCTGCACACCCGCATGCTCGTCGGCTTCGTGGCCGGCCTCAGCCTGGGCCTGGCCGCGAACCTCTTGGCCGCCGACGCCGCCTGGCTCGACGCGCTGGTGCGCTACGTCGCCGACCCGATCGGCCAGGTGTTCCTGCGCCTGCTGTTCATGCTGGTGATCCCGCTGGTGTTTTCGGCCCTGGTGCTGGGCGTGGTGGAAATCGGCGACCCGAAATCGCTGGGACGCATCGGCGGCAAGACCCTGGTGTGGATCCTGGTGGTGACCACCATCGCGGTCACCATCGGGCTGGTGGTCGTCAACATCATCCAGCCGGGCCGTGGCCTGCCGCCAGAACTGGGCCAGTCGCTGATCGCGCAGGCCGGCGAGCGTGGCGCCCAGATCGCCGCGGGACGCGAGGCCGTGTCGGGCATCAGCGTGCTGCTCAACATCGTGCCTCGCAACCCGGTACAGGCGGCGGCCAACGGCGACCTGATCGCCGTGATGTTCTTCGCGCTCATGTTCGGCATCGCCGCCACCGTGATCCGCAGCGAGGGCACGCGCGCCTTCGTGGCCACGGTGCAGGGCGTGTACGACATCTGCCTGAAGCTGATCGACTGGGTGATCCGGCTGGCGCCCTACGCCGTGGCCGCGCTGCTGTTCTCCATCACCGCCAAGCTGGGCTTCGACGTGCTGGTGCAACTGGCGCGCTTCGTGGCCACGGTGCTGCTGGCGCTGGGCATCCACTTCTTCGTGGTGTTCCCGGTGCTGCTGCGGTTGTTCGGCGGCATGTCGCCGTTGGCCTTCTTCCGCGGCGCGCAGCCGGCGTTGCTGACGGCCTTTTCCACGTCCTCTTCCAGCGCCACGCTGCCGACGACGCTGAAGGTGGTCGAACAAGGCCTGGGCGTGCCGCGCCGGGTCGCCCGCTTTGTGTGCACGCTGGGCGCCACCGCCAACATGAATGGCACGGCCCTGTTCGAGGGCATCACGGTGCTGTTCCTGGCCCAGTTCTTCGGGGTCGAGCTGGGCCTGCTGCAGCAGGCGCTGGTGCTGGCCATGTGCATCCTCGGCGGCGTCGGTGCCGCCGGCGTGCCGGGCGGTTCGCTGCCGGTGATCGCCATGATCCTGGCCCTGTTCGGCGTCCCGCCCGAAGGCATCGGCCTGATCCTGGGCGTGGACCGACTGCTCGACATGTGTCGGACCGTGGTGAACGTGGGCGGCGACATGGTCGGCTCGGTTGTCATCGGCCGCAGCGAACCGGCCGCCGAGCCTTCCCCGTCGCCGTAACACCCGTGTCTCCCGCCCGCAAGGGCGACAGCAGGCGCCCGGTCGGCGACAATAGCGCCCCGTCGGCCCGGCCCCGGGCCCCGTTCTGGACGCCCTCATGACGACGCCTTCCCGCCGCGACCTCGCCAACGCCATCCGCTTCCTGGCCATTGACGCCGTCGAGGCCGCCAAGTCCGGCCACCCCGGCATGCCCATGGGCATGGCCGACATCGCCGAGGTGCTCTGGAACGACTTCCTGAGCCACAGCCCGAACAACCCCAAGTGGTTCAACCGCGACCGCTTCGTGCTGTCCAACGGCCACGGCTCGATGCTGATCTACGCGCTGCTGCACCTGTCGGGCTACGACCTGCCGATGGACCAGTTGCGCCGCTTCCGCCAGCTGCACAGCAAGACCGCCGGCCACCCCGAATACGGCCACACCCCGGGCGTCGAAACCACCACCGGCCCGCTGGGCCAGGGCCTGGCCAACGCCGTGGGCATGGCGCTGGCCGAGCGCTTGCTGGCGCAGCGATTCAACCGCCCCGAGTTCAACGTGGTCGACCACCACACCTGGGTCTTCCTGGGCGACGGCTGCCTGATGGAGGGCGTCTCGCACGAGGCCGCCTCGTTGGCTGGCACCTGGGGCCTGGGCAAGCTGATCGCCTTCTGGGACGACAACCACATTTCCATCGACGGCGACACCAGCGGCTGGTTCACCGACGACACCCCGGCGCGTTTCGAAGCCTATGGCTGGCAGGTGATCCGCAAGGTGGACGGCCACGACCCGCAGGAAATCATCCAGGCCATCAAGACCGCGCAGGCCGAAACCGCCAAGCCGACCCTGATCTGCTGCCGCACCACCATCGGCTTCGGTTCGCCGGGCAAGGCCGGCAAGGAATCGAGCCACGGCGCCCCGCTGGGCAAGGACGAGGTGGCCGCCACCCGCGAAGCCCTGGGCTGGCCGCACGCGCCCTTCGAAATCCCCGCCGCCATTGCCGACGGCTGGCGCGCCGGCAATGCCGGCCTGGTGCGCGAGGAGCAGTGGAACCGCCTGTTCGACGCCTACGCCAAGGCCTACCCCGAACTGGCCGCCGAGCTGGTGCGCCGTTCGCACGGCGAGCTGCCGGAAGGTTTCGCCGACGCCGCCCGCGCTTATGCCGCCAAGTTGCAGCTCGAGGGCCCGGTGGTCGCTTCGCGCAAGGCCTCGCAGATGGCGCTCGACGCCTTCGGCCCGCTGCTGCCTGAACTGGTGGGCGGCTCGGCCGACCTGGCGCATTCCAACCTCACGCTCTGGAAGGGCAGCAAGTCGGTCACCACGAACGACGCCAGCGCCAACTACGTGCACTTCGGCGTGCGCGAATTCGGCATGAGCGCCATCTGCAATGGTATCGCCCTGCACGGTGGCTTCATCCCCTACGACGCGACTTTCCTGGTGTTCTCCGACTACTCGCGCAACGCGCTGCGCATGTCGGCGCTGATCCCGACCCGCACGATCCATGTGTTCACCCACGACTCGATCGGCCTGGGCGAAGACGGCCCGACCCACCAACCGGTCGAGCACCTGGCCTCGCTGCGCTACATCCCGAACAACGACGTCTGGCGCCCCTGCGACGCGGTGGAATCGGCCGTGTGCTGGCAGGCCGCCATCGCACGCACCGACGGCCCGAGCTGCCTGGTGTTCAGCCGCCAGAACCTGGCCCACCAGCCGCGCACGGCGCAGCAGGTGGCCGACATCGCCCGCGGCGGCTACGTGCTGTCGGATCCGGGCGAGGGCACGTTCGACCTGATCCTGCTCGCCACCGGCTCGGAAGTGGAGCTGGCCATGGAGGCCATGCGCCGCCTGGCGGGCGAGGGCGTGCGCGCCCGAGTGGTGTCCATGCCCTGCGCCGAGGTGTTTGCGCGCCAGCCGCTCGAGTGGCGCGAGGGCGTGCTGCCGTCCTGGTGCCGCAAGCGCGTGGCCGTGGAAGCCGGCGTCACCGGCTACTGGCGCCAGTTCGTGGGCCTGGACGGGGCCGTCGTCGGCATCGACCAGTTCGGCGCTTCGGCGCCGGCCGAGCAGCTGTACAAGCATTTCGGCATCACCGTCGAGGCGGTGATGGACGCGGCGAAAGCCCTGCGCTGATTCGTCCCGCAAGCCCCGGGATCAGGCGGTCCCGGGCACGCACAGGTTGCGGTGCAGCGCCTCGATGACGTCGTGCACCGTGCCGTCGGCCACGGAATAGAACACCGCCTGCGCCTCGCGCCGGGTGTTCACCAGCCCCTTCTCCCGCAGCACCGCCAGGTGCTGCGACAGCGCCGACTGGCTCAGCGGCACCAGGGCGTTGATCTCGCCCACCGACATTTCCCGTTCGATGAGAAGGCACAGCACCCGCAGGCGCTGCGGGTTCGCCATGGCCTTGAGCAACTCGGCCGCGGCTTCGGACTGGGTTTCCATCTGACGGGCGGGGGTGGCCATGGGTACTGCTCCGAACGGATATTGACATTATGCCACAACGCTAATTAAGCTACAACTAATTTAGCAAGGCCGGATATCCCGGCGGCGGGGGAAATGTCATGGCGAACATCGTGGTTCTGGGCGCAGGTATCGGCGGCATGAGCGCCGCCTACGAAATCCGCGCGGAAATCGGCAAGGAACACAAGGTGACCGTGGTCGGCGAAGGCGAGCTCTTCAGCTTCGTACCGTCCAACCCCTGGGTGGCGGTGGGCTGGCGGAAGCCCAAGGACGTGCAGATCGGCGTGCGGCCCTATCTGGCGAAGAAGGGCATCGAGTTCGAGAACGCCGGCGCGGCCGAAGTGCTGCCCGCCGAGAACCGCATCCGCCTGCGCGACGGCCGCGACCTGGCCTACGACTACCTCGTGATCACCACGGGCCCGCGCCTGGCCTTCGACGAAGTGCCTGGACTCGGCCCGGAGGGTGGCTTCACCCAGTCGATCTGCACCACAGAACATGCCCAGACCGCGTGGGAAGCGTACGAGGCCTTCCTCAAGGATCCCGGCCCGATCGTGGTCGGCGCGGCCGCTGGCGCCAGTTGCTACGGCCCGGCCTACGAGTTCGCGATGATCCTCGACGCCGACCTTCGCAAGCGCAAGCTTCGCGACCGCGTGCCTATCACCTACGTCAGCCCCGAGCCCTACGTCGGGCACATGGGCCTGGGCGGCGTCGGCGACTCGAAGGGCCTGCTCGAGGCCGAATTCCGCCAGCGCCACATCAAGTGGATCGCCAACGCGAAGATCACCAAGGTCGAAGACGGCCTGATGCACGTCGAGGAAGTCGACGCGCGCGCCCAGCCGCTGGCCAGCCACCAGCTGCCGTTCAAGTATTCGATGGTGCTGCCGGCCTTCACCGGCGTGGACGCCGTGCGCTCCGCCAAGGAAATGTGCAACCCGCGCGGCTTCGTGCTGATCGACGCCTACCAGCGCAACACGAAGTACCCGAACATCTATTCGGCTGGCGTTTGCGTCGCCATCCCGCCGGTCGAACCCACGCCGCTGCCGGTGGGCGCGCCCAAGACCGGCTTCATGATCGAGTCGATGGTCACCGCCATCGCCCACAACCTCGCCGCCGACCTCGCCGGCAAGCCGGCCGAAGAAAAGGCCACCTGGAACGCGATCTGCCTGGCCGACATGGGCGACACCGGCGCCGCCTTCGTGGCGCTGCCGCAGAACCCGCCGCGCAACGTCACCTGGGCCAAGGTCGGCAAGTGGGTGCACCTGGCCAAGATCGCCTTCGAAAAATATTTCATGCGCAAGATGAAGACCGGCAACACCGAGCCCGTGTACGAGAAGTACGTGCTCAAGCTGCTGGGCATCGTCAAGCTCAAGTAACCCCAAGGAGAAACCCCATGAACCTCGACCGTGCCGTGATGGCCTTCGCCGGCGTGATGATCCTGGTCAGCGCCGCCCTCGTGTACTTCGTCTCGCCCTGGTGGCTGCTGTTCACCGCCTTCATCGGCCTGAACCTGATCCAGTCGGCCTTCACCGGCTTCTGCCCGGCGGCGATCGTGTTCCGCAAGCTCGGCTTCGGTGCCGGCTGCGCCTTCAAGTGAGGTAGACGCATGTCCCCGTCCCGCACCCTGTTGCCCCTCGCGCTCGCCAGCCTGCTGCTGGCGGCCTGCGCCGGCGAAACGCCCGCGCCCGCGGCCGCGCCGCCGGTGTCCTTCCAGACCCTGGAAGTGGAGCCGCGCACGTCCGCGCGCGAGCGCAGCTGGGACGGCGTGGTCGAGGCCGTGAACCAGGCCACGCTCTCGGCGCAGACCGCCGGCCGCGTGCTGGAGCTGCCCTTCGACGTGAACGACTACGTCGAGGCGGGGCAGGTGGTGGTGCGTTTCACCGACGTCGAGCAGGTCTCGGCGCAGCGGCGCGCGTCCGCCGCGCTCAATGCCGCGCAGGCCGATTACACCGAGGCCGAGTCGGCTTTCCGCCGCACCGAGGAGCTGGTGGCCAAGCAGCTGCTGGCCAAGGCCGCACTGGACCAGGCCCGCGCCCGCCGCGACGCCGCCCGCGCCTCGCTCGAGGCCGCGCGTGCCGGCGTCAGCGCCGCCGGTGAACAGGTCGACTACACGGTCATCCGTTCGCCGTATTCGGGCATCCTGGTCGAGCGCCATGTCGAGGTGGGTGAATCGGTGCAGCCTGGCCAGCCGCTTATTTCCGGCCTGTCACTGCAGAACCTGCGCCTCGCCGTCGAGGTCCCGCAAAGCGACATCGCGGCCATCCGCGAATACGCCGAGGCCACGGTCATCCTGCCGGGTGGCGGCCGCATCAAGGCCGAGGAAGTCATCGTCTTCCCCTATGCCGACCCGAGCACCCACAGCTTCAAGATCCGCGTCGAACTGCCCGAGGTCGAAACCGGCCTGCAGCCGGGCATGACGGTGAAGGTGGCCTTCAAGACCGGCGAAGCGGAGAACTTGTGGATCCCGACTTCGGCCCTGGTGACGCGCAGCGAAGTGACCGCGGTCTACGTGGTCGGCGCCGACAACCGCGTGGCGCTGCGCCAGGTGCGCCTGGGCCACCGCCGCGAGGGCGAGGTGGAAGTGCTGGCCGGCCTGGCCAAGGGCGACCGCATCGCCGCCGATCCGCTGGCGGCGCTGGCCCACCTGGCGGGGGAATCCAACGATGGCTGAGCCGCGCTTCGGCCTCTCGGGGCGCCTCGCGCGCGCCTTCCAGGCCAATCCGCTGACGCCGGTGCTGGCGGTCGCGGGCCTGCTGCTGGGCCTGTTCGCCACCATGATCACGCCGCGCGAGGAAGAGCCGCAGATCGACGTGACGATGGCCAACATCATCGTCCCGTTCCCGGGCGCGCCGGCCGAAGACGTGGAGAACCTGGTCAGCGTGCCACTGGAGCAGGTGCTGTCCGAAATCGACGGCGTCAAACACGTGTATTCGGTGAGCCGCGCCGGCTCCTCGCTGATCACGGTGGAGTTCGCCGTCGGCGTACCGCGCCAGGACGCGCTGGTGCGCCTGTACAACCAGGTCTATTCGAACGCCGACTGGGCGCCGCCCGGCCTCGGCGTCGGCCAGCCGCTGGTGCGGCCCATGGGCATCGACGACGTGCCGGTGATGGCGGTGACGCTGTGGACCGACGACCCCGCCCGCGGCGGCGTCGAACTGGCCGAAGTCGCGCACACGCTCGAATCCGAACTCAAGCGCGTGCCCGGCACGCGCGACGTCTATACCCTCGGCGCGCCGGAGCGTGCGGTGGTGGTCGAACTCGACGCCAACCGCCTGGCGACCTACGGCATGACCGCCGACGACCTCGCCGGCGCGCTGGGCGCCGCCAACCTGGTCACCCAGGCGGGTGATCGCGTCACCGCCGACGGCGTGCGCCCGCTCACCGCCGGCCGCTACCTGGCCGACGCCCAGCAGGTGGCCGAGCTGGTCATCGGCCTGCAGGGCGGCCGCCCGCTCTACCTCGCCGACGTGGCCGACATCCGCCGCGGCGCCGACCTGCCCACCCAGTACGCCTGGTACACCGCGCCGGAAGGCCGCCTGCGCCCGGACGGCGGCGTCGCGCCGGCGGTCACGATTGCCATTGCCAAGAAGCCGGGCTCGAACGCGGCCGACATCACCACCGCCATCGCCGAACGCCTCGAGGGCCTCAAGGCCACTGTCATCCCCGAAGGCATCCACGCCACCATCACCCGCGACTACGGCTACACCGCCAACGACAAGGCGATGAAGCTGATCCAGAAGCTGGTGTTCGCGACGCTGTCGGTGGTGCTGCTGGTGCTGTTCACCCTGGGCTGGCGCGAGGCCATCGTGGTCGGCAGCGCGGTCATCCTGACGCTGGCGATCACGCTGTTCGCCTCCTGGGCGATGGGTTTCACCATCAACCGCGTCTCGCTGTTCGCGCTGATCTTCTCCATCGGCATCCTGGTGGACGACGCCATCGTGGTGGTCGAGAATATCCACCGGCACATGCGCCTGGGCGGCAAGTCCCTGCTCGAAGCCATTCCGCCCGCCGTGGACGAAGTCGGCAGCCCGACCATCCTGGCCACCTTCACCGTCATCGCGGCGCTGCTGCCGATGGCCTTCGTGTCGGGCCTGATGGGTCCGTACATGCGGCCGATCCCGATCAACGCCTCGGTGGGCATGCTGCTGTCGCTGGCCATCGCGCTCACCGTCACGCCCTGGCTCTCGCTCAAGCTGCTTTCGCACCACGCGCACCCGGCGGGCGAGGGTGGCCACGAGTCGGCGCTGTCCGCGAAGGTGCGCGGCCTGTTCGAGCGCGTGCTGCGACCCTTCCTCGACCCGGCCAAGGGTGGCAAGCGCCGGCGTGGCCTGTTCCTGGGGATCGGCATCGCCGTGCTCGCCGCCGCCAGCCTGGCGGTGGTGCAGCTGGTGGTGCTGAAGATGCTGCCCTTCGACAACAAGTCGGAGTTCCAGGTGGTGGTGGACCTGCCCGAGGGCACGCCGCTCGAGCGCACCAACGCGCTGCTGCTGGAACTGTCGCAGGCGCTGGCCACCGTGCCCGAGGTGATGGACATCCAGGGTTACGCCGGCACCTCGGCGCCAGTGAACTTCAATGGCCTGGTGCGGCAGTACTACCTGCGCCAGGGCGCGAACGTGGGCGACCTGCAGGTCAACCTGGTGGACAAGCACGAACGCGACCGCCAGAGCCACGAGATCGCGCTGGCGGTGCGCCCCACGCTGGCCGCCATCGGCCAGGCCTACGGCGCCTCGGTGAAGGTCGTCGAAGTGCCGCCCGGCCCGCCGGTGATGGCGCCGCTGGTGGCCGAGATCTACGGCCCCGACCTGGCGCGCGCCCGCGAGATCGCCCGCGACCTGCAGGCCCGCTTCAGCGCCACCGAAGGCATCGTGGACGTGGACAGCACGGTCGAAGCCGAGGCCGAGCGCGAGCTCGTGCTGGTGGACCGCGACCGCGCCGCGCGCCTGGGCGTGAGCCAGGCCGCCATCGCCCAGGCGCTGCAGCTGGGCGTCAGCGGCCGCGACGCCACCTACCTGCGCGACGGCGCCTCC
>Ga0154536_1166_pt2 | contig 18197 bp, 14 predicted proteins | sample RifGroF1_FD_105679 | JGI IMG/M metagenome (GOLD analysis project Ga0154536, IMG submission 105679) | Xanthomonadales bacterium GWF1_69_6 | reverse complement strand
TACCGGCGCTACCTCGACTACAGCGCGCTCGACGGCCTGCGCGAGATGAAGGCGCTGATCAGCGCCGAAGTGCAGAAGCGCGAGCTGGCCGAAGACCTGAAGCTGGGCCCCGGTGGCATCCGGGAGGTGGAATTCCTGGTGCAGGCGCTGCAGCTGATCCGCGCCGGGCGCGAACCGGCGCTGCGCGGGCGTTCGCTGCTGCCGGCGCTGGCCGCGCTGGCCGACGCCGGCCACGTCGCCGAGGCCACCGCCGACCGCCTGGCCGAGGCCTACCGCTACCTGCGCCGGCTCGAGAACCGCGTGCAGATGCTGGCCGACCAGCAGGTGCACGCGCTGCCCGACGACCCGGTGGCGCGCCACCGCATCGCCCGCGCGCTGGGCTACCCGGGCGAACGCGAACTGCTGGCCGAACTCGACGGCCACCGCTCCGTGGTGGCCGAGGAATTCTCCGGCCTGCTCGAGGCGCGCCACCGCCGCCGCGCACCCGAGGGGGCGCTGGTGAAGTACTGGCGCGCGCTGCCCGACGGCGGCGACGCCGCGGTGCTGGCCGACGCCGGTTTCACCGACGCCGAGGCGCAGGACGCGAACCTGCGTGACTTCGCCCGCACGCCGGCGGTGCGCGCGCTGTCGCCGCGCGGGCGCCAGCGCCTGGACAACGTGCTGCCGGAACTGCTGGCCGCCGCCGCCCGTTCGCAGGCGCCCGACGCCGCGCTGCCGCGCGGGCTGGCGCTTCTGCAGGCGGTGACGCGGCGCACGAGTTACTTGGCGCTGCTGGAGGAACAGCCCGCCGCGCTGGCCCGCCTGGTGGACGTGACTGCGCGCAGCGCGCTGCTGTCCGAGCGCCTGGCCGCGCACCCGCTGCTGCTCGACGAACTGCTCGACACCCGCGCGGCCGGCCCGGTGCCCGATGCCGAAGAAATCGCCGCGCTGGTGGACGAGGCCGTGCAGCGGCTGCCGCCCGATGACATCGAAGCCGGGCTCAACGCGCTCAACGAAGTGCGCCAGGCCATCGGCTTCCGGCTCGCGCTGGCCACCATGGGCCTGCGCGTGGCGCCGGTGGACGCCGCCGCGCGCCTGGCCGCGCTGGCCGAAGCCCTGCTGCGCGCGCTGCTGCGCCTGGCCGAAGACGACCTGGCGCGCCAGCACGGCCGCGTGCCCGGCGCGGGCCTTGCGGTGCTGGGTTACGGCAGCCTGGGCGGGCGCGAGCTGGGTTTTGGTTCCGACCTCGACCTGGTGTTCCTGCACGACGCCGCCGCCGACGCCAGCTCCGACGGCGCGCGCCCGCTCGACGCCGGCCGCTGGTTCGCGCGGCTGGCGCAGCGGCTGGTGAGCCTGCTGGGCGCGGTCACCGGCGCCGGCAAGCTCTACGACGTGGACGTGCGCCTGCGCCCGGACGGCGCCAAGGGCATGCTGGTGTCGAGCCTGGAAAGTTTCGCCGACTACCAGCGCCAGCGCGCCTGGACCTGGGAGCGGCAGGCGCTGGTGCGGGCGCGGCCGATCGCGGGCGCGCCGGCGGTGTTCGCGGCCTTCGAACGCATCCGCACGGAAACCCTGCAGGCGCCGCGCGAACCGGCGGCGCTGCGCGAGGACGTGGTGGCGATGCGCCGCCGCATGCGCGCCGAGCTCGACCGCAGCGGCCCGGGCCGCTTCGACCTCAAGCAGGGCGAGGGTGGACTGGTGGACCTGGAATTCCTGGTGCAGGCGCTGGTGTTGCAACACGCCGGCGCGCATCCGTCGCTGTGCGCGCCGCGCGATACGCCGGGCCTGCTGCGCGCCCTGGCCAACGCCGGCGCGCTACCCGCGGCGCACCTCGAGCCCCTGCTCGCCGCCCACGCCCTGATGCTCGACCTGGGCCTCGACTGCACCCTCGACCAGCGCCCGCGCATCGTGCCGCCCGACGACACGCTCGATGCCGCCCGCGCCGCCGTCCGCGCTGCCTGCTCCGAATGTGGCCTGGTTTTTTAGCCACGGATCTACGCGGATGAACGCGGACATCCACGGGTGAAGCAAAAAGAATAGGGGTCAGAGTACTAATTCGCGCCGTCGGATTAGTACTCTGACCCCAATTTCTTGCTCTGGCTCTATCCGTGGATATCCGCGTTCATCCGCGCAAATCCGTGGCAAGAAGCCTTTCCCGCACGATCGCCGCAATGCGTGGCGTTTCGCGCAGGGGTTCGGCGGGTGTGTCGTGCGGGAGTTTGGTTTGCGGCTGGATGCGGCCGCGGACGAGCAGGGCGTCCAGGTAGCGGCGCACGCGGCCGGTGGCGCGGCCCGGCTCGGCCACGTACACGGGGGCGGCGGTGGCGCAGGCTTCCGACACCATGTTGACCGAGTCAGGTGAAACGACGATGCGCTCGGCCCAGGCCAGCGCGCCCTCGTAAGGATTGGCGCCGTCTTCCGGGCCGAACCAGCGCTGGCCCGGCGTATCGGCCCAGTAGCTGCGCGCCAGCGCCGCCAGTTTCGGCGGCGTGCGGCGCGAGCCCAGCACCAGCAGGCTGCCGCCGCCCATGGCCAGCCAGTGTTCGAGCTTCGAGGCCATCACCTCGAAGGCGCCGCGGTCGAAGCGCACCGCCGGCGTCGGCCCGCCCAGCAGCACCAGCGTGCGCGGCGAGGGCAGCGATGCGAACGCCGGGAACGCAGCGCGTGCGCGCGCCAGCCAGGCTTCGTCCACCGGGTTGAGGCTACCGCAGACGGTGATGACGTTCGGGCCCGTGAGCCCGTCGTGCTCCGGGGCCACCACCAGGTCCCAGTGCCGGGTGTCGATGCGCGGGTGCAGCACCTGCACCGCCCTGGCGCCGCGTTCGCGCAGCAGGCGCGTGGCCAGCGCGGCGCGCCGGCCGGCGCCCAGGGCCAGCGCGGGCGGTGCCTCGAGCGCGGCGCGGAAGTCGTCGCCGAACGCGCCGTGCGAGCCGGGCCAGCGCCGCGGCGCCGCCCAGCCCCAGGGCGCGGCCGTGCTCAGCGACCACTCGCGCGGCGAGGTCGCCAGCGCTTCCGCCAGCGCCAGCACCTGGCGGCGGTGGCCGGCGGCGCCGTCGTGCAGGGCCCAGGCCGGGGAAAAGGGGTTCGACATTCCGGAAGCGTAGCCGGAACGGTGGCGGCGCCGCGAGGCCGCGGCGCCGCCGGGTGCCGCACGGCGCTCAGTCGCCGGTGAAGCGGGTGCCGAAGTTGATGTTGGCCGCCTCGACCATCCGGGCATTGCCGCGGATGGACATGCGGATCGTGATCGGCTCGCGGAAGAAGCGCCGCGCCTGCGCCTCGGTCAGGCCATATTGGTCCACCAGCGCCCGCTTGCTGACCAGGCCACCGATGCAGGTGCGGCTCTGCGTGTACTGGCGGGTGAAGAAGTCGCCGTCCTCGAGGTAACCCGCGTCGTTGATCGAACCCAGCGCGAGTTCTATGGCGCCGTTGTACGGGTCGCCGCTGTTCGGGTCGTTCAGGCCCTGCAGCACCTCGCTCTCGATGCGGTAGGACGCCAGCGCCTGGAAGCGATAGGACTGGCGCGCGCCGGTGGCGTTCGAATACGCGACGCTGATGATCGGCGTCTGCCAGTGGCAGATCAGCGAGTGGGTGCTGCGTCCCGGCAAGGTCACCACCGCCAGGTCCGCCTGGTTGAAGGGAGTGAAGGCGGGGGCGGGGTTCACCGTGATGCAGCTCGGGTCCACCGGATCGCCCGGCGCGGGCGTGCAGTCGGTGGACAGCCCGACGTAGCCGGACATCAGTCCCAGCCATTTGACGTTGCGGCCGAAGCTGTCGGCGTCGCCGACCTCCTCCACGGTGACGGCCTTGGCGGAGGCCTCGGGCCGCAGCTTGGCGTCGAAGGCGGCCTGGCGGCCGGCGCGCAGGGCGTCGGCGGCTGGCGGCGACAGGAATTCGTCGTCGGCCGCGGCGGGCAGGGCCGCCAGGCCGGCGGCGAGGGCAAGGAACAGGGTGGCGCGGATCATGCGTGCTCTCCTCTCGGTGTCCGCCCCCGGCAGGGTGGCGGGAGGGCCGGGCGCGGGGGCGCCGGTGGCTCACTCGATTTCCTTCACGCGGGAAGGGGGGCGCTACGGCCCCGGGCGCAGCAGCGACTGCAACGATACGTTCCCAGTCAGTGGCTGTGTTCCACGAGCAGTGCGAACTAGTCTCTTCCCGGTCCATCCCTTCCCGCCTGGGATGAGCCCACACCACCCGGAGAACCCCATGTTCAAGCGCCTCGCCCTTGCCACCCTGCTCGCCACCGCCTTCCTGCCGGCCTTCGCCGCCGACAAATACGCCATCGACCCGACCCATACCCAGGTCGAGTTCACCTACAGCCACTTCGGCTTCTCGAACATCACCGGCCGCTTCGACCAGGTGGAGTCCGAGTTCTACTTCGACCCGGCCGACCCGACCCAGTCGAGCGTGAAGGTGACCATCCCGGTCGCCAGCATCAGCACCGGCGTGGCCAAGCTCGACGAGCACCTGCAGGGCGCCGACTTCTTCGACGTGGCCCAGTTCCCGACCGCCACCTTCACCAGCACCGGCGTCACCGCGGCCGGCGAGGGCAAGCTCAAGGTCGCCGGCGACCTGACCATCCACGGCGTCACCCGCCCGGTGGTGATGGACGTGGTGATCAACAAGGTCGGCACCCACCCGATGACGCAGGCCAACGCGGCCGGCTTCGACGCCTCGTTCGACATCAAGCGCAGCGAGTTCGGCGTGGGCGGTTATGCCCCGGCGGTCAGCGACGAGGTGCGCATCGAGATCACCGTCGAGGCCCAGCAGGCCAAATAAGCGGCGCGGGGCGGCGCGTGTAAAATGGTTCCTCGGACTCCGAGGAACCCCGCCCATGTCGCGTACCGACACCGCCACCGCCCGCGCCCCGGCCAACGCCGAGCGCCGCTACGAGGTGCAGCGCTCCGAGCTGCCGCTGTCCTGCCCGACGCCGGCCATGGCGCTGTGGAATTCCCACCCGCGCGTCTACCTGCCGATCGAAGCCACGGGCAGCGCCACCTGCCCGTATTGCGGCGCCGTCTTCGTACTCAAGGACTGACGGCGCGGCGGGCCCGGCCTTGCGCCGCCTTACCGTCGTCCAACTCCTGCCCGCGCTGCACAGCGGCGGGGTCGAACGCTCCACCCTTGAAATCGCCGCTGCGCTGGTCGCGGCCGGGCACCGTTCGGTCGTGGTGTCGGCGGGCGGGCGCCTGGTGGCGGCGCTGCTCGCCGGTGGCAGCGAACACATCGAACTGCCCATCGGCGCGAAGTCCCTGCGCGCCTTCGCCACGATGCGCCGGCTGCGTGCGCAACTGGCCGCGCTGGAACCCGACATCGTGCACGCACGCTCGCGGCTGCCGGCCTGGCTGGGCTGGTTCGCGCTGCGCGGCCTGCCGGCGCCGCGGCCACGTTTCGTCACCACCGTGCACGGCCTGAATTCGCCCGGGCGCTACAGCGGCATCCTGTGCCGCGGCGAACGCGTGGTGTGCGTGTCCGACACCGTGCGCGCGCACGTGCTGCGGCACTGGCCCGGCACCGACCCGGCGAAGCTGCAGGTGATCCCGCGCGGCATCGACCCGGCGCAGTTCCCGCGCGGACACCAGCCCGACGCTGCCTGGCGCGCGCGCTTCGCCGCCGAACATCCGGCGCTGCAGGGTGGCCGCCTGCTGCTGCTGCCCGGTCGCGGCACGCGCCTGAAGGGCCACGCCGACGCCATCCGCCTGCTGGCCGCGCTGCGTGCCGGTGGCGAAGACGCGCGCCTGTGGCTGCTGGGCGCGCGCGAACCGGGCCGCGAAGCCTACCTGGCCGAGCTCGAAGCGCTGGCGTCGTCGCTGGGCGTGGCCAGCGCGCTTGCCATCAGCGAGCCGCGCAGCGACGTGCTTGACGCCTACGCCGTCGCCGACCTGGTGCTGCAGGTGTCGAACAAACCCGAGGCCTTCGGCCGCACCGTGCTCGAGGCGCTCTCGGTCGGCCGGCCGGTGCTGGGCTGGGCCCACGGCGGCGTCGGCGAACTGCTGGGCGCGCTGTACCCGGCCGGTGCGGTTCCCGTGGGGGAACACGCCGCGCTCGCCGTGGCCGCGCGCGTCCTGCTTGCCGCGCCGCCGCCGGTGCCGGTTACCATGCCGCACACCCTGGCGGCCATGCAGTCCGCCACCCTGGACCTTTATGCCCGCCTCGTCTCCGTCTGAAGCCCGCCTGCGCTGGGCCCCCTGGTGGGTGCTCGCGTTCGTGGCGCTGTGGCCGCTGCCGGGTCCGGCGGAAACGGTGCTTTCCCTGGGCTCGCTGCTGGCGCTGGCGCTGCTGGCGCTGCGGCGTTTCCGCGGCGGCATGGTGCTGCTCAGCCACGAGGCCTGGGCGCTGACCAGCGTGCTGTTCCTGAGCTACTGGCTGCCCGAGCTGATCTCTTCGCTCGACGCCTACAACCCCGGGCGCGCGCTGCGCGAGTCCCTGCTCGACCTGCGCTACCTGCCTTTCCTGTGGCTCGTCGCGATTGCCGTGGCTACCGACCGCGGTCGCCGCCTGACCTTCGCCGGCCTGGCGGTGATCCTGGGCGTCTGGTTGCTCGATGCGCTGGTGCAGGCGGCCACCGGCTTCAGCCTGGGCGGGCCGGCCACGGCCGACCGCCTCAGCGGCGTGTTCGGCGCCGACAACCTCAAGCTGGGCCTGGTGCTGGCCAGCCTGGCGCCTTTCCCGCTCACGTCCGCCGCCGACCGGTTCGGTCTGGCCGGCTGGCTGGTGACGGCCTTGGTGCTGGTGGCGGTGGTGCTGCTGGCCGGCGCGCGCGCCTCGTGGGTGACGCTGGGCCTGGTGCTGGTGTTCAGCGCCTGGCAGCAGTTCCGCAACCGGCGCGTGATCGTGGCGCTGGCCCTGGGCGCCATGGCCGTGCTGTGCGTGGCCACCCTGGGGTCGGACAAGCTGCAGCAGCGCATCGAGCGCACCGAAGCCGTCCTTGCCGGCAGCCCCGAAGGCATGGACCACGCGCTGTCGGGCCGCCTGCCGATCTGGGCGACGGCGCTGCGCATGGCCGCGGCGCACCCGGTGAACGGCGTCGGCGTGCGTGGTTTCCGCGACGCCTACCCGCACTACGCGGCGCCCGACGACCCCTGGCTGCGCGACGGCGACCACGGCGCGGGTTACCACGCGCACCAGATCGTGCTCGAGGTGCTGAGCGAAACGGGCCTGGTCGGCCTGCTGTGCTGGCTGGGCGGCGTGGCGCTGGCCTGCCGCGCCTGGCGTTTCGCCACGCCGGAGGCGCGGCTGCGCGCGCGCGCACCGGCGCTGGCGCTGGCGGTGACGGTGTTCCCGCTCAACACCCACCTCGCGTTCTATTCCACTTTCTGGGGCGGGCTGACGCTGCTGCTGGCGGCGCTGTACGCCGGCAGCCTGCTGGCCGACGGCGGCCGCGCCGCGGACTGAGCCGCGTGGCCTGCGCGCTGCTGCCCCTGTTTGACTTGCTGGCGAAGGCGGTGGCGCGCCTGCCGCAGCGCGGGCTGCTGGCCCTGGGCCGCGTCCTGGCTTGGCTGGCCTGGCCGCTGCTGCGTTCGCGCCGGCGCATCGCCCGCATCAACGTGGACCTGTGTTTCCCCGGGATCGATGCCACGGCGCGCCGGCGCCTGGCCGACGCCAGCGTGGTGAACACCGTCATTGGCGCGCTCGAACTGCTGCGCGCCTGGCATGCGCCTTCGCCCGCGCTGGCGGGCCTGGCCGACGTCACCGGGCTCGAACACCTGCGCGCCGCGAAGGCCCGTGGCCAGGGCGTGCTGCTGATGTGCGGCCACTTCACCCACACCGAACTCGCCGTGCGCCTGCTGGGCGAGGCGCTGGGGCGTTCGCCGCGGGTGGTGGTGCGCCGGCACAACAATGCCTGCCTGGAGTCGTGGTTCGAGCGCTCGCGCGCGGCGGTGTACGGGCCGAGCATCGGCAAGAAGGACGTGCGCGGGCTGCTGCGCGCGCTCTCCGGCGGCGAGGCGGTGGTGTATTCGGCCGACCAGAATTTCACCTACCAGAACGCCTTTGTGCCGTTCTTCGGCGTGCCCGCGGCCACGCTCACCGCCACGCCCGACCTGGTGAAACGCGCGAACGCGGTGCTGCTGCCGTTCTGGTACCGCCGCGGCGACGATGGCCGCTACCACGTGCGCGTCGAGGCGCCGTGGCCGGGCTGGCCCTCGGGCGACCCGGTGGAAGACGCCGCGCGCTACATGCGCGAGCTGGAAACCGTGGTGCGCGAATGCCCGGAGCAGTACCTGTGGGCGCATCGCCGGTTCAAGACGCGGCCGCCGGGCGAGCCGCCGGTGTATTGATCAATACCGGCGGCGGGTGCCGTCGGGCTGGCGCTTGAAGCGCTGGTGCAGCCACAGGTATTGCTCGGGCCGGCGGCGCACCAGGCCTTCGAGCGTGGCCATGATGCGGGCGGTGTCGGCGGTGGCGTCGCGGGTGGGGAAACCTTCCAGCGGCGGCAGCACCTCGATGCGGTAGCGGCCGTCGGGCAGGCGTTCGTGGAACAGCGGCAGCACCGCCGCGCCGCTCAGCCGCGCCAGCTGGTGGGTGGAGGTGAGGCTCCAGGCCGGCTGGCCGAAGAAGGGCACGAACACGCTGTCGCCGCGCCGCGTTTCCTGGTCGGGCGCGAACCACAGCACGCCGCCCTGCTTGAGGTGGCGGATGGCCGGGCGCAGTTCGTCGCGCGCGAACATGGCCTCGGCGTGGCGCAGGCGGCCGCGCTTGACCGCCCATTCCATGGCCGCCTGCTCGTGCGGGCGGTACATCGCGCCCAGGCGCACGTGCTGGCAGAGCAGGCGCAGGCAGACTTCCAGCGTGGTGAAGTGCGCCGACACCAGGATCACGCCGCGGCCACCTTCTTGCGCGGCGCGCAGGTGTTCCAGCCCGGTGATTTCGAAGCCGCGGTCCACCGGCGCCAAGCGGCCCCACCAGGCGCGCAGGAATTCGAACAGGCCCAGGCCGAGCGATTCGAAGTTCGCGCGCAGCAGGGCGGCGCGCGCGGCTTCGTCGCGTTCCGGGAAACACAGCGCGAGGTTGGTGGCGGCCACGCGCCGGCGGCCCGGCAGCAGCCGGTACAGCACGCGCCCCAGCCAGGGCCCGGTGGCGCGCTGCAGCCACCACGGCCAGCGCGCCACGGTCCAGCCCAGGCCCACCAGCAGCCAGGTGGGCCAGGTGCGCGGGGACAGCGGCGGCGGCGGAAGGTCGGGCGTGGCCATGCGGCCGACATTCTAGCCGCTGGCGCCACCGCGCCGCGGGCGAGGTCGGGTATCCTGCCGCCCATGCAACTCACCCTTGGACAGCGCGTGCTGATGGGCCTGTACGCGCTGGTCCTGCGCCTGGCCTTCCCGATCACGCTCTACCACCTGATCTGGCGCGGCATGCGCCAGCGCGAATACCTGCAGCGCTGGACCGAGCGCTACGGCTGGCTCGAGGGCAAGCTCGACCTGCACGATTCGATCTGGGTGCACGCGGTGTCGGTGGGCGAAGTGATCGCCGCGCGCCCGTTGGTGGACGGCCTGCTGCAGCGTTACCCGGGCCGGCCGCTGCTGGTCACCACCATCACGCCCACCGGTTCCGAACGCGTGCGCGCGCTCTGGGGCGACCGGGTCAAGCACGTCTACCTGCCCTACGACCTGCGCTCGATGGTGCGGCGTTTCCTGGACCGCGCGCGGCCGGCGCTGGCGATCATCGTCGAGACCGAGATCTGGCTGAACCTCTACGTCGAATGCGCGCGCCGCGGCATTCCGCTGATGATGGTCAACGCGCGCCTGTCCGAGCGTTCGCTGCGCGGCTACCTGCCGGTGCGCACGCTGGCCAGGGTGGCGATGCAGGCCGTGAGCCTGGTGGCGGCGCAGTCGCGCGCCGACGCCGAGCGGCTGGCGCAGATCGGCGCCAACCCGGCGCGCATCGTCGTCACCGGCAACCTCAAGTACGACCTGCACCTGCCCGAGGGCGTGGCCGAGCAGGCATTGCTGTGGCGGCGTGGCTGGGGCGAATCGCGCCCGGTCTGGATTGCCGCCAGCACGCACGGCCCCGAGGAGGCGCAGGTGCTGGCCGCGCACCAGCGCCTGCTGGCCGAGCGGCCCGACGCGCTGCTGCTGTGGGCGCCGCGCCACCCCGAACGTTTCGGGCCGGTGGCCGAGACCCTGCGCGAGGCCGGGCTGAAAATCCGCTGCCGCCGCTCGCAGCGCCTGCCGGGACGCACGACGCAGGTGTTCGTGATCGACACCATCGGCGAGCTGCTGTGGTTTTTCGCGGCGGCCGACCTGGCCTTCGTGGGCGGCAGCCTGTGCCGGGTGGGCGGGCACAACGTGCTCGAGCCGGCCTCGCTGGGCGTGCCCAGCGTGGTGGGCCCGCACACCTTCAACTTCAACGAAGTCACCAACCGCCTGCGCGACGGCGGCGGCCTGCTGCAGGTGGCGGACGGGGAGCAGATGGCCGAGGCGGTGCGGGCGCTGGTCGCCGACCCGGAGCGTCGGCGCCGGATGGGCCAGGCGGCGCGCACCGAGATGCGCGCGCTGGCCGGGGCCCTGGCTCGCACGCTGGACCTCGCGGACCAGGTGCTGGCAGGCCGGCGCGGCTAGCGCACCGGCCCGCGGGGGAGGGCTCAGCCCTCGGCGTCGGACGCGGCGAGCGCGGCCTCGGCGTCGTTCACCAGCACCGCGTTCACTTCCTGCAGGTCTTCCAGCGAAATGGTGCCGGCGGCCTGCTTCAGGCGCAGGGTGTTGACCAGGAAGGCGTGGCGCGAACGCGCATATTCGCGCTGGGCCAGGAACAGCGCCTGCTGGGTGATCAGCACGTCGACGATGGTGCGGGTGCCCACTTCGAGACCGGCTTCGCTGGCTTCGTACGCGGCCTGGGCGGACACCACCGACAGGCGGCGCGCCTCGACTTCGGCGGCGCCGGCGGACAGCGAGCGCTGGGCGTTGCGGGTCTGGCGCACCACCGAGCGGCGGGCCTGCTCGAGCTGGTCGGCGGCGATGTCGCGGCCGTGCACGGCCTGACGCACCTGCGACTGCACGGCGCCACCGGCGTAAAGCGGCATGCTGAGCGAGATGCCGACCGAGTTGCCGCCGCCGGAGCTGTTCGGGCCGCCCGGGAATTCGCTCTGCCAGCCGGCGCTGTCGCTGATCGAGGCGCTGGCCGACAGCGAAGGCAGGTGCGCGGAGCGCGCGGTGCCGATGTCGCGCTCGGCGGCGGCCAGGCCCAGCTCGGCGGCCTTCAGGCTCGGGTTGGACTCGGCGGCGATCGACACCCACTCCTCGGCGGTGCGGGTGTCGGTGTTCTCCGGCTTGTAGTCCGGGGCCAGGCCCATCAGGCCGTCGAGCGGCTGGCCGGTGATCTCGGCGAGCGCCTCGCGCGAATCCTCGAGCGCGGTGGCCGCGGCGATGGCGTTGGCGCGGGCGGTGTCATAGCGGGCGCGGGCTTCGTGCACGTCGGTGATCGGCGCCAGGCCGACTTCCAGGCGCTTCTCGGCCTGGTCGAGCTGGCGCTTCACCGAGCGCTCCTCGGCGCGCGAGGAGGCCAGGGTCTCGATGGCGGTGAGCACGTTGAAGTAGGCGTCGGCGACGCGCACCAGCAGGTTGTTGGCTTCGGCCTGGTAGGTGGCGTCGGCCTGCTCGCGGCGCAGCTTGGCGGCGTTGAGCGCGGTGTAGTTGCCATGGTCGTAGAGCGACTGGCTCAGGCTGGCGCCGTAGCTGCGGCCGCGGACGTAGCCTTCTTCGCCGCGGACGCGGTCGTCGGAAATGCCGGCGCTGGCGCTGATCTGCGGCAGCAGGCGGGCGCGGCTCTGCACCACGCCTTCGCCGATGGACAGGCGCTGGGATTCGGCGGCGGCGAGCACCGGGTCGCTCTGGCGGGCCATTTCATAGGCCTTCATCAGGTCGGCGGCCGAGGCGCTGCCGGCGACGCCGGTCAGCAGGATGGCGAGGGTGAGGGGGCGGAGGCTCAGGCGCATTGGGGGAGGTCCTGGGAGGTCAGAGGGAGAAATGCGGGGCCGGCTCGGCGCCGTGCAGGTAGGGCACGTCGGTCTCGAACAGGCTCTCGCGGTGGAAGCCTTCGCCGCGGCGGGTGACGAGCACCGCTTCCTGCACCGGCGACAGGCCGTGGATGACGAACAGGCGGCCGCCGGGCTTGAGCCAGGCGCCGAAGCGCTCCGGGTCGGTGGCGACGGCGCCGGTGACGCAGATCGCGTCGAAACCATGGGTGGGCTGCCAGGCGAAGGCGTCGGCCGTTTCCAGGCGCACGTTGGTGACGCCGTCGCTGGCCAGGCGGGCGCGGGTGCGCTCGACGAAATCGGCGTGCAGGTCGATGCTGGTGACGTCGCGCGCCAGCGCGGCCAGGCAGGCGGTGATGAAGCCCGAGCCGGTGCCGATCTCCAGCACCTCGTCGCCCGGCTCGATGGCCATGGCCTGCAGCATGCGGCCCTCGACCACCGGCTTCATCATCACCTCGCCGTGCTCGAGCGGCAGCGGCAGGTCGGCGAAGGCGAGCTTGCGGTGGCGCGCAGGCACGAAGTCCTCGCGACGCACGGTCATGAGCGTCTCGAGCACGCGCGGGTCGAGCACGTCCCAGGGCCGAACCTGTTGTTCGACCATGGCGAAACGGGCCTGCTGGAAGTCAATCGTCATGACGTCTAAATCCTTGAATCGCAAGGGTGCTGATTCTACGCCCGGCCCCGTGAAGGCGGAAGGCGGAAGCAGGGGACGCTGCGTGCCGACAGGATGCTGGCGGCTGCCGGGACCCCGTAGTGCCATTAGTCACCGCGACCGGGGACAGGGTGCGGAAGGGTTCAGGCCTCATCGGCGGCCCGGCCCGTAGGCGCGCAGGAACATGTCCACCGTGGCCTCGACGTGGCGCTCCAGGTCGGGGCCGGCCAGGGCCGCGGGGCAGCTGCAGAGCAGGCGCGCGTGGTGTTCGCCCTTGAGCAGGGCGAAGAACTGCGAGGCAGCCAGGGTGCAGTCGGGCACCTGCAGTTCGCCGGCCTCCACTTCCGCGCGCAGGAAGGCCGCGAAGGCTTCCTGGATGCGCTTGGGGCCGGCTTCCCAGAACAGGTGCGGCAGCTGGGAATCGTCGGGCAGCTGGCGGGCCATGATCCGGTGCACGGCGATGGCTTCCCCGGACGTGATCAGGCCGAACAGCGCCCGGCCGATGCGCACCAGTTGCTGGCGCATGGGGCCGGCGAAGCGCGCCTCGAACAGGTCGGCCGGCAGCAGGTCCTCGCACTTGGCCTTCACCGCCTCGACGAACAGCGTGTCCTTGTCCTGGAAGTGGCTGTAGACGGTGAGCTTGGACACGCCGGCGGCCTGGGCGACGGCGTCCATGGACGTGCCGTCATAGCCCCGGGCCAGGAACAGCGCCTTGGCCGCCTCGAGGACGGCCGCGCGCTTTTCCGGGTCCTTGGGGCGGCCGGGGGAGGCGGTGCGGGGGGCGGCGACCATGGTCTGAAAATATTATTGAACTGGTGAGTATCGTAAAGATACCATCGGCTCAGTTCAATCACCGCCGACGCCATGAAGAGCGCTGCCCCGATGCCCCGTTCGATCCTCCTGGCCGGCTTGCTGGCCCTTGTCGCCGGCTGCTCCGGCGATGCCGAACCCGAGGCCGCGGCGCGGCCCGCGCTGGTGGTGCAGGCCCGTACCCAGGGCGCGGCGCTGAGCGCCTACGCCGGCGAAGTGCGCGCGCGGCACGAGCCCGCGCTGGCCTTCCGCATCGGCGGCAAGCTGGCGCGCCGGCATGTGGACGTGGGCGACCGCGTGAAGGCCGGCCAGGCCCTGGCCGAGCTCGATGCCGCCGACGTGTCGCTGCAGCGCGAATCGGCGCAGGCGGCGCTGGCCTCGGCCGAATCCGACCTGGCGCTGGCCGCCTCCGAACTGGAGCGCTACAAGAGCCTGTTCGATCGCCAGCTGGTCAGCCGTTCGCTCTACGACGCGCGGGTGTCGGCGCACGAGGCGGCGCAGGCGCGGGTGCGCCAGGCGCGCGCACAGGCGTCCGTTTCCGAGAACCAGGCCGACTACGCCGTGCTGCGCGCGCCGGGCAAGGGCGTGATCGCCCAGCGCCTGGCCGAGGCGGGGCAGGTGGTGGCCGCCGGCCAGACCGTGTTCGTGCTGGCCGAGGACGGCGAGCGCGAGGTGCTGATCAGCGTGCCCGAGCGCGACGCCGCCGGCTTCGCGCCCGGCCGCAAGCTGGCGGTGGAGCTGTGGTCGATGCCCGGCAAGCGTTTCCCCGGCGTGCTGCGCGAGATCGCGCCGGCCGCCGACGCGCAGGCCCGCACCTTCGCCGCGCGCGTCAGCTTCGACCCCGGCCAGGCCAGCGTGGACCTGGGCCAGAGCGCGCGTGTCTACGCCATCGCCGAGGGCGGGGAGGAGCTGGCGGTGCCGCTGTCGGCCGTGTACGAACACGAAGGCAAGGCCGCGCTGTGGGTGGTGGACGCGGCGAAAGCCACCGTGCACCTGCGCCCGGTGCAGCTCGGCCCCTACGGCGAGCGCTGGGTGCCGGTGAAGTCCGGCCTGCAGCCCGGCGAATGGGTGGTGGCGGCCGGCGTGCACCTGCTGCTCGAGGGCCAGCGGATCAAGCCGATCGACGGCGACAACCGCCCGGTCGAACTGCAGCCCGCGCCCGCCGACGCGCGCTGAGGATCGGCCATGGACTCCCGCTTCAACCTTTCCGAATGGGCCCTGCGCAACCGTTCGCTGGTGCTGTATTCGATGCTGCTGCTGGCGCTGATCGGCATCTTCAGTTACCAGCGCCTCGGTCAGTCCGAGGACCCGCCCTTCACCTTCAAGATCATGGTCGTGCGCACCTTCTGGCCGGGCGCCACCGCCGACGAGGTGGCCCAGCAGGTCACCGACAAGATCGAGAAGGAGGTGATGGAGACCGGGCGCTACGAGTTCGTGCGCTCCTACTCGCGCGCCGGCGAATCGCTGGTGATGCTGATGTCGCGCGATTCGATGCGCTCGAAGGAACTGCCCGCGCTCTGGTACGACGTGCGCAAGAAGATCGGCGACATCCGCCACACCCTGCCGCAGGGCGTGGTGGGGCCGTACTTCAACGACGAATTCGGCGACACCTTCGGCAACATCTACGCGCTCTCGGGCGACGGCTTCGACTACGCCACGCTCAAGGACTACGCCGAGCGCATCGAGCTGGAACTGCACCGCCTGCCCGACGTCGGCAAGATCGAGCTGCTGGGCCTGCAGGACGAGAAGATCTGGATCGAGCTGTCGAACACCAAGCTGGCCACGCTGGGCGTGCCGCTGGAGCTGGTGCAGCAGGCCATCGACCAGCAGAACGCCATCGCCCCGGCCAGCTTCTTCGAAACGCCCACCGACCGCGTGCAGCTGCGGGTGTCCGGCCGCTTCGACAGCGTGCAGCAGATCCGCGACTTCCCCATCCGCGTCGGCGACCGCAGCTTCCGGCTGGGCGACGTGGCCGACATCCGCCGCGGCTTCGCCGATCCGGCGGCGCCGCGCATGCGCTTCATGGGCGAAAACGCCATCGGCATCGCCGTGTCCATGCGCGACGGCGGCGACATCCTGCGCCTGGGCGAGGTGCTGGACCGCGAGTTCGCCCGCCTGCAGGAAAACCTGCCGGTCGGCATGACGCTCAAGAAGGTGTCCGACCAGCCCGCCGCGGTGCGCACCGGCGTGGCCGAATTCGTGCGGGTGCTGGCCGAAGCCGTGGTGATCGTGCTGCTGGTGAGCTTTTTCTCGCTGGGCTTCCGCACCGGCCTGGTGGTGGCGCTTTCCATCCCGCTGGTGCTGGCCATGACCTTCGCGGCCATGCATTACTTCGGCATCGGCCTGCACAAGATTTCGCTGGGCGCGCTGGTGCTGGGCCTGGGCCTGCTGGTGGACGACGCCATCATCGCGGTCGAGATGATGGCGGTGAAGATGGAGCAGGGTTACGACCGCCTGCGCGCGGCCGCCTTCGCCTACAAATCCACGGCCTTCCCGATGCTCACCGGCACGCTGGTGACGGCGGCGGGTTTCCTGCCCATCGCCACCGCGGCCTCGAGCACGGGTGAATACACGCGCTCGATCTTCCAGGTCGTCACCATCTCGCTGCTGCTTTCCTGGGTGGCCGCGGTGGTGTTCATTCCCTACCTGGGCGACAAGCTGCTGCCCGAGCCGAAGCCGCACCCGGGCGGCCACGCGCATGACCCGTATTCGACGCCCTTCTACCAGCGCATCCGCCGTTGGGTGACCTGGTGCGTGCGCCAGCGCAAGACGGTGATCCTGGTGACGGTGGCGACTTTCGTGGCCTCGATCATGCTGTTCCGCTTCGTGCCGCAGCAGTTCTTCCCGTCCTCGACCCGGCTCGAGCTGATGGTGGACCTGGAGCTGGCCGAGGGCGCCTCGCTGCATGCCACCGAGGAAGTCGCCAGGCGCCTGGAGGCCGAGCTGGCCGCGCGCGAGGACGTGGAGAGTTTCGTCGCCTACGTCGGCAGCGGCACGCCGCGCTTCTACCTGCCGCTGGACCAGAAGCTGCCGCAGGCGAACTTCGCCCAGTTCGTGGTGCTGGTGCCGGACATCGAGGCGCGCGAGGAAGTGCGGGCCTGGCTCATCGGCCTGTTCGAGGAGCGCTTCAGCGACGTGCAGGCGCGCGTGTCGCGGCTGGAGAACGGCCCGCCGGTGGGTTTCCCCATCCAGTTCCGCGTCTCCGGCGAACACGTGGACGAAGTGCGCCGGCTTGCGCGCCTGGTGGCCGAGCGCGTGCGCGCCAACCCGCACGTCACCAACGTCAACCTCGACTGGGACGAGCCCAGCAAGGTGGTGCGCCTGAACATCGACCAGGAGCGCGCGCGCGTGCTGGGCGTCAGTTCGGCGCAGGTGGCGGCCTTCCTGCGCGGGTCGCTGTCGGGCACCACGGTGAGCACCTACCGCGAGGGCAACGAGCAGATCGAGATCCTGCTGCGCGGACCGGCCGAGGAGCGGGAGCGGCTGTCGCTGCTGGGCAGCCTGTCGGTGCCGGCCGGCAATGGCCGCGCGGTGCCGCTGTCGCAGATCGCCACGCTCGAGCACACTTTCGAGGACGGCATCATCTGGCACCGCAACCGCCTGCCGACGGTGACCGTGCGCGCCGACATCTACGGCGACGTCACCCCGCCCACCGTGACCGGCGAAATCCTGCCCACGCTCGAAGACGTGCGCGCCATGCTGCCGCCGGGCTACCTGCTCGAAACCGGCGGCACCGTCGAGGATTCCGGCCGCGGCTCGCGTTCCGTGGCGGCCGGCGTGCCGCTGTTCGTGGGCGTGGTGATGACCTTGCTGATGCTGCAGCTGCGCAGCTTCCCGCGCACGCTGATGGTGCTGCTGACGGCGCCGCTGGGGCTGATCGGCGTGGTGCTGTTCCTGCTGGTGTTCCGGGTGCCGTTCGGCTTCGTGGCCATGCTGGGCACCATCGCGCTCAGCGGCATGATCATGCGCAACTCGGTGATCCTGGTGGACCAGATCGAGCAGGACATCGGCGCCGGCGTGCCGCCCGCGCAGGCGGTGGTGGACGCCACGGTGCGCCGCTTCCGGCCCATCGTGCTGACCGCGCTGGCGGCGGTGCTGGCCATGATCCCGCTCTCGCGCAGCGTGTTCTTCGGGCCGATGGCGGTGGCGATCATGGGTGGCCTGATCGTGGCCACGGCGCTGACGCTGCTGTTCCTGCCGGCGCTCTACGCCGCCTGGTTCCGGGTGCCGCGCCCCCGCATGCCGGGCTGACGCCGGGGCGTCTGGCCCCGGCGCGTGGCCCATGGAACAATGCCGGCTGGAAGCGGGGGTGCCCGGCGTGACGCGGGCTGAGACAGACCCTTCGAACCTGATCCGGCTGATACCGGCGTAGGGAAGCTTCGCGACGCCCGGGGTCCGTCCCCGGGGGTCCGGCGCCGCCGCTTCGTTCCCGCCCCGCCCGGGGCCCTGAAGGACGAACCGCATGAATGCCCTGCCCACCGAGCTGCTGCGCCAGGCCCAGCAGCTGTCCGAAGAAGTCACCCGCCCCATCCCCGGCTCGCGCAAGGTCCACGTGGCCGGTTCGCGGCCCGACCTGCAGGTGCCGATGCGCGAGATCGCGCTCTCGCCCACGCCGCGGGTGTTCGGCGTGCAGGAGCCGAACGCGCCCTTCACCGTGTACGACACCTCGGGTCCCTACACCGACCCCGACGCCCGCATCGACCTGGCCACCGGCCTGCCGGCCCTGCGCGCGGCCTGGATCGCCGAACGCGGCGACAGTGCGCCGCTGGCCGGCCTGAGCTCGGACTTCGG
>Ga0154536_1146_pt2 | contig 18376 bp, 17 predicted proteins | sample RifGroF1_FD_105679 | JGI IMG/M metagenome (GOLD analysis project Ga0154536, IMG submission 105679) | Xanthomonadales bacterium GWF1_69_6 | reverse complement strand
GTGTAGCGGTCGGGCGGCAGCACGTCGAGCAGGTTCGGCTCGCCGGGGTTCTGGCCGATGTTGCTGCGGCGGATGGCGACGGTGACGATTTCGGCGCCGGCGGCCTCGGTGGCCAGGCGCGTCTGCTCGAGGCCGGTGAACTTGCCGGTGCCGGTGAGCAGGCGGGAACGGTAGGTCTTGCCGGCGATCACCAGCGGATCGGCGGGCCGGGAGTCGGTGGCGGCGGTCATGCCCGGATTATGGCCCGATTCGCCGGACGGGTTAACCCTTTTTTAAGACCGGATTCAGCGGAATCTCACCCGCCGCCGATGGCGTGGATGATTTCGACGCGGTCGCCCTCGGCGAGCGGCCGGCTGCCGTGCTGGCTCCGTGGCACCACTTCCAGGTTGACCTCGACCGCCACCTTGCGGCCGGCGTGGCCGCTGAGTTCGAGCAGGTCGGCGACCGTCGCGGCCGCCGGGATCTCGTGTTCTTCGCCGTTGAGCAGGATGCGCATGGCGGCATTTTATCGCGTTGCGGCCCGGCCCGGCCGGCCGGCATAATCGTGGCCGATGCGGGTGTAGTTCAATGGTAGAACTGCAGCTTCCCAAGCTGCTAACGTGGGTTCGATTCCCATCACCCGCTCCACATTCCCGACGGCGGCCGCGTGCCGCCGTCTTCCTTGGGGCCACGCCCCGCCTTGGAGGACGCCATGCCGCATCCCGTCCGCCTCGGCTGGCGTGAATGGCTGTCCTTGCCGGACCTGGGCATCGGCGCGGTGCGCGCCAAGGTTGACACCGGCGCGCGCAGTTCGGCCCTGCACGTCGAGGACCAGCAGGTTTTCCTGCGCGACGGCGTCGAATGGGTGCGCTTCGTGCTCGACACCGGCCGCTACGACGCGCCACCCGCCGCCGCCGAGGCGCCCGTGCTAGACCGCCGCCCCGTGACCGACTCCGGTGGCCACCGCACCGAGCGCATCTTCATCCTCACCCGGCTGCGCATCGCCGGCATCGAGTGGCCCGCCGAAGTGAACCTGACACACCGGCGGAACATGCTATTCCCCATGCTGCTCGGCCGCACCGCCCTGGCCGGGCGTTTCCTGGTGGACCCCGCCAGTTCCTTCCTGCAGGGCGACACGCCCCCGGACGCCTCGCCGTGAAACTCGCCATCCTGTCCCGCAACGCCAAGCTCTACTCGACCCAGCGCCTGGTCGAGGCCGCGCGCGAGCGCCGCCACACCGTGCGCGTGCTCGACCCGCTGCGTTGTTACCTGTCCATCGCCCCGGGCAAGTTCCACATGCGCTACAAGGGCAAGGAGCTCTCGGGCATCCATGCGGTGATCCCGCGCATCGGTGCCTCGGTCAGCTTCTACGGCACCGCGGTGCTGCGCCAGTTCGAGCTGATGGGCAGCTACAGCCCCAACCCTTCCGACGCGATCCTGCGTTCGCGCGACAAGCTGCGCTGCCACCAGATGCTGGCGGGCGAGGGCCTGGGCCTGCCGCTGACGGTGTTCGGCGACAACCCAGACGACACCACCGACCTGCTGGGCATGCTCGGCAAGCCCCCGCACGTGATCAAGCTCAACGAGGGCACCCAGGGCGCCGGCGTCATCCTGGCCGAAACCGCCAGCGCCTCGCGCTCGGTCACCGAGGCCTTCCGCGGGCTGTACGCCAACTTCCTGGTGCAGGAATTCGTGTCCGAGGCCAAGGGCGCCGACCTGCGCTGCTTCGTGGTGGGCGACCAGGTGGTGGCCGCCATGCGCCGCCAGGCGGGGGAGGGCGAGTTCCGCTCGAACCTGCACCGCGGCGGCACCGCCACGGCCGTGGAGCTGGACGAGGCCGAAACCGCCACCGCCCTGCGCGCGGCCCGGGTGATGGGCCTGGGTGTTGCAGGCGTAGACCTTCTTAGGTCGAAGAAGGGTCCATTGGTGCTGGAAGTGAACTCTTCCCCGGGCCTGGAGGGCATCGAAGGCGCCACGGGAGTGGACGTGGCCGGCGCCATCATCGATTACACCGTGGCCGGGGTCCGCAAGCCCGCCCGGGCCCCGGCCCGCCGCCGGTCGGCTTTAACCAAAGCCTGAAGCGGATTTAACAGGGTCTTAATACCACCCCGCCTAGGCTTGCCGGGCCAGTAAGCCTGCTCGGTCCTCCTCGTCAGGGCGGCATCATGCGGATTACGGCAATCGGGGCAGTAAGCAACCTTTCGGCCCGGGCCAGGCGCCAGCGAGTGCCTCCCCGGGCCTTTCTTTGTCTGCTTTACTTGGCCTTCACGTCTGGTAAGAATCGGAACTTCACCCCACGAAGCCGCACCCTGGAGAACAAGCAATGAAGAAGACCCTGATTGCGTTCCTGCTGGCCGCCACCCCGATGTTCGCCTTCGCTGCCCAGGAGGCTCAGCTGGCCCTCGCCGAGGGCGACTTCGCCGCCCAGCGCGCCGAGATTGAAGAAGACCTGGCCGACGGCAAGACCTATGCCGAGATCAGCGCCAGCGACCGCGCCAAGGTGCGCGAGACGCTCGAGCGCATCTCGTCCCGCCTCGAGGGCGTGGATTCGATCGACACCCTGGGCGAGCCGGCCAAGGTCGAGATCTTCAACGACCAGGAGCTGATCAACACCATCCTGACCCAGGCCAAGGCCGACAGCCGCCTGGTCTGCGACAACAGCCGCGCCACCGGCAGCCACCGCCGCACCACCAAGTGCCAGACCGTGGCCGAGCGCCGCCGCCGCATGGAGGCCGACCAGGACCACCTGCAGCGCAACGTCATGAACGGCATCGGCCCGGCGAACAACTGACCGATGCGCATCCTGGTCGTCGAAGACAATCGTGACATCGCCGCCAACCTCGGGGATTACCTCGAGGACCGCGGCCACACGGTGGATTACGCCGCCGACGGCGTGACCGGCCTGCACCTGGCCGTCGTCAACGACTTCGATGCGATCGTTCTGGATTTGAACCTGCCGGGCATGGACGGCCTGGAGGTCTGCCGCAAGCTGCGCCAGGAAGGCCGCAAGCAGACCCCGGTGCTCATGCTCACGGCGCGCGATTCGCTGGACAACAAGCTGGAAGGCTTCGAGTCCGGCGCCGACGATTACCTCGTCAAGCCGTTCGCGCTGCAGGAAGTGGAAGCCCGCCTGGCCGTACTGGCCAGGCGCGGCAAGGCCGCGCAGCCGCGCGTGCTCAACGTGGCCGACCTGGAATACAACCTCGACACGCTCGAGGTTCGCCGCGGCGGCAAGCTGCTGCAGCTCAACCCCACCGCGCTCAAGATCCTGCAGTCGCTGATGGAATCCTCGCCCTCGGTGGTCACCCGCCAGGAACTCGAGACCCGCGTCTGGGGCGAAGAGCTGCCCGATTCCGATTCCCTGCGCGTGCACATCCACGGCCTGCGCGCCGCGGTGGACAAGCCCTTCCCCAAGGCCCTGATCCAGACCCGCCACGGCATCGGCTACCGGATCGCCGACCCCGACGCGGGCTGAGCCATGCGCTACCGGCGTAGGCTTCGCAGCCGGATCATCCTGTCCTTCTTCCTGCTCGGCTTCGGGCTCACCGGCCTGTTTGCCGTGGCCACGGTGCTGCTGCGCGAACAGCTGGAGGACCAGCTGATCGGCGAGGCGCTGTTCCAGAACGTGGCCGACTACGCCGAGCAGTTCTACCGCGACCCCGAGGGCTCCGGCGGCCTGGCCTTCGAGAAGATCACGGGCATCGTCTACAGCGAGCGCCGCTTCGGCAACGTGCCCTTCAACTGGCGCGACCTGCCCGACGGCATCCACGAGATCACCGAAACCGACGCCCGCGGCAAGAGCCGCACCTACAAGCTGGCGGTGAAGAAAGACCCGGATTACTGGTTCTTCCTGAGCTACGACATCGCCCAGGAACGCGCCAGCCAACAACAGCTGACCTACGCGCTGGTGGGCGTGGTGGCGCTGTTCTCGATCCTGTCGCTGGTGATCGGCGTGTGGTCGTCCAAGCGGGTAATCAGCCCCGTGACCGAACTGGCGCGCCGGCTGGAAGGCCTGGCCGGGCGCGAACGCCCCGAGAAGCTGGCGCCGCATTTCGCCGAGGACGAGGTGGGCCAGCTGGCCGCCGCGCTCGACGATTACGCCGAGCGCATGACCACGCTGGTCAAGCGCGACCGCGAGTTCAATTCCGACGTCAGCCACGAGCTGCGCACGCCGCTGGCGGTGATCCGCGGCGCCACCGAGCTGCTGCTGGCCAATCCCGACCTGCCCGAGAAGACCCGCCAGCGCCTGCTGCGCATCGATCGCGCGGCCCAGCAGTGCACCGACCTCACCACGGCGCTGCTGATGCTCTCGCGCAACGAACGCGGCACCGGCCACACGCCGCTGCTGCGCCTGTCGCAGCAGCTGGCCGAGGCTGCGCGCACCCAGCTGGGCGGCAAGCCGGTGGAAGTGCTGGTGGAAGGCGACCCCGAGGCCCTGGTCGAGGCGCCGGAGGCGGTGCTGGCCGTGGCCCTGGGCAACCTGCTGGGCAACGCCTGCAAGTACACCGCCGAAGGCGAGGTGCGCATGGTCGTGGAAACGAACCAGGTCCGCATCGAGGACACCGGCCCGGGCCTGAGCGAAGAAGACGCCGCGCGCCTGTTCGAACGCGGCTACCGCGGCTCCGGCGCCGGCGGCACCGTGGGCGGCGGCATCGGCCTGTCGATCGTGCGCCGCCTGTGCGAACTCTACGGCTGGGAAGTGAGCATCGCGCCCCGCCCGGAACGCGGCGCAGTGGCTATCCTGAGGTTTGCCGCGAGTTCGTAGCAGGGGTTTTTTGCCACGGATTTACGCGGATGGACGCGGATAAACACGGATAGGGCAAAAGCGATTTGGAGGGTTTTGCGGTGGGCTCGGGGGCTTCCAGGGAAACCAACCGATTCCGCACTATCCGTGAGAATCCGCGTCTATCCGTGTAAATCCGTGTTCAAAACAAAAAGTCACAGGTACTTGAGCCAGCCGTGCTTGTCGGGCGTGCGGCCTTCGAAGAGGCCGAAGAACAGGTCCTGGATGCGGCGGGTGAGCGGGCCGGGTTTGCCTTCGCCGACCTGGCGGCCGTCGACGCTGCGGATGGGCGTGATCTCGGCGGCGGTGCCGCACATGAAGAGCTCGTCGCACAGGTAGAGGTATTCGCGCGGCAGGTCGCGCTCCACCACTTCGATGCCGTTCGCCTTCGCGAGTGTGATGATCGAGTTGCGGGTGATGCCGTTGAGCAGCGCCGCGCTCACCGGCGTGGTGTGCAGCGCGCCGTCGATGACCAGGAACAGGTTCTCGCCCGCGCCTTCGCTGAGCAGGCCGGTGGAGGCCAGCGCGATGCCCTCGCCGAAGCCCAGGCGGCGCGCCTCGCGCGCCACCAGCTGGCCGCTGAGGTAGTTGCCGCCGGCCTTGGCGCCGGCCGGGATGGTGTTGGGCGCGAAGCGCTGCCAGCTCGACACGCAGGCGTCGATGCCCGATTCGAGCACGTCCGGGCCGAGGTAGGGACCCATGTGCCAGGCCGCGATGGCCACGTCGGTGGGCGTGTCGGCCGACAGGCCGAAGCCGCCCAGGCCGCGGTAGGCGATGGGGCGCAGGTAGGCGCGCTCGAGGCCGTTGGCGGTGATCACGTCGCGGCAGCCCTGGGCCAGCGTGGCCAGGTCGTAGGGCATGGCCATCTCGTAGATGCGCGCCGAGGCGTACAGGCGCTTGAGGTGGTCGGTGAGCCGGAAGATGGCCTGGCCGTTCGGCGTCGGGTAGCTGCGGATGCCTTCGAACACCGACGAACCGTAGTGCAGGCCGTGCGCCATCACGTGCACGGTGGCCTCGGCCCAGGGCTTGACCTGGCCGTTGTGCCAGATGTGTTCGGGATAGCGCTGGGTCATGTCGGTGCTCCTGGGGGAAGCCGGCATTTTACCGGTTCGCCCGGGTCCGGCGTCAGAGCTCGATCCACCAGCAGCCGGCATGGCGGCGCAGCAGGAATTCGGTGCGCACCGCGCCGGCGGCCCCGCTGGCGCCGGATTGTTCGATGCGCAGGCGGGAAGGCGGGGCGGGTTCTGCCCCGGGGCTTGCCCCGGCGGGCGGGGCTTCCCACGCGAGCTCCGCGGAGGCCAGCGGGCGCGCGGCGATGGCCTCGAGTTCGTCCATCAGGAAACGCCCGGCGCGGGCGCCGGTACCGGCCCAGTGGTAGTGGGTGGCCAGGCGGTTCACGTCGCGGGCCTCGAGCGCGCCGCGCACGCCGTCCAGCAGCGCTTGCGGCGTGCGCGCGCAGCCCGGCGCGGTGGTGCCGGTGCCCGAGGCGAAACCCTGGGCGCTGGCGACCGGCGGTTTCGGCGCTTCGCGCGGGTGGGCCTGCTGGCTGGCGCAGGGCTGGTCGCTGAAGACGCTGCGGCCCTGCGCGTCCACGCAGCGGTAAACGGCCTGCGCCGACGCCGGCGCCGTGGGCGCCAGCAGCGAAACGAGCAGCAGCAGGAGCGCGAAGCGGGGCATGGCCCGCAGCCTAGCGCCAAACTCAGCGCAGGCGCGAGAGCACGGCTTCCGTGGGCTTGGCCAGGTTCAGCGTGTAGAAGTGCAGCTCGGGCGCGCCGCCTTCAAGCAGGCGCCGGCACATGGCCGCCACCGCGTCGGCGGCGAATTCGCGGATCGATTCGGCGTCGTCGCCGAAGGCCTGCATGCGCCTGGCCATCCAGCGCGGGATCTCGGCGCCGCAGGCTTCGGAAAAACGCCGCAGCTGGCTGTAGTTCGAGATCGGCATGATGCCGGGGATGACCGGGATGGACACGCCCGCCGCGCGCACCTCGTCGACGAAGCGGAAATAGGCGTCGGCGTTGAAGAAGTACTGGGTGATGGCGCTGTCGGCGCCGGCGTCCACCTTGGCCTTGAAGTGGCGCAGGTCGGCCAGGGCGTCTTCGGCCTGCGGGTGGAATTCCGGGTAGCAGCCCACTTCGATGCGGAAGTGGTCGCCGTGTTCTTCGCGGATGAAGGCGACCAGGTCGGCGGCGAAGCGGAAGTCGCCGGCGCGCGCCATGCCCGAGGGCAGGTCGCCGCGCAAGGCCACGATGCGGTTGCAGCCGAGCGCGCGGTAGAGGTTGAGCAGCTCGCGCAGCTCGGCGCGGGTGCCGCCCATGCAGCTCAGGTGCGGCACGCCGTTGAGCCCGTGGTCCTGGCGCAGGCCGCGCACGGTTTCCGGCGTGTAGCTGAGCGTGGAGCCGCCGGCGCCGAAGGTGACCGAGACGAACTCGGGCTGGTGCGCCTTGAGCTTGCGCACGGTGCGGTCGAGCTGGGCCCGCTGCTCGTCGTTCTTGGGCGGGTAGAACTCGAAGGAGAGCTGGGTCATGGCGGGATCCGGCCGGCGGTTCCCGCCATCATATCGCTTCATCCGGATGAAAGAGAAGCAGAAACGAACCAGGTTGATTTTATTGGTCGCCGAAAATGAACCTGGTTCATTTTTTGGCCGACAATCCGGGGATGAGCATTGAACTGACCGACTTCGCCCGCGCCCGCCTGTTCCCGGCCGACCGCCGCCGCACCGCCATCCAGGACATCACGCCCGCGCAGTTCGTGGAGCGCCTGAACGCCGAGGCCCCGGTGGCGGTGCTGCCCGGCTACGCGCCGTTCTGCCGGCTGCACGTGCACCGCAACTGGACCAGCACGAAGTGTTCGGTGGTTGCCATCACCGACGCCAACCGCCACCTGCTGCGCAGCGCCTACGAGGCCCGCACCCGCGAGGAGCTGCCGGTGCTGGTGCGCTGGTTCGAAGGCCTGGAGCCACCGGTGGCCAACTACCTGGTGCCCATCCTCTACAGCCGCGAACAGATGGCGAAGGAGGGCACGCCCATCGCCGCCGACTGGGGCATCGTGGGCTGCCTGTACACCCTGGAGCCGGCCGAGATCCCGATGGTGCCCATCACCATGATGCGTAACGCCCTGGGCGTGGAAGAAGGCGGCTCCGGCGTCCCGCTCGACCGCGAGGCCTACCGCCGTGCGGCGGAGTTCTGGTCCGTCCACGCCAACTGGAGGTAGATTTTTTGGCCACGGATTTACGCGGATGAACGCGGATCAACACAGGTAAAGCGAATCAGATAATTGAATTTGCTCTATCCGTGGATATCCGCGTCCATCCGCGTAAATCCGTGGCAAAAAAGAACGGGCGCCCTCAGGCGCCCGTCCGTTCACGCGATGAAGCGGCGTATCAGTAGCGGTAGTGGTCCGGCTTGTACGGGCCTTCCACCGGCACGCCCAGGTAGGCGGCCTGTTCGTTGGTCAGGGTGGTGAGCTTCACGCCGATCTTCTCGAGGTGCAGGCGCGCCACTTCCTCGTCCAGCTTCTTGGGCAGGATGTAGACCTTGGCCTCGTAGGTGTCCTTGTTGGCCCACAGGTCGATCTGCGCCAGGGTCTGGTTGGCGAAGGAGTTCGACATCACGAAGCTCGGGTGGCCCGTGGCGCAGCCCAGGTTCACCAGGCGGCCTTCGGCCAGCAGGAAGATCGAGTTGCCGTTGGCGAAGGTGTACTTGTCCACCTGCGGCTTGATGTTCAGGCGGGTGGCGCCGGAATTGTTCAGGCGGTCGACCTGGATCTCGTTGTCGAAGTGGCCGATGTTGCAGACGATGGCCTGGTCCTTCATGGCCTGCATGTGCTCGAGCGTCAGCACGTCCTTGTTGCCGGTGGTGGTGACGTAGATGTCACCGCGGCCCAGGGTGTTCTCGACGGTGTTGACCTCGAAGCCTTCCATCGCGGCCTGCAGGGCGTTGATCGGGTCGATCTCGGTCACGACCACGCGGCAGCCGTAGGCGCGCAGCGAGTGCGCCGAGCCCTTGCCGACGTCGCCGTAGCCGCAGACCACGGCCACCTTGCCGGCCAGCATCACGTCCATGGCGCGCTTGAGGCCGTCGGCCAGCGACTCGCGGCAGCCGTAGAGGTTGTCGAACTTCGACTTGGTGACCGAGTCGTTGACGTTGATGGCCGGGACCAGCAGCTTGCCGGCTTCCAGCATCTGGTACAGGCGGTGCACGCCGGTGGTGGTCTCTTCCGAGACGCCCTTCCAGTCCTTGACCACGTTGGTCCAGAAGCCCGGGCGCTCCTTGGCGACGCGCTTGAGCAGGTCCTTGATCACCTGCTCCTCGTGGCTGCCCGAGGGCGAATTGACCCAGGCGGTGTCGCCCTTCTCGAGCTCGTAGCCCTTGTGGATCAGCAGGGTCACGTCGCCGCCGTCGTCGACCACCAGCTGCGGGCCCTTGCCGCCCGGGAAGCTGACCGCGTCGAGGGTGCAGTCCCAGTACTCTTCCAGCGTCTCGCCCTTCCAGGCGAACACCGGGGTGCCGGAGGCGGCGATGGCCGCGGCGGCGTGGTCCTGGGTGGAGAAGATGTTGCACGAGGCCCAGCGCACGTCGGCGCCGAGGTCCTTGAGGGTCTCGATCAGCACGGCCGTCTGGATGGTCATGTGCAGCGAGCCGGTGACGCGCACGCCCTTGAGCGGCTTGGCGGCGGCGTACTTCTGGCGGATGGACATCAGGCCCGGCATTTCCTGCTCGGCGATGTCGATTTCCTTGCGGCCCCAGTCGGCCAGGGACAGGTCGGCAACCTTGTAGTCGTGTTTCAGGGGGGTAACAGCATTCATGGAATAGCTCCGTCGTTATCGAACCGCCAGGGGAACCCCTGTCTGGGGCTCTTGCCCCTGTAGGAGGGGCTTCAGCCCCGACCAGCAGTTCAAAGTTAACGGGCGCAGTTGTGCGGGAACCTTCGCCGAGCCTGATCCCTTGCCCGCATTGCGCGGGCCGGGCTTGCAGCGCCCCTCGGCGGGGTGGGCCCCTGGGGGCCGGGTCGGGATTATATCCGAAGCGGTTTTGCTCCGTCGTGTGAAGGCCTAGTGAGACCATTCATCCGACAGCCGCTCCGCCTGCTTCAGGACCAGCTCAATGGCCTGCTCCTGCAGGTCGGGAGGGTACTTGTAACGGCGCAAAGTGATGCGGACGAGATTCCGGAGTCGGGCACGGACGCTGTCGCGCTTCTGCCAGTCCACGGTGGTGCTGTTCCGCAGCTTCTGGGTCAGCTCCAGCGCGATCTGTCTGAGCACGGGGTCGCCGAGCTCGCGCACGGCGCTTTCGTTGTCGGCCAGGGCGTCGAAAAAGGCCAGCTCGGACTCGTTCAGTCCCAGCGACTCACCACGTCTGGCCGACTCGCGGAACTCCTTGGCCATGGCGATCAGCTCTTCAATCACCTGCGCGCTTTCGATGGCACGATTGCGGTAGCGGGCCAAGCTGGCCAGCAGCCGGTCGGAAAATTTCTTCTCCAGCACCACATTGCTGCGGGCCCGCGACTTCACCTCGTCGTTCAGCAGTTTCTGCAGCAGCTCGACCGCGAAGTTCTTCAGCGGAAGGTTTCGCACTTCTTCGAGGAAAGCATCCGACAGCACGCCGATATCCGGGCGATCGAGGCCGGCCAACTTGAAGATGTCCTCGACGCCCTCGGCCACAACGGCGTTGTCGAGTATCTGCTTGAGCACCGCCTGCTTGCGCTCCTCCGACAGCTTCTTGTCGGTGCCGGAGGCCTTGGCGATCACGGCGCGAATAGCCTGGAAGAAGGCGATCTCCTCACGCAGCGGCGCGGCTTCGTCCAGCGTGCCGCAGAGCGAGAATGCCTGGCTCAAACCGAGCACGGCATCGAACCAGCGCTTGCGGCCGTTCTCCAACCCGAGCACATGGTTGGCGGCGGGCAACAGCAGGGCGATGGCGTGGGTGCGATAGCTTGAGTAGTCGAAGCCGTGCAGCAGGCTGCGCGCGACCTCCAGATACTTGCGCAGCGCCAATAGCCGATCGTGCACATCGTTGGCCGGGCTGCCCTTGCCGCGGCTTTCGGTGTAGATCTTCAGGGCGTGGCGCAGCTCGGCGGCAATGCCGATGTAGTCCACCACCAGGCCGCCCTGCTTGTCGCGGAACACGCGGTTCACCCGGGCAATGGCCTGCATCAAGTTGTGGTCGCGCATCGGCTTGTCCACGTACATCGTGTGCAGGCAGGGCACGTCGAAGCCAGTCAGCCACATGTCGCGGACGATCACCAGCTTGAGCGGGTCGTCGGGATTCTTGAAGCGCTTTTCCAGCAGCTTCTTGGTGCTGGTGTTGTACAGATGCGGCTGCAGCAGCGCGTTGTCGGCGGCCGAGCCGGTCATCACCACCTTGATGCTGCCCATTGCGGGGTCGGCGTTGTGCCAGGCCGGACGCAGAGCGACGATCTCGTTGTACAGGCGCGCGCAAATCTCACGGCTCATGCCGACGATAAGGCCCTTGCCTTCGCTGGCCTGGTTGCGGGACTCGAAGTGTTCGACCAGGTCCTTGGCCACTTGTTTCAGCCGCGGCTCGGCGCCTACCAGCTTCTCCAGCGCCGCCCATTTGCTCTGCTCGCTCTGGCGCTTGGCGTTGTCTTCCTCGTCCTCGAAGACTTCCTCGATCTCGGCGTTGAGCTGTTCGATCTGCGCCTGGTTGATGTCGAGCTTGGCCAGCCGGCTTTCGTAATAGATTGGCACCGTGGCGCCATCGTCAACGGCGTCCTGGATGTCGTAGATGCTGACGTAGTCGCCGAACACGGCGCGGGTGTCCTTGTCCTCGCTTTCCACCGGCGTGCCGGTAAAGCCGACGAAGGTGGCGTTGGGCAGGGCGTCGCGAAGGTGTTTGGCGAAGCCGTACTTGTAGCGGCCCGACTTTTTGTCGAGCACGGCGCTGAAGCCGTACTGCGAGCGATGCGCCTCGTCGGCGATGACCACGATATTGGTGCGCTCGGTCAGGCGCGGAAACTGGTTTTCGTCCTTGCCGGGAACGAACTTCTGCACCGTGGTGAAAATTATGCCGCCGGACGGGCGGCCCTCCAGAAGGACGCGCAGCTGCTCGCGATCACCGGCCTGCTGCGGAGATTCCTTGAGCAAGGCGCGGGCGCCCTTGAAGGTTTCGAACAGCTGGCCGTCGAGGTCATTGCGGTCAGTGACCACAAGAATTGTGGGGTTCTGCATCTCCGACTGCTGGCTCAGCTTACCGGCGAAGCAGACCATCGAGATGCTTTTTCCTGAGCCCTGCGTGTGCCAGACGATGCCGCCCTTGCGCGACCCGGACTGCACGGTCTTGCTGTAGGTGGCGCGTTCTTCCGCGAGCGCTTTCCCGGGCGAAAGCGGCTGGGTAGCCGCGATGACGGTTGCCCGCACCGCCGCGCGCACGGCGTGGAACTGGTGGTAGCCGGCGATCTTCTTCACCAAGCCGAATTCGCCCGGCTCGAACAGGATGAAATAGCGTAGGTAGTCCAACAGCAGGTCCGGTGCGAAGAAACCGCGGATCATCTTTTCCAGCTCGAATTCCAGCAGCGGCCGGTCGCCTTCCGAGCGAAGGGTGCGCCAGGGCTGGAAGCGCTCGCGGTCGGCGGTGAGCGAGCCTACACGGGCGTGCAGGCCGTCGGACGCCACCAGCGCCTCGTTGAAGGCGAACAGGTCGGCGATCTCGTCCTTGTAGGTCTGCAGCTGTTGGAAGGCGGCCCAGATATCGGTTTGCTCGTCGGCCAGATTCTTCAGCTCGATCACGGCAATGGGCAGGCCGTTGATAAAGCAGACCAGGTCCGGCCGACGCGGTTGCTTGCTGCCCTGCACAGTGAACTGGTCGACCACCAGGAACTGGTTTTTGCCGGGATGCTCGAAATCGATCAGCCGTACGCGATCGCCGCGCTTTCCGGTGTCGGTGGCCACTTCGACGGCGATACCTTCCAGCAGGGCTTCGTGGAAGCGTCGGTTGTTGAGAAGCAGCGAGGGCTGGTCGGGCTTGGTCAGCCAGTGGATGGCTTCGTCCAGCGCGGAGTCGGGCAGGTCGGGATTGATTAAGCGCAGGGCGGCAATCAGGCGGCCGCGCAGGACGACGGTTTTGTAGTCTTCGCGTTCGGGGGTGTCGCCGTCGGGCGCCAGGTCGGGGCCGTGCTGGAACTCCCAGCCAGAATCTTGGAACCACCTAATTGCAATGGACTCGAGTTCGAGCTCGTTCACTGCTGCGAATCCTCCATCAGCTTGTAGAGCAAGGCTTCGATAGATTCGTCGTGCTCGTCAGCTGGATACCAGATCGGGTAGATATTGCATCGTGCGAGAGCCGCCCTTCTCGCTTGTCGAGTCGCTTCGTCTTCGTGATATGCCAGCAAGGCGTAATGTCGAGAGCAATTCTGGTGACCTTGTGCTTCTACGAACGCAGCGATCTCTGAAACAAGTCGATCAATCGAAAGGCTGCATCCAAGGAACAACAAAGTCCTGCCACACATGCATTCGACGGATCGCCTGAGTGGCGCCTCCGGCGTGTAGGCTGCGTCGTACTCTCGACTAGTCAGCGCCCTCCCTCTGCCTGACGTGGCTTTGCCGTGAAGCTTAACGAGGACGGGTTGATTCGCCCCGATTAATCTTGGCAATTCGATTAACTCCGGGCCAGTTATTGTGTCGGAGAACGGATGTCCGTTGTTTTCATAGCAACGCTTCAGAACATTGTCGAAATTGGTAGTGAACGCAGCTTTTGGAAAGGCGATTGGCAGCAATTGAACGGGGCCGTTCAGTGGGCGGTCTATGCCATACGTGTTCTCGACCTCCTCGTCGAACTGAACTCCAAGCGCATTGTGTAGCTGCTGGGCCGCCTCTTCATATTCACCGTTACGCAATAACTCTTCGAAGGTTGCTTCAGGAATCGCTGTCTGACGACGAACGCGTCGAAGGAACTGGGTCCATCCCAAGTAGCCACTTGGCTGTGAAAGGCCGGCACCGACAAAAGGAAACACGGCGTCGCGGTCATAAGCTACTTTTAGTGCATTGAATCGATCCTCTTGGTCGTACGCGGCTAGAAATGCATCTGCACGGCCTAGCAATTCTTGCTTTCTGTCGTCGATCCATTCCTGAAAGATGCTGGCGTATTCCTCCGGCGAAACTGCTTTCAGGACATCTTCAGGCGCCCAGTTTCTTCCTCGTATGAATACTTGTCCGTCGCGAACATAGAGGTTCGCCTCGGCACCCAACGCTTCATGGAATTTGCTCCGGAGATGCTCCATTGATCAGGGGGCCTCTGCGGGAAGCAAAGCAATCTCTCCTGAAAGGAGCCTCGGTAATAGAGTGTCCCGAATCTGAATTAGGTTATCGGTCTGCCTTCCGACCTCCTTGATCGACTTGAGCAATTCGCGCGCTTGCGTTGAGAACGCTTCAATCAAAGCGGTCGGCGGCACCAAAACCGGAAGCTCCCTAATCATTCGGGAATTGACCGCTTCTGCAATTGAGGAAGTGCTTCCCAGGCTGTCGAAGTCGAAATTCTTGAGATAGAAGTACAAATATTCCGTTGTTACCCGAGTCTCCCTATTGAGCTTGAAATGTGCGATTGCCTCGTTTGTCGTCATCTCGCCATCGGTAATTGCGAGCCGCCCGATAGTCAGCTTGAAACTCAGGAGGACGGTGTAGTCGGGAACTCGCCGAATGTTGAAACGCTCGACCGCTTCGGGCGTCAGGGTCTCACTGCTTCGACGAGCGAAGGCATCTGATTGGCCCATATCTCGGATCGAAAGCCATCGGAAATGCTCCGGATTTTCGCTGAACCACTCTGATTCCTTGCGAGGGGGCGTTTTCCCGATGCCGACCTCTGAAACTTGTCCCGTAGTTGCATAGGACCAATCCGCGGGAACTGCATTGCCTGCCACTTCTTCGAATTCGTCCGGGAAGAGGGCGAGGAGGTCGGGGGTGAGGCCGAGGCGTTGGCAGATGGACTCGGGGGCTTCGCCGCTGGCCTTGGCGCGGACGGGGTCGAAGTCCACGAACCAGGACTGGAACAGGGCCTGGGCAGTGGCTTCCAGCGTTTCGCTGAGGCGGCGGTTGAGTGCGATCTTGTCATCGAGGGGTCGGAGTACCCCCGAAATCTCCCGTTGCTCGTCGATGGAGACCGGCAGATCGATCTCTATCGCTTTCAGCGAGCTGGTCGGTTGTGCGATTGCCGGCACACCGACCTGCGAAGTGTTGGCCAAGAGACGTTGCTGCCCAACTGGCGAGTTGAGGAAGTAATACACAAAGTATGGATCGGCTTTCGATGGGTCAATCGAAAGCTTCATTTGACTCTGCGAGACGATGTACTTCGCGTGCTTGGCAGCCCTCGGAATGATCGCAGCTTGGCCTAGGGTCCCTCGATGGGTGATGACGATATCGAGTGGAAATGCCCAAGCGTTCTTGAGCTCTTCGGCTTTGGACTCATCGACGTACACAAAGTCATCATCCTTGAATCTGGACGCCGTGAGATTGCCGCCCCTGATCACAGGGACGCCGATCGGCACAAAATTGTCAGTTTTAATATTAGACCCGAACGGTCCCATCGCGATTCTTGTCGCGATTTCACCAAGCGTTGTCGAGACCCTGCGCGTCATCCCTGCGCTCCTTCCACCATTTCCGCCCGCGTCAGAATCGCGTTGAGCGCCAGGTTGATGTAGTAGTTCGAACGCCCCAGCTTCACCTTCTGCACAAAGCCGCCCGCCGCCAGCGCATCGAGGTATTTGGTGGCGGTGAGCCGCGACACCTTCAAGTCGCGCTCGACAAAATCGATTTTGGTGTAGGGGTGTGTGAACAGGTTGTTGATCAGGTCTTGGCTGTAGAAGCGGTAGTCGGCGCGGATGCGGTGCTTGTAATCCATCAGCGCCGCCTTGATGTCAGTGACGGTGCCGATGGTCTGTTGCGCGGTACGCTCGACGGCGGTGAGCAGGTACAGCACCCATTCCTGCCAGATGGCGGGGGCGTCGGCCTGCTCGCGCACGGCCTGCAGCAGGCGGTAGTAATCGGGCTTGGTGCGCACGATATGGCGCGAAAGATACAGCACGGGGATATCGAGCAGACCCTTCTGCACCAGATACAGCACATTGAGGATGCGCCCGGTGCGGCCGTTGCCGTCGTAGAAGGGATGGATGCTCTCGAACTGGTGGTGGACGATGGCCATCTTGATCAGCGGGTCGGCATCGAAGCGGACGTCGTCGTTGATGAAGTGTTCGAGGTCGCGCATCAGGGCGATGACGTCGTTGGCATCCTGCGGCGGGGTGTAGACCACCTCGCCGGCGCCGTTTTTCAATGAGGTTCCCGGCAGCCTTCGGAAGCCGGCGTTGTTCTTTTCCAGCTCGGCCTGGATTTCCAACAGGTGGTTGGCAGTGAGCAGACCGGTCTGGCTTACCCGCTCGTAGCCCACGCGCAGGGCCTGCACGTAGTGGCGCACTTCCTTGGCAGCGGGCTTGGCCAGGGTGTCGGGGAAGGCGTCTTCGCGAAAAAGCTCATCGTGGGTGGTGACGATATTCTCGATGGCCGAGCTGTCCTTGGCTTCCTGCAAGGCCAGGGTGTTGATCAGGATGCCCTGGTTGGGAATGGACGCGGCCAGGCCCTTGAGCTCGGCCAGACGACGGCCGGCCTCCGTGGTCTTCTTCAGTAGGGCCGTGGTTTCGAAGTCGGCCGCGCGCAGCCGGCTCAGCGGGCCCAGGGGCGGGAGCGCGCTCATGCGCTGGCCTGCCCGGCGCAGGGCATGGCGATTCGTTCATGCATAAGAAGGGGGCGCTGGCTATGCAGGTGCATGGTTATATGTATAGAAAAAACCGATTCTCTATACATGTTTCCTGCGCCAGTGGCCAGCTCAGGGCTCAAGCGACCACCCCAGCCGGGCCAGGTTGCCTCGGATCTCGGCCTCCAGCCGGGCGCTTTCGGCGAACTGCTGGCCGAGCGTGGCGGTGAGCCGGGCCATCTTGTCGGGGAAGGGCTCGCCGTCTTCCTCCTGCGCGGCGGCACCCACGTAGCGGCCGGGCGTGAGCACGTAGTCGTGCTTGCGGATGTCCTCAAGCTTGGTTGATTTGCAGAAGCCGGCCTCGTCGGCATAGCCCTCGCCGCGTTTCCAGGCGTGGAAGGTGTCGGCAACCTTGCCTATGTCGGCCTCACTGAAGTCGCGCAGCACGCGGTCTTTCATGTAGCCGAGATTGCGGGCGTCGATGAACAGTGTTTCGCCCGAGCGGTTGCGCCAATCGTTGCGCGCGCCCTTACTGCGGGTGAGGAACCAGATGCAAGCGGGAATCTGGGTGTTGGTGAACAGCTGGCCAGGCAGGGCCACCATGCACTCGATCAGATCCGCCTCGATGATGGCCTTGCGGATCTCGCCCTCGTTGTTGGTATTGCTGCTCATCGAACCGTTGGCAAGCAGCAGGCCCAGGCTGCCGTTGGGTGCCAGATGGAAAATCATGTGCTGCAGCCAGGCGAAGTTGGCGTTGCCGGCGGGCGGCACGCCGAATTTCCAGCGAGGGTCGTCGTCGCGCACGCCGGCGTTCCACTCCTTCATGTTGAAGGGCGGATTGGCCATGATAAAGTCCGCGCGCAGGTCGGGATGCAGGTCGCGCGTGTAAGTGCTGGCCGGTTCCTTGCCGAAATCGAAGTCCATGCCGCGGATGGCCATGTTCATCGATGCCAGGCGCCAGGTGGTCGGGTTGGATTCCTGCCCGTACACCGAAATCTGGCCGATGCGTCCACCGTGCTCCTCGACGAATTTCTCCGACTGCACGAAGAAGCCGCCGGAACCGCAGCAGGGGTCGTACACACGGCCCTGATACGGCTGCAGCATCTCGACGATCAGGGTGACGATGCTCTTTGGTGTGTAGTACTGGCCGCCCTTCTTGCCTTCGGCGATGGCGAACTCGCCCAGGAAATACTCGTAGACATGGCCAAGGATGTCTTTCGCATTGAGAGTCTGGTGCTTGAATGGGATCTCGGCGATCAAGTCGATCAGCCCCGGAAGCGCGGAGTCGATCTGTTTGCGTGCGTAATCCTTCTCAAGGACACCTTTGAGTTTCGGATTCTCCTTCTCGATCGCCTCAAGGGCGTCGTCAAGCAATCGGCCAATGCCTTTGAAATCGTACTCCCAGGTCTTGCCATTCTTGACCGTGAGTTTTGTGCCAATGGCTACCTTGGCGTTGGCTTGCAGGAAGTCCCAGCGCGCAAGTGCCGGAACCCAGAACACATTCTTTTCAGTGTAGTAGTCGCGCGCCTCTAGTTCGCCCTCGATCAGGGAATCGTCGCCAAGGTAATAGTCATGCTTTGGGTCGCGGAAGTTGGTCTCAAGCTCCTCACGGCGCTCTTTCAATGCGTCGGACACATACTTTAGGAAGATGAGGCCCAGTACGACGTGTTTGTAAACCGCTGCATCCAGCATGGGAAGCAGCTTGTTCGCGGCAGACCAAAGTCGCTTGTCCAGGTCATTAAGGAATTGCTGTTCTTCACTATTCACGGATTAGGCTGCTCTTGTTCTTTCTAGCTAGCGGGAATGTATGCGCCAAATGGGCACTTGATCTCACTCAATACCGGCCAGGAACCAGACGGGTTTGAGGGGAAGCTTGGCGCGAGCGCTGTCGTCGAGTTGGGCGTGGTTCAAGGTCCAGAGC
>Ga0154536_1164_pt3 | contig 18640 bp, 17 predicted proteins | sample RifGroF1_FD_105679 | JGI IMG/M metagenome (GOLD analysis project Ga0154536, IMG submission 105679) | Xanthomonadales bacterium GWF1_69_6 | reverse complement strand
CCGGCGCCGGCCGCGAGAAGGCCAGCAGCAGGCGCGGCAGCATCAGCGCCAGGATGGCCAGGCCGGTCCAGAAGTGCGCCTGCACCATGGCCAGGCGGGCCGGGGTGCCGCGGTCGAAGTTCTCGCGGCCTTCGATGAAGACGAAGGCGGCCACGACGGCCAGGAACATCAGCCAGTGCAGGGCGCGGCGGGAGGGGGCGTAACGGGGGCGTCGGGCGTTCATCGGCGGGGCTCCGGGCGGGAGGGGGCAGGCTCCAGCATGCGCCCACGTTCACCGATGGCCTTGATGCCGGTCAAGCATTCGCCGCCCTTCGCGCGAACGGTTAGCATTCGCGCATGGACACCGCCACCACCACCGTCGCCAGCTGGAACGTCAACTCGCTCAACGTGCGCCTGCCGCACCTGGAAGAGTGGCTGAAGCTGCGCCAGCCCGACATCGTCGGCCTGCAGGAAACCAAGCTCGAGGACAGCCGTTTCCCCGACGACGCGCTGGCTGCGCTGGGCTACCGCAGCGTGTTCGCCGGGCAGAAGACCTACAACGGCGTGGCCATCGTGTCCAAGCAGCCGGCGGCCGACGTGCAGGTGGGCATCCCGGGCTTCGCCGACGAGCAGAAGCGCGTCATCGCCGCCACCGTGGGCGAACTGCGCATCGTCAACCTGTACGTGGTGAACGGCCAGGACGTGGGCACCGACAAGTACGACTACAAGCTGCGCTGGCTCGACGCCGTGCACGGCTGGCTGGCCGAAGAGATCAAGGCGCACCCGCGGTTGGTGGTGATGGGCGATTTCAACATCGCGCCCGACGACCGCGACGTGCACGACCCGGCGGTGTGGAACGACGCCAGCATCCTCACCTCCACCGCCGAGCGCGCGGCGCTGCGCCGGCTGCTGGAGCTGGGCCTGCACGACAGCTTCCGCCTGCACCACGCCGACGGCGGCACCTTCAGCTGGTGGGACTACCGCGCGGCCGGCTTCCGCCGCAACCTGGGCCTGCGCATCGACCTGTGCCTGGTCTCCGACGCCCTGCGCGAACGCTGCACCGGCGCCGAAATCGACCGCGAACCGCGCACCTGGGACCGCCCCAGCGACCACGCCCCGGCCCTGGTGCACCTCGCCCCCTGATCCCCACCTCGAAAATGGGGTCAGAGAACATATTTGTTTAAAACAAATATGTTCTCTGACCCCATTTTCATTACGGCTGCAGGCAGCGGGCCAGGAAGGCTTCGGACAGGCGGTAGCGGTGCAGGGCGTCGGCGCCCTGCAGGCCGTGCTTGGCGCCCGGGTAGGTCATCAGCTCGAAGGGCGTGCCGCGCTTCTGCAGTTCGGACATCAGCTTGGTCGAGTTGGTGAACAGCACGTTGTCGTCGGCCATGCCGTGCACCAGCAGCAGCTTCGAGCGCAGGCCGTCGAGGTGGGTGAACACCGAGGCCTCGCGATAGCCCGCCGGGTTGCGCTCCGGGTGATCCATGTAGCGTTCGGTGTAGTGGGTGTCGTACAGCGCCCAGTCGGTCACCGGCGCGCCGGCCACGCCGCAGGCGTAGTGGCTCGAGGCCTTGCCCAGCAGCATCAGCGTCATGTAGCCGCCGTTCGACCAGCCGTGCACGCCGATGCGCGCCGGGTCCACCCACGGCTGCTTACGCAGGAATTCCACGCCCGCGACCTGGTCTTCGACCTCCACCGTGCCCTGCCTGCCGTACAGCGCGCCGCCGAACTTCGCGCCGCGCCGCGGCGTGCCGCGGTTGTCGAGCGAAAACACCACGTAACCCCGTTGCGCCAGGTACTGGTTGAACAGCGCGTCGGTGCGGCCCGGCCAGGCACGGGTCACCGTCTGCGCGGCAGGGCCGCCGTAGACGAACACCACCACCGGGTACTTCTTCGCCGGGTCGAAACCTTCCGGCTTGATCAGGCTGTAGTGCAGCACCTCGCCGTCGGCCGCCGCCATCTGGCCGAATTCCACCGGCCGGTGCGCGGCGCGGTAAGGCGCGTACGGATGCGCCGGGTCGGCCAGGTCATTGGCCACCAGGGTGGCCAGCTTGCTGCCGTCCGCCTTGAACAGTTCGGTCTGCGGCGGGGTGGCCGGGTTCGACCAGAGGTCGACGAACACGGCTGCGTTGGCGCTGAAGGCCGCCTCGTGCATGCCCGGTTCGCGGCTCAGGCGGCGCGGTTCGCCGCCGGCCAGCGGCACGGCGTACACGTGCTTTTCCAGCGGCGATTCCTTGGTGCCGGCGATATAAGCCAGCCCCACCGACTCATCCACGCCCAGCAGCGCGTCCACCACCCATTCGCCCGACGTGAGCACGCGCTCGAGCGCGCCGTCGGCCGCGTGCAGCTGCAGGTGCTCGAAGCCGCTGCGCTCGGAAATCCACAGGATGCGGCCGTCGTCCAGGAAGCGCAGGCCGTCGTGCAGCGGCACCCAGGTGGAACTGGTTTCGGTGAGCAGCACGCGCTGCCTGCCGCTGGCGAGCGTGGTTTCCACCAGTTCCAGCCTGCGCTGGTCGCGCGACTGCCGCTGGAAGGTGAGCAGACCCGGCGCCCGCCACTGCACGCGCGCCAGGTAAATGTCGTGCTCCGGGCCCAGGTCCACCTCGGCCACCGACAGTTTCGCGGGCTTGTCCACGCCCACCTGGCCGGCGCGCATGGAATCCAGGTCGGCCACGTGCAGGGAAATGCGCACGTTCGGGTCGCCCGCGGCCGGGTAGCGCTGCTCCACCACTTCGGTGCGGTCGGCGTACATCTCGTAGCGCTTCTGCACCGGCACCGGCGTCTCGTCGATGCGCGCGAAGGCCACGGCGGAATCGTCCGGCGCGAACCAGTAGCCGGTGTGGCGGCCCATTTCCTCGTCGGCCACGAACTCGGCCACGCCGTTGCCGACGGTGTCGCTGCCGTCGTCGGTGAGCTGCAGCTCGCGGCCGGTGGCCAGGTCGATCACCCACAGGTTGCGCTCGCGCACGAAGCCCACGAACTTGCCCTTGGGCGAAATCTTCGGGTCGGTGGCGAATCCCGTGCCCGAAGTCAGCTTGCGCACCGGGTCGGCCACGCCGGGGCGCAGGTCGTACAGGTACAGTTCGCCGCCCAGCGGGAACAGCAGCGACTGCGAATCGGGCGCCCACTGGTATTCGACGATGCCGCGGAAGGCGGCGATGCGCTGGCGCTCGCGCCGGGCCTTCTCTTCGTCGCTCAGCACTTCCTCGCCGGGCAGCACCACCGCCGAATCCACCAGCGGGCGGGTGGCGCCTTCGGCCACGTGGTATTCCCACAGGTCGAGCTGGAAGCGGTCGCTGTCCTTGCCGCGCAGGAAGGTGACGCGGCTGCCGTCGGGCGAGATCGCCGGCTTCATCAGGCTGGGGCCGGACAGCGGCGCGCCGCCGGTGATAGCTTCGAGCGTGAGTTTCTCGGCGTGGGCGGCGGGGGCGAGGGTCATGGCGGCAAGCAGAAGCAGGGTTCGCATCGTGTCTGGGCTCAGGCGAGGTACCCACCGTCCACCGGCAGCGCGGCGCCGGTGAGGTAGGAAGCGGCGGGGGAAACGAGGAACAGCACGGCCGGCGCGATCTCGCCCGGCTGCGCCACGCGCGCCAGCGGGATCATCCGCAGCATCATGTCCATGATCTTGGGGTTGCCGGTGAGCGCCGAGGCGAACTTCGTGTCGGTCAGGCCCGGCAGCACCGCGTTCACGCGCACGCCCATCGGCGCCAGTTCCTTGGCGAAGCCTTCGGTCATGTTGACGATGCCGGCCTTGGTCATCGAATACACCAGCTGGCCGGGCGCCGCGCGTTCTGCATTCACCGAGGCGATGTTGACGATGGCGCCGCCGTGGCCCTTCATGCGGCGCGCGGCCTGCACGGTGGTCCAGAAGTAGCCGCGCAGGTTCACCTCCACGGTCTTTTCGTAGGCGTCGAGCGTCATGTCCACGGCGGGGCCGAAATACGGGTTGGCGGCGGCGTTGTTGACCAGGATGTCGATGCGCCTGCCGGCCGCGTCGAGCGTGGCGAACAGGCCCTCGATGGCCGCCGGGTCGCCCACGTGCACCGCATGTGCTTCGGCCGAACCGCCGGCCGCGCGGATGGCCGAGGCCACGGTTTCGCAGCCCTCGAGCTTGCGGCTGGTGCAGACCACGTGGGCGCCGTGGGCCGCCAGCAGGTGGGCGATGGCTTCGCCGATGCCCCGCGAGGCACCGCTGACCAGGGCGGTCTGGCCGGTCAGGTCGAACAGGGGGTCGGTCACGCGCAACTCCGGGACGTGGGTTTAACGGCAGGCTTGTTATGCTCGGAAATCTAGCACAGGCCCCGTCGAGGGCCGGCTTCACGGGGAGTGCACGGATGGCGCAGCGGCGGGTCCTGATCACGGGTGCGGGAAGCGGCTTGGGGCAAGCCCTGGCGCACCGTTATGCGCGGGCCGGCGACAAGGTCGCCTGCGTCGACCTCGATGCCGCGCGCGCCAACCTCACCCGCGCCGCCCTGCCCGGCGAAGGCCACCTGGCCCTGTCGGCCAACGTCGGCAGCGACGACGCCATGGAGCAGGTGCACGAGCGCATCGCCGGCGAATGGGGCGGCGTGGACGTGCTGGTGAACAACGCCGGCATCGCCACCGGCGGCGCCATGGTGGACACCACCATGGCCGAGTGGCGCAACGTGCTGGAAATCAACCTGCTGGGCGTGGTTCGCGGCTGCCGCCTGTTCCTGCCCGGCATGATCGCCGCCGGTCGCGGCCAGGTCGTCAACACCGCCAGCTTCGCCGGCCTGGCGGGCGCGCCCAGCATCATGAGCTACGGCGTGGCCAAGGCCGCGGTGGTGGCGCTGAGCGAACAGCTGCGCGCCGAAGTGGCCGACAAGGGCATCACCGTGAGCGTGCTGTGCCCGGCCTTCTTCCGCACCAACCTGCTCGAAAGCTGGCAGGGCGACCCGCGGCTCAAGTCCTTCGCCGACCGCATGATGGCCACCTCGCCCGACACGCTCGACGGCGTGGCCGACCGCGTGTTCGCGGCGGTCGAGCGCGGCGAGTTCCTGGTGCTGCCGACGCGGCACGAGCCGATGCGCTGGCGCCTCAAGCGCTGGTTCCCGAACCTCTACTTCAAACAGCTCCTCAAGCTCGTCCGGGCCCGGGGCGCGGGACACTGACATGGACTGGATGATCTACGGCGCCAACGGCTACACCGGCCGCATGATGGTGGAAGAAGCGGTGAAGCGCGGCCTGAAGCCCGTGCTCGCGGGTCGCAGCGCGGCGGCGCTGGAGCCGCTGGCGCAGAAGCACGGCCTGGCCGTACGCGCCTTCGCGCTCGACAACCCGGTGGCGCTGCGCACGGGGCTCAACGGCATCGGCCTGGTGCTGCACTGCGCGGGGCCGTTCTCGGCCACCTGCCGGCCGATGCTCGAGGCCTGCCTGGACGTGGGCGCGCACTACCTCGACATCACCGGCGAAATCGACGTGTTCGCGCTCTGCCACGAACACGACGCCGCCGCCCGCGACAAGGGCGTGGTGGTGCTACCCGGTTCCGGCTTCGACGTGGTGCCCACCGACTGCCTGGCCGCCCAGCTCAAGCGCGAGCTGCCCGCCGCCACGTCGCTGGTGCTGGCCTTCGAAGCCGGTGGCGGGCCCAGCCCCGGCACGGCCAAGACCAGCGTGGAAGGCCTGGGCAAGGGCGGCCGCGCGCGCATCGGCGGCGTGGTGAAACGCGTGCCGCTGGCCTGGAAGACGCGCACGTTCGAGCGCGACGGCGAACAGCGTTTCGCCATGACCATTCCCTGGGGCGACGTCTACACGGCCCATGTTTCCACCGGCATCCCCGACATCGAGGTGTACATGGGCGTGCCGCCGGCCACGGCCACGCGCCTGCGTCGCCTGCGCCTGCTCGGCCCGCTGCTGGGCCTGGGCCCGGTGCAGGCCTGGCTGAAGAAGCAGGTGGAAAAGAAAGTGCGCGGCCCGTCCGACAACACCCGTGGCAAGACCGGCTGCGTGGTCTGGGGCGAAGCCCGCGACGGCGCGGGAAACGAACTCAAGCGTCGCCTGCGCACGCCCAACGGCTACGACATCACCGTGACGGCCGCGCTGGGCATCGTGCAGCGCCTGCTCGGCGGCCCCGCGCCGGCGGGCGGCTACTACACGCCCTCGAAGCTGATGGGCGCCGACTACGTGCTGTCGCTGCCCGGCGTGCGACTCGACTGAACCACGCCGATTGGCGCCCGGGGGCGCGGGCCGTTACCCTTGCCCGGCCCGCACCGGGCGAACCTGGAGCACGACCATGCGACTGCCTGCCTTCATCCTCGGCGTCATCCTGCTGGTCGCGGGTGGCCTGATCGCCGCCGGCGTCTTCAAGTTCCAATCCACCGAAAAAGTGCTGGACATGGGCCCGATCGAAGTGACCAAGACCGACACCAAATCCCCGCCGATCAACCTCGGCTGGGTGCTGATGGGCGTGGGCGCGGTCGCGCTGGTCGTTGGCGCCATCAGCAAGAAATAAGCGAACCCACGGACAAACCATGTCGAACAACGCCCCCGCCGGCGCGCCGAAACTCGGCCCGCTTCCCACCCTGATCTTCGCCTCGCGCTGGCTGCAGCTGCCGCTGTACCTGGGCCTGATCATCGCCCAGTGCGTCTACGTGTTCCTGTTCCTGAAGGAGCTCACCCACCTGGTGGTGGACGCGAACACGCTCACCGAGCAGGGCATCATGCTGCTGGTGCTGGGCCTGATCGACGTGGTCATGATCTCCAACCTGCTGGTGATGGTGATCGTCGGCGGTTACGAGACCTTCGTCTCGCGCCTGAACCTGGCCGGCCACCCGGACCAGCCGGAGTGGCTGAGCCACGTCAACGCCTCGGTGCTGAAGGTGAAGCTGGCGATGGCCATCATCGGCATCTCCTCGATCCACCTGCTCAAGACCTTCATCGAGGCCGGCATGATCGGCGGCCTGCCGATCTGCGACACCGAGGCCGGCCTGCTGGCGCAGAAGCTGATGCTCGAGGCGGGCGCCAAGGGCAAGGGCTGCACCACCGTCACCGAAACCGGCGTGATGTGGCAGACCATCATCCACATGGCCTTCATCGTGTCGGCCATCGGCATCGCCTGGACCGACAAGCTGATGTCGCAGTCGGTGGCGGCCAGCAAGAAGCACTGACCGGGCGGTTTTCGCCGGCCCCGGGGGCCATGGCGCCGGTACAATGGCGCCATGGATGTCTCCCACCTGCTCGATGACCTCAACACCGCCCAGCGCGAGGCCGTTTCGGCCCCGCCGGGCCACCTGCTGGTGCTGGCCGGCGCCGGTTCCGGCAAGACCCGCGTCCTGACCCACCGCATCGGCTGGCTCAACGAAGTGGTGGGCGTGCCGGCGCACGGCATCCTCGCCGTCACCTTCACCAACAAGGCCGCCGCCGAGATGCGCGGCCGCGTCGAGGCGCTGCTGCGCCACGGCAGCCGCGGCATGTGGATCGGTACCTTCCATGGCCTGGCGCACCGCCTGCTGCGCCTGCACTGGCAGGAAGCCGGGCTGCCGGAATCGTTCCAGGTGCTCGACCAGGACGACCAGGTGCGCCTGCTCAAGCGCATCGCCGCCGACCTCGAGCTCGACGAAGGCCGCTTCCCGCCGCGCCAGATGGCCTGGTGGATCAACGCGCAGAAGGACGAGGGCCGCCGCCCGAAGCATATCCAGCCGGCCGGCGGCGATTTCTACGGCTCCACCATGCTGCGCGTTTACGAGGCCTACCAGGAGCGCTGCCAGCGCGCCGGCCTGGTGGATTTCGCCGAGCTGCTGCTGCGCGCGCACGAACTGTGGCTGGAACACCCGGCGTTGCTGCACCACTACCAGCAGCGTTTCCGCCACCTGCTTGTGGACGAGTTCCAGGACACCAATTCCATCCAGTACGCCTTCGTGCGCGTGCTGGCGGGCGAAACGGGCGAGGTGTTCGTGGTCGGCGACGACGACCAGGCCATCTACGGCTGGCGCGGCGCCAAGGTGGAGAACGTGCAGCGTTTCCTGCACGACTACCCCGGCGCGCGCACGCTCAAGCTCGAGCAGAACTATCGCTCCACCGGCAACATCCTGGCCGCCGCCAACGCCGTCATCGCGCACAATCCGGAACGCCTGGGCAAGCAGCTCTGGACCGCCGACGGCGAGGGCGAGCCGATCGACCTGTTCGCCGCCTACAACGAGGTGGACGAGGCGCGCTTCGTGGTCGAGCGCATCCAGGCCTGGATCCGCGACGGCGGCAGCGCCGGCGACAACGCCGTGCTCTACCGTTCGAACGCGCAGTCGCGGGCGATGGAAGAACAGCTGGTGCAGGCGGGCCTGCCCTACCGTGTGTACGGCGGCCAGCGCTTCTTCGACCGCATGGAAATCAAGGACGCGCTGGCCTACCTGCGCCTGGTGGCCAACCGCGGCGACGACGCCGCCTTCGAGCGCGCGGTGAACACGCCGCCGCGCGGCATCGGCGGCAAGACGCTGGACGAGGTGCGCCGGCATGCGCGCGAAAACGCGATGCCGCTGTTCCAGGCCGCCGAGCTGCTGTCGGGCGAGGCGGGTGGCCTGGCGGGCCGTGCGCGCAACGCGCTGCGTGGTTTCGTCGAGCTGATGGCCTCGCTGGAGGCGGGCATCCAGGATTCGCCGCTGCACGAGCAGTTCGACCACGTGATCAACGCCTCGGGCCTGCGCGCGCATTACGCCGCCGAATCCCGCGGCCAGCTCGATTCGCGCGTGGACAACCTCGACGAGCTGGTGTCGGTCGCCAGCCGCTTCGAGCGCCCCGACGACGAGGAGCTGGCGGGTTTGAGCGAGCTCGTCGCTTTCCTCGGTTACGCCGCGCTCGAAGCCGGCGAAGGCCAGGCCGAGGCGGGCGAGGACGGCGTGCAGCTGATGACCCTGCACAGCGCCAAGGGCCTGGAGTTCCCGCAGGTTTTCCTGGTGGGCGTGGAGGAGGGACTCTTCCCCAGCGGCAAGTCGCTGGAGGAAAGCGGCCGGCTGGAGGAAGAGCGCCGCCTGGCCTACGTCGGCCTGACGCGCGCGCGCCAGAAGCTGGTGCTCAGCTACGCCGAATCGCGCCGCCTGCACGGCATGGAGATGTTCGGCACGCCCTCGCGCTTCCTGCGCGAAATCCCGCAGGCGCTGCTGCGCGAAGTGCGCCCGAAGGTGCAGGTCAGCCGCCCCACCGGCTTCGGCCCGCCGCGTGCGGCGGCGCTGGACGCCGCGCCGGGCCTGTCGCTGCGACTCGGCCAGCGCGTGATGCACCCCAGCTTCGGCCTCGGCGTGGTGATGGACGCCGAAGGCAGCGGCGCCCACGCCCGCATCCAGGTCAACTTCGAAACCGGCGGCGCCAAATGGCTCGTGCTCGGCTACGCCAACCTCCAACCCGCCTGAAAATGGGGTCAGAGAACATATTTGTTTGAATCGATCGCTTCAAACAAATATGTTCTCTGACCCCATTTACTTACCCATTTTCGAAGGATGCTGTGATGAAGCGACGTGAGCTATTGCGGGGCGCGGGCCTGGCGGCCGTGGCGACCGGCCTGGCGGCCTGCGGTGCGCAGCCGCAGGCGCAGGGCGGGGCGGCGTCCGACCAGCGCTTCCAGTGGAAGATGGTCACTTCCTGGCCCACCAACTTCCCGGGCCTGGGCACCGGTGCCGCCAAGCTGGCCGAGATGATCACCGCCGCCAGCGGCGGCCGCCTCGCGGTGAAAGTTTACGGCGCGGGTGAACTGGTGCCGGCCTTCGAAGTCTTCGACGCCGTCGGCCGCGGCACCGCCGAAATGGGCCACTCCGCCGCGTACTACTGGAAGGGCAAGGCCGCGGCCGCGCCCTTCTTCTGCGCGGTGCCGTTCGGCCTCAACGCGCAGGAAATGAACGGCTGGCTCTACCAGGGCGGCGGCCTGGAGCTGTGGCGCGAACTGTATGCGCGCTTCGGCCTGGTGCCGTTCCCGGCCGGCAACACCGGCGTGCAGATGGCCGGCTGGTTCCGCAAGCCGGTCAACGGCCTGGCCGATCTGCAGGGCCTGAAGATGCGCATCCCGGGCCTGGGCGGCGAAGTGATGTCGCGCGTCGGCGCCACGCCGGTGAACCTGCCCGGCGCCGAGATCTTCAGCTCGCTGCAGTCGGGCGCCATCGACGCCGCCGAGTGGGTGGGCCCCTACAACGACCTGGCCTTCGGCCTGCACCGCGCCGCCAAGTTCTGCTACTACCCGGGCTGGCAGGAGCCGGGCCCCACGCTCGAATGCATGGTGAACCAGGCCGCCTGGGAGTCGCTGCCCAAGGACCTGCAGGACATCGTGACCGTGTGTTGCCGCGCCGTGAACGACGCCATGCTCGCCGAGTTCACCGCCCGCAACCAACAGGCGCTGGACGTGCTGGTGCGCGAGCACGGCGTCGAACTGCGCCAGCTGCCCGACGACGTGCTGCTGGCCCTGCGCAAGGCCTCGGACAAGGTGCTCGAGGAAGCCGCCGCCGCCGACCCGCTGGCGCGCAAGGCGCTCGAGTCCATGCGTGCCTTCCGCGCCCAGGCCAAGGCCTGGCACGCGGTGTCGGAAGAGGCGTACTACGCCACCCGCGGCTGACCCTGCCAAAGGTCACGATTCGGCGTATAAGGCCACAATCGCCGCTGAACGCGCCCCGGCCGCTCCCGGGCGCGCTACGCGTAAAGAACGTCCACTTCCCGAAGAGGTGTTCGTGTCATGCGCAAGTGGTTCAAGAGGGCCGGCATCGCCGCCGGTGCGGTAGTCGGTGCGGTGGGCGTGCTGTTCGCGGTGGCCTGGTTCAAGGCCGAGGCCGACATGGCCCGCGTCTACGAGGTCAATGATCCGCCGCTGGTCCTGGCCGGTGACGAGGCCGAACTCGCACGCGGCGCGCACCTGTACCAGGTGGCCGGCTGCGTCGAGTGCCACGGCGAAGGCGGCCGCGGCAAGGTGTTCATCGACGCCGGCCCGGTGGCCCGCGTGGTCGCGCCCAACCTCACGCCCGCCGCGCTGCGCGGCCGCTACGACGTGGACCAGCTGGCCGCGGCCATCCGCCACGGCGTGGGCCCCGACGGCCGCCCGCTGCGGGTGATGCCCTCGGGCGACTTCATCCACCTCACCGATGCCGATACCGCGGCGCTGGTCGCGCACCTGCAGGCGCTGCCCGATTCGGACAACCAGCCGGGTGAAAGCGAGATCCGCCCGCTGGGCCGCGTGCTGCACCTGTTCGGCAAGCTGCACCTGGTGCCGGCCGCCAGCCTCGACCACTCGCCGCGCCAGCGCACGTCGCCGCCGCAGGGCCCCACCGCGGAGTACGGCGCCTACCTGGCGCAGGTGTGCACGGGCTGCCACGGTGCCGACTGGGCCGGCCAGCGCGTGCCCGGCACGCCGCCGGAACTGCCGCCGGCCTCGAACCTGACGCCGCACGCCAACGGCCTGGCCGGCTGGACCGAAGCCGACTTCGTGCGCGTGTTCCGCGAGGGCAAGCGCCCGGACGGCAGCGACGTGCACCCGTTCATGCCCTGGCGCACCTACGGCGTGATGACCGACGACGAAGTCACGGCGCTCTGGCGCCACCTGTCCGGCCTGCCGGCCAAGCCCGGCCAGCCGAAGGCCGCCAAGGCCTAGGGCTGGCGGTAGATGTCCGGCCGGTAGCGTTCCATCACGCTTTCCGGCCGCGACAGCGGGGTGAACCCGTAACCGGCGTACAGGCCATGCGCATCGCGCGTGGCCAGCAGCATGCGGCGCAGGCCGGTGAGTTCAGGGTGCGCCGCCACCGCGTCCATCAGCGCCTTCGAAATGCCGCGGCCGCGAAATTCCGGCAGCACGAACACGTCGGCCAGGTAGCCGAAGGTGGCGCGGTCGCCGATGACGCGCGCGAAGCCCACCTGCCGGCCGCCGAGCAGCGCGCTGAAGCACAGCGAATTCGCCACCGCCTTCTCCACCACCTCGCGCGGGATGCCCACGCACCAGTACGCGTGTTCGCGGAGGAAGCCGAAGACCACGTCGAGGTCGACGTCGGCCGGGTCGGTGCTGATGCGAAGCTCATCCATACAGGTAGTCCGGCAGGGCGGTGGCCAGCGAAGGGAAGGCCGCCACGGCCGCCAGCACCAGCAACTGCAACACGATGAAGGGCAGAACGCCGCGGTAGATGTCGGCCGTGCGCAGTTCCGGCGGCGCCACGCCGCGCAAATAAAATAGCGCGAAACCAAAGGGCGGCGTCAGGAACGAGGTCTGCAGGTTGATGGCCATCATCACGCCCAGCCAGACGGGGTCCACGCCCATCGCCAGCAGGACCGGGCCAACGATGGGCACGATCACGAACACGATTTCGATGAAATCGAGCACGAATCCGAGCAGGAACATCAACAGCATCACCGCGACGATGGCGCCCCACTTGCCACCGGGTAGCGAAGCCAGCGCCTCGTGCACCAGCTCGTCGCCGCCGTAGCCGCGGAACACCAGCGAGAACAGCGCGGCGCCGACCAGGATGGCGAAGACCATCGCGGTCACCTTCACCGTTTCGGCACCCACTTCGAACAGCCGGCGCAGGCCCAGCCGCCCGTACAGCGCGGCGAAGGCCGTGGCGCCCACCGCGCCCACCGCGGCGGCCTCGGTGGCGGTGGCGACGCCGCCCAGGATCGAGCCCAGCACCAGGCCGATCAGCGACAGCGCGGGCAGGATGGCCTTGGCCAGCTGCAGCAGCGAACGCGGCTGGGCTTCCTGCAGCGCCGGCGCACGCTCCGGCTGGCGCCAGGCCACCCACAGCGCGTACAGCAGGTAGGACGCCACCAGCGCCAGCCCCGGTACCAGCGCGCCGGCGAACAGGTCGCCGACCGACACGGTTTCCGGCGCGAATATGCCCTGCTTCAGCTGCGCCTGCTGGTAGGCGTTGCCCAGCTGGTCGCCCAGCAGCACCAGCACGATCGAAGGCGGGATGACCTGGCCCAGCGTGCCCGAGGCGCAGATGGCGCCGCTGGCCAGGCGCGGGCAGTAGCCGTGGCGCAGCATGGTGGGCAGCGAAATCAGGCCCATCGCCACCACCGTGGCGCCGACGATGCCGGTGGACGCCGCCAGCACCGCGCCCACCAGCAGCACCGCCACCACCAGGCCGCCGCGCACGCGCCCGAACAGCGCCGCCACCGCCTCGAGCAGCGATTCGGCGATGCGCGAGCGTTCCAGCATCACGCCCATGAACACGAACAGCGGCACCGCCACCAGGGTTTCGTTGCTCATCACGCCGAACACGCGGTTCGGGAAGGCCTCGAGGAAGCTGGCATCGAAGTTGCCGAGCAAAATGCCGGCGCCCGCGGCCAGCAACGCCACGCCGCCCAGCACGAAGGCCACCGGGAAGCCGCTGGCCAGCCCGGCGAGCAGGCCGAGCAGCAGCAACACGAGCATCAGGATGTGCTGGTCGTGCAGGCTCATGCGCCCCCGCGGGCGAGGGCGCGGCCAAGCGCGCGCAGGGTTTCGGCCAGGCCCTGCAGGAACAGCAGGCCTGCGGAAAGCGGAATCAGCGCCTTGAGCAGGTACCAGGCCGGCAGCCCGCCCGGGTCGCGCGAACCCTCGCGCGCGGCCCAGCTGGCCGCCACGTAATCCCAGCTCATCGCCACGATGAAGGCGCAGAAGGGCAGCAGCAGCACCACGCCGGCGCCGAATTCCACCCAGTCGCGGGTGCGCGCATTCCAGCGCTGCGAGAACACGTCCACCCGCACGTGCGCGCCGTGGCGCAGGGCGTAGGCCAGGCCCAGCAGGAACACCGAGGCGTGCAGCCACAGCACCGCCTCCTGCGCCGCCACCGAGCCCAGGCCCGCGCCATAGCGCGCCAGCACCAGGCCGAAGGCCAGCGCCACCAGCGCGACCGCCAGTGCGGCGGCCACGCGGCCACCGGCTTCACTCAGGGCGTCGGCCCAGCGCAGGGCCGGGGCGATCCGGCTCAATCCCACTCGTACAAGGTCCAGTACACCGGCGACACGTGGTCGGCCACGTCGTCTCGGTTCAGGCGGCCGTTGCCGTCGGTGTCCATCAGGTAATAGGGCCGGCCGCGTTCGGGCGTGACCTTGACCATGTAAAGGCGGCCGTCCTGGCGGTATTCCTCGACGCGGTCGCCGTTTTCCTCGGTGCGGATGCTCACCGCCGGCAGCTCGTCGCCGGTGGGCGCGGCCTGCACCTTCTCGGGGATGGGCGCTTCCTCGCGGGCGGGGGCTTGCGTGGCGGGCGCGGCGTCCTGCGCGGCCAGGGCGAACAGCAGGGGGATCAGGGCGTTCATGGCGGGCTCCTGCACGCGGGACGGCCAGCATGGCAAAAGCGCCCCGGCCCCTCAAGCGGCGCGCCCGGAGCACGTAGAATCCGGGTTCGACCGCACCGGATCGCCGCCATGTCCCGTCTCGTCCTCATCGACGGCTCGTCCTACCTCTACCGTGCCTTCCACGCCCTGCCGCCGCTGACCGGCCCGGACGGTTCGCCCACCGGCGCCCTGTTCGGCATCGTCAACATGCTGCGCGCCACGCTGAAGGAAAACCCCGACTACACCGCCTTCGTGGTGGACGCCTCGGGCCCGACCTTCCGCGACGCGATGTACCCCGACTACAAGGCCAACCGCCCGCCCATGCCCGACGAGCTGCGGGCCCAGGTGGAGCCGATGATGCGCATCGTCGAGGCGCTGGGTTTCCCCATCCTGCGCGTGCCCGGCGTCGAGGCCGACGACGTGATCGGCACGCTGGCGCTGCAGGCGAACGCGGCCGGCATCCCGGTCACCATTTCCACCGGCGACAAGGACTTCGCCCAGCTGGTGCGGCCGGGCATCACGCTCACCAACACCATGACCGGCAGCGTCACCGACGAAGCCGGCGTGGTCGAAAAATTCGGCGTGCGCCCCGACCAGGTGGTGGACCTGCTGGCCCTGATGGGCGACACCGTGGACAACGTGCCCGGCGTGGACAAGTGCGGCCCGAAGACCGCCGCCAAATGGCTGGCGCAGTACGACTCGCTGGACGGCGTCATCGCGCACGCCGGCGACATCGGCGGCAAGATCGGCGAAAACCTGCGCGCCGCGCTCGGCCGCCTGCCGCTGAACCAGGCGCTGGTCACCATCAGGACCGACGTGCCGCTCGAACAGGCCCCGCAGCAGCTCAAGCTGCGCCCGCGCGACGTGGACGCGTTGCGCGAGCTGTACGCGCGCTACGGCTTCAACGCCGCGCTGCGCGAACTCGAGGGCGGCGCGCCGGCCCCGTCGGCGCGTACCGCCGGCCGCCCCGCACCGGCTGCGGCCGAAGAAGCCGCGCCCGATCCGTCGCTGTCCGCGCCGGGCGAGTACGAATGCGTCACCACCCGCGAGGCGCTGTCGGCCTGGGTGGAACGCCTGATGGCGGCCGACCTGGTCGCCTTCGACACCGAAACCGATTCGCTCGACCCGCTGCGCGCGAACCTGGTGGGCCTGAGTTTCGCGGTCGAAGCCGGCAAGGCCTGCTACATCCCCGTGGGCCACGACTACCCCGGTGCGCCGGCGCAGCTGCCGCGCGGGGAAGTGCTCGACGCCCTGCGCCCGGTGCTGTGCGACGCCGCGCGCCGCAAGCTGGGCCAGCACGGCAAGTACGACATCCACGTGCTGCGCCGCCACGGCGTGGACGTGCTCGGTTACGCCGAAGACACGATGCTGGAAAGCTTCGTCTTCAACGCCGGCGGTCTGCGCCACGACATGGACACGCTGGCGCGCAAGTACCTGGGCTACGAAACCATCAAGTACGAACAGGTGGCCGGCAAGGGCGCCAAGCAGATCCCGTTCTCGTCGGTGGCGCTCGACGACGCCACGAAATACGCCGCCGAGGACGCCGACGTCACCCTGCGCCTGCACCGGGTGCTGTCGGCGAAGCTGGCCGCGGAGCCGTCGCTGGACAAGGTGTACCGCGACATCGAGATGCCGCTGGTGCCGGTGCTGGCGCGCATGGAAGCCGCGGGCGTGCTGGTGGACGTGGCGGAGCTGAAGCGCCAGAGCGCCGACCTCGGCCGCCGCATGCTGGCCGCGCAGCAGCGCGCGCACGAAATCGCCGGGCGCGCCTTCAACCTCGATTCGCCCAAGCAGCTCGGCGCGCTGCTGTTCGACGAACTCAAGCTGCCGGCGCTGGTGAAGACGCCCACCGGCGCGCCGTCCACCAACGAAGAAGCGCTGGAGGCCATCGCCGACCAGCACGAATTGCCGCGCCTGATCCTCGAGTACCGCGGCCTGGCCAAGCTGCGCAACACCTACACCGACAAGCTGCCGGAAATGGTGAACCCCGACACCGGCCGCCTGCACACCAGCTACCACCAGGCCGGCGCCGCCACCGGCCGCCTGAGCTCGAACGACCCGAACCTGCAGAACATTCCCATCCGCACCGAGGACGGCCGCCGCATCCGCACGGCCTTCATCGCGCCGCCGGGCAGGAAGATCGTGGCCTGCGACTACTCGCAGATCGAGCTGCGCATCATGGCCCACCTGTCGGAAGACGCCGGCCTGCTGCGCGCCTTCGAAAGCGGCCAGGACGTGCACAAGGCCACCGCGGCCGAAGTGTTCGGCGTGCCGCTCGAACAGGTCAGCGGCGACCAGCGCCGTGCCGCCAAGGCCATCAACTTCGGCCTGATGTACGGCATGAGCGCCTGGGGCCTGGCGCGCCAGCTGGGCATCGGCCGCGGCGAGGCGCAGGACTACATCGCGCTGTACTTCGCCCGTTACCCGGGCGTGCGCGACTTCATGGAACGCGTGCGCCAGCAGGCGCGCGAGCAGGGTTACGTGGAAACGGTGTTCGGCCGCCGGCTGCAGCTCAACGAAATCAACTCGCGCAACCAGGCCCAGCGCGCCGGTGCCGAGCGCGCCGCCATCAACGCGCCGATGCAGGGCACCGCCGCCGACATCATCAAGCGCGCCATGGTTTCCGTGGACGAATGGGTGCAGGCGCACCGTGCGCAGGCGACGATGCTGCTGCAGGTGCACGACGAACTGGTGTTCGAGGCCGAGGCCGGTTTCGTCGATACCCTGGTGGCCGAGGTGCGCAGCCGGATGGAGTCGGCCGCCAGCCTGCGCGTGGCCCTGGTGGTGGACGTGGGCGTGGGCGAAAACTGGGACCAGGCGCACTGATTCCGTGACGGAATTCGCCTTTTTAATCAGTCGGTTGCGATGGAATGAACGCGTCCTGAATCGAACAGTTTTTTAACTGTCCTGTTCACGAACTTCTCATGCGTGGGGGGGTCTACTAGGCGCGTCGGATGCAAGGTCCGGCGCAGGATCACTCCCTCCCCTGAGTGGATCCAACCGGAGCAGGGTTCTCCCCAACCTGAGCTCCATCCCCTACCCCGCGGGCTTCCCCTGGCCCGCGGGGTTTTTATTTTCCGCCAAGCCAATCACGCGGGCGCAGGTAGTCGCCCAGTCGCGCCTCCGCGCTGCCCGCCTCCGGCACGTACGCATACTCAAACCGCACCCGCGGCGGCAGGCTCATCAGGATCGACTCGGTGCGGCCGCCGCTTTGCAGGCCGAACAGCGTGCCGCGGTCCCAGACCAGGTTGAACTCCACGTAGCGGCCGCGGCGGTAGAGCTGGAACTCGCGCTCGCGTTCGCCCCAGGGCGTGTCCTTGCGGCGCGCCACGATCGGCAGGTAGGCGTCGAGGAAACCGTTGCCCACCGCGCGCGTGTAGTCGAAGCAGCGCTCGAAGCCGTCGGCGTGCAGGTCGTCGTAGAACAGGCCGCCGACGCCGCGCGCCTCGTTGCGGTGCTTGAGGAAGAAGTACCTGTCGCACCATGCCTTGTGCTCGGCGTAGCGGGTTTCGCCGAAGGGCGCGCACAGGTCGCGCGCCACCTCGTGCCAGTGCCGCACGTCCTCGTCCACCGGGTAGAAGGGCGTCAGGTCGAAGCCACCGCCGAACCACCAGATCGGGTCGCGGCCTTCCGGGCGCGCCTCGAAGAAACGCACGTTCGCATGCGAGGTCGGCACGTACGGGTTGCGCGGGTGGATCACCAGCGACACGCCTACCGCGCGCCAGGGCGCGCCGGCCAGCTCCGGCCGGTGCGCCGTGGCCGAGGGCGGCAGGGTGGCGCCGGAAACGTCGGAGAACCCCACGCCGGCCTGTTCGAACACCGCGCCTTCCTTCATCACCCGCGAACGGCCGCCGCCGCCTTCGGGCCGGGTCCATTCGTCCTGCTGGAAACGGGCACCGCCGTCGGCGGCTTCCAGGCCGGCGCAGATGCGGTCCTGCAGGTCGCGGAGGAAGGCGTGCACGGCGTTGAAATCGGACATGGCGGGGCGCTGTGGAGAAGGTGGGCCATGATAGCCGCCCGGGCCCGCCGCTATAATCGGCGCCAGCAATGGACTCCCCCACGCCCCCACGCCTGCGTGTCCTGGCCGATGACCGCCCGGACGCGCTGATCGCCTTCCGCTATGCCCCCGCGGCGCCGTCGCCGCTGGCGGTGGACTGCGCGCGGCTGGCCGGGCCGGCGGCCGAAGCCTGGCTGGCAGATGGCAGCCATTACGCGCTGCAGGCAATCGAGGTGGACGAGACCGGCGGCGACATCCAGGCCGCCGCCACCGAGGCCTATCGCCGCCTGCTGGCGGCCGTGCGGCCCTCGTCGCATCCCTACCTGCTGCGCATCTGGAACTACTTCGCCGCCATCAACGCCGGCGAGGGCGACGACGAGCGCTACCGCCGCTTCTGCGTCGGCCGCGCCGCGGCGGTGGACGGCAT
>Ga0154536_1115_pt3 | contig 18771 bp, 19 predicted proteins | sample RifGroF1_FD_105679 | JGI IMG/M metagenome (GOLD analysis project Ga0154536, IMG submission 105679) | Xanthomonadales bacterium GWF1_69_6 | reverse complement strand
TCGATGGCGAACACCGCGCCGGGTGGCACTTCGATGGGCGCGTGGTCGGGGTTGCGCGGCAGCAGGGTGATGCGGTCCTTGCGCCGGCGCAGGCGCTTGACGGTGAGTTCGCCGTCAAGCCGTGCCACCACGATCTGGTTGTCGCCGGCCTCGGGCGTGCGGTGCACGGCGATCAGGTCGCCGCTGAAGATGCCGTCGTCGCGCATGGAATCGCCCTTCACCCGCAGCAGGTAGTCGGGGCGCGGGAAGAACAGCGCGCGGTCGAGCAGCAGGTGGCCTTCGAACTCGGCGTCGCCGATGGGTTCGCCCGCCGCCACCTTGCCCAGCACCGGCAGCGACAGCGAATGCGCCGGCGCGGGCAGGGTGGCCAGGCGGATGCCGCGCGACTTGCCGGGCAGCAGGGTGAGCGCGCCCTTGGCCTCCAGCGCCTGCAGGTGGGCCTGGGCCGAACGCGCCTGCCGGAAGCCGAATTCCCGGGCGATTTCGGCCAGGGTGGGCGGCAGGCCGTCGCGGGCGACCTGGGCGGTGATGAAGTCGAGGATGGCCTGCTGGCGGTCGGTGAGGGTATCCATGGCACAAATATATGTGGTATCCATTGTCCCGGCCAGTCCCCCGTCGCCGGGCGTGGGGCACAGCCTGCCGGGCCCCTGACTCACGGGTTGAGACGCCGTCCGGCTACAGTTCCCGTCCCCTCCGAGAGTGCTTCCCATGGCCAAAGCCAAGACCGCCTACGTCTGCAGCGAATGCGGCGCTTCCTCCAGCAAGTGGCAGGGCCAGTGCGGCGAATGCGGGGCCTGGAACACCATGAGCGAGTTCGTCATCGAACCCGCCAGCACCGGCAAGGGCGCCGCCCCGGCGGCCCGCCACGGCGGCTGGGCCGGGCGGCCGGAAGCCGCCGGCGTCACCGCGCTCAGGGACGTCAGCCAGGAAGCCGAGGTGCGGGTTTCCACCACCATCGGCGAACTCGACCGCGTGCTCGGCGGCGGCCTGGTGGAAGGTTCGGTCGTGCTGGTCGGCGGCGACCCGGGCATCGGCAAGTCCACCCTGCTGCTGCAGGCGCTGGCGCTGATGTCGGCGAAGGTGCCGGCGCTGTACGTCACCGGCGAAGAAAGCCTGGCCCAGGTGGCCGGCCGCGCCCAGCGCCTGGGCCTTCCGCTCGACAACCTGCACGCCCTGGCCGAAACCTGCGTGGAAAAAATCCTGGCCCAGGCGTCGTCGGCGAAGCCCTCGCCGCGCCTGCTGGTGGCCGATTCCATCCAGACGCTCTGGAGCGAACTGCTCACCGCCGCGCCCGGCTCGGTCAGCCAGGTGCGCGAAAGCGCCGCCAAGCTGGTGCGCTTCGCCAAGGAAACCGGCACCTCGGTGTTCCTGGTCGGCCATGTCACCAAGGAAGGCGGCATCGCCGGCCCGCGCGTGCTTGAGCACATGGTCGACGCGGTGCTGTATTTCGAAGGCGAGGCCGGCAGCCGCTTCCGCGTGCTGCGCGCCTTCAAGAACCGCTTCGGCGCGGTGAACGAGCTGGGCGTGTTCGCCATGGGCGACAAGGGCCTGCGCGAAGTGCCGAACCCGTCGGCCATCTTCCTGTCGGGCTCGAGCACGGCGCAGCCGGGCAGCGCGGTGATGGTCACGCGCGAAGGCACGCGGCCGCTGCTGGTGGAAGTGCAGGCGCTGGTCGACCAGTCGCCGCTGGCCAACCCGCGCCGCGTCGCCCTGGGCCTGGAACAGAACCGCCTGGCCATGCTGCTGGCGGTGCTGCACCGGCATGGCGGCGTCGGCGTGTTCGACCAGGACGTGTTCGTGAACGTGGTCGGCGGCATCCGTGTGCAGGAAACCGCCGCCGATCTGCCGGTGCTGCTGGCGGTGCTCAGTTCGCTGCGCGACCGCCCGCTGGCAGAGAAGACCATTGCCTTCGGCGAAGTGGGGCTGAGCGGCGAGATCCGCCCCGTGCCCAACGGCGAAGAGCGCCTGAAGGAAGCCGCCACGCACGGTTTCAAACGCGCCATCGTGCCGCGCGCCAACGCGCCGAAGAAGGGCGCCTACAAGGACCTGGAAGTCATCGCCGTCGAGCGCCTCTCCGAAGCCCTCGAAGCCGCCGCCGAATAACCTTCGCCGCTGCCGCTGTTGCTGCCGCTCCTACAAAGGCCCCCGGGCATCAGGCGCGGTGCAGCACCAGTTCGTACACGAACTTGCTGCCGAAGAAGGCCAGCAGCAGCAGGGCCATCGCGGTCAGGGTGAGCTTGGCCGCGCGCGGGCCGCGCCAGCCCCAGCGCCAGCGGCCGAACAGCAGCACCGCCAGCACCACCCACGACAGGATCGACAGCACGGTCTTGTGCGCCAGTCCCTGGGCGAACAGGTTGTCCACGAACAGCACGCCGGTCAGCAGCGTCAGGCTCAGCAGCAGGAAACCGGCGCCCAGGCTGCGGAACAGCAGCGTTTCCATCTGCGTCAGCGGCGGCAGCAGGCGCAGCGCGCCGCCGAGGTGGCGCTGGCGCAGCGCACGGTCCTGGAACCACAGCATCAGCGCCAGCAGGGTGGCCACCGCCAGCGTGGCGTAGGCCAGCAGGGCCAGCAGCGCGTGCAGCTTCAACGGCCAGCCCAGCCCTTCGCTCGCCGGGCTGCCGCCGAGGAAGGCATAGGCCAGCAGCACCACGGAGGCCAGCGGGAACACGATGATGCCCAGCGCCTCGATGCGCTGGGCAGGGCCCAGGGCGGTGGTCAGGGCGGCCATGCCCAGGCCCACCAGCGACAGCGCCGCGAAGAAATGCAGGTCCGGGCCGCCGAGCAGCCGCCAGGCCAGCAGGTGCACGCCGGCGTGCATCAGCAGCGCCGGCACTGCCAGGCCCAGCCAGCGGCGTGGCGGCGGGTTCGGGCCCTGCGCGTGGCCGGCCAGCTGGTGGCTGGCGAGGGCGTACAGGGTGACGGCGAGCAGGCTGAGGACGAGGGCAGGCATCCCGGCAGTTTCGCACAGCCTCCCGGGGCCGAGAACCGCCGCCGGCGAAGGCGGCCGGGCCGCCCGCGTTATACTTCGCGACCCACCAGGCAAGACCCCGATCCCATGTTCGAGTCGCTGACCCAGCGCCTTTCCGGCACCCTCCAGCGCCTGCGCGGCCGCGGCCGCCTGACCGAGGAAAACATCCGCGAGGCCACCCGCGAGGTGCGCATTGCCCTGCTCGAGGCCGACGTGGCGCTGCCGGTGGTCTCGGCCCTGGTCGAGCGCATCAAGGCGCGCGCGGTCGGCCAGGAAGTGCTGACCAGCCTCACCCCGGGCCAGGCGCTCATCAAGGTCGTGCGCGACGAGATGGCCGCGGTCATGGGTTCGGCCGCCAGCGAGCTCAACCTCAACGTGCCGGCGCCGGCCGTGATCCTGATGGCCGGCCTGCAGGGCGCGGGCAAGACCACCACCGTGGGCAAGCTCGCCAAGCACCTGAAGGAAAAGAAAAAGAAGAAGGTCATGGTGGTGTCGGCCGACGTCTACCGTCCGGCCGCCATCGAGCAGCTGCGCACGCTGGCCCAGCAGGTGGACGTGCTGTTCTTCCCGTCCAGCGCCGACCAGAAGCCCGAGGCCATCGTGCGCGCCGCCATCGACGACGCCCGCAAGTCCTTCGTGGACGTGCTGCTGGTGGACACCGCCGGCCGCCTGGCCATCGACGACGCGATGATGGCCGAGATCAAGGCCCTGCACGCGGCCGTGAACCCGGTCGAGACCCTGTTCGTGGTCGACGCCATGACCGGCCAGGACGCGGCCAACACCGCCAAGGCCTTCGCCGAGGCGCTGCCGCTGACCGGCGTGGTGCTCACCAAGACCGACGGCGACGCCCGCGGCGGCGCCGCGCTGAGCGTGCGCTACATCACCGGCAAGCCGATCAAGTTCGTGGGCGTGGGCGAAAAGCCCGACGGCCTGGACGTGTTCCACCCCGACCGCGCCGCGAGCCGCATCCTGGACATGGGCGACGTGCTCAGCCTGGTCGAGCAGGTCGAGCAGCAGGTGGACAAGGACAAGGCCGCCAAGCTGGCCGAGAAGGTCGCCAAGGGCAAGAAGTTCGACCTCAACGATATGCGCGACCAGCTCGAGCAGATGCAGAACATGGGCGGCCTGCACGGCCTCATGGACAAGCTGCCGGGCATGGGCCAGGTGCCCGAGCACGTGAAGAACCAGGTCACCGGCAAGGAAGTGCCGCGCATGGTGGCCATCATCAACTCCATGACGAAGAAGGAGCGCCGCAACCCGGGCCTCCTGAACGGCTCGCGCCGGGCCCGCGTGGCCCGCGGCTCGGGCACCACCCCGGCCGACGTGAACAAGGTGCTCAAGCAGTACCAGCAGATGGAAAAGATGATGTCCAAGCTGTCCCAGGGCGGCATGAAGGGCCTGCTGCGGGGCATGAAGGGCATGATGGGCGGCGGTTTCCCCGGCCGCTTCCCGGGCCGCTGAGGCCGGGCCCGGGGCCGGCCCGGGTCGCGCCGGGGTTTCCTTCGGAGCGACAAAGGGTTAGAATTCGCGATTCCCCGGCCGGCTTTGCTGTCCGGATCACCGTCCAAGAACTGCAGAGCAAACCGACATGGTCAAGATCCGTCTGACCCGCGGCGGCGCCAAGAAGCGCCCCTTCTACCACATCGTCGTGACCGACCAGCGCAACAAGCGCGACGGCCGTTCCATCGAGCGCGTGGGTTATTACAACCCGGTTGCCCAGGGCAACGAAAAGCGCGTCGAACTCGACACCGAGCGCGTCAAGCACTGGGTTTCCCACGGCGCCCAGCTGACCGAGAAGGTCAGCGCGCTGGTGAAGGAAGTCTCGGCCAAGGCCGCGGCCTGAGGTCCCGGCCTCGCCCCGCGCGAGGCCAGCTGGCATGAATACCGGGCGCCGCATCCTGCTGGGCAGGGTCGCCGGCGCCTTCGGCGTCCGGGGCGAGCTCAAGCTCCTTTCCTGGACCGAGCCCCGCGACGCCCTGTTCCGCTACCAACCGTGGATCCTCCGCTCCGGTGACACCGAGCGCGAGGTCACGGGCGTGCGTGGCCGCGACACCGGCAAGGCGGTCATCGCCACCTTCCCGGGCGTCGATACCCGTGAACTGGCCGAAGCCATGAACGGCACCGAGATCTGGGTGCCGCGCGACCGCCTTCCGCCCCCGGCGCCGGGCGAGTACTACTGGGTGGACCTGGAGGGCCTGAAGGTGGAAACCACCGATGGCGTCGCCCTGGGCACCGTGTCGCACCTGTTCGAAACCGGCGCCAACGACGTGATGGTGGTTTCCGGCGAGCGCGAGCGGCTGATCCCCTTCGTCAGTGGGCAGTACATCACCTCGGTCGATTTCGACGCCGGCAAGGTCGTGGTCGACTGGGACCCGGACTTCTGAGCCTGGTCCGCGCCGCCATGCGCATCGACGTCGTCACCCTGTTCCCCGATTTCATCCGCGACAGCGCCGCGCTGGGCGTGGTGGGCCGTGCGCAGGAGCGCGGGCTGCTGGCCGTGCATGGCTGGAACCCGCGCGACTACGCCACCGACAACTACCGACGGGTGGACCAGCGCCCCTTCGGCGGCGGCCCCGGCATGCTGATGCTGGCCGAGCCCCTGGGCGCCTGCCTGGCCGCGGCCAAGGCGGCCGACCCGGCCCCGGCCCGCGTCATCTACCTCAGCCCCCAGGGCCCGCGCCTGACCCAGGCCAAGGTGCGCGAACTGGCCGCGCTGCCGCGCCTGGTGCTGCTGTGTGGCCGCTACGAGGGTCTGGACGAGCGCTTCATCGAGCGCGAGGTGGACGAGGAACTCTCCATCGGCGACTACGTGCTCTCGGGCGGTGAACTGGCCGCGGCGGTGCTGGTGGACGCGGTGGGCCGGCTGCAGGAAGGCGCGCTCAACCACGCCGACTCTGCCGCCCAGGACAGCTTCGAGGACGGCCTGCTCGACTGCCCGCACTACACCCGTTCCGAGGCCGCCGGCACCGAAGGGGTGCCGCCGGTGCTGCTGTCGGGCGACCACGCCGCCATCGCCCGCTGGCGCCGGCAGCAGTCCCTGGGCCGCACCTGGCTGCGCCGGCCCGACCTGCTGGCCCGGGCCAGCCTGGGCAAGGCCGACCGGGCCCTGCTGGCCGAGTTCATCGCCCAGTGGCGGGCGGCGAACCCGCCGAGGGCCTGAACCGCTTCCCTTTCAAGGGCTTGCGCGGCTATACTGCGCGGCTCCACGATCAGCCAAGCACGGTTCCCGGGCCTCTGGCACGCACAAAAACAACCATCAGAGGCGTAAGCATCATGAGCATCAACAAGCTGCTGCAGCAGTTCGAAGCCGAGCAGATCAAGCGCGAGCTGCCGAAGTTCTCGCAGGGCGACACCGTCGTCGTCAACGTCAAGGTCAAGGAAGGCAACCGCGAGCGCGTGCAGGCCTACGAAGGCGTGGTCATCGCGATCAAGAACGCCGGCCTGAACTCGGCCTTCACCGTGCGCAAGATCTCGCACGGCTTCGGCGTCGAGCGCGTGTTCCAGACCCACAGCGCCATCATCGACTCGGTCACGGTGAAGCGTCGCGGCAAGGTCCGCCAGGGCAAGCTGTATTACCTGCGTGGCCTGGAAGGCAAGAAGGCGCGCATCAAGGAAGACCTGGCCGCCCGTTCGGCCGAGTAATCCGCGCTGCCAAGCGTCGCCAAGCGGCCGCCTCCGGGCGGCCGTTTGCGTTTGGGGCATGACCATCGTCGCTTGCGTCCCGTGACGGCACCGCCGCAGGCTGGGCCGATGCGCCGGTCCTTCGCCATCGTCCTGCTCTCTGTCGCGCTCGCGGCGCCCGCCGCGGCTTCTTCCGCGCCCACCCCGCAGGTGCTGCGCGAACCCTCGCCGCTCGTGCGCGGCGAAGAATTCTCCCGCCGCCTGCTCAGCCCGCTGGCCGCCGAAGACGTGCACCGCTTTCTGCAGGCCGGCGGCCGCCGGCTGGCGCCCGAGGCCTTCGTTCCCGGCGCCGACGCGGTGGACCTGTACGTGCCCGCGAAAGCGCCACCCGGTGGTTACGGCCTGTTGGTTTTCATCCCGCCCGCCGACGAGTTCCCGCTGCCGCGCGACTGGCACGCGGCGCTGGAAAAACGCGGCCTCGTCGTCGCCATGCCGCGCAAGGCCGGCAACGATGCCGACGTCATCGGCCGCCGCATCCCGCTGGCACTGCACGCGCACCACCACGCAACCACGAATTTCGCCATCGACCCCGCGCGCGTGTACGTCGGCGGGTTCTCCGGCGGCGCGCGGCTGGCGCAGCGCATCGCCATCGCCTGGCCGGACGTGTTCCGCGGCAGCTTGCAGTTCGCCGGCAGCGTGGTGGTGGGCGAGAACCTGTTGCCGCCGCCGCCGCGCGAGCTGCTCGACCCGGCCCGCCGGCGCAGCCGCTTCGTGCTGGTGAGCGGCAGCCTGGACCTGCCCAACCGCCGCAACGACGCCGAAGCGCGTGCGCGGCTCGAATCACTCTGTTTCGCCGGCGTGCGTGGCTTCGGCCCGCCGCGGCTGGACCACTGGGTTCCGGACGGGCGCGCTTTCGCCAAGGCGCTCGACCAGTTGGAATCGCCGGTGCCGGCCGATGCGGACGACGCCTGCGCAAGCAGGCTCGACGCCGAAGTCGCGCAGGCGCTCGACGCCGTGGAAGCCCAGCTCGCGCACGGCGACGCCGACGGCGCCCGGAATGCGCTGACCCAACTCGACGATCGATTCGGCGGCCTCGCCGCACCGCGTTCGCACGAGCTCGCACGGCGGATCATGGCGGCGCTGCCGGAAAACGCCGATTGAGGCGCGGCCGGCCCGGTCGTAGCATGGCGCATGGTCCAAGCAACTCCCCAGGCCGCCGCTGCGGCCGACACCGTCCGCCTCGACGTCTGGCTCTGGGCGGCCCGCTTTTTCAAGACCCGCGCCCTGGCCAAGCAGGCCATCGAGGGCGGCAAGGTGCAGGTGGCCGGGCAGGGCGCCAAGCCCTCGCGCGCCGTGCGTGCCGGCGAATCGCTGGTGGTGCGTCGCGGCGACGACGTGTTCGAAGTGCAGGTGCTGGGCACCAGCGACCGCCGCGGCTCCGCGCCGGTCGCACAGGCGCTCTATGCCGAAACCGAGGCTTCGCGCGAAGCGCGCCTGGAGGCCGCCGCCGAACGCCGCGCCGCCGCCACCGGCTACCGCCCGCCGCTGACCAAACCCGACAAGCGCGCCCGCCGCCTTATCCAGGCCCTGGGCGACCTCGACGCGCTCTGACTCAGCCTTCGTCGGCCGCCGCGTAAACCGGCAGGTCCGGCGCGCGCTGGAAGGCGAAGATCAGGTGGGTTTCGATGTGCGCCACTTCCTCGCGGCTGGTCAGTGCCGACATGGCGAAATCGCGCAGGTGGTCGCTGTCGCGCACGCCCACGTGCACCAGGAAATCGTCGGCGCCGGCCACGTGATACAGGCACAGCACTTCCGGCAGCGCCATCAGGTGCGCGTGGATGGCTTCCACCTGTGGCCGCGAATGCCGCGCCAGCCGCACCGCCACCATGGCCTGCAGGCCGATGCCGACGGCGGCCGGGGCGATCTCGGCGTGGTAACCCAGCAGCACCCCGGCCTCGCGCAGGCGTCGCACCCGCTCGAGCGCGGTCGAGGGCGCCACGCCCACGCGTTCGGCCAGGTCCTTGTTCGGGATCCGTGCATTCTTCCGCAGGAGGCGCAGGATGGCGAAGTCCGTTCGGTCAAGGTGCATGCTGGGCCCCCGTTTCAGAAATAGTGTTCGGCCTGGCCGAATCTGCCCTGAGTCTAAGCCATAGTTCCGGCCACCTGCCCAGGAGCCCGCCGCCATGCCCCGCATCGAAACCCTGGCCGTGCACGCCGGCCGCGACGACTTCGCCGAACTGGGCGTGCACGCGCCGCCGATCGACCTTTCCACCACCTACCCGGTGTCGGACCTGGACGTGGGCACCGAAAGCTTCGACGCCCTCGTCGGCGGCGCCGCCAGCGCCCGCAACCCGATCTATGCGCGCCTGCACAACCCCACCGTGGGCCGGGTCGAACAGGCGCTGGCCGCGCTGGAAGGGACCGAGGCCTGCATTGCCTATGGCTCGGGCATGGCCGCGCTGACCGCCGTGCTGATGGACGCCCGCAGCCGCGGCGGCCACGTGCTGGTGGTGCGGCCGCTGTATGGCACCTCGGACCACCTGCTGGCCTCGGGCCTGTGCGGTCTGCAGGCCGAGTTCGTCGACGCCGGCGAGATCGCCGCGCGCCGCCGCGCCGACACCGCGCTGGTGATCATCGAAACCCCGGCCAACCCCACCCTCGACCTGGTGGACATCCGCGCCGTCGTCGCGGCCGCCGGCGACGTGCCGGTGCTGGTGGATTCCACCTTCGCCACGCCCGTGCTGCAGCAGCCCGCGCGCCTGGGCGCCAGCTACGTGCTGCACAGCGCCACCAAGTTCCTCGGCGGCCACGGCGACGTGATCGCCGGCGTGGTGTGCTGCAGCGAAGAACGCGCGCGCCCGCTGCGCACCGTGCGCGCCGCCACCGGCGCGCTGCTGCATCCGCTGGGCGCCTACCTGCTGCACCGCGGCCTGCCGACGCTGGCGCTGCGGGTGGAGCGTGCCCAGGCCAATGCCATCGTGCTGGCGAATCGCCTGGCCGAACATGCCGCCGTGGCGCGCGTGCACTTCCCGGGCCTGGGCACGGTGCGCAACGCGCACCTGGTGGGCCCGCAGATGGCCGGCCCCGGTTCGCTGATGGCGATGGAACTGCGTGGTGGCTACGCGGCCGCCGCGGCGGTGATGGCGAAGGTGCGCCTGATGACGCCGGCAGTGAGCCTGGGTTCCGTGGACACGCTGGTCCAGCATCCCGCCGGCCTGACCCACCGCGTGGTGGACCCGGAAGCGCGCCTGGCCAGCGGCATCGGCCCCGGCATGCTGCGGCTGTCGGTGGGCATCGAGCAGGTCGAGGACCTGTGGGCCGACCTGGCCCAGGCCCTCGACGGCGTCGCGTTCAGCGCCGCGGCCTGAGCCGGCGGCGCCCTGAATTCAGGGGCGGAAGACCTCGCCGCCCTTGACCACCACCTCCACCCGCTTGAGCACGGTGACGTCCTCGAGCGGGTTGCCGTTCACGGCGATCAGGTCGGCGTGCTTGCCCGGCTCGAGGCTGCCGACGCTGTCGCCCAGCCCGAGCAGGTCGGCCGCATTACGGGTGGCGGCGACGATCGCCTGCGCCGGGGTCATGCCGTGGGCCACCATCAGCTCGAACTCGTCGGCGTTGCGGCCGTGCAGGCTGACGCCGGCGTCGGTGCCGAAGGCGATCTTCACGCCGGCCGGCACCGCCTGCTCGAGCGCCTTGCCGGTGATGTCGATGCGCCAGCGGATCTTCTCCAGCACCTCGCCCTGGTAAGCCTGCGGGTTGGCGTCCAGGCGCTCGCGGTAGCCGTTGACGGTCGACAGCGTCGGCACGTAATAGGCGCCGCTGCGGCGGAACAACTGCAGGCCCTCGGCGTCGAGCAGGGTGCCGTGTTCGATCGAATCCACGCCCAGGCGCAGCGCCAGGTTGATGCCGTCGGCGCCATGCGCGTGCACCGCCACCTTCTTGCCGTACATGCGCGAGGTTTCGACCACGGCCCGCGCCTCGTCCTCGAACATCTGCGCGCCCAGGCCGGCGCCGATGCGGCTGTTCACGCCGCCGGTGATCAGCAGCTTGATCACGTCGGCGCCCTCGGCCACCTGGCGGCGCACCGCGCGCCGGCACGACTCGACGCCGTCGCAGACGTTGCCGCCCCGGTCGAGCGCGTCGTGCAGGTCGGCGCGATAGCCCAGGCGCGGGTCGACGTGGCCGGCGGTGGCCGAGATCGAGGTGTTGGCGGTGAGGATGCGCGGGCCCGGCAGCTTGCCGGCGTTGACGGCGTCGCGCAGGGCGCGGATCTCGCCGTCGCCGTCGCCGAGGTTGCGCACGGTGGTGAAGCCGGCGAGCAGGGTCTTGCGGGCGTTGGTGGCCGCCTCGAGCGCGTTGTCGGCCGGGCTGCGCTGCACTTCGGCCAGCTGGCCGGCCAGGCCGCCCAGGTCGTTGGTCAGGTGCACGTGGCTGTCGATCAGGCCGGGGAGCACGAAATGCCGGCGCAGGTCGAGCACCTCGGTGCCGGCCGGCGCGCCGAAGGCCTCGGGGCCGACGTGACCGTCGCGCACCTGTTCGACCATGCCGTCGCGCAGCAGCAGCGTGGCCGCGCCGCGCGGCGCCTGGCCCGGGCGGTCGAGCAGCTGGCCGGCCTGCACCACCAGCACCTGGGCCGGGGCGTCGAGGGCCGCGGCGAGCAGCGGCAGGGCAAGGAACAGGTGGCGCAGGGACATTCGCGGACTCCGTGGGTGCTCAGGGCTGGGGGATAAAACTAGCAGGCCCGCGTCGGCGCCCGGTGAGGACGCCGTCGAGGTTCAGCGCAGCTGCCTGAGCCGGTAGAGCGCCTCGAGCGCCTGCTTCGGCGTCAGTTCGTCGGGGTCGATCGCGTCCAGCGCCTCGAGCGCGGCCGAGGGCGCCGGTGCGAAAAGGCTGGCCTGCTGCGGCGCGTCCAGTGCCGCCGGGCTCATCGTGGCCACGGCCTGCGGCGCGCCGCGCTGCTCGAGTTCGGCCAGCGTGCGCCGCGCCTGCTCCACCACCGTGCGCGGCAGGCCGGCCAGCGCCGCCGCCTGCAGGCCGAAGCTGCGGTTGGCCGGGCCGTCCTTCACCGCGTGCATGAACACCAGGCGGTCGCCGTGTTCGATCGCGTCCAGGTGCACGTTGGCGATGCCGCTGCCCGGCTCGGCCAGCGCGGTGAGCTCGAAGTAGTGGGTGGCGAACAGCGTGTAGGCGCGGTTCGAATGCGCCAGGTGGCGCGCGCAGGCTTCCGCCAGCGCCAGGCCGTCGTAGGTGGAGGTGCCGCGGCCGATCTCGTCCATCAGCACCAGCGATTGCGCGGTGGCGTGGTGCAGGATGTAGCTGGTCTCGGCCATTTCCACCATGAAGGTGGATTGGCCGCGCGCCAGGTCGTCACCGGCGCCGATGCGGGTGAGCACGCGGTCGATGGGGCCGATCACCGCGCGCGCCGCCGGCACGAAGCTGCCGATGTGCGCCAGCAGCACGATCAGCGCGTTCTGGCGCATGTAGGTGCTCTTGCCGCCCATGTTCGGGCCGGTGATGACCAGCATGCGGCGGTTCTCGTCGAGCACCAGGTCGTTGGGCTCGAAGGGCTCGGAGCGCACGGCCTCGACCACCGGGTGGCGGCCGCGTTCGATGCGCAGGCCGGGCGCATCGGTGAGCTCGGGGCGCGACCAGTCCAGCGCCTGCGCCCGCTCGGCGAAGGCGGCCAGCACGTCCAGTTCGCTCAGCGCGGCGGCGCAGCGCTTGAGCGGCTCCAGCGACTGGTTGAGCGCGTCGAGCAGGCCTTCGTACAGGCCCTTTTCCCGCGCCAGCGAACGCTCGCGCGCGCTCAGTACCTTGTCCTCGAAGGCCTTGAGCTCTTCGGTGATGTAGCGCTCGGCGCCCGTGAGGGTCTGACGGCGCGTGTAGTGCGTGGGCGCGCGCTCGGACTGGCCCTTGCTGATCTCGATGAAATAACCGTGCACGCGGTTGTAGCCGACCTTGAGCGTGGCGATGCCGGTGGCGGCGCGCTCGCGGGCTTCCAGGTCGACCAGGAACTGGTCGGCGTTGGTGGACAGCGTGCGCAGTTCGTCGAGCTCGGCGTCGAAGCCTTCGGCGATGACGCCGCCGTCGCGCATCAGCACCGGCGGCTGCGGCACCACGGCGCGGGCCAGCAGCGCGGCGGCGTCGGCGTGTTCACCCAGTTCGGCGGCCAGCGTGGCCAGGCGCGGCGAATCCACCGGCGCCAGCAGGGCGCGCAGGTCGGGCAGCAGGGCCAGGCCGTCGCGCAGGGTGGACAGGTCGCGCGGGCGCGCCGAGCGCAGGGCCACGCGCGAGAGGATGCGCTCCAGGTCGCCCAGGCCGCGGAAGCGTTCGCGCAGGCTTTCGTGCACTCCGGATTCGATGAAGGCGGCGACCGCGTGGTGGCGCTGGCCCAGCACGCCGCGGTCGCGCAGCGGGCGGTTGAGCCAGCGGCGCAGCAGGCGGCCGCCCATGGGGCTGACGCTCGCGTCGAGCACGCCCAGCAGGGTGTGTTCGTTGCGGCCGTCGGCGCGGCTGTCGAGCTCGAGGTGGCGGCGGGTGGCGGCGTTGAGCGCGATGCCGTCGCCGGCCGATTCGAAGGCGATGGCGGTGAGGTGGGGCAGCTGCTGCTTCTGCGTCTCCTCGACGTAGGCGAGCAGGGCGCCGGCGGCCGCGGTGGGCAGCGGCTTGTCCTCGAGCCCGAAGCCGCTGAGGTCGTGCAGCTTGAAGAAGCGCAGCAGCTGGCGCCGGCAGGCGTCGGTGTCGAAGCCCCAGGGCGGGCGGCGGCGCAGGCCGCCCTGGCTGGCCAGGAAGGCGGGCAAGCCGTCTTCGTCGGGCACCAGCAGTTCGGCGGGATCCAGGCGGGCGATTTCAGCGGCGAGCTGGTCTTCGTCGGTGACTTCCGAAACGAGGAAACGGCCACCGGCGAGGTCGGCCCAGGCCAGGCCGAAGCCGGTGCGGCCGCGCGCGACCGTCATCAGCAGGGTGTCGCGGCGTTCCTGCAGCAGGGCCTCGTCGGTGACGGTGCCGGGCGTGACGATGCGCACCACCTTGCGTTCGACCAGGCCCTTGGCCAGCGCCGGGTCGCCGATCTGTTCGCAGATGGCCACCGATTCGCCCAGCGCCACCAGCCGCGCCAGGTAACCCTCGTAGGCATGTACCGGCACGCCGGCCATGGGGATGGGTGCGCCGCCCGAGCTGCCGCGCTGGGTGAGCGTGATGTCCAGCAGCCGCGCCGCCTTGCGGGCATCGTCGTAGAACAGCTCGTAGAAGTCGCCCATCCGGAAGAACAGCAGGATGTCCGGGTACTCCGCCTTGGCGGCGAAGAACTGCTTCATCAGCGGGGTGTGGGCGGGGGCGTTGGACTCGGCGGACATGGGGCGCGGGCTGGGGGAACCGGCCTATTGTGCCGGAAGCGGGCGGGGCGCCGGGTCGTGCAAAGAAAAGGCCGGGCGTGGGGCCCGGCCTTCGTGGTCGCGTTGTTGCCTCAGGCTTCCGGCGCTTCTGCGGCGCCAGGCTCCGGGGGGGTGAACTTCACCTGCACGCTCACCCATCCCTCGACCTTATCGCCGTGGTTGCCATTTCGGCCGGCGTTGAATCGCCATTGGCGGGCCGCTTCGACAGCGGCGGCATCGAACACGCCTTCGGGTTTCGCGTACTTGACCTTGACGTCGCGCGGCACGCCGTCTTCGCCGACCAGCAGCTCCAGCACCAGCAGGCCGCCGACACCATCGGCCGCCGCGGCTGCCGGATACTTGGGCTTCGTCAGTACGTCCTGGTCGGTCACGACCTGAAGCGGTGGTGCCGGCGTCGCCACCGGCTGCACCGCCCACGCGGCGAACGTGGCCAGCGCCATCGAAGCGGCGATCAGGGCGCTGGCGACGCGGGCGCGGCCGGCGGAAGGCAAGGGAAGCTTGAGCATGGCGATTCTCTCCTTGAGCGGGTGGCTGGATTGCCAGTGGCAACCCAGCGGCAGGCCGAAGTCCGCCAGCTGGGTCTTGAGCATCACCTCGCCGTAGCGGCGGCGGGCGTCGGGATGGCGGGCGAGCACGGCGGCGTCGCAGGCCAGTTCCTGGTCGAGCCGGAAACGCACGGAGGCCAGGTGCAGCAGCGGGTTGAACCAGAGCAGGCAGCGCAGCAGCGAACACAGGGCCTGCGCCGGCAGGTCGCCGCGCCGCAGGTGCTGGCGTTCGTGTTCCAGCACCAGCGCCTGTTCTTCCGGCGAATAGCGGCGGGTGAAGTCGGCGGGCAGCACCAACCGCGGGCGCCACAGGCCGATGACGGCCGGGCCCAGCGGCGCGCCGTCGTCGTCGCCATTCGCGTCTCGGGTGCGAAGCTGGCGATGGAAGCGCCACTGCCGCGTCGCGAACACCAGCGCCGTTGCGACCGCACCGGCCAGCCAGAGCGCCGGCCACGGACTGGCGGCGCCGGCTTGTTGAACGACCAGGCTGGCGTCCATCGCTGCGAGGCGCAGCGGCGACGGCACCAGGGCCAGCGTGGCTGTCGCGGCTGGTGCCGTCGGCAGCAATACCGCCATGCCGGCCAGCGGCACGGCGGCCCAGGCCGTGTAGGCCAAGCGCGCGCCGGCCAGCCGCCGCAGCGGGCGGCGCAGCGCCAGCACCGCGAACACGGCCAGCGAGGTGGCGAGCGTGGCTTCGGCCAGGGCCACCAGGAATTCACTTCCCATCGTCGATCTCCTCGAGCAGGCGCCGCAGCTCGGCGATGTCCTCCGGGCTCAGCGCACGCTGGCCGGACAGGTGGGCCACCATCGGTGCAAGCCGGCCGTCGAAAAGGCGGTCCAGCAAGCCGCGGCTCTGGCCGTGCACCCAGGCCTCGCGTTCGAGCACCGGGTGGTAGCGGTAGCGCCGCCCGTCTTTTTCGGCACGAATGGCGCCCTTCTTCAGCAGGCGGTTGAGCAGGGTCTTGATGGTGGCTTCCTGCCATTGCTGCGCCTGCGCCAGCTCGGCCACCACTTCCTCGGCGTAGCGGGGGCTGCGCTGCCACAGCACTTCCATGACCACGCTCTCGGCGTCGCTGATGGGAATTTGCTTGTTTACGTTCGTAATCATGTAGCCAGATTACACGCGTAATCGAAGCTGTCAAGCATCGGGATGGCCGCCCGCCGCCGCCGCGCTTACCCTAGGCCGATGGAAGAGACCACCACGCTCGACGATGCCGCGCTGCACGCCCTTGCCGAACAGGTCGGCGCCGCGCTCCAGGCCCGCCACCTGATGCTGGCCACCGCGGAAAGCTGCACCGGCGGCTGGATCGCCAAGATGGTCACCGACATCCCGGGCTGCTCGGCCTGGTTCGACTGCGGCATGGCGGCCTACAGCTACGAGGCCAAGCAGGCGCTGCTGGGCGTGCGCCCGGAAACCCTGACCGAACACGGCGCCGTGAGCCGCGAAACCGTGATGGAAATGGTGTCGGGCGCGCTGGTGACCTCGGGCGCCAGCATCGCCGTGGCCGTCACCGGCATCGCCGGCCCCACCGGCGCCACCCCGGGCAAGCCGGTGGGCACGGTGTGGATCGGCTGGAAGCGCCGCGGCGGCTATCCCAAGGCCGAACTTTTCCACTTCGACGGCGACCGCGACGCGGTGCGCCGGCAGACCGTGGCCGCCTCCCTGCGCGGGTTGCTGGCGCTGGCAGGCTGAGTCCCGACGGCCGGGCTTGACACCCGGGCGGGGTTCGTTAGTAGTATTGCTACTAATGGACATCACCGACACCCAGCAGGCCATCCTGGCCTTCATCGCCGAGCGCATCGAAGCCGACGGCGCCTCGCCGTCCCAGGTCGAGATCGCCCATGCCTTTGGCTTCAAGGGCGTGCGCGCGGCCCAATACCACCTCGAGGCCTTGGAGCAGGCCGGCGCCATCCGCCGCGTGCCCGGGCAGGCCCGGGGTATCCGCCTGGTGACGTCCCCGGCCGCCGACCTCGTCCCGGCGGCCGGGGACGCACCGCTCCGCCTGCCGGTGCTCGGCCAGGTGGCCGCGGGCATGCCCATCGGCGCCGATGCCGGCGTGCACGACATGGTGCTGCTCGACCGCGTGTTCTTCTCCCCGGCGCCCGACTACCTGCTGCGCGTGAAGGGTGATTCCATGCGCGACGAAGGCATCCTGCACGGCGACCTGATCGGCGTGCATCGCACCTCCGAGGCGCGCAGCGGCCAGATCGTGGTGGCGCGCATCGACGACGAAATCACGGTCAAGCTGCTCAAGATGGCCAAGGACGGCATCCGCCTGCTGCCCCGCAACCCCGACTACCCGCCCATCGTGGTGCAGGCCGACCAGGATTTCGCCATCGAGGGCCTCTACTGCGGCCTCGTAAGGCCGAACCGGTGAGCCTGGGCCAGAAGAAAGGCACGAGGAAAAAATCCAATTCCCTACAGCGGATCGAAGCGGAACAGGCTGCCTTGGCCGCCACGGAACAGGCAGATTCACCGGTGCCGGCCCCTTCTCAATCCGTGAGACCTGGCCCCGCTAACCTGGCGCCCACTGACCACACACCCCCGAGGAACAAGACCATGGACGAGAACAAGAAGCGTGCCCTCACCGCCGCCCTGAGCCAGATCGAAAAGCAGTTCGGCAAGGGCGCCGTGATGCGCATGGGCGACAAGAGCACCGAGCCGGCCGAGGTCATCGGCACCGGTTCGCTGATGCTCGACATCGCGCTCGGCATCGGCGGCCTGCCCAAGGGGCGTGTCGTCGAAATCTATGGTCCGGAATCCTCGGGCAAGACCACGCTCACCCTGCAGGCCATCGCCGAATGCCAGAAGGCCGGCGGCACCGCCGCCTTCATCGACGCCGAACACGCGCTCGACCCGACCTACGCGGTCAAGCTGGGCGTGAACATCGACGACCTGCTGGTCAGCCAGCCCGACACCGGCGAGCAGGCGCTCGAAATCGCCGACATGCTGGTGCGCTCGAACTCGGTGGACATGGTGGTGGTCGATTCCGTCGCCGCGCTCACCCCGCGCGCCGAAATCGAAGGCGAGATGGGCGACCAGCTGCCGGGCCTGCAGGCCCGCCTGATGAGCCAGGCCCTGCGCAAGCTCACCGGCAACATCAAGCGCAGCAACTGCATGGTCATCTTCATCAACCAGCTGCGCATGAAGATCGGCGTGATGATGCCGGGCCAGAGCCCGGAAACCACCACCGGCGGCAACGCGCTCAAGTTCTACGCCTCGGTGCGCCTCGACATCCGCCGCATCGGCTCTGTGAAGAAGGGCGACGAGGTCATCGGCAACCAGACCAAGATCAAGGTGGTCAAGAACAAGATGGCGCCGCCGTTCAAGGTCATCGTCACCGAAATCCTCTACGGCCAGGGCATCAGCCGCGAGGGCGAGTTGATCGACATGGGCGTGGACGCCAAGCTGGTCGAGAAGTCCGGCGCCTGGTACGGCTACAACGGCGAGCGCATCGGCCAGGGCAAGGAAAACGCCCGCCAGTGGCTCAAGGACAATCCGGCGGTGGCCAAGGAGCTTGAAGCCAAGCTGCGCGACAAGTTCGTGCCGGGCCTGGTGATCGGCGACGAGAACGCCGAACCGGTCGAGGCCTGAGCCAGACATGTCCGGGCCCGGGCGCCCCGGCGCCGACGCCTACCAGCGGGCACTGGGCCTGCTGGTCAGGCGTGAACACTCCCGGCGCGACCTCACCCGCAAGCTGGCCCAGCGTGGGGTCGAGCCGGAAGAGGCCCAGGCCGCCGTGGAGCGGCTGGCGGGGCAGGGCTACCAGGACGACGACCGCTTCGCCGCCAGCTTCGCCCGCGACCGCGCCGCTGCCGGGTATGGCCCGGTGCGCATTCGTGTCGAGCTGGCCGGCCACGGCCTGAAGGAAGAGGCCATCCAGGCCGCCCTGGCCGCCTGCGAAACCGACTGGCCGGCCCTGGCCCGCCGCCAGGTGGAGCGCCGCCACCGCCCGGCCGAGCTGGCCGACCCGGCCCGGCGGCGCAAGGTCGTCGAGTTCCTCCTGCGCCGCGGCTTCGACCAGGAAAGCGCCTGGGGCGCCGTGCGGGCGGTTCCCGACGACGCCGTCGACGACTGAATCCGCGCCCCGGAAACCGCGTCCGGGCTGGTAATCTTGGCAGTCTCGCCGGCCGATCCACCGCCGGCCCCAGTTCAATTGCCTGCCAGCCCCCATGACCAAGACCAGCAACCAGATCCGCCGGGATTTCCTCGAATTCTTCCGTTCCAAGGGCCACGAGGTCG
>Ga0154536_1009_pt1 | contig 18981 bp, 17 predicted proteins | sample RifGroF1_FD_105679 | JGI IMG/M metagenome (GOLD analysis project Ga0154536, IMG submission 105679) | Xanthomonadales bacterium GWF1_69_6 | reverse complement strand
GCCCAAGCTGCTGCTGGCCGACGAGCCGACCGGCAACCTCGATTCGCAGATGGCCCGCGGCGTGATGGAACTGCTGGAGGAGATCAACGCCGGCGGCACCACCATCCTCATGGTCACCCACGACCCGGAGCTGGCGGCGCGGGCGCACCGCAACGTGCACATCATCGACGGCCAGGTGTCCGACCTGACCCACGAGACCGCCCGCAGCCTGGCCGCCGCCAAGGCGGCCACCGCCGCCGCGAACGCCTGAGGAGCCCGCCATGTTCCGCTACTACCTTGGCCTGGGCTTCCGCAGCCTGCGCCGCAACCCGGTACTGACGACGCTGATGGTGCTCACGCTGTCGGTGGGCGTGGCCGCCAGCATGACCACCCTGACCCTGCTGCGCGGCATGTCGGGCGACCCGATCCCGCAGAAGTCCGACCGCCTGTTCGTACCGCTGCTCGACAACCGCCCGGCCGGTGACGGCGCCGGCACCGACCCCGAGCCGCCGGACCAGCTGACCATGCGCGACGCCACGGCGCTGTGGGAGCGCGCCAAGGCGACCCGGCAGACGCCGGTCTACGGCGTCAGCCCGCCAATCGATTCGGGCCGCCCCGACCTGCCGCCCTTCTTCAGCGACGGCCTGGCGGTGGGCCGCGACTTCTTCGCCATGTTCGACGTGCCGTTCCTGTATGGCCAGGCCTGGAGCGTGGAAGACGACGCGCGCGGCACGCAGGTGGTGGTGATCGGCCGCAGCCTGTCCGAGCGCCTGTTCGGCGAGGGTGTGGACCCGGTGGGCCGCACGCTCCGCGCCCGCGACGACGAGTACCAGGTGGCCGGCGTGATCGACACCTGGAACCCGGTGCCGAAGTTCTACCGCCTGGTGGGCAGCGGCAGCTTCGATACCAGCGAGGACATCTACATCCCCTTCCGCACCGCCATCGCCCGCGAACTGCAGGTCAACGGCAACATCAGCTGCAACTCCTCGCCGGGCGTGGGCTTCCGCGGCCTGGTGGAATCGGAGTGCAACTGGGTGCAGTTCTGGGCCGAACTCGACGACGCGTCCGGCCGCGGCGAGTACGCCGACTTCATCGACGCCTATGTTTCCGAGCAGAAGGCGCTCGACCGTTTCCCGCGCGAGCTCAACAACCGCCTCTACGACGTGCGCGAATGGCTGGACGTGCGCGAAGTGGTCAGCGACGACACCCGCACCTCCACCTGGCTGGCCTTCGCCTTCCTGCTGGTCTGCCTGGTGAACACCGTGGGCCTGCTGCTGGCCAAGTTCAGCGCCCGCCCGGGCGAGATCGGCGTGCGCCGCGCACTGGGCGCATCGCGCGCCGAGATCTTCCAGCAGTACCTGACCGAAGCGGCCGTGATCGGCCTGGTCGGCGCCGGCGTCGGCATCGGCCTGACGATGGGCGCGCTGGCCTTCATCCGCGGCTTCAACCAGGGACTGGCGCAGCTGACCCACCTCGACGTGCCGATGATGGCCATCGCCGTCACGGTGTCGGTGGTGGCCGCCATCGTCGCGGGGCTGCTGCCCACCTGGCGCGCCTGCCAGGTCGTGCCCGCCATCCAGCTCAAGAGCCAGTAAGGGGAACGCCATGGAAATCCGCCCGATCTTCTCCGCGCTGATGCGCAACAAGACCGCGCCGCTGCTGATCGCCGCCCAGGTCGCCCTGACCCTGGCCATCGTCTGCAACGCGCTCTACATCATCCAGGACCGCCTGGCCACGGCGGCCCGCCCCAGCGGCGCCGACGAGGCCAACGTGGCCGAAGTGCGCCTGTACCCGTTCCGCCAGATCGCCGACATCCGCGGCATGCAGATGCGTGACCTGGAGGCCATCCGCTCCATCCCCGGCGTGGTCTCGGCAGCCTGGACCAACCAGGTGCCGCTGGGCCGCTCCGGCTGGAACGTGGGCGGCCTGTCGACCTCGGCCGAGCAGACCAATTCGCAGGTTACCGCCGCGCAGTACTTCAGCGGCGAGTCCATGGTCGAGACCTTCGGACTCAACCTGGTCGACGGCCGCGACTTCCTGCCCGAGGAGGTGCTCGAGTCGGACCCGCAGGTGGACCGCAACCTGCCCGACGTGGCCATCATCACCCAGGCCCTGGCCCGCGAGCTGTGGCCGGACGATGCGTCGGTGCTGGGCAAGACCCTGTTCCTGGGCACCGGCGGCGCCGACGGCAACAGCGTCCAGATCGTGGGCGTGGTCGAGCGCATGCAGACGCCCTGGGCCACCAACAATGCAGAGGCGGAGTTCAGCCTGATCCTGCCGCTGCGCTACCTCGACCCCTACACCCGCTACTCGGTGCGCACCGAGCCCGGCCGCCAGGCCCAGGTGATGGCCGAGGTGGAAAAGAAGCTGCTGTCGCTGGGCAACGACCGCGTGCTGCTGAGCAACCGCACGCTGTCCGAGATCCGCGACATCCGCTACGCCGGCGAGAAGCTGATGGCCGGCCTGCTGATCGCGGTCACCAGCTTCCTGCTGATGATCACCGCCTCGGGCATCGTCGGCATGGCCAGCCTGTGGGTGAACCAGCGCCGCAAGCAGATCGGCGTGCGTCGCGCGATCGGCGCCCGCAAGTCCGACATCCTGCGCTACTTCCTGGTCGAGAACGTGCTGATCACCACCGGCGGCATCTTGGCCGGCGTGGTGCTGGCCCTGGCCCTGAACAACTTCCTGGTCACCGAGCTCGAGATCCCGCGCCTGCCCGTGGCCTACCTGGGCATGACCATGGCCGTGATGTGGGTGCTGGGGCTGCTGGCGGTGCTGGGCCCGGCCTGGCGCGCCGCCGCGGTGCCGCCGGCCATCGCCACGCGCACGGCCTGAAGGTAGGCTTAGACCATGCCGCCAAGCCCGAACGCCACCCTGCTGGTCATCGACGACAACCCGTCGGTGGCCGCTGCGCTGGAAGTGCTGTTTTCGCTGCACGACTACCGCACGGTCTGCGCCACGTCGCCGGAGGAGGGCCTGGCCCTGCTCCGGCGGCAGCCGGTGGACCTGGTCATCCAGGACATGAACTTCACCGAGGACACCACGTCGGGCGAAGAGGGCGAGGCGCTGTTCAAGGCGATTCGCGCCGAGCACCCGGACCTGCCGGTGATCCTGCTCACCGCCTGGACCCACCTCGAGTCGGCGGTGGACCTGGTCAAGGCCGGCGCCGCCGACTACCTGGCCAAGCCCTGGGACGACCGCAAGCTGCTGGCCACCGTGGCCAACCTGCTCGAACTCGGCCAGGCCAGCCGCGCGCTGGCCGAATGCGCCACCCGCGACCAGCGCCAGCGCAAGGACCTGGAGGCGCACTTCAACCTGTGCGGCCTGGTCTGGGCCGACCCGGCGATGGAGCGCGTGCTCTGCCTGACCACCCAGGTGGCGCGCGCCGACGTGCCGGTGCTGGTGACCGGCCCGAACGGCGCCGGCAAGGACAAGATCGCCGCCATCCTGCAGGCCAATTCGGCGGTGAAGGACGGCCCGTTCGTGACGCTCAACTGCGGCGCCCTGCCTTCGGAGCTGATCGAGGCGGAGCTCTTCGGCACCGAAGCCGGCGCCTATACCGGCGCGGGCAAGGCGCGCGAAGGCAAGTTCGAGGCCGCCGACGGCGGCACGCTGTTCCTGGACGAAATCGGCAACCTGCCGCCGGAGGGCCAGATGAAGCTGCTGCGCGTGCTCGAGACCGGTCGCTTCTCGCGCCTGGGCTCGAACCGCGAGAAGCAGGTCAAGGTGCGTGTGATCAGCGCCACCAACGCCGACCTGCCTGCGATGATCCGCGAGGGCCGGTTCCGCGAAGATCTGTACTACCGCCTCAACGTGATCGAAATCCGCGTCCCGCCGCTGGTGGAGCGACCGCGCGACATCCTGCCGCTGGCCAACGCCTTCCTGCAGCCGGGCAAGAAGCTTTCCGACGGCGCCGTGCACGCGCTGCTGCGCCACACCTGGCCCGGCCACGTGCGCGAACTCAAGAACGTGATGCAGCGCGCCTGCCTGCTCAGCCCCGGCCCCGAGATCGGCGCCGGCGACCTGGGCCTGCCGGTGACGCCGGTGCCCGCCGCCGCCAACGCCGACCCCGAACTCGACCGCGCCAGCATCGAACAGGCGCTCGCACGGGCCGGCGGCATCGTGGCGCAGGCGGCGGCCGACCTCGGCCTCAGTCGCCAGGCGCTGTACCGGCGCATGGAACGGCTGGGCATCGCCCGGACCTGAGGCCGATGCCCGGGCGCCGCTCGATCGCCGGCACGCTCGCACTGGCCAGTGCGGGCGTCGCGATGGTGGCGGTGGCGCTGGCCCTGATGCTTTCGGAATGGCTCGGCAATCGCCTGCTCGCCGGCTGCATCGCCGTGCTGGTGGCGCTGCTGCTGTCGATGTGGCTGATGCGCCGCCTGGTGCGGCCGGCGCTGTCCCTGTTCCGTGCGCTGGCAGGAACCGCGCTGAGCTATCGCGACGGCGACTTCAGCTTCGGCCTGCGCTGGCGCCACCGCGACGAACTCGGCGACCTGGTGGCCGCCCACAACGAGCTCGGCGGCGTGCTGCGCGAGCAGCGCCTGAGCCTGGTGCAGCGCGAACTGCTGCTCGACACCATGGTGCAGAACACCCCGGTGGCCATGCTGCTGGTGGCCGAGGGCGGGCACGTGGTCTATGCGAACCTGGCCGCGCGGCGCCTGCTCAACGACGGCCGCAAGATCGAAGGCCTGGCGATGGACGCGCTCGTTCGTGCCGCCTCGCCGGCCCTGCAGGACGCCCTGGACCGCGGCGGCGACGGCCTGTTTTCGGTGGGCGAAGGCGACGAGGAGGAGGTCTACCACCTCGCCCGCCGCGGCTTCCGGCTCAATGGCCGGCCGCACGAACTCGTGCTGCTGCGCCAGCTCACCACCGAGCTGCGCCGCCAGGAGGTGCAGACCTGGAAGAAGGTGATCCGCGTCATCAGCCACGAGCTCAACAACTCGCTGGCGCCGGTCGCGTCGCTGGCGCACTCGGGCGCCGAGCTGGTGCGGCGCGGCCAGCACGAAAGGCTCGAATCCATCTTCGGAATGATCGAGGAACGCGCGCGCCACCTCGAAGGTTTCATCCGCGGTTATGCGCGTTTCGCGAAGCTGCCTTCGCCGCGGCTAGAGGCGACGGCCTGGTCGCTGCTGGTGGACCGGCTGCGCAGCCAGATCGATTTCACGGTGGACGGCCCGCTGCCCGAGGAACGCGTGCGCGTGGACGTGCCGCAGATGGAGCAGGCGCTGCTGAACCTGCTCAAGAACGCGCACGAGTCGGGCTCGGCGCCGGAACAGGTGGCGCTGCGGGTGCGACGCACGCCCGGCCTGCTGCGCATCGAGGTGATGGACCGCGGCACCGGCATGAGCGAGGCGGTGCTGGCCAACGCCCTGGTGCCCTTCTACTCGACCAAGCGCAGCGGCACGGGCCTGGGCCTGGCGCTAGCGCGTGAAATCGCCGAGGCGCACGGCGGCCGCATCAGCCTCAACAACCGCGAAGGCGGTGGGCTGTCGGTGGCCATGGTGCTGCCTGTTTCCGAATCCGCCCTGCCCTGACCCTGAGCTTCTGTAGGAGCGGCTTCAACCGCGAAGCCTTTCGCGAAGAGCTTCGCGGCTGAAGCCGCTCCTACAGAAAACCAGGCGCCGGCGCTCAGCGCTTCTTGGGGCGCTGCCAGCCATCGACGGTGACCTGGCGACCACGGGCGACGGTGAGCTTGCCTGCCGGCGCGGGTTTGCTGATGACGCTGCCGGCGCCGATGGTGGCCTCCGCGCCGATCTCCACTGGCGCCACCAGCGACGAATTCGAGCCGATGAAAGCGCCGTCGCCGATCGTGGTGGTGGACTTGTTCACGCCGTCGTAGTTGCAGGTGATGGTGCCGGCGCCGATGTTCACCCGGCTGCCGATCTCGGCATCGCCGAGGTAGCTCAGGTGGTTGGCCTTGCTGCCCGCCCCCAGCCGCGATTTCTTGGTTTCCACGAAGTTGCCGATGTGCACGCCTTCGGCCAGTTCGGTGCCCGGGCGCAGGCGCGCAAAAGGGCCGATGGTGCAGCCCTCGCCCGCCACCACGCCTTCCAGGTCGCTGTGCGCGGCCACCACGGTGCCGGCGCCCAGCACCACGTCGCGAAGTCGGCAGAAGGGGCCGATGCGCACACCGTCGCCCAGCACCACACGACCTTCGAGCACCACGTTGGCGTCGATCTCCACGTCCATGCCGACTTCGACGCTGCCGCGCTGGTCATAGCGCGACGGGTCGGCGAAACGCACGCCGGCGCGCATCAGCGTTTCCGCCGCGCGCCGCTGGAAGGCGCGCTCGAGGCGAGCCAGCTGCAGCGGGTCGTTGGCGCCCTCGGCCTCGCCGGCCACGTCGCAAGGTGTGTGCGCGGCGGCACGGCCGTCACGGCGCGCCATGGCGAAGATGTCGGTGAGGTAGTACTCGCCCTGGGCATTGTCGTTGCGCAGCTGGCCCAGCCAGCGGCGCAGGTCGGACGCAGGCGCGGCCACCACGCCGGTGTTGACCAGGCGCACCGCGCGCTGGGCCTCGTCGGCGTCCTTGTGTTCGACGATGGCCTGCACGTGGCCATTGCCGTCGAGCAGGACGCGGCCGTAACCGGTCGGGTCGGCCAGGCTTTCGGTGAGCACGGCGGCGCGATCGGTGGCGGCTTCGAGCAGGCGGCGCAGCGTGGCCACGGTGATCAGCGGCACGTCGGCGTAGAGCACCAGCACGCGCGCGGCCTCGGGCACGCCCGGCATGGCCTGCTGCACGGCGTGGCCGGTGCCCAGCTGCTCGGCCTGTTCGGCCCAACGCAGGTCGGCCTGGTCGGCGAAGGCGGCGCGCACCTGGTCGCCACCGTGGCCATAGACTACGTGGATGCCGGCCGCGCCGAGCGCACGCGCGGCGTCGATGACGTGCGCCAGCATGGGCCGCCCGGCGATGCGCTGCAACACCTTCGGGGTGCGCGACTTCATGCGCTTGCCCTCGCCGGCGGCGAGGATGATCACGTGCAGGGCCTGGCTCATGGGTTCCTCCGTCGGCCTAGTATCGGCGCGGGCGCGGCGCGCCGCCAGCCGGACGAGTTCCCGGAAACGAAAACGCCGGCACGGGGCCGGCGTTGTCGTGGCCTTCGGCTTGCGCCGCGGGTCAGTGCTTGAGGTTCTTGCGCAGGCGCTCGAGGGCCTGCAGCTGGGCCAGGGCCTCGGCCAGCTTGGCCTGCGCCTCGGCGATTTCCATCGCTTCGCCGCGGTTGGCCAGGATGCGCTCGGCTTCGGCCTTGGCTTCCTTGGCCTTGGCCTCGTCGAGGTCGGCGGCGCGGATCGCGGTGTCGGTCAGCACGGTCACCACCTGCGGCTGCACCTCGAGGATGCCGCCGGAGACGTAGAAGAACTGCTCTTCGCCATTGGCGAGGATGACGCGCACCTGGCCCGGCTTGAGCCGGGTGATCAGCGGGGCGTGCTTCGGCGCGATGCCGAGCTCGCCCAGCTCGCCGGTGGCGACGACCATCTGGACGTCGCCGCGGAAGATCTCTTCCTCGGCGCTGACGATGTCGCAACGGATGGTGGATGCCATGTCGGTTTCCTAGGGGTTGCGCGGATTAAGCCGCGACGCCCATCTTCTTGGCCTTCTCGAAGGCCTCGTCGATGCCGCCGACCATGTAGAACGCCTGCTCCGGCAGGTGGTCGCACTCGCCGTCGACGATCATGCGGAAGCCACGGATGGTTTCCTTGAGCGTGACGTACTTGCCCGGCGAACCGGTGAACACTTCGGCCACGTGGAAGGGCTGCGAGAAGAAGCGCTCCGCCTTTCGGGCGCGCGCCACGACCTGCTTGTCCTCTTCCGACAGCTCGTCCATGCCCAGGATGGCGATGATGTCCTTGAGCTCCTTGTACTTCTGGAGCGTGGCCTGGACCTTGCGCGCGGTGTCGTAGTGCTCGTTGCCGATGACGTTCGGGTCGAGCTGGCGCGAGGTGGAGTCGAGCGGGTCGACGGCCGGGTAGATGCCCAGCGAGGCGATGTTTCGCGACAGCACGACGGTGGCGTCGAGGTGGGCGAAGGTGGTGGCCGGCGACGGGTCGGTCAGGTCGTCCGCGGGCACGTACACGGCCTGGATCGAGGTGATCGAGCCGGTCTTGGTCGAGGTGATGCGCTCCTGCAGGACGCCCATTTCCTCGGCCAGGGTCGGCTGGTAACCCACGGCCGACGGCATGCGGCCCAGCAGCGCCGACACTTCGGTACCGGCCAGGGTGTAGCGGTAGATGTTGTCGACGAAGAACAGGATGTCACGGCCCTTGCCGGTGGCCGGGTCGATGTCGTCGCGGAAGTACTCGGCCATGGTCAGGCCGGTCAGCGCGACGCGCAGGCGGTTGCCCGGCGGCTCGTTCATCTGGCCGTACACCATCGCCACCTTGTCGAGGACGTTGGAGTCCTTCATCTCGTGGTAGAAGTCGTTGCCCTCGCGGGTACGCTCGCCCACGCCGGCGAACACGGACAGGCCCGCGTGCTGCTTGGCGATGTTGTTGATGAGCTCCATCATGTTCACGGTCTTGCCGACGCCGGCGCCGCCGAACAGGCCGACCTTGCCGCCCTTGGCGAACGGGCACATCAGGTCGATCACCTTGATGCCGGTTTCGAGCAGCTCGTTGGCCGAGGACTGGTCCTCGTACGACGGCGCGGAGCGGTGGATTTCCCAGTGATCCTTGGTGGCGACCGGGCCGGCCTCGTCGATCGGGCGGCCGAGCACGTCCATGATGCGGCCCAGGGTTTCCTTGCCGACCGGCACGGAGATGGCCTTGCCGGTGTTGACGGCGACCAGGTTGCGCTTGAGGCCGTCGGTGGAGCCGAGCGCGATGGTGCGCACGATGCCGTCGCCCAGCTGCTGCTGCACCTCAAGGGTGATTTCGGTGCCTTCGACCTTCAGCGCGTCGTACACCTTCGGCACGTCGGCGCGCGGGAACTCGACGTCGACGACGGCGCCGATGATCTGAACAACCTTGCCCTGGCTCATTGCTGTTTCCTCGGTTCTGATACTGGGTTGGGGCGCTGCGTCAGACTGCCGCGGCGCCGCCGACGATTTCGGAGATTTCCTGGGTGATCGCCGCCTGGCGCGCCTTGTTGTAGATCAGGTTCAGCGTGCCGATCAGCTTGGTCGCGTTGTCGGAGGCGGCCTTCATGGCCACCATGCGCGCCGCATGCTCGGAGGCGAGGTTCTCGAGCACCGCCTGGTAGACCAGGGACTCGACGTAGCGGGTCATGACCTGGTCGAGCACCGAGGCGGCGTCGGGTTCGTAGAGGTAGTCCCAGTCGTGCTTGCTCTCGAGCTTCTCGGGAGCCGGCAGCGGCAGGAGCTGGTCCTGCGTCGAGCGCTGGACCATGGTGTTGACGAAGTCGTTGTAGCAGAGGAAGACGCGGTCCAGCGTGCCGGCGGCGTAACCGTCCAGCATCACCTTGATCACGCCGACCAGCTGCGTCACCTCGGGCTTTTCGCCCAGGTGGGTGACCGAGCCGACCATGTTGACCTTCAGGCGGCGGAAGAACACCGACGCCTTCTGGCCCACGCAGACCACGTCCACGTCGACGCCCTTCTCCTGCCAGGCGCGCATGTCCGCCAGGATGCGGCGGAACATCTGCGAGTTCAGGCCGCCGCAGAGGCCGCGGTCGGTGGAGACGATGACGTAGCCCACGCGCTTGACCTGCTCGCGCGTGGCCATGAACGGGTGCACGTATTCGGTGTTGGCCTGGGCGATGTGGCCGATGACCTGGCGCATCAGGCGCGCGTACGGACGCGACGCCTTCATGCGGTCCTGGGCCTTGCGGATCTTCGACGCCGAGACCATCTCGAGCGCGCGCGTCACCTTGCGGGTGTTCTGCACGCTCTTGATCTTGGTCTTGATTTCCCTGCCGCCTGCCATGCTCTGCTCGCTAGGTTCTTTGCTTCGACGGTGGCGCGCCGGTGGGCGCGCCGCTCGTGGTCAACGCTGGTGGCTTACCAGGCGCCGGTGGTCTTGAACTCGGACACGATCTGCTTGAACGAAGCCTCGATGTCCTTGTCCCAGGCGCCGGTCTCGACGATCTTCTTCTCCAGCGCGCCCTGGGTATTGGTCAGGTGGGCGTGCAGGCCGGCTTCGAAGGCCAGGACCTTGTTCAGCGGCACGTCGTCGAGGTAGCCCTCGTTCACGGCGTAGATCGACAGCGCCATCTGGGCGATCGACATCGGCGCGTACTGCTTCTGCTTCATCAGCTCGGTGACGCGCTGGCCGCGCTCGAGCTGCTTGCGGGTGGCTTCGTCGAGGTCCGAGGCGAACTGGGCGAACGCCGCCAGCTCGCGGTACTGGGCCAGCGAGATGCGGATGCCGCCCGACAGCTTCTTCATGATGTTGGTCTGGGCCGCGCCACCGACGCGCGACACCGAGATACCGGCGTTCACGGCCGGGCGGATGCCGGCGTTGAACAGGTCGGTCTCGAGGAAGATCTGGCCGTCGGTGATCGAGATCACGTTGGTCGGCACGAAGGCCGAGACGTCACCGGCCTGGGTCTCGATGATCGGCAGCGCGGTGAGCGAGCCGGTCTGGCCCTTCACTTCGCCATTGGTGAACTTCTCGACGTACTCGGCCGACACGCGGGCCGCGCGCTCGAGCAGGCGCGAGTGCAGGTAGAACACGTCGCCCGGGTAGGCTTCGCGGCCCGGCGGGCGGCGCAGCAGCAGCGAGATCTGGCGGTAGGCGACGGCCTGCTTGGACAGGTCGTCGTACACGATCAGGGCGTCCTGGCCGCGGTCCATGAAGTACTCGCCCATGGCGCAGCCGGCGTACGGCGCGATGTACTGCATCGCGGCCGATTCGGAAGCCGAGGCCGCCACGACGGTGGTGTAGGCCATCGCGCCGTTTTCCTCGAGCTTGCGCACGATGTTGGCGATGGTGGAGTTCTTCTGGCCGATGGCGACGTAAACGCACTTAATGCCAGAGCCCTTCTGGTTGATGATCGCGTCGATCGCCAGGGCGGTCTTGCCGGTCTGGCGGTCGCCGATCACCAGCTCGCGCTGGCCGCGGCCGATGGGGATCATGCTGTCGACCGACTTGTAGCCGGTCTGCACCGGCTGGGCCACCGACTGGCGCCAGATGACGCCCGGGGCCACGCGCTCGACCGGCGAGGTCAGCTTGGCGTTCAGGGCGCCCTTGCCGTCGATCGGCTCGCCCAGGGCGTTGACGACGCGGCCCAGCAGCTCGGGGCCGACCGGCACTTCGAGGATGCGGGCGGTGGTCTTGGCGACGTCGCCTTCGCGCAGGTGCTCGTAGTCACCCAGCACCACGGCGCCGACCGAGTCGCGCTCGAGGTTCAGCGCCAGCGCGAAGGTGGCGTTCGGCAGCTCGATCATCTCGCCCTGCATCACGTCGGCCAGGCCGTGGATGCGCACGATGCCGTCGGACACCGAGGTGACGGTGCCTTCGTTGCGAGCCTCGGCCGACAGGGCGACCGATTCGATGCGGGCCTTGATCAGTTCACTGATTTCGGACGGGTTGAGCGTCTGCATGGGTATGTCCCTGGGTCGTCCGGCCGGGGCCGGCGCTTGGTTCAAAGGAAAATCGGATCAGTTCGCCAGCGCCGCCCCGAGGCGCGCCAGCTTGGTGCGGATCGAGCCGTCGATGACCACGCCACCGGCGTCCACCACGGCACCGCCGATCAGGGCGGGGTCGATGGCGGTGGCCACTTCGACCTCGCGGCCGAAGCGGCGCTTGAGCGACGCGGTGAGCTGCGCGATGGCGGCGGCGTCGAGGGCCGTGGCCGAGGTCACCGTCGCCTTCACCACCTGCTCGGCCTCGGCACGGAGCTGGTCGTAGAGGCCGGCGATTTCCGGCAGCAGGCCCAGGCGGCGGTTGGCCGCCAGGACGTCGACGAAACGCTGGAAGGCCGGATCCACCTCGCCCTGGGGCAGCACGAGCTTGGCGAGGTCGGCTGCGGTCACGCGGGGGTGGCCGATCAGGGCCTGGACCTCCGGGTGCGCCGCGACCTGGGCGGCGAAGCCCAGCAGGCCCGACCACTTGGGCAGCGCGCCCTGCGCCTGGGCCAGCTGGAAGGCGGCGCGGGCGTAGGGACGGGCGAGGGTGATGGCTTGGCTCATGGCGGCGTCCGGATCAGATGTCGGCGGCGAGCTCGTCGAGCAGCGCCTTGTGGGCGTTGCCGTCGATCTCCTTGCGGATCAGGCGCTCGGCACCGGCCACGGCGAGGGCGGCGACCTGGTGGCGCAGCTCTTCCTTGGCGCGGGTGGCGGCGGCGCCGATCTCGGCTTCGGCCTGCAGGCGGATGCGCTTGGCTTCCGTGATGGCCTCTTCCTTCGCCAGGTCGATGATCTGGGCGCGGCGGGCTTCGGCCTGGGCGATGATCTCGTTGGCCTTGGCGCGGGCTTCGCGCAGGACCTCGTTGACCTTCTCCTCGGCCTGGGCCAGGTCCTTCTTGCTGCGGTCGGCAGCGGCCAGGCCCTCGGCGATCTTCTTCTGGCGCTCTTCGATGGCAGCCAGCAGCGGCGGCCAGATCTTGGTCGCGATGATCCAGATGAGGCCGGCGAAGGCCAGCGCCTGGGCGATCAGGGTTGCATTGATGTTCATGGCTGCGCTCTATCCGGTGTCTACCTGGGCCCTTGCGGGCCCTTGCACGGCAACCCGGCCCGGCATGGCGCCGGGCGCGGGTTCGGGCGTGGGATTAACCCAGGCGCGAGACGAACTCGCCGATCAGCGGGTTCGCGAAGGCGAACATCAGGCCGACGGCGACGGTGATGATGAACGCGGCGTCGATCAGGCCGGCGGTGATGAACATGCGGACCTGCAGCACCGGGATCAGCTCCGGCTGGCGGGCGGCGGACTCGAGGAACTTGCCGGCCATGATGGCCAGGCCCAGGCCGGCGCCCAGCGCGGCGAGGCCGATCATGATGCCGATGGCCAGGATGGTCGAGGCCTGCACGTTGGCGAGGAGGGCGAGAGCTTCCATGGTGATTCTCCGAGCGGATTTACTGGTGGAAAGGATGGGTTTGGAGCTGAAACGATTTAGTGATGCTCTTCCATGAGGCTCAGGTACACGATCGAGAGCATCATGAAGATGAAGGCCTGCAGCGGGATCACGAGCAGGTGGAACAGCATCCAGCCAAGGCCGAACACGCCCGCCGCGATGGCGCCGGCGATACCCACGCCGCCGAGCACCCAGATCAGGAGGAACACGATCTCGCCGCCGTACATGTTGCCGAACAGTCGCATGGCCAGCGAAACCGGCTTGCTGACCAGCTCGACGATGTTGAGCAGGATGTTGGCCGGGAACATCCACGGGCCGAACGGCGCGGTGAAGAACTCGTGGACGAAGCCGCCCAGGCCCTTGGCGCGCAGCGCGAAGAAGATCATCAGGAAGAACACGCTGAACGACATGCCGAGCGTGGCGTTCACGTCGGCGGTCGGCACCGGCTTCCAGTAGTTCACGCCGAGGGCGTGCAGCGGGATGGCGAAGAAGTCGGCCGGGATCATCTTGATGAAGTTCATCATCAGGATCCAGCAGAACAGGGTGATGGCGATCGGGGTGACGAGCTTGCTGCGGCCCGGGTAGGCGTCGCGGGCCTGCTGGTCGACGAACTCGAGCACGATCTCGACGAAAGCCTGCCACTTGCCCGGCACGCCCGAGGTGGCGCGGCGGGTGGCCATCCAGAAACCGAACACCATCAGCAGGCCCATCAGCAGCGCCATGATCAGGGTGTCGGCGTTGATCGTCCAGAAGCCGCCCTCGCCCACCGTGATGGTGAGGTTCTGCAGGTGGTGCTGGATGTAGCTCGTCGGGGTGAGTTCGGCTTCGCTAGCCATTGCGTCCAACCTTGGGTTGATTCAACGTGCCGTCACCGCCGCCACCGCGGAGGCGGCGAAGGCGAACGCCAACCCCGCGAGCAACGGCAGGGCCGGCAACTTCAAGATGCCTATCGCCAGCACGAACACGGCGGCGACCAGCACCCACTTTCCCACCATCCCCAGCAGCAGCCGCCCGAGGGCGCCCGTTGCCGACTGGACCCCGCCGCCGAGCAGCGCCTGGCCCATCAGGACCGAGCCCAGCACGACCGCGGCCGTCCCGATGCCCGCCGCCAGCGCGGCCTTCGGCCCGGACAGGAGCCCGGCGATGCCTGCGACAGCCACCCCGGTCACCACTTGGGCCAGCACGGTGTGGCGCGCCAGGCGGGTTCCGGCAACAGGGGTTCGGGACACGGGTGGATCCAAACGGGCCCGGGAAAAAGGCCCCGGGCGTGGGGCCAAAATTATACGCGGCCGCATCGGCCCTTCTCAAGGGCCAAAAGCGGCAAATCCGGTATTTTTCAGGCCCCTGCGGCGCCTATTGTACGGGACATCCCTGGGTCGTGCCCGGGCCACCGAGCAACTGGACGGCATCGTTGCCCGTCCAGGCCCCCGGGACCCCGCCGATGAAGACGCCATCGAGCTCCATGCCCGCCAGCCCACCGGCCGCGAACCGGCGCCTCAGGGTGCCGATATCGGCCCGCGCGGGCGCGCCGGTGCGCTCGCACAGCGGGCAGAATCCGGTCAGTTGCTCGAGCGGGAGCACCGCGTCCGCCCCTGCGAACCGGGGGCTTTCGGCGGTGAGGAAGCGGGGCACGCCGCGGGCGTCGTAGACGAAGGCCGCGTAGAACTCGTAGTCCGGGAACAACTGCACGCTGTAGCCCGTGCCTGCGCGGGCAGGATCGAACCAGTGCGAGCTGGCGTCCACCGGCGCTCCTGCCAGCGTGGGGCAGCCGGCGCCGAACACCACCATCCGCTCCGAGCCGGACTGGCCGTCGAGCAGGTAGGTGAAGAGCACCTCGCCCTCCCCGGTGGCGGTGAGCGACGCGAAGCCCACGCTCGTGAGCACGTTGCTGCCACCATTCCACGCGGCGCGCATGACCGCGCTGTACCAGCGCGTTTCGCCGGACTGCGGTGCCAAGTTTTGCAGGTAGTACCAGGTCGGCGTGCCGTCCTGCAGGTAGGTGTACCAGAGGCCCGCCCACTGGTCTCCCGCCGGGTAGACGAACAGGCCGTGACCGCCGCGGTCGGGGTTGTAGTACGAGCCGGGCGTGGGCAGGCGTGGCGTGCCCTCGATCACGACGCTGAGGTTGGGGCGCTGGAAGCTGGCCCCCGGATTGACCGGCGTGAGGTACCAGCGGCCCGGACTCAGCTCCGCGCCGGGCACGGACAGCCAGCGCAGGCTGGTCAGGCCCTGCCAGGTGCGCTGCGCCTGGTTGCGCGGCGGTGCCGCCGGCACCAGCCCGCCCTCCGGGCTGGGCGCCTTGGCCAGGTAAAGGTCGAGCGGCGCATCGCTGTCCGTCCGGATCGTCAGGCCGGTGGCGCCCTCGGGCACGTCGATATAGACGCGGTCCGCCGCCGCGCCGGGCGGTAGCGCGAAGTAGGCGCCGGACCACAGGGGCGTGGGGCCGGCCACCGGGTCGACCCGGTCGATGCGGACGGGCACGAGGCGGCGCACGGCCTCCGCTCCTGCCTGCACCGACAGATAGGCGGCAACCGGCTGGCCAGGCAGGTAGTCCGGGATGAGCCAGGAGAGCCTGGCGGGGAAAGCCTCGCCTGCCGTCAGCCGGCCCGGCCCCGTGGCCGTGATTCGCCCGCCGTCGGCGGATTCGAGCTGGAATTCGAAGCGCTCCACCTTCGCCTGCTGCGCGGCACCGGAACGGGTATGCAGCATCGACCAGTAGTCGACGGCGTCGTCGGCAAGCACGGTGACACCCCATTCGCAGCGTTCGACATCCGGTGACATGGCGCTGGTGCAGCGCACTTCTTCGGGGTCGGGGCGGCCATTGCGGTTTTCGTCCACGCCCACGTACAGGTCCACGTCGCCACCCGAGGTGGAACGGGCATCGACCATGACCCTGCGCCGCGTGTCGACCTGGCGGCCGAAGAAGCCGCCGCTGAAGTCGGTGTTCGGCGACAGCATGCCGAGCACGAAGTCGGTGCCAGCGTAGCCCAGGTCCCAGGGCGATTCGGGCGTCGGGTCGTGCGACAGATCCATCGCGGCGGTGGCGGCGACGTGGCCGTTCATGGCCTCGATGCGCGCATCGGGCAGCGCCGGCAGCCCCGCCAGTTCGACGTCGATGAAACCTTCGCCGGTGCGGGCTTCCAGCGCGATATCGGGCAGCGGCCGGCGAACCATCTGCACCAGGCCTTCGGTGCATCTGCCCGAGCCTTCGCAGAGGCGATAGCCGAACGCGTCGTCGCCTGTTTCGCCGGCGCGGGGAGTGTAGTGGAGCGTGTCGTCGGCGGCCGTCGCCGTGGTCCCCGCGGTGTCAACGACGACGGTTCCGCCTGGCACGGTCGTGGACAGGGCGAGGCTGCCGCCCGCCAGGCGCGATGCCGTGGCCACGTCGTTGGCGCGCACGTCCAGGCGGACAGCGCCACCACCTTCGCGGATCGTGAAACGATCGTCGCGGGCGACCAGCGGCGGGGTGCCCGCGGCGCCGTCGTCATCGATGATCCGGCCATTGGCGGTGGTGACGCCCGCGCTCGCACCGGCGATGTTGGCAAGGCGGGCAAGGAAGAACTCCTCGGCCTCGTCCAGTGTGTCGCCGATGACCGGCACCGAGGCGGTGGTGGACACCTGGCCCGCCGGGATCACCACGACCGTGGCGGGAGGCACGGAGTAGTCCGAGCCCGCGATGGCCGTGCCGTCCTGCGTCGACAGGCTGAAGCTGACATCCGCGTCCGCAGCTGCGCTCAGGCTGACGGGGAAGACCAGTTCGCGGGTTCCCGCGTTGCCTTCCTGCACGCTGGCATCCGTGATCGAGATGACCGGCGGGGCGCCACCCTCGCCGTCGTCGTCGAGGATCGTGCCCCATCCGAAGATGTCGTCCGTGCTGGCGCCCACCACGTTGCTCACCATCAGCAGGAAACGCTCGTCCTGCTCGATCTCCGTGTCGCCTATGACCGGAATGCTGAACTGCACGGACGTCTGGCCCGGCTCTATCCGCAGGCCCTTGAGGAACACGACTTCGAAGTCCACGTCGGCGGTGGCCGTGTCCGCCGCCGGGGCGAAATTGGTGCTCTTCGCGTCGAAGGTCACCGCTGTGTTCGAGGCCTGGCTCAGTGTGGCGGTGAAGGTCGCCAGCGCCGCGCCGGCATCTCCCTCGGTCACCGCGACGTCGGCGACGTTCAGCACGGGCAGCGGTTCGTCGTTGAGGATGGTGCCCACGCCTTGGCCGTCGATGATGCGGGCATTGGTGGCTGAAAGGGCGTTGAGCGCGAACACTTCGTCGCGCTCCGCCACGGTGTCGCCACGGACGTCGACATCGAACGTGGCCTGGGCCTGGCCTGAAGGAATAAGCACGCTCGCGGTGCTGGCGATGTAGTCCGTACGATTGGCGGAGCCGTCGGCCGTAGCCAGCTGGAGCGTCACGCCCGGGTGCGCGGGGGTGCTTAGCGTGATCGTGAAGCGAACGGCGCGGCGACCGCTGTTGCCTTCGGTGACGCTGGCATCGTCCACCCGCACCGTCGGGCGGGAATCGGCCGGCACGGCGGGCGTGATGGCCGCGATGGCGGCGGCGGCCTCGGTGAAGCCGCGAGCGTTGTCGGCTTCGACGGCGTCCCCGCAGGGCAGCGACAGGCAGTTGGCAAGGCGCGGGTTCGAGAATCGCCCGATGCGAACCTGCGGCGACTGGGTGTAGGCCATCACGGTGGCAAACCCGGCGGACTCATCGACCGTTCGGCGGAAGCCGCGCGAATACGTATAGGCGCCGTAGTCTCGCTCCGACGTTTCCGTATCGTGGTGCCCTCCCATGTTGTGTCCGAGCTCGTGCGCGAACGTCCATTCGCCGCAATTGTCGTTGCGGAAGCCACGGTCGCTTGTCACCGAGAACCCGTACTCCTGGGTGAACGGTGCACCATGGTAGCCGCCGATCCAGCCCACACCGCAGCTGGTCTGGGTGCTGCGGTCGAAGTTCCGCATCAGCTTGACCAGGTCGGCGCCGTACTGCTCGCGCAACCGCAAGGCCTCGGCGCGGATCGGCAGCGAAACGCTGTCGGTCATCTCGTCGAGCGCCTCGCTGTTGTCGTTCCGAAGCGAATAGTCGACCAACTGCGCCGCAACGACACGGACGCGCAGGCCCACATCGCTGTCGATGTAAGCCTGGTTCGTGATCGTTTCCAGATAGGCGATGCGCGTCAGCACCGCCTCGTTGGAGCCCATCACGGAAACGAGCTCGCCGTTGTACATCACCACAACGTCGACCTGCTGGATACCCGCGGACTTCATGCCGTCCTGCTTCACGCGCAGTGCCTTGGCCGCAGCATCGGGCAGCGGTGGCAGGGCGAAGTCAGGTCCAGCCGGAGGCGCCAAAGAGGATCGCCCCTCCACCAGCCAGGTTCTCCCGGCCTGCGTCTCGATTCGCAGCGGCTCACCAGAGAGCTGGGGGATCAGGCCGAAGCTTGTCGATCCACCGAACACGATGACAGCTGATTGGGGGCCCTGCTTGGTATCGACGGTGGCGGTCCATGAGACGAGGCCATCAGCACGCCTTTCAACGCGGACGTCCCTTGCCAGCACGAATTGTCCCGACGTGCCCGGGAGGAGCATCTGGCCCGAAGCGGGAGCAATCGCCAGATCCCCAGCCGACAGGTCCAAGGGATAGCGCCGCTCTCCATCCGAAGCCAGCGCGGCCTTTGCCGGATCCGAGCGTAGCGGCCCCTCCGGGAAGGTGACGGCACCGAAAGCGGCAGGGGGAGCGAGCGCAAGCAGCAGCAGGAGACGAGGGGTCACTCGAAAACCTGTTCGTTCGGCGGGACTGAGAGATTTACCAGAGCGTGCCGCCAGGGGCCAGTCCACCGCAAAGATGCCGGAAACAAAAAACCCCCGCCGGCAGGGCGAGGGTCTGTCTTCTTGCGCATGGCCCAGAAAAGCGAAGGCCGGTCCTTTTGGGACCGGCCTTCTGGGGAAAAGCCCCTGGCGATGACCTACTCTTGCATGGCTTAGGCCACACTACCATTGGCGCAGCTGCGTTTCACTTCCGAGTTCGG
>Ga0154536_1160_pt1 | contig 19336 bp, 20 predicted proteins | sample RifGroF1_FD_105679 | JGI IMG/M metagenome (GOLD analysis project Ga0154536, IMG submission 105679) | Xanthomonadales bacterium GWF1_69_6 | reverse complement strand
CTGGGCAAGCCCGAACTGCGCCTGCGCGTGTTCCCCGAAAACCCCGCGAGGCGGCTTTACGAACGCCTGGGCTTCGCGGTCGTGGCCGAGCTGGACGGCGTGCTGCACATGGCGTGTAAGCTGCCTCCCGGAGGCCCGCCATGAGCAAAGCCGAGAACAAGACCCAGGCCACCGCGGCCAGCGTGGATGCCTTCATGGACGCCATCGCCGACCCGCAGCGCCGCGACGACTGCCGCCGCGTGCGCGCCCTGATGGAGGCCGCCACCGGCGCGCCCGCCGTGATGTGGGGCCCGTCCATCGTCGGCTTCGGCCGCTACCGCTACCGTTACGACAGCGGGCGCGAGGGCGAGTGGATGGTCACCGGCTTCTCGCCGCGCAAGAACGACCTCACGCTGTACATCATGCCGGGCTTCGACGCCCATGACGCGCTGATGGCGAAGCTCGGCAAGCACAAGACCGGCAAGAGTTGCCTCTACCTCAAGCGCCTGGCCGACGTGGACCTGGCCGTGCTGGAGGAACTGGTCACGCGCTCGGTGGCCGCCATGGCGCCGCAGCGCATCGACACCGCCGGGACCTGAGCCGCGCATGGGCACCGCCTTGCTCACGCTCCGCTTGTTCGCCGACTGTGCCCATGCACGCCTGCAGGCACTCGGCCCGGGCGACTGGACCACGGGCGGCGACGACGACGATGCCTGGGCGGTCTGGAACCGCGCCGAAGGCCGGGCGTTCCTGCTGCCTGCCGTCGCCTGGGCCGAAGCCCAGTTCACGCGCCGCGACGACTGACGCCCGGCCTCAGTCCAGCCGCGGCCAGGCCGTGGCGTCCAGCGTTTCGCGATAGGCGTGCCAAGCCGAATACGCCAGCCAGGGCATCACCACCACCAGGCCGAGGTAGGCGGTCAGGAACCCCACCGCCGTCAGCAGCGCGATCAGCGCGGCCCACAGCAGCATCACGCCCTTGTTGCGCAGCACGGCGTTCACGCTGGACACGCCGGCGGTCACCATGTCCACGTCGCGGTCGGCGATCATGGGCAGCGAAAACGCCGCCGTGGCGAACGTGAAGGCCGCGAACACCGAGCCCGCGGCCGAGCCGATCAGCAGGAATTCGACCCAGGTGAGCAGGTCGTTGTTTTCCACCGGCACCAGCGCGTTCACCATCATGCCGGCGCGCGACCACAGCATCAGCACCACCAGCTGCGCCAGCGCGAACACGCCGGCCTGCCCCGCCACGCGCCGCGCCAGCACGAAGGAATCGCGCAGCTCGGGTCGGCGGCCCGCCTCCAGTTCGCGGCTGACGCAATAGAGTCCCACGGCGATCAGCGGCGCCACGAACACGAAGCCCGACAGCAGCGCCGCCAGCAGCGCGAACCGCCCCAGCGACCAGGCCAGCGCCGACACCGCCACGCTCACCAGCAGCACCACGCCGCCGAACAGCAGGCTCAGCCCCGGCGCCCGCCGGAAATCGCGCCAGCCGGCCCGCAGCCAGCGCAGCGGCGCCCCCGCATCGAGCGTGGCGCAGGGCACCGCGAACGGGCGCTCGGCCTCCTGCATGGGCTCAGACCTCCACTTCCATGCCCGGCCGCGACAGCATCACCTCGGCCTGCAGGTCGGCGCGCATCACCTTGGCCAGGGCCTCGCGGGCGTCGTCCTCGCCGTGCACCACCACCACCGGCGGGCGGTTGGGGATCTGTTTGTACCAGTCCACCAGGCCGGGCTGGTCGGCGTGCGCCGACAGGCCGCCCACGGTGTGCAGCTGCGCCCTCACGTGGATGACCTCGCCGAACATCTTCACTTCGCGCGCGCCATCCACCAGCCGGCGGCCCAGCGTGCCCTGCGCCTGGTAGCCCACGAACATCACGTGTGCCTCGCGACGACCCAGGTTCTGGCGCAGGTGGTGGCGGATGCGGCCGCCGTTGCACATGCCCGAGCCGGCGATGATGATCGCGCCGCCCTTGTGCCGGTTGATGGCCATCGACTCTTCGGTTTCGGCGGTGAAGTTCAGGTTCGGCAGGCGGAACGGATGCGGCCGGCCGCGCCACACTTCCTGCGCGTCCTCGTCGAACAGCGATTCGTGCCCGTCGTAAACCTCCACCACCTTGGTGGCCATGGGGCTGTCGAGGAAGATCTTCCAGCGCGACATCTGCCAGTCGTCCCAGTGCCGCGCGAACCAGTACAGCAGCTCCTGGCTGCGACCCACGGCGAAGGCCGGGATCAATACGTTGCCGCCAGCGGACCAGGCGCTGTCGAGCACTTCGGCGATTTCCACCAACGTGGCCTCGCGGTCGCGGTGGGCGCGGCCGCCGTAGGTGGATTCGAGCAGCAGCAGGTCGGCGTGCGGCACCGGCTGGGCGTCGCGCAGGATGGGCGTGCCCTTGGGGCCGAGGTCGCCGGAGAACACCAGCACGCGCTCGCGTTCGCCTTCCTTCGCGCGCAGCTCCACGCTGGCCGAACCGAGGATGTGGCCGGCGTCGCGCAGCGTCACGGTGACGCCGGGCAGGATTTCCGTGGGCTTGCCGTAGCCGACGGGCCGCACCAGCTTCAGCACCTTGCCCACGTCGGCGCGGGTGAACAGCGGCTTGTGGTGGGCGTGGCCCTCGCGGCGGTACTTGTTGTCGCGCTCGGCGTCCATCTCGGCCAGCGAGGCGGCGTCCTCGAGCATGATCCTGAGCAGGTCGGCGGTGGCCACGTGGGTCCAGATCGGGCCCTTGTAGCCGCGCGCCACCAGCACCGGCAGCCGGCCGCAATGGTCGATGTGGGCGTGGCTGAGCACCACCGCCGACAGGCCTTCGATGTCGAAGGGGAAAGGTTCGAAGTTGCGGTGCTCGTCCTCGATGCTGCCCTGGATCATGCCGCAGTCGAGCAGCAGCCGGTGGCCGGCGGCCTCGACTTCGTGGCAAGAGCCGGTCACTTCGCCGGCGGCGCCGTGGAATCGGACTTTCATGGGTTCTCCGGTGAGGATCCCCCATCAATGTACCCCGGAAACAACGACGGCCGGGAGGTCCCGGCCGTCGCGTGGAACGCCTGCCCCGCCGTCAGCGGGCGACGCCCATTTCCTCGAGCAGGTTCGGCGCCGGGAACACCTTGTCCATGATCCAGACCATGTAGCGGTGGTCCACCGAGATCATGCGGGTCATGGTGGGGTCGAACACCCAGTTCGAGCTCACCGACTCCCAGTTGCCGTCGAAGGCCAGGCCCACCAGCTCGCCCTTGCCGTTGAGCACGGGCGAACCGGAATTGCCGCCGGTGATGTCGAGGTCGGACAGGAAGTTCACCGGCACGGCGGCCTTCTGCTGCGCCGACATCGCGGCGATGGCGTCGAGCTGGTTCTTCGGCGCGTCGAACGGCTCCACGCCGGTGGCCTTGGCGGCAAGGCCGTCAAGCGAGGTGAACGGGGTGTAGGCCACGCCGTCCTTCGGCGAATAGCCCATCACGTTGCCGTAGGTGATGCGCAGGCTGAGGTTGGCGTCCGGGTACACGCCCTGGCCCTGGCTGCGCTTGTAGGACTGCACGGCGGCCAGGTAGACCGGGCGGTGCAGGCTCTGGTCGCCGGTGCGCGCCTTGCCCGCGTCCTCGATCTCCTTGAGCACCGGGGCCAGCGACACGGCCAGCTTCAGCAGCGGGTCGGCGTGGGCCTCGACGGCGGCCAGGTCGGCCTGCATCAGGGCCATGCGGGCGTCGGTGCCGGCCAGCGTGGTGCCGGCGTAGGTGGCGTCGAGGGCGCGGGTGATGGCGGCCTCGTCGTTGCCGCCCAGCCAGGCGTCGATGGCGGCCACGCGCTGGTTGGCGGGCAGCTTCAGGTACTCGCGCAGCCAGTAGGCCAGCAGCTGCTTTTCCATCTCCGGGACATAGCGGCGGTCGAGCTGCTGGATGGCGCCCTGGATGCCCGGCAGGTCGCGCTGCTGGTAACCCGGGGCGCGCTCGGCGTCGGGCTTGGCCGATTCGATGGCCAGGCGGTGCAGCATGCGCAGGTTGCCCAGCAGGCCGGTGTTGGCGATCTGGCCGACGACCAGGTCGCGCTCACGGGTGGCGCGGGCCTCGGCGGCCAACTGCACCAGGCGGGCGTGCGCGGCCAGGCCGGCTTCGCCCTGCTTGCCCTGGGCGCGCAACCAGGCCAGCACGGCCTCTTCCTCGGCGCGCTTGGTGGCCGAGGCGTCGATGCGGGCGAAGCCCTCGAGCTGGCCATCCCAGTTCTTCATGGCGTTCTGCCAGCCGCGGATGGTGTTGGCGTACTTCACCGCCAGGTCGGCATTGCCCTTGCCGGCCGCTTCCACCAGCGCCACCAGGTTCTTCAGGTGCTGGCCCACCACCGGGTACTGCCAGGTGGACACGGCCTGGAATTCGTCGAACAGCGCGTAGCGGTTGGTCGTGCCGGGGTAGCCGGCCACCATCACGAAATCGCCGGCTTCCACGCCGTCCTTGGCCAGGCGCAGGTACTGCGTGGGCTTGAACGGCACGTTGTCTTCCGAATACGCGGCCGGCTTGCCGTCCTTGCCGACGTAGGCGCGGTAGAACGAGAAGTCGCCGGTGTGGCGCGGCCACATCCAGTTGTCCACTTCGCCGCCATAGTTGCCGATGCTGCCCGGGGGCGCGTAGACCAGGCGCACGTCCTTGATCTCGATCTGGCGGAACAGGCGCCAGGTCTGGCCACTGAAGAAGCTGTACAGGGTGCAGCGGTAGCCGGCTTCCGATTCGCACTCGGCGATCAGCGCCTTCTGCGCCGCTTCCAGCGCCTGCTGGCGGGCCAGGCCGGCGGTGTCGCCGGCGGCGGCCTGCATCTTGTCGGTGACGTCGGTGATGCGGTCCATCACGTACACGCGGGCGTTCGGGCCGGCGGAGACTTCATCGGCGAGCGTGGCGGCGTTGAAGCCGTCCTTGATCAGGTTGCGCTCGGCGGTGGAGTTGAGCTGGATGGCGCCGTAGGCGCAGTGGTGGTTGGTGACCACCAGGCCCTCGGGAGACACGAACGACGCGGTGCAGCCGCCCAGCGCGACCACGGCGCCCATCGGGTCGCCGGTGAGGTTGGCGAGCTGCTCCGGCGGCAGCTCCAGGCCCGCCTGCTTGAGCGGGCCGGCGATCTCGGGCAACTGCTGCGGAACCCACATGCCCTCCTTGGCCTGCGCGGCGAAAGAGAGGGACAGGGCGACGGCTAGGACGGCAAGACGCATCGGCGGGACCTCGTGTTTTGTCGAATTCCCAAGCCTAGCAGCGGTGGCGCTTGCGGGGCGTGCACGCGGGTATAGACTTTCGACAGGGGACAAACGAGGGGGACTTATGCGTGCACTGCTGCTCGTGGGCGGCCTGCTGGCCGCGTTGGCCGGCCCGGCGCGGGCGCAGTCGCCCGACGAGGCCCTGGCCAACCTGTGGAACGCCCTGTGCGCCGGCGCCGCGCCCGGCAGCCCGCTGGCCAGCCGCTGCGCCGAAATATTCGCCGGCGGCCCCAACAGCCGCGAGCGCGCGGCCGGCGGCAACTTCCTGGGCGAGATCCCGGGCCAGGGCCGCGCGGCCACCCGCGACGGCGCCCCGGCCGACACCGAACTGCGCACCGACCTGGGCGCCGGCTGGTCGGCCTTCGCCAGCGCCGACCTGGGCCGGCTCAAGCGCCGCGACGGCACCAACGAGGCGCCTTTCGACGGCGACACCGGCGCCCTGCTGGCCGGCGTGGACTGGGCGCCCTCGGCGCGCTGGCGCCTGGGCCTGGTGGCGAACCACGTGCGCGACGAACTCGACTTCCTGCGCTCCGACGGCAGCCTGCGCACCCGCTTCACCGGGGTGATGGCGCTGGCGGGCTGGAACCTGGCCGACAGCCTGTCGCTCGACGCCTACGCGGGCAGTCTGCGCGGCGACTACCGGGTGCGCCGCGCCATCAACTTCACCCTGCTCAGCGGCGTCAGCGTGGACGCCGTGGCCAACGCCAGCACCGACGCCGACCGCCGCCTGGCCGGTGCCGGCCTCACCTGGTCCCTGCCCGCTGGCGCCTGGGAATGGCAGCTGGGCGCCGGCGTGGACTGGCAGCGCACCGAAATCGACCCCTACGCCGAAACCGGCGGCTCGGGCCTGGCGCTGTTCGTGCCGGGGCGGGCCATCACCAGCCGCCGCGGCCGGCTCGACGCGGCGCTGGCGCGCAACGTGTCGGCGTCCTGGGGCGTGTGGCAGCCGATGCTGCGGCTGGGCTGGCGGCGCGAATTCGCCAACCCGGCGCGGCCGCTGGCCGTGACCTTCGTGAACGACGGTAACGCCACGCCCATCCGCTTCGACACCGACGACGCCGACGACAGCTGGGGCGAGGCGGGCCTGGGCGCGGTGTTCGTCTTCACGGGCGGGCATTCGGGCTTCGTCGAACTGCGCCAGCGCATCGGCCACGACTTCCTGCAGGAACGGGTGCTGGCCCTGGGCTGGCGGGTGGAACTGCCCTGAGGTTTTCCCGGCCGGTTCACGGCTGGCGGGTATAATTCCGGCCCTCACGGCCCGTCCGGGCCAGCGTGGAACTCGACGATGTCCCAGCAGACGATGAAAGCGCTGGTGAAGCGCAACCCCGAAAAAGGCATCTGGATGGAACAGGTGCCGGTGCCCTCGCCCGGCCCGAACGAGGTGCTGATCAAGCTCGAGAAAACCGCCATCTGCGGCACCGACCTGCACATCTACAAGTGGGACGAGTGGAGCCAGCGCACCATCAAGCCCGGCCTGGTCATCGGCCACGAGTTCGTCGGCCGCATCGTCGAAATGGGCCCGGGCGTCACCGGCTACGCCATCGGCGACCGCGTGTCGGCCGAAGGCCACATCGTCTGCGGCCACTGCCGCAACTGCCGCGCCGGGCGCCAGCACCTGTGCCCGAACACCACCGGCATCGGTGTGAACCGCCACGGCGCCTTCGCCGAATACATCGTGATGCCCTCTTCGAACCTCTGGCCCATCCCGGATTCGATCCCGTCCGAGCTGGCCGCGTTCTTCGACCCCTACGGCAATGCCGCGCACTGCGCGCTGGAATTCGACGTGGTGGGCGAGGACGTGCTGATCACCGGCGCCGGCCCGATCGGCATCATCGCCGCGGGCATCTGCAAGCACATCGGCGCGCGCAACGTGGTGGTCACCGACGTCAACGACTACCGCCTGAAGCTGGCCGCGGAAATGGGCGCCACCCGCGTGGTGAACGTGTCCAAGCAGTCGCTCAAGGAAGTGATGAAGGACCTGCACATGGAGGGCTTCGACGTGGCCCTCGAGATGAGCGGCAACCCGCACGCCTTCAACGACATGCTCGACTGCATGTACCACGGCGGCAAGATCGCCCTGCTCGGCATCCTGCCCAACGGCGCCGGCATCAACTGGGACAAGGTGATCTTCAAGGGCCTGGTGCTGCACGGCATCTACGGCCGCAAGATGTACGAGACCTGGTACAAGATGACCCAGCTCGTGCAGTCCGGCTTCCCGCTCGGCAAGGTGCTCACCCACCAGGTGCACATCGACGATTTCCAGAAGGGTTTCGACCTGATGGAAAGTGGCCAGTGCGGCAAGGTCGTGTGCAGCTGGTCCTGACGAACGACTGAGCACTCCGCCGCCGTGTTCCGCCGCCTGCTGACCCCGGCGGCGCTGGCGCTTGCCCTGGCCGGCGGCGCCCGCGCCGAATCCGAACCGGTGCTCGACGCCGCCACCCTGGTCGAGCCTTCTTTGCTTTCCGGGCCGGGCTGGCGGGTGGACCCGCGCGTCGAAGTGCGCGGTTACCAGGCGCGTTTCCGCATCCACACCGACTGGGGCGAGCTCGAGGCCGACAGCGTCGAGCTGCTGGCCGTGCGCGTGGCGGAAATGCCTGCGCTGGCCGCGCTGCACGGCGCCGAAGTGGACGAAGTGGTGGCCGCGGCCGCCAAGGAACGTGCCCTGCACCCGGCGAGCGCCGTGGGCGCGGTGGCGCGCGAACCGGTGCGCGCCGTCACCGGCCTGCCGCTGGGCGTGGCGCGTTATTTCGGCGAGCGCTGGCAGCGCCTGCGCGCCGCGGTGCGCCGCCTGGCCGACCGCGGCCGCGAAGAAGTGATGCACGAAGGGTCGCCCTACGACCAGCCCGACGGCCTGATGGGCGTGGCCGGCGACGACCGCCCCGGCCGCTCGCGCGGCTTCTGGAAGCGCCGCGGCCGCGAAGTGGCGGGCCTAGCCAAGCAGGAAGTCGGCTACCCGGCCGCCCGTCGCGCGCTGGCCGCGCGGCTGGGCGTGGACCCGTCCACCCGCAACCCGCTGATCGGGCCCCGCCTGGACGCGCTGGCGTGGGCCGAAACCAGCGGGCGCTTCGCCACCGCGCGCGCCATCGGCCTGGTCGTGGGCCCGGCGGGCTCGGCGCTGTCCTACGCCGTGCAGGTGAACCAGTGGGTGCTGCAGGAACCGCCGGAACAGGTTCGCCAGCGCAACCAGGAACGCCTCGGCACCGTCTGCCTTGACGATCGCCTGGTGCGCGCCTTCCTGCGCGACGGCGCCTACGGCCCCACGCTGCAGACCGAACTGGTCGACCTGATGCTGCGGCTTGAGCCCACCGGCGGCTGCGAGGCCCTGCTCGAAACCGCATTGATGGCCACCGACGAGCCGCAGGCGCGCTTCGTGGTGAACGGCCTGCGCCTGCTGGTGGCCACCCTGGGCACCGACGGGCGCGGCGGCGAATTCGTGCCCCAGGGCGCGCTGCTGGCCTACCGCACGCCGGCCGGCGAACTGGTGGTGCCGCTGGCCGTGGACTGGCTGGCCTGGACGCCGGAACTGCAGCGCTGGTTCGGCCTGGGCGTGCTGGCCGACGACGCGCCACGCCGCCTGCTGGTGTCGGGCGTGGTGAGCGAGCGGGCGCATCGGGAAATCAGCGCCCGCGGCTGGCGCCTGGTCCCGCCGCCGCCCTACCCCGGCGAGCCGCCCTACCGCCGCGGCCTGCGCCTGGCGCGTTCGGCGTCCTGAAAAAGAACGGGGCGCCCTGGGGCGCCCCGCGGTGTCGCTGCGGGCGGGTGGATCAGCCGCCGATCGACAGGGTGAGCATGAAGCGGTTGTCGGCGGCGTCGCCGAAGTTCACGTCGCCGTCGGCGTCGGTGCCGTAATAGCCGATCGCCGCGTTCACCGGGCCGAAGTCCTTGTTGAACGAGATCGAGAAGTCGCTGTAGTCCTCGTAACCGGTGGCTTCGTCGAAGGTGCTGCGGCCGGCGGTCACGTCCAGGCCGATCGAGTGCGGGAGCTCCCAGCTGCCGCCCAGGCCGAAGTACATGCCGGTTTCGCCCAGGGCGTACACGTCGTTGGTGTAGCCGAGGGTGAAGGTGTAGGTCTCGTCGAGCGTCAGGGCGCCGATGAACTCGTTGTAGTCGGAATCGCCGAAGTCGTCGGCTTCGCCGATGTAGTTGTAGCGGTTGACCATCAGGTCGAGGTTCAGGCGCTCGGTCAGGTCGTGGTTCCAGCCGATGTAGGTGTCGAGCTCGATGTCCGGGCTGCCGGCGCCGAAGTCCACGTTCGAGGCCCAGACACCCACGTAGAAGCCGTTGTCGAAGTTCAGGTCGGCGCCGAGCTGCAGGGCGGCCTCGCCGTCGGTCTGCGACACGCCGCGGAACATGTAGTCGGTGGCGATGGCGGCATTCCAGCTGTAGATGGAGCTCTCCTCCTCGGCAGCGGCCTCTTCGGCACCGTCCTGGGCGAGCGAAACCATCGGCAGCGCGAACAGCGCGGCGGTCAGGGCGAGCGAAAGCGTCTTCTTGTTGAGCATCGGGAATTCCTCGTCAGTTTTTGGGGCGGGGCAAGGGCACGGCGCGCTGGCTGGTCTTGTCACCGGCAGCCCTGTTCGGGATTCCGGGCCAGTTGTTGAAAATAATGAGCGCAGTGTCCAACAGCGAGCAATCATAAGGCATGCGGCAGCGCAGCAAACCTTTGCCGGCATAATGGCGGGCTTTCCACCGCCCCAGGGACCGCCCATGACCTCGCCTGCCCTCGCCCGCTACGCCGCCGAACTCGACGCCATCCGCGAACAGGGCCTGTTCAAGGCCGAGCGCGTGATCACCGGGCCGCAGTCGGCCGAGATCACCCTGGCCGACGGCTCGACGGTGCTCAATTTCTGCGCCAACAACTACCTGGGCCTGGCCGACAGCCCCGAGGTGATCGAGGCCGCCAAGCACGCGCTCGACACCCACGGCTTCGGCATGGCCTCGGTGCGCTTCATCTGCGGCACCCAGGACCTGCACAAGGAACTGGAGGCGAAGATCGCCTCGTTCTTCGGCACCGAGGACAGCATCCTCTACGCCGCCTGCTTCGACGCCAACGGCGGCCTGTTCGAGCCGCTGCTGGGCGAGGAGGACGCCATCATCTCCGACGCGCTCAACCACGCCTCGATCATCGACGGCGTGCGCCTGTGCAAGGCGAAGCGCTACCGCTACGCCAACTGCGACATGGCCGACCTCGAGAAGCAGCTGCAGCAGGCCACGGCCGATGGCGCCCGCACGATCATGGTGACGACCGACGGCGTGTTTTCGATGGACGGCTTCATCGCCCCGCTCGACCAGATCACCGCGCTGGCGCGCAAGTACGGCGCGCTGGTGCACATCGACGAATGCCACGCCACCGGCTTCCTGGGTGCCACCGGCCGTGGCAGCGCCGAGGTGAAGGGCGTGATGGACCAGGTGGACATCTTCACCGGCACCCTGGGCAAGGCCCTGGGCGGCGCGCTGGGCGGCTTCACCACCGGCCCGCGCGTGGTGATCGAAATGCTGCGCCAGCGTTCGCGTCCCTACCTGTTCTCGAACTCGCTGCCGCCGCACGTCGTCGCGGCCGGCACCAAGGTATTCGACATGCTCTCCGCCGCCGGCGACCTGCGCACCCGCCTGCAGGAAAACACCGCCTATTTCCGCGAACAGATGACGGCCGCCGGCTTCGACCTCAAGCTGGGCGTGCACCCGATCGTTCCGGTGATGCTGTACGACGCGCCGCTGGCGCAGAAGTTCGCCCAGCGCCTGCTCGAGGAAGGCATCTACGTGATCGGCTTCTTCTTCCCGGTGGTGCCCAAGGGCCAGGCCCGCATCCGCACCCAGATGAGCGCCGCCCACACCCGCGAGCACCTCGACCGCGCCATCGCCGCCTTCACCAAGGTCGGCCGCGAGCTGGGCGTGATCAAGGGCTGAGCGCGGCGACCTCGTCCACGGCAAGCCGGCGCCACTGGCCCTTGGGCAATTCGCCCAGGGCCAGCGGGCCGATGGCCACGCGCACCAGGCGCATCACGCCCAGGCCGTTCGCGGCGAGCAGGCGGCGGATTTGCCGGTTCTTGCCCTCGTCGAGCACGATTTCCAGCCAGGCGGTGCGGCCGCCGCTGCGCAGCAGGATGGCGGACTTCGCCGACAGGTGTTCGCCGTCTTCGCTGATGCCGTCTTGCAGTCGCGCCAGCAGGGTGGCGTCGGGCACGGCGTCCACCTGCACGTGGTAGGTCTTGTCGGGGCCGGTGGCCGGGTCGGTGATGGCCGCGGCCCAGGCCGGGTCGTTGCTCAACAGCAGCAGTCCCTCACTGGCCTGGTCCAGGCGGCCCACCGGCGCCAGCCAGGGCAGGCCCGAACCCTCGAGGCAGGCGTAGACGGTGTCGCGACCCCTCTCGTCGCTGGCGGTGGTGACCAGGCCGCGCGGCTTGTTGAGCGCGACGTACACCGGCGCGGCGGCCTCGAGCGGCCGGCCGTCCAGCGCAAGCCGGTCCAGGCCCTGGCGCACCGGGAATTCGGGGTCCAGCACCACGCGGCCGTTCACCGCCACGCGGCCGGCGGCCACCCAGCGCGCCGCTTCGGTGCGCGAGCACAGGCCCTGTTTCGACAGCACGCGCGCGACGCCGTGGCGGGGCACGTTGGGCTGGCGGATCGGCGCAGGTCGTCGTTGCATGCGCGAAGCATGGCGCAGGCGCGACGAAATGCGCCAGCCCGGGGCCACGCGGGCGGGCGGTTCACCGACCCATCACCGCCCGCTGCCGACCATACGGCCATGCCTGATATGCCCCCTGCCCCTGCCTGGCGCCGCGCCCTGCGCGCCATCGTGCTCTGGTTCGACACCAGCGCCGCGCCCACCCGCGACGGCGACCCCGACCGCATCGACTGGCTGCGCGTGCTGCCCTTCATCGGCCTGCACCTGGCCTGCCTGGGCGTGTTCTGGGTGGGTTTTTCCTGGTTCGCGTTCTGGATGGCGGTGGCGCTGTACGCGGCGCGCATGTTTGCCATCACCGGCTTCTACCACCGCTACTTCTCGCACAAGGCCTTCCGCACATCGCGGCCGGTGCAGTTCGCGTTCGCGTTGCTGGGCGCGGCCTCGGTGCAGCGCGGGCCGCTGTGGTGGGCGGCGCACCACCGCCACCACCACCGCCATGCCGACACCGATCTCGACGTGCACTCGCCGCGCCACGGCTTCTGGCGCAGCCACATGGGCTGGTTCCTGACGCCGCGCGGCTTCCGCACCGATTTCGACGCCATCAAGGACCTGGTGCGGTTCCCGGAACTTCGCCTGCTCGACCGCTTCGACATCCTGGTGCCGGCGCTGCTGGCGGTAGGCCTGTACGCGCTGGGCTCCTGGCTGGAAAGCGCCCACCCGGGCCTGGGCACCAACGGGCCGCAGCTGCTGGTGTGGGGCTTCTTCGTGTCGACGATCGTGCTGTTCCATGTCACCGTGACCATCAATTCGCTCTCGCACCGCTGGGGCAGCCGCCGCTTCGCCACCCGCGACGACAGCCGCAACAATGCGCTGCTGGCCCTGCTCACCTTCGGCGAGGGCTGGCACAACAACCACCACCACTACCCGGGTTCGGCCCGGCAAGGATTCGCCTGGTGGGAGCTGGACCTGACCTACCTGGGCCTGCGCGCGATGGCGCTGCTGGGCCTGGTGAGCGATCTGCGGCCAGTGCCGGCCGCCCTGCGCACGGCGCGCCGGGAGGCCGCATGAGGATCGCGGTCATCGGCAGCGGCATCGCCGGGCTGGGCGCGGCCTGGCTGCTCTCGCGCGAACACGAGGTGGTGCTGTTCGAGCGCGAGGCGCGCCTGGGCGGGCACACGCACACGCACCGCGTCGAACAGGGCGGCAAGGCCTATTCGGTGGACAGCGGCTTCATCGTGATGAACCCGCAGAACTACCCGCTGCTGACGGCGCTGTTCGACGAACTCGGCGTGCCGACCCAGCCCACCACCATGAGCTTCTCGGTGCAGGACGCACGCAGCGGCCTGGAATACAACGCCACCAACCTCGATTCGCTGTTCTGCCAGCGCCGCAACCTGGTGTCGCCGAAGTTCTGGCGCATGGTGCGCGACATCACGCGTTTCTACCGCGAAGCCCCCGCGCTGCTGGCCGAAGCCGGCGATGGTCCCTCGCTGGGCGACTACCTGCGCGACAACGACTATTCGCCGATGTTCATCGAGGACCACCTGGTGCCGATGGCCTGCGCGCTGTGGTCGTCGCCCTCGCAGTCGATCCTGCAGTTCCCGGCCAAGTACCTGGTGCGGTTCATGGACAACCACCACATGCTGCAGGTCAGCGAACGGCCGGAGTGGCGGGTGGTGACGGGCGGCTCGTCGAGCTACATCGAGGCGCTGCGGCGCCAGTGGAGGGTGCACGTGCGGCTGTCATCGCCGGCCCGGCGCGTGCATCGCGAAGCCGACCGCGCCTTCGTGGCCACCGACGACGGCGAGGAAGCCTTCGACCAGGTGCTACTGGCCTGCCACAGCGACCAGGCCCTGGCCCTGCTGGCCGACCCCAGCGACGCCGAGCGCGAGGTGCTGGGCGCCATCCCCTACCAGGCCAACGAAACCGTGCTGCACACCGACGCCCGCCTGCTGCCGAAGAACCGCCGGGCGTGGGCGGCCTGGAACGCCTACGTGCCGGCGACGCCGGGCGCAGCCTGCACCGTGAGCTACTGCATGAACCACCTGCAGTCGCTCGAAAGCGAGCGGCCGTTCGTGGTCACCCTGGGTCGCGGCCAGGACATCGACCCGGCACGGGTGCTGGCGCGCATGCGTTACCACCACCCGGTCTACACCCACGCCAGCGTGGCCGCCCAGGCGCGCCGCGGCGAGATCAACGGCGTCAACCGCACCTGGTACGCCGGCGCCTACTGGGGCTTCGGCTTCCACGAGGACGGGCTGCGCAGCGGCGTCGAGGTGGCGCGCGCGCTCGGGGTGCAATGGCGCTGAAATCCGCCATTTACGAGGGCTGGGTCCGGCACCGCCGGCACGCCCCGGTGCCGCACGCCTTCCGCTACCGCATGTTCCAGCTCTACTTGGACCTGGCCGAACTCGACCAGGTCTTCGCCGGCCGCTGGTTCTGGTCGGTGGATCGCCGCAACCTGGCGCAGTTCCGCCGCCGCGACTATTACGGCGACCCGGCGCTGCCCCTGGACACGGCCGTGCGTGACCGGGTCGAACGCGAGCTCGGCCGCCGCCCCGAGGGCCCGATCCGCCTGCTCACCCACGGCCGCTACTTCGGCAAGACCATGAACCCGGTGAGCTTCTACTACGGCTTCCTGCCCGACGGCGAGACGCTGGACTGGGTTTTCGCCGAAATCACCAACACGCCCTGGGGCGAACGCCACGGCTACCTGCTGCCGGTGGCCGACGCCGAACACCACGGCGACGCCCTGCACTGGGGCTTCGACAAGGGCTTCCACGTCTCGCCCTTCATGGCCATGCGGCGGCGCTACCACTGGGTTTTCCAGCCGCCCGGCGAGCACCTGCGGGTGCACATGGACGTGCTCGACGGCGACCGCCCCGAGTTCGACGCCACCCTGGTGCTGGAACGCCGGCCACTGGACGGGAACACGTTGGCTTCATGCCTGGGGCGGTATCCATTGCTCACCGCCAAGGTGGGCGCCGCCATCTACTGGCAGGCGGCCCGGCTCTGGCTCAAGCGCGTCCCGTTCCACCCGCACCCCGCCACCACGCCCCGGAGACCCTGATGAGCAGCACCGCCGAAACCCTGTCGCGCCCGGACCAGGCCTCCGGCCGGTACGGCGCGCTCGACCGCGTGCTGCGCAAGCGCCTGCTGGCCACCCTGGACGGCCTGCGCGGGGGCCAGCTGGTGGTGCGCGACGCCCTGGGCACCGTGGTGTTGGGCGAAGCCGGCGGCGCGCTGCGGGCCGAGCTGGACATCCTGGACCCGGGTTTCTATCGCGCCGCCGCCGCCAGCGGCTCGGTGGGCGCCGGCGAGGCCTACATGGACGGCCTGTGGCGCTGCACCGACCTGGTGGCGCTGGTACGCCTGCTGGTGCTCAACCGCGACCACCTCGACGCCATGGAAACCGGCCTGGCCCGCGCCGGCGGCCTGGCCCTGCGCGGCTGGCACGCCCTGCGCCGCAACACCCGCAGCGGCAGCCGCAAGAACATCGCCGCCCATTACGACCTGGGCAACGAGCTGTTCAAGCTCTTCCTGGACGCGTCGATGATGTATTCCTCGGCGGTGTTCGCCGATGAAAACGAATCGCTGGAAACCGCCCAGTGGCGCAAGCTCGAGCGCATCTGCCGCAAGCTCGACCTGCAGCCCGGCGACCACCTGGTCGAGATCGGCACCGGCTGGGGCGGCATGGCGCTGCACGCCGCGCGCCACCACGGCTGCCGCGTCACCACCACCACCATTTCGAAGGAACAGCACGCGCTGGCCGTCGAGCGCATCGCCGCCGCCGGCTTGTCCGACCGCGTGACCGTGCTGCTCGAGGACTACCGCGACCTCACCGGCACCTACGACAAGCTGGTGTCGATCGAGATGATCGAGGCCATCGGCCACCAGTACCTGGAAACCTACCTGGCCAAGTGCGCCTCGCTGCTCAAGCCCGAGGGCCTGGCGCTGATCCAGGCCATCACCATCGAAGACCACCGCTACGAGCAGGCGCTGCACTCGGTGGATTTCATCAAGCGCTTCATCTTCCCGGGCAGCTTCATCCCCTGCGTCAGCGCCATCGCCAACGCCGCCGCCAAGGCCAGCGACCTGCGCCTGGTGAACCTGGAGGACATCGGCCCGAGCTACGCGCTCACCCTGCGCCACTGGCGCCAGCGTTTCCTGGGCCGGCTGGACGAGGTGCGGGCGCTGGGGTATGACGAGCGCTTCATCCGGATGTGGGAGTTCTACCTGTGCTACTGCGAGGGTGGCTTCCTTGAGCGCTCGATCGGCGACGTGCACCTCTTGCTGGCCCGACCGGGCAACCGGCGCGGCCAGTACCTGCCCGCGCCCGAGGTGGCCTGACATGAACGCGATGCTGCTGGCCGCGGGCAACGTCGTCGGCTTCCAGCTGGTGTGGCTGGCAAGCATCGGCGGCGCCGGCGCGGGCCACCCCTGGGCGGGGCCGGTGGCGGCGCTGCTGTTCGTGCTGGCCATGCTGGCCTGGGGTGGCAAGCGTCGCGACGACCTGCGCCTGCTGGCCATCGCTCTGCCGCTGGGCATCGCCCTGGACACCGCGTTCGCGGCCTCGGGCTGGCTCGTCTACGCCGAGCCCTGGCCCTGGCGCTCGGTGGCGCCGGTGTGGATCTGGTCGTTGTGGGCCGGCTTCGCGCTCACCCTGAACCACTCGATGGGCTTCCTGGCGAAACGGCCGTGGACGGCAGCGCTGTTCGGGCTGGTCGGTGGCCCGCTGGCCTACTGGACGGCCGCCGGCGCCTTCGACGCCGTCAGCTTCGGCGCGCCCGTGGCCTGGACGCTGGGCGCCCTGGCGCTGGGCTGGGCGCTGGTGATGCCGCTGCTGTTCGCCCTGCACCGCCGTACCGGCGGGCTGGCGCAGCCGGGCGACCGGGGGGCGGCGGCGGCATGAATTCCTGGCTGCTCATCGCGATCATCTGGGCCGGCTCGGCGCTGGCGATGGCCGCGCTGTGGGCCTTTTCGATGCGCGTGCGCAACCTCGGATTCGTGGACGTGGGCTGGGCCGGACTGATGGCGCTGGCGGCGCTGCTGGTGGGCGCGCTGGGCGAAGGTTCGCCGATGTCGCGCAGCCTGGTGGCCATGTTCGGCAGCGTCTGGGGCGCGCGCCTGTGCCTGCACCTGCTGCACCGCGTACTCAACGAGGAAGAAGACGGTCGCTACCAGGCCCTGCGCGCCGCCTGGGGCGGCAGCCCGGCGAAATTCTTCTGGTTCTTCCAGGCCCAGGCGCTGGTGGTGGCTTTGTTCGCCCTGCCTTTCGTGGCGGCGGCGCAGAACCCCACTTACCATTCGGGTCTTTGCACCGTGCTGGCGATCGGGGTATGGCTGGGCGCGATGGTGGGCGAAGGCGTGGCCGACCGGCAACTGGCCCGCTTCCGCGCCGACCCGGCCAATCGTGGCCAGACCTGCCGCACCGGCCTGTGGGCCTGGTCGCGGCACCCGAATTATTTCTTCGAATGGCTGCACTGGTTCAGCTACGTGCTGCTGGCCGTCGGCGGCGGGTTGTTCTGGCTCAGCCTGCTCGGCCCGGTGCTGATGTTCGCCTTCCTGTACCGCGTGAGCGGCATCCCGTGGACCGAGGCGCAGGCGCTGCGCAGCCGCGGCGAGGACTACCGCCGCTACCAGCAGGAAACCAGCGCCTTCTTCCCGTGGCCGCCGCGCCGCGCTCCCCGTTCCCCGGAGTAAGCGAATGTCCCTGATCGACCTGTGCGAGCGCGGGCTCGTGCCCGACGCCCTCACCCGCCTTGGCATCCGTCGCCTTTGCGCGCAGCGCCTGCGCGAGGAAGGCGCCGGCGACCTGGCGCAGGCCGATGCGCGTTTCCGCGAACTGCTGGAGGAACTGCGCCGCAGCCCCATCGCCATCGAAACCGACGCGGCGAACGAGCAGCACTACGAAGTGCCGGCGCGCTTCTTCGAGCTTTGCCTGGGCCGCCGCCTGAAATACTCCAGCGCCTTCTACCGCACCGGCAACGAAAGCCTGGACGAGGCCGAGGACGCCATGCTGGCCCTGTACGGCGAGCGCGCGGAACTGGCCGACGGCCAGCGCATCCTCGAGCTCGGCTGCGGCTGGGGCTCGCTGACGCTGTGGATGGCCGAGCGCTTCCCGCAGGCGCGAATCACCGGCGTGTCGAATTCACGCAGCCAGCGCGAGCACATCCTGGCGCAGGCGGCGAAACGCGGCCTGGGCAACATCGAGATCCTGACCCGCGACGTCAACCGGCTGGAGCTGCCCGCCGGCGAATTCGACCGCGTGGTGTCGATCGAGATGTTCGAGCACATGCGCAACTACCGGCACCTGCTGGGCAACGTCGCCGGCTGGCTGAAGCCGGGCGGCAAGCTGTTCGTGCACATCTTCGCCCACCGCAGCCTGATGTACCCCTTCCTCACAGAGGGCGAGGACAACTGGATGGGCCGGTATTTCTTCACCGGCGGGCTGATGCCCTCGGCCGACACGCTGCTGCACTTCCAGGAGCACCTGGCGATCGAACAGCGCTGGCTGCTGCCGGGCACCCATTACGAGCGCACGGCGAACCATTGGCTCGAGAACCAGGACCGCAACCGCAGCGAGGTGCTGGGGGTGCTGTCGGCCGCCTATGGCGCGGCCGACGCCGAGCGCTGGCACCAGCGCTGGCGGATGTTCTGGATGGCGTGCGCGGAACTCTTCGGCTATGCCGGGGGCAACGAGTGGCTCGTCGCCCACTACCGCTTCAGCAAGCCTGCGTAGCGCTGGGCTGGCAACCCGACTGGGCCGTGGCCGGCGCGGTCGCGGCCGGCGCGGCAGCATCGGCCGCGGCCGTGGGCTTGCCGGTGGCGACGCGGATGCCCTTGGCCTTCATCCAGGCGTCGAACTCTTCCGCGGTCATGCGGCGGCCGTTCTGGTTCATGTCGAAGCGCCAGGGCGTGTTGTCGTGCTGCGTCTTGGGCACATAGCCGCTGTTCGAGGCGGTGGCGGTCGCCGGGCGGGCCGCCGCGGGCGCGGCCGGCGCCGGGGTGGCGGGCCGGCGCAGGCGCTCGACGAAGGACAGGGCGTCCATGCGCAGGCAGCTGGCGGCGGCGGGCGCGCGCAGCATTTCCGGGGCCGGCACCGTGTCGGGCAGCGGCGCCAGCGAAGGCGTTTCGCAAGGCGCGCCGGCGGCGAGCGCGAGCGCGGGGAACAGCAGCGGGGCCAGGAGCAGTTTGCGGATCATCGGACACCAGGGAACCGGTAGGCTGCAGGAAGCTTAGGCCCGGGCAACGCGGCGCGCAATCGAAGAAAACTGAACCCCATGAAAGACGAAGCCCGGCGCGAGGCCGGGCTTCGGGTGTTGCTTGCAGCGAACGCCTTAGTTCTGGACGTTCAGCTCGGTGCGGCGGTTGCGCGCACGGCCTTCCTTGGTGTCGTTGGTGTCGATCGGACGGCTCTCGCCGAAACCGTTCGGACCCACGAGGCGGGCGGCGTCGATGCCCTTGCCGGTCAGGAAGTTGTACACGGCGGCGGCGCGACGCTCCG